>JAABUK010000305.1_pt1 | contig 109266 bp, 27 predicted proteins | sample 5559141 | NCBI WGS metagenome assembly JAABUK01 (sample SAMN10711869, study PRJNA513367) | rock metagenome | isolation source: Antarctica rocks | place: Antarctica: Victoria Land, Pudding Butte nord | collected 2016-01-03 | reverse complement strand
AGTAATGGCCATGTAAACAAATAATCCTGAGCGGCCCTGAGCGGCCCTGAGCGGCCCTGAGAATATTAAGCCGGTATTGAGAATCCTAAATAATCCTGAGCGAGCCTAAGCGAGCCTGAGCGGGCCTGAGCGGGCCTGAGAATTCTTACCTAGCTCTAAGCTATTTTAGCGCTCGCGAGCGGGCCTAAGCGCTCCGAGCAAACCAGGATTCTCAGAGTCGCTTGCACTTTTGTAGATGATTATTAGAAAACTCCGCTCTAAAGAGCTATTTCACCTAATTATCCTATATATAATTAATATATATACGGAGGTAATATTTTATTATAGTATTAAATTACTCGGTTTAGTTATCCGTTTAAGAATAATATTTAATAGATATATATTAATCGATCCTAAAGCGCTTATATAAGACTTTTTAAAACTTTAATATAAATTAAAATCCTCGATCCGAAATAAAGATATTTAATAGCCTATAAAGCTTTTATATATTCTAATAGAAAGCGTTATAAACTTCGTTTATTTTTATCGATATAATTAATACTAGGTACCGTATCTTAATTAAACGATCTACGAAAATTAGGATATACTAATAAATAATTCCTATAAAGGTATAAAATAATAGGGGATTTATATAATTTATCGAGACGTCTTTTTAATATCGTTATAAGGGCGGTAATAAACGTAGTTATTTTTAAATATACTAGCGGGAAAGTTTAATTCTTCGGTATATATAATAATTCCTAACGAATTATTAGATAGTAGTATAGACGTTAGGTTATTAATAGACCCGATTAATTAATTTATAATATTTAATATAACCTAGATAATTACCCGCGATATTATTATAGGCTAGCTAGATTAGATAAAGGCGTAGTTTACTAGAATTCCGAATATATCTCTTTTTTCGGAAATAGAGAACTTTATCCCTATCTTTATATTCAGCGAGGGGAATTCCGTTATAATAACGCGTTTTAAAATATAATATTTCTAGGACTCTAGGGGCGAATTAATCGGCTTAATTAATTATATCCTATAACTAATAAATCGGGGTATCGTATAGGTCTTTATCTAAATTAATAGGTTAGTCTTTATTTAATTTAGACTTATAAGACGTAGGTAGGGTCTAGGGTTCTAGATCGATATCTATATTAAAGTTTATCGGGGTCGTATAAATTAATATAAAGTATAATTAAAAAAACTAGACGAGAATCTCTAGATCTACTACCGATATAATTAAAATAACTAGGACTAAGGCTAGGGTCGCTATATTTAGCGATATATTATAAATATAATCCTTAAAAACTTCTAGGGCTAGGTTTTTTCTTTTTAATATAATCTAGTATTAATATTAATATTTAGGGTCTAATTTATCCCCCTCTTTAAGAAAGTCTCTTAACCGACGCGTTAATATATTAAATTTACTATTTTCTTTACCGGGCCGGTAGGTAATCTTATAATTAAAACGGGATAAAAACTTACTTTACTTTACTTAATAATAAAATAGTATCTTAAATAAAGTAAAATATTTAAAAACTTTATAATTATATATTACCTCGATAAAGAGAGTAAATCCCTCTAGTTTAAAATATTATTCCTCGAATATACGGACGATTACTATAAACTCTTTATTATAAATCTCATAATTATACTCGGTAGGGTTATATTTCTTTAAAAAATAAATAATAAAACGAAGGATATTTTAATTATCGTACTAAGATAGGACCCCCTAGATATATAATTAAATATATCTATTTCTATTATAATTTTACGGTCGGAGTCGAAATAGACTAGGATAATATTAAAGGTAAAAGCCTTTTTTAAAGTATTAAAAATTATTTAATATCGAGTACTTTACTCGAAAATAATACCTTTTTTAATTAAGGTTATAAATAGTATAACGAGTTTATTAAATTTATAAATAAAGCGCCGATAGAAGTTAACGAACCCTAGGAAATTTTAAATATTCTTAATATTAACTAGTTATAATTAATTCAGGATCGTATTAATTTTCTTTAAATTTATTTTAATTCTTTAAATAATAATAATTAGTCCTAGGTATATAACTTCCTTAATATAGAAATTATATTTAATAATATTTATTTAAAGCCCCGCCTTACGGAGTTTCTAAAGGATATATTTAATATAGATTTTATACTTTTCCTCGATATCGCTATAAATTAAAATATCGTCGAGATATACGATATAAATCTTATCGAGAAATTTACGAAAAGTATCGTTAATATAGTACTAGAATAAAGTAGAGTTATTATATAATCTAAATAATATAATAAAATATTCGAATAAACCGAATCGGGTATAGAATATAATAAGTTCTTCGTCGCCCTTCTTAATACGGAGGCGATTAAAAATAGATATAATATCTAATTTAGAAAATACCTTAATACGATTTAATTAATTTAAAGTTTCTAATATTAAAGGTAAAGAGTATTTATTCTTTATAATAATAATATTTAGCCCTCGGTAATTAATATAAAAATATAGGCCTCCGTTAAGTTTCTTTACGAATAGGATAAAAAACGCGGTATAAGATCGATTAACTCGAATAAAATCTTTATTAAGATTTTTATCTAGGTAACGACGGAGCTCTAGGATCTCGTTATAATTTATACTATATAAACTAAATAACGGAGATTATAGCCCTTCTTTAAACTTAATAATATAATTATATAATTAATATAAGGGTAAGGTATCAGCGTCTTTTTTTAAAAAAATATCTAAAAATTTATAATACCGCGTAGGTAGAATCGTAGTTAGGTTAATATTCTTATTATCTCGGTAAATTTAAAGCTCTTCTTAAATAATAACGGAGGTAAAATAAAACTTTTTATTTATTTTAAATATAACTCGGTTCTAGGCTTAATCGTAAATATTTAGTTTAAGATTTTAACTAAGGCGGGGCTTAGGTTTATAATATCTAGATTCTTAATAAAATTAAATATTTAAGGTCGAGATTTCTTCTAGAATATTTAAAACTTAATCGATTTCTATAAATAATAGATTAAATATAATTTACTCGTTAAGCCTAACGAGCCGGGTAAATAATCGAGATATTATTTTATATATATTAAGAGTAACTAGGTACTAGATTCGTTATTCTTAATATTAAAATTTAAAACGAAGCGAGACTAGGCTATAATATTTAATTTTAAATATCTTTCTTTATTTAACGATAATAATAATATAATTATACTCGTTATTATAATTAATTCTTATAAGAATAAATAATTAGGACTAGGGTAGGGAAGACTCTTTTTAAATCTAAATTTATTATTAATAAATTTAAAACTAAAGTAACTCCTTTTAAATTCTAGGTTATTTTATACGAGTATTAAACTAGGCTAGAAATTAGATTTACTTTTAATAAATTTAAGATTAAATTAACTTTTCTTAAATTAAGATTTACTTTTTATAATTTTAAAATTAAATATATTATTAATAAAGCTAAAACTAAAGTAACTTCTCTCGAGTCGGAATTAGTTATTTAATAGTAACGTTATCGTTTATAAATAATAACGGCTCTCTATATACTAGCGACTCCTTTTAAATCGGGGTTTATCCTATATAAATATCGGATAAAATTAGAGACTAGGATTCTTAGGTTTAAAAACTTTCTTAAAATATAAAAAAAAGTTTATTTTCCGCGAAGACTTTTATAAGATTTAGAGTATAGTTTCTTAAATAAAAACGTAAGACGAAGGTTAAAGAGTTATTTAAAAAATCGGTAATAACTTTATGACAGTAGAGGTATAATAGGCCGATTATAACGGGGTATTAATTAAATTTAATAATAAAGAAAACTATTCGTTCTTAATAGTTATAGATATTCAAAATCGCTTCTACGATATAAATAATACGTTTTATAACGGTAGGTATATTATTAAAGGGTCGGACGATACGAGGATAACGAAGAAAACGAAGGGGTAGACGTTAAATATATATAAAATTATAATTAATAAAAAAATAACCGGATATACTAGTATTAATTAAGGCTTTAATTTAAACTCGGGACTAGTTATTCCGTAATTAATAAGAAATAACTATATATTTATTATAAAAAGTAGGGTCGGTTTTAAAAAGCTATATAATAAATTTAAATAAAAACTTAATTAGTAACGAAGGTAAATTAAACGATATAGCCGATAAATAAGAAAATATATATAGGGTTCTAGGTACCTATAATCCTAGTACGCGATTTTATATTAGGATTACGCTACGGAATAGGGAAGAGAAGAGAAGGGAATAACCCCCGCTCCCTTCCCTTCCAGCAGGGAAGGGAGCGGAAGGGAAGGGGTAAGGATTACTAGGGAAGGGAAGGGATTCCCTGCTATTCCCTTCCTCCCTGCTCTCCCTATAGGGCTGCTCCTATATATGGCCATATATGCGCGTATGTATGCCCTATGTATGCCCCCATATATGGCCCATGTATGCGCCCATGTATGCCCCATTGCTGCTCCCATGTGGCCTATGTATGCCCCTATATGTGGCCCATGTATGCGCGCATACATGCCCCATTCGCTGCTCCGATATATGGCCATGTATGCGCGCATGTATGCCCCATGTATGCCCCCATGTATGGCCCATGTATGCGCCCATGCATGCCCCATTGCTGCTCCCATGTGGCCTATGTATGCCCCCATATATGGCCCATGCATGCGCGCATGCATGCCGTATTGCTGCTCCCATATGGCCCATATATGCGCGTATGCCCCATTGCTGCCCCCATATATGGCCTATATATACGCGCATATATGCTCCATTAAGTGGTACAAAGATTAGGATAATTAGAAAAGCGGTTAAAACGCCAAGCCTTATACCTAATTTGGACTAGCGCAGTAATAGCCCATACATACTTGGAGCAATAGGCGATATGCAGGCAAGAATAGGCCATATTTTGAAGCAGTAATAGGCTTATACATAGGCCATATGGGAGCAGCAATGGGGCATATATGCGCGCATATATGGCCATATATGGGAGCATCAATGGGGCATGTATGCGCGCATGCATGGGCCACATGGGAGCAGCAAATGGGGCATGCATGCGCGCATACATGGGCCACATGGGAGCAGCAAATGGGGCATACATGCGCGCATACATGGGCCATATATGGGGGCAGCAATGGGGCATGCATGCGCGCATATATGGCCATATATGGCAGCCCTATAGGGAGAGCAGGGAGGAAGGGAATAGCAGGGAATCCCTTCCCTTCCCTGGATCAGGGAAGGGAATTACCCCGGGCCTATCCCTTCCCTTCCCTACCCTGTTCCGCAGCGTAATTAGGATTATTCTTTTCCCGCGTCTAGAGTAACTCCTCTTATAACGCTCTCGTCGTTATTAACGATAATTATAATACTAGATCGGAGGCTAGCTAGTTTAATTAAATAGACTCTTATATTATATCTAAGCGATTTATAATAGAAGCAAAACCTCTATTTCTTATAAATAATTTTAATAACCGGGGTTTTTATTAATTTACCTTTAATAATAATTTAAATAGAATCGAGGTTTATTAACTCTTTAAATAAAAGGGTTAGAGCTATAATAACGGGGATAAGAGTACTCGTTATAATAAAGCGAGTTATAGAGGTAGAAGTTAATAAAGATATAATAAACCTTTTTAAAATTTATCCTAATTTAATAAGAGTAGTACTCTAACGAGGTAGACGGTATTTAATCTATTAAAGTTCTTAGTTAATTTCGGAGTATATACGGACGTATTTATCGAAGGTATATAATTATTAATTATTAATTTTCCTCTAGGAGATAAAGGCCTATTAAATAGTATAATTAATATTATATTTTATAATATTAATTAAAGATTCGTCCTTTATTCGAGAATGTTTCTTCTTTTAAATAACGAGGTTAAAGTATTTATTAAAAAGTATAAAGTTTTATTTAAATTCTTAGATATAGTTCCGAGTATCCTTTTATTTAAACGGGTTATTATATATTTCCCGTAGTTTCTTTCGTTAATTAGTAAAGTTAATTAAAGTATAAAGACCCTCTTTTTAGTAACGGTTTATTAAATTAAAGATTTTTTTATTAATAACTAATTTAAGCTCTATATAAACGATCTTATCGTTATCGGTAGGGTAACGATTATAATTAATATATATCTACTATATTAATATCTACTTTTAAATATCTAATTCATCTTAGTCCCCTTTATATTTCGAGATATCTAGGAACTTTTCGGATTTAAGAGGCGTTCGAGATCGTAAAGGGGTAAGTTATTAAATATTTAAAAAAGAAAACAAACGTAGGCCTATAATAATAATATTATTAAAAGTATTCTTATCGAATACCTAGGGCGGGGGTTAAGGTATAATTTAAACTATAATAAATACGACCTAGGTTATTACCTAAACAATAATATAAACTAGGGATTATATATCTAGCGTAGGAGGAGGAGGAGACGTAAATAAAAATAAAGTATTAAATAAGAAATTACTCTCGACCTAAATATATAAATAATCGAAGGTATTTAAGAAATTAATAGAGTTATTCTAAACTTCGGCGAGGAACTATTATATATAGTCTTCGGGGTTAAGGGGTCAATCCTCTATAATAATTATCTTAATATTAAAGAGTACTAGTTAGGTAATTAATCTTTTATAATATTAAAGAACGGGATTAATATCTAGATATTTATTAAACTAACGGCTAAATTTATTAAATTATAGTCTAGTTATAATATAGGAGTAGGTTAAAATAAAAGATAAAGGACGAAAACTAAGGTAGGGCCAGCTACTATTTAAATAAAAACTAGTATATAAAGTATTTATTTATTTCTTATCCCGACTATATTAAAATAGAAATAGGGAAACTAGTTTGAATTTAAATTAAATCTAAAATAAATTAAACTAGGTTAAGATAGTTTAAATTTAAATTGGATTTAAAGTAAATAAAGCTATATTATAATAGGATACTTTAATTAAAGAAATATAATTTAATAATTAATTAAAAAAAAGAAGTATTTATATTTCCGTATATTAAAGACGTCGTTAATATAATATCTATATATTTATAAAGGATAGTTATAAATAAGAAGTCGAATTATTACCCGGTCGAAATCTATAATACTTTATTTTCGAATAAAGATAATTTTATATAAAGATCCGATTCGATATATACTAGTTAAAGAGGTTAATAGGGCGAATAAATTAAAATTTCTAAAAATAAAAACGAACCTCCTAATATCTCTAAAAAATATTAATAATAAAAATACCTCTTTTAGAAAGAGATAATTATAAAACTATTATTTAAATATTAATTATAAAATTATAAAATCGAATTTAAATTAAATAAATAACTAATATTTAGATTTATTTACACTTTATTAAAAAGAAAACTCGGAGTGCTTCGCGGGTATATCGACGAGAATTTTAAGAAAAGATTTATTCGAGAATTTAAATTATTAATAAATTATCTAATTCTCTTTATAATAAAAAAGAATAAAAGTTTATAATTATATATAAACTATCGAAAATTAAATAATATTATAGTAAAGAATTAATACCCTCTACTAAATATTAATAAATTATAAATTTAATTTATAATAATAAAAATCTTTATATAATTAAATCTTTAAGATATATATAATTTAATTCGAATAAAAAAAATAAAGAGTAGAAGACTACTCTTAAAACTAAATATAATTATTATAAATATTTAATAATATCTTTCGGATTTCCTAATATACTAATAACCTACTAAATATTAATTAATAATATTATATAAATATACCTAGATATAATAATAATTATATATTTTAGTAATATTTTAATCTACTCTATTAATAAAAAAGAATATATTTAATATATATAAAGTATTTTAATTAATTTATTATTAACTAGACTTCTCTTTAAATTAAAAAAGTACGAATTTTATAAAGAATTAATTAAAATATTTTTTATTTAAAAATATTAAGCGTTGACTTAATATATATTAATTTCGAGAGCGAAACTCCTAGAAAAGAAAATAATTATTATATTATATTAAAACTAGCCTTATAATAATTACTAAATATAATATATAAATTTTATAAAAAGAGTATACGGCGTAGTTACGCTATTTATATTATAATATTATATTATAGTCTCTAGTACTCCGGAGTCTTTTTTAGAAATAAAAAGTTTAGAGCCCTCGCTTTAACTCTTTAGAGATTAATTCTATAATTTAAACTTAAAGAGTATTTTCCTATTAAAACTTTATATTTATTTTCATATTACTATAAATACTCTAAATACTATAATTTAATAATTTTTAAATTATAGTCTTTAACGGGGCGAGTTTTATATTTAATATATTTATAATATAGAAATTAGTTCGCTTCTCGCTCGATAAATATTTTAAAACTTTAAAGGCGGTAAATCTTTAAGCGAACCTATAATATACTCCGTAAAAGAAAATTATATAATTTAATATTATAATGAGTCTAGTTATTAATAACTTGTAGGTACTTTTATCTCTAGCGCTCTAATACTATTTAGAGAGGACTTATCTCGATTTTATTTTTAATCTTTAAATCTTATATCTTTAAAAGATATAAGGGATAAAATAACTATTATTAATTTAATTTTCTAATAAATATTATTATAGGACTAAATAGTCTTTTAGATAATTTCTATACGAGTTATATTAATTTAATATTGTTAAAAGATAATTTATATCGTACCCTTTCGAAGAAAGTTATCTAGATTATATAGAAATAATTTGGATAATATTTAATATAAAATATGAAATTATCTAATAAGAATAAGAGTAATAGTATATTATATAAAGAATATATTCTATCGAAGAGATATAGGAAGAGGAGGGTTATTTATTATTTTCTATAAAAGTTATTAAAAGAGGGGAGAGAACGAAGAGAGAAAAGAAAAGAAATAATAGAATTTAAGATAAAAATAGAATAACGAACGACTCCTAGAGTAAAAAGAATAATATAATTATTAATATTTAAAGAAGACGAGTATTATATATTAAGCGAGTATATTTATAAATTACTAGTTTTCTAATACCTATATTTTAACGCCTCGGATAAAATTAAAAATATATAAACTTCTTTAAATTAATAAAAATAATTAATAGTTATTAATTTTTATTTATATATACTAGTATTTTTCGTTTACTTCCCCGTTATACCTAGTATTTAATTTTGAACTCTTGTAGTAGTTTTTATATATTTCCTAATTTATATTCGAGTAGTTATATTTTCTTTTAATATACTTTATATTTATAGCCCTTCCCCCGTCGTTTTTTCTTAATAATTTCTACGATCTTTTATCTCTTTTTATTTAATATTAATCCTCTTTAGTTTTAAAATTACTCGTAGGAAATTAAAATAACGACGGTAATATTAAAAGAATCGATAATTACTATTACTCCGTAATTATTTTTGAGAATAATTTATATTTCTTTATAATACCTAAAGCCGCTAGCGTAGAGCTAGTAGTTTAATAATAATATAAAAAACGTAAAGTAGTTACGGGGTTTATTATTAAATAATTCTTAAATCCTAGATTTAATAATAGAACTAATCTCTAAGAATTCTAATAAAACGGGGGAATACTAACTCGATATAAAATTATTAAGAGTTAGAACCCCGCGATATTAAGACTAGAACTCTATATCGAGAAATAATAATATTATAAAGGCGGCGGGGCGTAGGTATATATAATATATTAATACTTTTAACGGGGCGTAGGCGTATATAATATATTATTATTTTATAACTATTTTCTTTTTTAAACCCTAGTTCTTAAATATTATCGGTAAATCTTAAAAATAAATATTAATATACTCTAAATATTATTAGCTCTATTAGAAAGCCGTCCACGGGTTTATATTAAAACTCTATATTAATTACCGACCCGAGGTTTAATAGGATTAATAAATCGGGGGTCCGAGTAGGGTCCTATTAATAAATAATACTCGTTATTAATAAGTTTAGTAACTCTAGTTTATTATATATATATATTAATAACTTTTATAATATAGGTTTATTATTTTTTATAAACTTTATTAATTATTTAAATTACTAGTTATTACGTCCTTAAATATTTTACGAGTATTTAATATTATTTAGATTTTATAACTTCTTTAGGCCTTTTTTAATTCTTAATTTATTCGATTTAAACAGTTTTAATAATTTACCTATATACGTAGTATCGTCTAAATCGGATAATTTTAGAATATAAAAGAATTCTTATAACCCGGCGGATTCCTAATAAATATATATACTCGCGTTTATATAAATAAATAGTTTAGATCTCTTCTTTAAATATTATTATATAATAGATATAGATTTATTTATTATTATTTATATTAATTATCTAGTCGTTACCTAGGATCCTCTCTATATATAGTATTAACGGATAAATATATTATTTACTCGTTTTTTAACTACCTTTATTTTATTTTTTTATACTTCGCTTTATTATTTATAATTTAATTATTTTTATTTTATAAATATTCTTTATTTTATAGCCCCGCGATAAAATAAATCCGGTTTAAAAGGGTATAAAGATATTATAATTATTATATCTTAATCTCGAAATCGTTTTTATCGCCGTTAATATTAGTAATTTTCGTATTAAATATATCCTCTTCCTCTTCCCCCGATTAGTATTCCTTAACGACTAGGTTATTAAATATATCTTCGGCCTATTTATTTAAATTAACTAGTAATATTTATAAATTATTTTCTTTATATATACTGAAGTTATATCGCCCGCTATTTACCCTTATTCTTCGGTTATACTATTATCTTTATTAATTAAGTTAGTAGTATCCCCGTTATATAACGAGTTAATATTATTATCGTCGAGTAGCGAGTTAATAGTATCTTTTATTTATATTTCCGTAATTATTTTTACGAAGTCTAGTTTACTCTTTAAATTCTTTAAGGATTCTTTAAATAAATTAATTACTAATTATCGATAATCTTTACTATATATATTTTTATTATAAATATTCATTATACGACTGTATAATATTTTTATAACGATATATACCTTCGTTTTTTTTTACTCGAGCTACGCTTTTATAATTTATTCGAATATAACTCGAAGATTTATTAATATAAATATAGATATTTATATCTTAGGAGGCTCTTTTACCTTTAACTTTATTACCGTCTTATCTTTTAATAATATAATATCTTATTTTATATTCTTTAAATTTATAATAAAGCGCCGTTACTATAAGAATAACGGTACTAGTAAATAATAAGTTTTATATATTTTTATAATACCGCCCGAGTTTAATACCGCTTATCTTATTATAGAAAAATATACGATATATTATTATTATAATAAACGGCGCTAGGAAGCGACCCTTATACTAGACCTATAAATAATAAATCTTTATTCGGATATAAAAGGAAATAATATTTATATTATTTTATAAATCCGGAAGGGTAAACCGTAGGTCGAATATATAGTCCGAGGTATTATTTTTAGTCTACTTTATTATTAGGCCTAGATATTCTATTATTATTTAAACCTAACTTTATATCTTCTTTATTATTTAATTTCTAAAATCGGTTAAATTATTTAAAAGTTATATTATTATTAATTATTACTTAATATATAACGAGTAGTATATAAAAATAGAGATTATAATCTTTCGTATTTCTTTAAGAGTAGGGATATCGCCTAAATTATATAACCGGCCTAGAATTTATAATTTATATATATATCGAAATAAAGTTTTCTATTCCTTCTACGTTTTAATTATAAAGTTATTTACTCCTATATAATAATATTCCGGCTACGGCGTTAAATTATTAATATTATTATTATTTATAATCTTTAAAAGAAATATAAGTATAGTAGTATTTATAATATACTAGTAAATCTTAAAACTTTTATATTTTATTTTATAACGACGGTATTTTTTATTTTAAAGAGTCGAAATTAAAGCCTATATAGTACTTTTATTACTTTTATCTCTATATTTAATATTAAATATAGTTATAAATATAGGATATAAAGGGGGCGGATATCTAGGCGTAATATATTTAGACTTTAAAATATAACGACTAAAAAAGGATAATAATATTTATTTTATTTTACCCTATTATTACCGTTTATATTATAGACGCGGTTCGTTATTTCTTTACCGCCGCTACTCGCCTCGTATAAGTTATAAAGATTAGTTATTATTAAATTAACCGTTTAAAAGAAACTTATTAATAATATATCCCTTTTCTTAAGGTTTAGCCCCTTCGTTAATTTTTATTTATATTCGGTTATAGGTTTAATCCCGGTCGCCGTCTTTTATTCGAATACTTATACCGGTCGTCTTTTAAATTAGAAAAAATAACTTTTATATAATAATACCTAGCTACTTCGTTACTATATTACTAGGTATATTAATTATATTTAAATATAATACGTCTTTATTATATTGTTTACTAAATTTAAGAATTTTTTTTTTATATTAAAGCCCTTTTAGGGGGCTCCTCTCGTAATCGGAATCTATTCTTTATATATTAATATACCCGATATACGTTCGATAAAGGTCGACGATTTACGTCTTTTTTTTAAAATTACGACTAGTTATTAAGGCCGTAAATATTTAATAGTAATAACCGAGATTATTTTTATTAAATATAATATTAACTCCTATTTATAAAAGGGAGTTAATATAATTTATAATTATAATATAATTTTTATTTTAAAAGCCTATTTATTTCGTTTCCTATATAAGAGTTATTAGCCGTATATATTTCGTATAATTAAGAAGATATATTTTAGTAACGATTATAAATAAGTAGTCCTTTTTAAAACTAAATTTATCGGGAGAAGAATACTCGTTAATATTAATATTAATTATTATCTTAGAAAGAACTACCTAGTTATCGGCGGATATATTAATAATATCCTCGAAATTAGAATTACTTTTCTTTATATATTTTCTTTACCCTTTTATACTACCTCCTTCGTCGTTATTATTTTATATATTATTATTAATATCTCTTTAAAGGGATTTAATATATTATTATATTAATAATCGTTTTATTTAATTATATATTTAAATATACTTTTTATTTCTTCGCCTCCTTCGTAGTTTACCTCTTTATAGTAGTAGTTTTCGTAGTAATTTTTATAGTAACTTTCGATTTTTAATCTTTAGTTATTATTAAGATTTACCCGTTATTTATTTATTATATTAAATCGACTCCGTTAGAAATCTATAGCGTAAAGTTATTATTTAGTAATAATATATAAAAATTAATAAAGGGATTACTCGGAATCCGGGATAAAAAGAGGGCGAAGATATTAAAAAGAGATAAATTTTCTTTAACGTATCGTTATTATATTATTTTTATTATTTTTATTAATTTAGTTTAGAGATCCTTAACCGAATCGAATAAAAATTTATTAAATCGGTTAAGGTCTCGCCGGTACTAGACTCGAAATCTTATCCGAGTTAAACTATTATACCTCTAACTCCTTTTACCTCTTTTTTATACTATAAAATAATTTACCTACGATATAATATCTTTAAATTATTTTTATTTATATCTTTTTAGTTATTAAAGTTCTTTATTTTTTTATTACCTCGACGAATATACGCTAGGCCTATTAAGGGGATCGATTTAAATTATATTTTAAATATTATTTATTAAAGCGAATATCGACGATTATATCTAGTAGCGGACCTATTATATATAGTATAATATATTAATACTATATATTATACCGCGAGCTTTCGAGCTATATCGATAAAATATAAAACTATATTATTAGATCTAATAATTAAATTATATCTTCGTATTATTCGACGATAGTTAGTATTCTTATTTTATCTATAATTATTTATATAAAGAGAATCTTTACTAGCGAATATAATATAAATTAACGGAACCCTACCTTATACGGCGCCGGGAGCGATTTAATAATTTAAAGGAGAGGAATCTAGATTAAAATAAACGGCGCGAGGTATTAACTAGATCCGATCCTCGTAATTTATTAATATAAATATAATAATAGGTAGAGGTAGTATCGGGGTAATTATTATAATAAATCTAAAAACTAGAATATAATAATATTAGATATATATAAAAGTAGATAGTTTAAGGAAACTTTTTTTCGACTATATTTATTATTTCTTTCTTATCTCTTTTAATTTAAGATATAGTTATATTATTAGAAAAGTAGGTTAATATATATAAAAGAGTTTATAAAGAATTTATATTTAGATAATAAAGTATTTAGTATTATATACTTTTAATAAAATATAATATAATATAAATAGGGTAGAAGTTAAAGAGAATAAAATAATTATAATATAGTATTGACCGAATAATACGTTTCTCTTTCGGGTTTAACTCGGATAATTTTTTTATCTAATATTTTATCCGAGTCGGATACTCTATATACTATAAAATATATAAATAAATTATATTCGTTATATTACGACGCCTTCTACCGAGAGCTATTTACTAGCGAGGACGAGGTTATAAAGAATATAATTATTTACTCTTCTACCGATATCTATATCGTTAATAGTTACGATATTATATACCGTTTATATTTAGAAGAAATAACGTCTAGTAAGCCCGGCTAGTAAACTATAAATAATTATTAAATATAGTAGTTAAGTATACGATAAAAGAACGTAGGTATTCTCGAAATAACTATTAATAACGGGTATTAAATTATAGAAACTATACTACCTAAATTAATATCTAAACCGAATTTGGCCTTTACGTTAACTTAATACTATATATAGTATATATTCTTAAAGGTAATTATTATATATTAATATTAGGGTACCTTATATATTAAATAGATATTAAAATAAATACGATTTAAAAACCTTTTATTTATATTATTTATTTTAATTTATTATCTTATCTAGTTATCGGTAGTCGTTATCGGCCTATAATATTATATTTATATTAAATATAAAGGGCGGAGCTATAAACCTTATAAAAAAAAAAAAAAATTTATAAATTATAAATTACTCGGCTTATAATTTAAGGTTTATTAAAGAAAGATATTAATTTTAGGAAAAAGAAGTTTCGCTTATAACTTTTAATTTAAATAACTCTTATCGTCTAGAATAAAATAGTAGTTATACGTCTTTTAATTTTTTTAAAATAAGCGCGTAACCCGCCCGTCGTCCTAAATATCGAAGGATTATATCTAGTTTATATCGAGATTAATACTACGGAAGGTATAAATTAAAATTACTTTAATCTTAAGAATATATTTAATAAATAAGAGAAAGCGATTTTATTCTCTTCTATAAATAATTAAATATAATCTTCGTTCCTTTTAATTTAATATACGAATAAACTATATTATAAAAACTCGCCGAGGTAGTACTTCTCTAACCCCTATATAAATATTATTACGAGTTTTAATTAAGGACGAAGAGGATATATAATTAAAATATTAATCTATATACCTAAAGCCCTAGTATAACGGCGATATAACGAATTAATTATTAAAGATAAAATCTTGAGTAAATTAAAAATAATATTTATTTATAGATTATAACTTTATATATACCTACGGCTTTACGGTTTATAACTCGGCGATAATAAACTCGTCGAGATAATAAATATAAATATTATTTTTTAAATATTTATTTTACTCTATTTCTTTCCCTCTAATTTAAGGGATACTATACGATCCTTATTATTATTATACCGAGAATTTACGGAGAGCTCGTTATCTATTACTATTAAATCGTAGGTTCGAGCGTATATTAAAAGATTTAGTATAATATTAATTATACGAAGTTTATAAACTTTATTAAAGTAGTTATTAATAATCGATATAAACGGTAGTTTACTAATCTTTCTAGTAGTTAATATAACTTCGCGATACTCCTTTTATATTTCTTTATAAATTTATAATTACTTTTAATAACGTTCTTTTTATCGAGTATTTATAATAGGGTAACGGACCTATTTTATCTAATAAAAAGGAAATTTAATAAACTCGACTATACCCTCGAAATTCTTAATATAAGGTATTAGTTTAATTTTAATAGAATTAAGAATTACTTTTATATTATCTATAACCGCCTTTTCTATATCTTTATCTAGATATATATAAATAAATAGGTTCGTTATCTTTTAACTAGTATTATCGACTTTATAAAATACTATATATTTAGTAGACGGATTTTAATACTACTACGGTCATTTAATTAACCCGATTATAATTATATATTCCTTTAAAATACGAGTTTATAGAGTTATAAAAAAACTATATATAAAAGGTAAATCTTAATAATATATTAATTTACGCCTTTAATATAGTTCGGATTTCTTAAAATTACCCTTTAGTAATATTTTTAAAACCCGCTTTTTAATCTTTTATTTAATCTCTTAAATAAATTCGGCGGCTTTATTTTCTTTAATTTTAATTTTATAAAACTCGTCTATAAAGATTTATCCTATATAGAAATTATATTTAAGATTAATATCGTTATTATATAATTATTTTAACTTATATCTCGTGTAAATAGAAATTATAAATAATTATCGTACTCTCTTGGCCGAGCTTTATACCTTTATTAAAACTATAATATAATAACTCTATATTTTTATAAATAGATCGCTTAATAGTAATATAATAATATATCTTATTAGAATAGGTATAAAAGTATCTAAATCTTAAAATCTTATTATTTATATCGATTTATTTAGTTTATTATCTTAACTAATTATTTATAATCTTTATATATATAATAATAAGGGTAATATTTATCTTAGGAAAGAGAAAAGAGTTTTTATCTTTATATATATTAAAATAATCGATAACTAATAGGTCCGTAAAAGGACGGATCTTTTAATTTATTTATAATTTTATTTCGTATAGAGGGTATTTATTATAATAAAAGGAATCTTTAAAATTCTAGAAAATTTTAGACTCTTTAATAAAGAGAGAATTATACCTATATACCGCGCTTTAATATTCGAGAATACGGGAGTAGGAAATTATAAATATTTAAATCGACTCGGATATTAATATTATTTAAAATAATAATATTATTAGAAAAAACCTAAAGTTAAATACGAATCTTATTAAAACCTATATTATTATTATTAATAATTCCTCTATAACGGGAAGCCCGCCGCCTTCTCTAAAAAACATTATATAATTAATAAATATTTAGTTTAGGGGCTAGTATTTTACTATTTATTATTTTTTACGACTTTAATAATTATATAATATATATATTTATTTATAGATTTATTATCGCTTTTTAGTTAAAATAGTTTATTTATAAATATTTATATTATATCCTCTTATTAAGGCCGGTCCTCTTCGTTAATTATAATAAAACTACGGAGTAGATAAATTATAATCGAATTAAAAAATAAAGAGTAAAGAGTTTACCGAGTTTCCCGCTTATTTTAATTTATTAATATTATATTTATATCTACGACCCTCGCCGTAGCTACTTTCCCTATATTAATATTATATAAAACCGGGTCTCTAGTCTAATATAATTTATTAATAATTAAATTTTACGTTACTTTTTTCTTTTCTTTATTATTTAATTTATAGCCCGAAAGATATCTCGATAGAGATTTAAGATCGCTTAATTAAAAAAGGTAAAAATAAATCCGGTTAATAATATTTTTAGACGGTAGGAGGTAGTATAAGAGGCTTTTTAATTTTTCGATAAAAAGATATAAATACTTTTAATTTAAATATTTTCTCTTCGCGCGAGAAGAGTATAGGTTTTTATAATATACTAGCCGATTATCGTCCCGGTATCTTTTATTAATATTAGTAATTTAGTTAATTAATACCTTAATTATTAAATAAGGTAGTTTAATTAATAGAGAGGTCTATATATAATATAAAGGCGGTATTAAAGACTACCGCTTTAATATATATTAGCTAGTATATTCTATAGGCCCTCGTTATATTAAATATCTATATATTCGCGATAAATAGAATACTAGAGTTTATTATAATATAGATTATCTTACTCGTCCTAGAAGCGCTTCGATATTAAGATATCGATTAATTAACTATAGTTAACCCGGAATTATACCGGTTTATTATAGTTTATTATATTGTTTTTTACGATATAATTAAATCGAATAAATTAAATCTAACTATCGCGGTTATATAAGATTTTAAGGAGAATCGATTTAGGATCTATAAATATTCGAGGGGGTAAAGGGCGACTTTCTATATAAAATTTATTTTTTAAATAATTATCTTCGGTCCTTTAGGCTTTAGAATACGAGGATTTAAATAACTCCTCGAATTCTCGTTTAAGGCCTTAACGGGTTATAGATTTAATCGCTATTTTATTAAGTAGGCGTATAAATTATTATATTATCTTATTTCTAAATATAAGAATACGATTAAATAAATTAAAATTAATGATAATATCGTTAATAATTTAACGAAAAGTAAAGTTAATTTTAATATTATATAGATTTCTACCCTAAATATATATCTTTTATATTCTTTTTCTCTAGTTTTACTCTAACTACCGGGAAGAGATTTAGTATATAATATAAACCGAGCTCGATATTTCTAAAATTCTATCGGAGGTTATTTATACCGATTTTAATATAAAAATAAGAATCCGCTAGTATTATAATAAATAACTTATTTACGGTAGAGAACGAGGTTAAAGAAAATAGAATTAATTAAAATAGAATTAAAGAGGGTTAGGAAGTAAAGAGTATAAAATATAATTTATAAATAAAGAAAATAAGATATAATTAATAAATTATAAGAGTATAGGTTAATTTAAATACCTAGAATAAATATCGATAATTTTCTAAATTAAGATTCGTTATAATTCGGGCTAAAGTATCGGCCGAAGTATAATCGAATAAAATTAAATATATTATTTAATTTATAGCCGTCGAATACGGCGGTAATATAATTAATATTTTATTATTTATAAAAAGAACCCCCTTCTTATCTTTCTAAAATAATAACGAGCGCGGATTATAATTTATATTTATTATATAATAACTAGTTAAACCGAGCTAGATATATAATTAAAATACAATTTACTAATAAAAATAATAACGCGATTAATAGTTTAATTTAGAAGGGTAAATAGGGAGCCGTAACCGACTAGTATATATTAGGTAGGATAAATATTAACTTTAAATATATAATATACCTAATATTTAACGTTTTATATAAATATACTAATTTACTATATTAGAATTAGCCTACGCGGGTTTAATATTTAAAATAAAGTATTATATACCTTATATACGCGCCTTAACGGTAAATAAAATAGGATTTTCGCCTCTTTTATATATTTATAATATAGCCGCTTTAAATTTATAAGTATAATTAATTTCAATATTATTATCGCCGATATAATATATAATCTTATCGGTAGAGTTATTATAGATTTTATTTTCGCGGAGGACTTTTTTAAATATCCTAAATTCGATCTTATTTAATATAATATTTATTAGAGGCTTCTTCTCCTTTAGGAGTTTAGATACGAAGAAAAATATATCGGTTATTATTTAGGTCGATTATATATAAAAGCCCGTTTTATTAAAAATAAAGAGGCGCGCTATATAAGGAGGGTTATCGGTAGAAAGAGATAATATAATATATTATCTACGGTTACGATAGTAATTATATATATTATTAATTTTTTTAATTTTTTTTAACTTATAGTTTTTAAGCTAGAGTTAAAGTATCTTAAATATAAAAATAAAAAGAAAGATTTTATCTAATTATTTTAATACTTTATTAAATTTAACCTAGTTCTCGAGGCTCTTTAAAGACGTACCTATAATATACCTTTATTTTATCTCTTTCTTTAATACTGTCCGTATTTCCTTATAGTACGATTATTTAATTATAAAGTTATACGAAATAATCGAGACCGTCTAATTCCTAGGGTTAATATTAATATAGAATTTAATAGGAGGTAGGGAGGGTAGGGAGGAGGTAATAATAACGAGGTTATAAAGGTCTTCTATAATATAAATAAAAATATAAGTTATTAAGTATTAATAGGGATATTAATAACGATAAAAAGAATATTATAAATAAAAACGTCGACGTTAATATATAAGAAATAATAATAATATCTAGGTAAATACTACTTTAAATACTCTACTAAACTTATTAAATAATATTAATATAAATATAGTTAACGAATATCGAGTGGGATATTAAACTATATCCGACTCGGATAACTAAATAGTAATTAATATATTATCGACTCGTCCGACTCGGATAGATATCTTTAGTTTATAGAAAATACGAAAAAATACTAGTAAACATTTATTATATTTACTAGTTATTTAATAAAAACTATTAATAAAAGCTCTTTACCGACGATAAATATAAATATAGTATTACTTTATATCTTATCGATTTAGACCTCGTTATTAAAAGGGTACTAGGATATTAATTATACTAGAACGATCTACTATTTAATATACTAGGGTAGTATACGGTATAAACACTCTATCTAAAGGTTTAGTATTATATGAAATAACGAAGATATTATAGGGATAATATCTCTACCGGATATTAATTAATATAAATTAAAGTATCTAGTTAAGGTAATATAAATAAAATAGTAATATTATTAATTATATCGTTTATTTTAATTTAAACCTAGGTAAAGCTCGTTAAATTTATAATTATAGAAGAGTAATAAAGAATCTTTATTTATAGTTTAGAGAAGAGTTATATAAAGTATTTAACTCGCCGATAATAAGAAAAAGCCCCCGTAGTAACGCCTCTTTATCCGATTATTAGTATTAATCGGATTTTCTTATCGCTTTTCTTATTATTAAATAAATTTATTTCCTTATTTTATTATCCCTTATTTATTTATCTAATACTATCTAATTTAAATAATTCTTATTATTTAAAATAAAGTAGTATTTATATATTTTTTTATTCTTTTAAGATAAGCGCGTAATCCGCCCGTTATATTAAATATCGAAGAATTATATCTAATCCGTATCGAGATTAATATTACGGAAGGTATAAATTAGAGTTACCTTAATCTTAAAGATATATTTAATAGATAAAAAAAAACGAATTTTATCTTCTTTTATAAATAACTAGATATATTCTTTATCCCGTTTAATTTAATCTATAAATAAATTATATTATAAAGACTCGCCGGGGTAATACTTCTCTAATTATTATATAAATATTAATATAAGTTTTATACCAGATATTATCCGATAAGTTTAAACTTATATATAATATAATATAGGTAACGATAAGTAAATTAATAAAAATAATTAACCTCTTTAATTTACTATAAATATCTTAACCGAGTAGACTAATTAGTTTTTTTAATATTAATAACTTAGGCGTATCCTTAATAAGGTAATCGAGATAATAAATATAAATACTATTTTATAAATATTTATTATAGTTTTTTTATTTCCCCTCTAACTCTAGGAACTCTATACGGGGTTTATTATTATTATATTTAGAATTTTATAAAGAGCTCCCTATCCGTTAATACTAGGTTTTTAATTGGAATAAATACTAGAAAATTTAGTATTACTCCCGCGGCGCGAAGCTTATAAATTTTTTTAAAACAATTATTAATAATCGCTATAAATACTTCTTTACCCGCCGCTTTAGTAGTTATTATAAATCTTTAATACTCCTTTTATATTTTTTTATTAATTCGTAACTCCTCTTTATAGAGTTTTTCTCGTTAAGTATCTATAATAAAAGAGTAGACCTATTTTATTTTATAAGGGGGAAACTTAATAAACTCGGCCGTACCCTCGAAATTCTTAATAAAAAGTATTTATTTAATTTCGATAAAATTAAGAATTACTTTTATTTTATTTATAACCGCCTTTTTTATATCTTTATTTAGGTATATATAAACGAGTAGGTTCGTTATCCTTTAATCGATTTCCTCGATTTTATAAAATACTATATACTCGATAGACGAATCTTAAAGCTACTATGGTTATTTAATTAACCCGATTATAATCGCGTAGTTCTTTAAGATATAAATCTATAAAGTTATTAAAAAACCTTATATAAAAGATAAACTCTACTAGTATTTATATTTATATATTTTATTTAATTCGGCTTATTTAAAATTACTCTTAAGGAATTTCTTTTAAACCCGCTCTTTAATATTTTATTTAATCTTTTAAATAAATCTAACGACGGTACTCGTTTTAGTTTTTACTTTATGAAATTCGTTTATAAAGATTTATCCTATACGGAAATTATACTTAAGACTAGTATCTAGTCGATTTAAGATCTTTTTAATTTATATATTATATAAGATAAAGTTATATATAAGTAGGATTCTATCTTAATTAGGTTTTACGGTTCCGTCTAATTTATAATATTGTAGTTTAGTATTTTCGGGGGTAAGTTACTAAATATTAATATTAAGATACTTTTTTTTAACCTAGGCGTAGAAGTACTAGAGTCTTAAATCTTTATCATTTATATCGATTTATTTAATTTATTCTTTTAGTTAATTCTTTACTACTTTTATTAAAATAACGACTAAGGTAATACTTTATATAAGATAAATAATAGTATCTTTATATTTATATATATAAGGGTAACAAATATTTAATAGACCTATAAAGAGATAAGTATCGTTATCGGTTTATAATTATAACTTGTATAAAGAGAGATATTTATTATAATAAATGGATTTTTTAAATTCTTCGAGATCCCGAAATTTCTTTTCAATATTAAAGTAATAGTAATATAAATTAAATTAATATTCGGTAATAAAACTAAGGAAAATATTAAATATCTAGATCGAGTCGGATATTAGTATAATTCGATTTAATAATATTATTAAAAGAGACCTAGAGTTAAAAACGAACTTTATTAAATTTTAAATCGTTATTATTAATAACTTCTCCGTAATAACTAGCCCGCCGCCTTCTCTAAATAATATCGTAGAATTAATAAATATATAATTTAAGAGGTATTATTTTACTATTTATTATTTTCTACGACTTTAACCCTCGTATAATATATATATTATAAATAGATTTATTACCGGGTTTTAACTAGAATAACTATTTTATAAATATCTACGTTTTATTATTCTATTAAGATCGGTCCTCTTTATTAATTATAATAAAACTACGGAGTAGATAAATTACGGGCGAATCGAAAAATAAAGAGTAAAAAACTTATAAAGTTTCCCGCTTATTTATATTTATAGATATTTATATCTACCTCGGCGACCCTCGCCGAGGTTATTTTCTTTATATTAATATTATATAAAGACGGGTCCTTTATTTAATATAATTGATTAATAATTAAGTCCTTCGGCGCCTCTTCTTCCTCTTTATTATTATCGGGTAATATATCGATAAGGGTTATAATTCGCTTAATAAAATAAAACGGGGGCGGATTCGTTTAACGAGGTTATTAAATAATAGAAAGTAATATTAAAAACTTTTTTGAATATTTAATAAAGGCGGAAGACCTCTTTAATTAAATCTTTTCTCTTCGCGGGAGAGAATTATAATATTCTTAAATATACTAGCCGACTATAAACTCGGTACTTTTTATTAATATTAATATTTTTATTAACTAGTATCTCGATCGTTATATAGGATAATTTAATTAACGGAGAGGCCTATATATAATATAAAGGGGTTATTTAAAACTTCCGTTTTATTATATACTAGCTAGTATATCCTATAGGTCCTCGTTATAATTAATATCTATATATTCGTTAAGAGTAGAATACTAGAGTTTATTTTAATATAAATTATCTTACTCGTCCTAAAAGCGCTTTATTATTAAAATATCGATTAAATTAATATAATTAACCCGGAATTATACCGGTTTATTATTATTCTTTATATTATCTTTTAAGATAATATTAAATCGAATAAATCGGATTTAATTATTACGGCTATATAAGACTTTAAGGAGAATCGTCGTAGGATTTTTAAATATTTAAAGAGGCGAGGTATAATTTCTTATATAAAATTTACCTTCGGAGTAATCGTCTTCGGTCCTCTTAACTTTAGAATACGGGGATTTATATAACTCCTCGGATTTTTATTTAAATTAACGGCTTATAACTTTAATAGTATTTTCGTTAATTAAATATAAAAACTACTATATCTCCTTATTTAAAAATAAGGGAGAATAATTAAATAAATTAAAATTAAGAATAATAACGTCGATAATTTAGCGACGAGTAACCTTAGTATTATTATTATAGAAGGTTCTACCTAATATTCTTATATCTCGTATTCTCCTCTCTAGCTCTATTTTAACTACGGGGAAGAGTTTCGGCGTATATTATAAACCGAGCTCGATATTCTTAATATTCTATTAAAGACTATTTAAACCGATATTAATATAGAAATTAGGATTCGATAATACTATAATAAATAATTTATCTACGTTAGAAAGCGAGATTAAAATAAATATTATTAATAAAAATTAAAGTAAAGAGGGTAAAGTATAATTAATAAATAAAAACGATAAGATATAATTAATAAATAAGGGGGGCGAAAGGATAGATAAAGAGTATAAATCGACTTTTAATAAATAAAGTAAATAAATACGTTATTTATTTTATAACTAGTAGCGCTAAAACGATAATATTAAACTCGTCGAAACTTAATACTAATATTTATAAAATCCTATTTATTATAACGCTAGAATATAATAGAGTAGAAGATCCTAGGTTTAAATAAAAGTATAATAAAATAATAATAACTAGAAACGGATATTAAAATAATATTAAATTCGTATATTAAGTACGAATTAATAGTATATATAACTAAATACTTATTAGAGCGGAATTATATTCGATCGGGTAGTTAATAAAGTTATTATTATATTTCAACTATTATAGGATTACTACTAGAGATTAATACTTTTATTTCTATAAATTCTTAAATCTTAAAAGTAGCCGGATAATAAAAAACGTCTAAATCGGTTAAGACTATACTTAATATACTATAAAGAGAGGTATAGCGGGAGAAATAAATAAAGTAAATAATATAAAAAACCGTTTACTTCTAACTAAATATTATATTATCGGAATATTTATATAGGTCCATACTCTAGTATTATTAATAATTTATAATTATTATTAAATATAGTAGTAAACTTAGGCTATAATTATTTCTTAATTAATATTATATTATATTTTAGATTAAAAGCGGTATAATTTACCCACGATTAAGAATATTATAATTATTAAATATAATCGCTAGGGGTACGATAAACTAGTATATTATATCGTTATTAAACGGAGGAATTCTTATACTAGCGGGTAATCGTCCCGTTTTAGCGGTAAATATATTTTATAAAAAGTTTAATAAAGGGGTAAAGGGATAACGTAAAGACCTTTATAAATTTAATATTAAAAAATAACTCTCGTATATTTATTAATTAATATATATAAGCTTTTTTAAAGATCCTCTTCCTTAATTCTAGTATTTAATATATAGATTTAATCTAGCCTCTTTCTCGTTTAAATAGATAAAATAATATATACGACTTCTTTCTATACTCTTTTATACTCTAAATTAAATAATATTTTTATAATATTAATATTTTATTATTACGGTTATACTAGCTAATTATTATACCTAGTATTAAGAATTTATCTTTAAGACCTTATAAGGTTTCTTTAATATTCTAAAGACTAAATCCTACCTTCGAAGTCTAGTATACCTAATATACGAATAATCTAATATACTACGTAGTTTATATATATCTCGGACGACTAATAAATAGTACTAGAATTATTTAGATCTTAATTATATAAGGACTCTAAATTAATCGATATTTTACTTTATCGATAAATTTATTAAGAAAAAGAAATTTAGATTATATTATTATTAGGACGAATAAATCGATAATATCGATACTATAGAAAGTAATATCTTAATAATAATATTTTTCTAGGTATTTATTATAATATAAAGGCCGATTTAATAACCTTAATTAAATATATAAAAAACGGACGCGTTTTTATAAAAATCTTATAGAGTCTCTAACTTATATAGACGAAAAGAATAAAGACGATATTAATAATAAAAGTCGCTTTTAAATTAAAGGTATAAGTATTTCTTAAAAAAACGATACGTATTAAATAATTATTTAAATAATAATATTATAGAATAAGTATTTTAAAACGCGGAGGATTATAAAATATATTATCCTTAAGACGTATTAATTTAAATAATAGAATAAATAACCTTTATAACGACTTCGGACGGTATTAATATAATATTATTTTTAATAATTATATCGGTAGAATAATATTTACCGGAGCGAGATACGGGGAGGTTAATAATAAAAAAATATATATTAGATTTAAAATCTTTATCCGAGTAGTTATTTAAATCGGGTACGGATTATAATCCCTTCGGATTAAAAATAAACTACGTAATAACCGAGTAGATATATATCGCGCGACTCTTTAGCGGTTTTATAAATGAATTCTTTAAAAACCGTCGATTAAGACTTTTCTACGGATACTATAATTTCGATAACGCCTTATTATTAAAAGTTAAATTATCTAGTATAAAATATAATAATACCGATAAGGACTAGGTCCGGTAAATTCTTTAAATTTATATAAATAAATCTAGTAACGAGCCTAGAATATATTTTATCCTTTACTTCGATATAATATCTATTATAAAAGTATTACTAGGATATATATTATTTAATTCGAGCCTTAATTATATACCGATATACTAGCGAAATCTTAATATAGATTTTATTATTAATAAGATATATATAGCCGGCTAGTAGTAGGAGATATAAGATAAATTATTTAAATAACTCGACTATCGTACCGGTGATAATAGGATTAAATAAGACCTATTTATCTCGAATCTACGGAGATTAGTAGGCCTAGCCGGTTTATATTATTATCGGTAACCTCGAACGGAGTATATAACGAGTAGGGATTTAGTTAGAGATAATATTATTTAACCTAATACTAATAATCTATAATAAAGCGAAAGCCGAAATATATTATTATATTTTAGGGCTTATAATAGAGGGTAAGTTAATTATAATTATAATTAATATTTATTTATATTAACCCCGTAATTTTAAAGTATTTAAAGAGTACGCTCGGAAGGGGATTTATATTATATATATAAACGAACTAATCCGACGATATTATCCGATCTTGGCTTTTATACCTAGCGATTATAAAGAATAAGTTTTAATTACTTTTATTAAGAGTAGTAAATTTTATCCGGTATATTTAATATTATTAAATAAATACGAGCGATTACGCCCTAAAGTCTTATATTCTTTAAGGATACCGGAGTAATATATAAAATAATTACGCGTTTAAAGAACCTATAATAAGAATATACCTAAATAATTATCGGATATAATAATATATAACTGTCGTAACTTCGCGGAAGATTATTTCGCGGTTAATATCTTCGGGATCTAGATATTTAATATATTATATACTTTAATAATAAAGGGGTTAATAAACTATCTTTTAAATTAATAAACTTAATATATTAAAAAGAGTAAAATAAAAGAAGAGATAAAAACTCTACTCGATAGTCGATTTCGAGTCGTATTTAAATATATTAATTTAAAATATTTCCTAAACTTTAGTAAAATTAGTTAATAGACGGGGGAGGAGAGTAAATAATTTTTATAAATAATTATACCCGTATTTACCCCTTTATTATCAGAAAAGGTACCCGAAATATTATATATAAAACGAGCGATTATTAACTTTATTATATTTATAAAATATCGTTCTTATAATAAAGAAATATTTAAATATATAGATATAGTATTAAATAGGATTAATCTACTAAAAAAAATCTTTAAGAAATATAAACTAATTAATAAAAAAACGGGCGAGTTATATTTTAACTTCCCTAAATTCTACGTTCTTATTTACGTAGTATTTATAATTAGATAATACGGTCTACCGGACTCTTATAGTATTTAAATAATAAAGAGGATATATTTAATATTATTAAAAAACTATTATAAGCGAACGAATAAATACGACGATTACTAGTAGTAAATAATAGAATATAATACTCGTTATATTAAAATTACTATTATAAAGAATAATTTAAAATATTAAGAGATAAAGATTATACTATTTAATTAAAAGAGAAAATAAAAAGAAGAGAAGGTTATAAAGGCCGGGGTTCTTTTAAACCTCGATAAATTAAATTAATAAATAAATATAGACGATGATATTACTTTACGGTAAATTTATAAATACGATACTCGTTATTAATATATAATATTAAATATAGCGAAGATACTTAACTTAAAGAGTTTTCTCGAAGGTTTAGTTATATTTATTAAAGCGAATTAAATAAAGGCGTCTATATAAAACCTAACGATACCGAATATCGAAATTAATAAACGGGAGGTAGATTATAATTAAGTTAATAACTATTTAATTTATATCCTTAAAAATATAATATATTAAAAGATATTAGGGGAGGACTCTTTTAATCCGAGTTACTTTTATAAAGATATAATAGTCTATAGACTAAATATAAAATTATATTATTATAGTTAGCGTAGGGATAGTATATAAATACGCGAATAAAAATCGGTCGAAACGAATTCTATTATTATATAAAAAGGAAGGTTAATAAATAAAGTATAAATTATTATAAAGATAAAGAATTTAGGTTAGAGGAATTAAAAGTAATAACTTACTCGTCTATAAAGTACTTTTATAAAAGTCTTTAATTATCGATATTTAAAGTAGGTTTAAGAGTTTTATAAAATAATAAAAGTAGAAAAAATATATCTATTATATATTTTTAACCTTAAAATATTAGGTAATCGGCGGTTCTACGGATTATTTAATATTAAACGAAGTATTTATCTCGTATCTATAATAATAAAGGGAAGGGACTTCTTTTATATTAATTTATTTATTAACTAGGATTAATATAATATTATTTATAACTTTAAATTCTTTACGAAGAGTTAGAGGGTAGCCGAGGAAATCTATATTTAAATTATAAACGGAGAGTATATATATAAATTAAATATAAAGCGACGAAAGAGTTATAAATATTAATATTATAAAGAAAAGAGATTTCTACTAGTCGCCGTAATAAAAAATATATAAAGATAAAGGCTTAATAAAGTAATTGGGAGGACGAAATCCGAGTTAAATTATATCGTTATCCGATTTAAATACTAAATCGCCTATATTATTATTTAATTTAGATACTAAATCGTTTATATTATTATCCGACTCGGATAACGAATCGCCCGAATCGTGTTCGGGGATAAAGTCGAAGAAATAAATTAAAAGTATTATTATTTTATTATAATCGAAGATATTAAATTTTAAATAACCGGGGTAATAATATAAATATAGGTATTACCTCCTAAATTAATAATATATTAAGACCGGGTATTTTAGGGATTATAAATATAAGTGTTATAAAGAAAAGAAAACGTAGAGAGTCTATATTCGGGAATATTATAAATAGGAGCGGGATCGTTATACGGATTAATATAATTAATTCGTTATCGAGGAAGAATAATACGTAGGGAGATAAAAATAATAACGAATAACGGAGTATAAATATAAATATATAAAATAAGGATAATATTATATAAAGAATTAAAAGGGAGGAATTTATTATAATAACCGAACCTAAAGAGTTAAAGAGTAAAAGGGATATTATATTATTTAAAATATAAGAAATAATATTAATAATTATTTATAACTTTAATTATAATTTAATTATATTCGTTTATATCGGTCTAGAAATTAAGAGTTTCGGTATATATAAAGAACTATTATTTAAAGCCTCGATATTCTTTAAAGGTATTTTTTTTAATAAATATAAACCCGAAATAAAGACTAAATCCGAAGACGTTATTAAAATTATATTATATAATAATAACTCGAAGGTAATTACTCTTTTTAACGAAAATTTATTAATCTTTAAATAATTTAATAATTAGGGGTAAATACTTTTATTATATTTCCCCCTTCCGTTAAAATACTCCGATAAAAAGGTCTTCCCTCGAATAAAGTTTTAAACGGATAAATAATAAAGAAGAGGGATAATTACGCGAGTAAAAAATTATTTATTTATTTTTTATTTTCTTACCTTTACCCTTTTATATTATTATACTATTTTTTACTTAATTAATTACGATATAGTTAAAGTTTATATATTATTATATACCTTTATTAGAGTTATAATAGATATTATTTAATAAATTAGGTTAATTTCTAACCCTCCTCTTATATTTCTAGTTAATTATAATTACGCTACGGAATAAGGAAGGGAAGGGAAGGGAATAACCCCCGCTCCCTTCCCTTCTAGTAGGGAAGGGAAGGAGTAAGGACTATTAAGGAAGGGAAGGGATTACCTATTATTCTCTTCCTCCCTGCTCTCCCTATAGGGCTGCCCCATATATGGCCATATATGCGCGCATGCATGCCCCATTGCTGCTCCCATGTGGCCCATGTATGCCCCCATATATGGCCATGTATGCGCGTATGCATGCCCCATTGCTGCTCCCATACATGCCCTATGTATGCGCGTATGCATGCCCTATTGCTGCTCCCATGTGGCCCATATATGCCCCCATATATGGCCATGTATGCGCGTATGCATGCCCCATTGCTGCTCCCATACATGCCCTATATATGCGCGTATGCATGCCCCATTGCTGCTCCCATGTGGCCCATTGCTGCTCCCATATATGGCCTATATATGCGCGTATATATGCCCTATTACTGCTCCGATGTGGCCCATATATACCCCCATATATGGCTTATATGTGCGCGCATATATGCTCCATTAAGTGGTACAAAGATTAGGACAATTAGGAAAGCGATCAAGAAACGCCAAGCCTTATACCTAATTTGGACTAGCCTCTTGGCATTAGCTATATATAGCTTATAGGGGCAAGAATGGGCCATGTATACGCGCATGCATGCCCCATTGCAGCCCCCATATATGGCCCATGTATGCGCGCATGCATGCCCCATTGCTGCTCCCATATGACCCATGTATGCTCCTATATATGGCCTATGTATGCGCGCATGTATGCCCCATTGATGCTCTCATATATGGCCCATATATGAGCCTATTACTGCTTCAAAATATGGCCCATTCTTACCCCTATATGCTATATATAGCTAATGCCAAGAGGCTAGTCCAAATCAGGCATAAGGCTTAGCGTTTCTTAACCGCTTTCCTAATTGTCCTAATCTTTGTACCACTTAATGGAGCATGCATGCGCGCATACATGGGCCACATGGGAGCAGCAATAGGGCATGCATACGCGCATACATGGGCCATATATGGGGGCACATATGGCTCACATGGGAGCAGCAATGGGGCATGCATGCGCGCATACATGGGCCATATATGGGGGCATACATGGGCCACATGGGAGCAGCAATGGGGCATACATGGGCGCATACATGGGCCATATATGGGGGTATACATGGGCCATATGGGAGCAGCAATGGGGCATACATGCGCGCATACTCCATACATAGGCCATATATAGGGGCAGCCCTATAGGGAGAGTAGAGAGGAAGGGAATAGCAGGGAATCCCTTCCCTTCCCTGGATCAGGGAAGGGAATTACCCCGGGCTTATCCCTTCCCTTCCCTACCCCTTCCTCTAGGGAAGGGAAGGGAAGGGAAGATAATCCCTACCCTATTCCGCAGCGTAATTATAATTATTATAATTTCGTTAACTTTAAACTAGAAGTTATCTTTAAGAAATATATCTACGCCGAATAAAACGAATAAGGAATTAAAGAAATTCGAATATTTTAAATTTAACTTCGTTATTTAATAACGAATACGGCGTTATTATTTATTTACGATAAAGTTAGACTCTAAATCGCCGAATTCTATTATATTTTTATTAATATCTTATTATATACTATTTACGCTATATTCTTCGACGTAATTATTTATAACTTTTATACCGTTGAAGATTAATACTAGTAAATTAATAACTTCCTAGATATTTAATATTAATATATTTATAATATCTTCTAATAAATAGAAAATAAATAGGTCTTTTTAATCTTCGTTATTTATAGGATTAAAAATAGGAAGGGAGATTATATCGAAAAAGTCGCCTCTTTTAGAAATTATTATAATTAAAGCGCCCTAAAATTCGGGTAATTTATTTACTCCGTAGCGATAATAAATTTTATATTATTAAATATATATTATTTCTACCCCGAATATCCTTTTATCGATCTTTATTTTACTTTTTTTAATATTTTTATTTATTTATATTCGTTATACCGGAGGCCTTAACTTATATATACTCGTATTTTTTTAAATCTTTAAATTATTTATTACTATTTTACCCTAGTATAGCGATCTCTTTATAATAATCTTTATTTTTAAAATATTTTCTAGTATCTAGAACTTCACCTCTAAATTAAATATTCTTCGATATTTTTCGATATTTATAACCCCCCCGCTAGGGTAAATAGCCTTAAATTAAAATATTAATAATAATCGTATATTCTTTTTATTATTTATAGTAGCGTTAATAATCTCCTTTTTAATCTTTTATATCTTAATAAATTTAACGTCCACGGGCTTATTTAATTATAAATTATATAATATATATCTCCTCCGTTTAGTTAATACGAAAGATATAATAAAAAGTTAAAGTTATTAATATAAATCTAAAGTTAAATATTAGGGGAGTATTAATATATATAATTAAATTATTATTAAAATATTATATCTTTTAGGAGTCTTTAATAAAAATAATTTTAAAAAAATATAATAACGCCGGGAATTAGTAAAGGACCTTATATAACTAAATAACGAGTATTAAAAAGAAATATAAATATTTAAATAAAAAGTAATTTATATACCTTTTATCTTTCTCTTTTTATTTATTTACGTTATAGTATTACTCGCTATATCTAATTATAATATAATTAGATTATTTATACTACTATTTATATTTATAATATAATAGTATCTTTATTATTTAATAACGAAAATAGGGCGCCTCGGAGATCTAGCTAAACTATTTACTCCGTAGTAATAACGAACTTTATTTTATTAAATATATAATACTCTAGTATTAAATATTTTCCTATCGATCTCTACTTTATTTATTTTAATTTATTTATTTCCTTAAATTCGTTTTTTTTAAAATCTTTACTTTTTTATTTCTTTATAAGTTATATATTATATTAATTATTATCTCGTACCTTCTAATAATTATTAAGCTATATTTATCCGTATATATCTTCGAATAAAAGAAATTAATTTATAATCTTAAATTTAACTAAACTCCCTGAATTTAAATAAAATAAAAGTAATTAATTTATATTTATAATAACTAAAGGCCTTAAAGGCCGGCTCGTATTTTTAAAAATAAATTAAAAGTTCTAACGGAAGCCTATTTAATTAATTTTATATAAAATCTTATAAAAGAATATATTTAAATAGAGGATTATATTAACCTTTTTACTTTTATATTAATTAACGATTTTATTAATCTAAGCGCTTTTAATTTAATAAAGAAAATTAAAATAGAGAGAAGAATAATCGGCGGTTTAATAAAACCCGATTAAATATAAAAGGGCGAGTCTCTTTAGTAATAAATTTAAATATTTAGAGACGAACGTTAAATTTATAACTTTAAGTATTATTTTATTAAAAATAATCTAAATACCCGAGTTAACTATATTATAATAAAGAGAGAGGAAGATATTTTCTTTAACTCGAATAAATCTTATATTACTACGCTCGGTATTTATAATAAATACTTTAATACTTTTTTATTATAATCGGCGCTATTTAAATATTTAACCGCTTATATTTAAAAAAGGTAAACGAGCCCCGTTTATTATTATTTAAAGATATTTATTAATATCCGTCTAGCCTCCTATATATTATTAATAAAATTTAATAAAAAATAAATAATATTAATATTAAATTAAAGAAGTTATTAAAGTCGTTAGATAAAAACCTTCTAATAGTTATTATACGAGAAATAATAAAATTTAAATAATAAATTAAGAAGTATATTAAAGGGGGCGCTTAAATTAATATTTTTTAAAAGAAATAAAATAAATAGGCTTTCTAATTTCGTAAAATTTTAATTAACTCGCGATTAATTTTTAAATTACTAAATCCGCTAATACCTAATTAATTTTATAGTACGTTAATTAACGAGTTTATAATTACGCCTAGTTCTTTAAACTAGAAGAATATTACTATTTTTAAATTTAATTTTAAATTTAATATTAATATTAATAATAAACTAAGCCCTATATTATCTAGGAAGAAAAAATTATATATATCGATATAATTTATATTAAATAAGTTTTTAAAAATCGTTTTTTATTCGAATAGTTATATTATATCCTCTAGATACTTTAATCTTAACGAGGTATATAATATTATTTAATATACGTATATTAGACTTCTAAAGTAAATCTATCCTAATATTATAAAAAAAATTAAGTCTTTTAATAGATATAATTTTTTTTAGAAATTATTAAAACTTAAACTAAATATAAAAAGGAAAATCCGTCGATTAATTTAGGATATATTTATATCTAGACTCTATTATTTAAATTTGTTTAATACTAGAAGACTTTAAAGATTTTATATATAAAAAAAACGATCGAATATTAGACCGGGATCCTTATTAAAGCGACTTTAAAGAATAAAATTATAAGGGTATATATTTAAAATAAAGATAATATTATAAAGAAAGTTAAAATTAAGCCTAAAATAATATTATAAAGAAAATTAAAATTAAAGAGGGTAAAGTTACTACCGAGTTTAAAATAATATTATAAAGAAAATTAAAACTAAAGAGAGTAAGATTACTATCGAGCCTAAAATAATATTATAAAAAGAATTAAAATTAAAGAGAGTAAAATTACTACCGTAAGTAAATATCCTATTATACTATTAAAGTTAAAACCTTAAATAAAGGGGAAATTAATAATAAAACTATACTCTCTTTTAAGAAAAAAAGTATTATTTATAAATCTAAAAATATTCTAGCCACCGAAATTATATCTACCGATATCGTTATTTCTTTCTCTCCGACGATAGTTTTAGAGTTATACTCGTTTTACTCGATAAATATAAAAACCCGAAAATATTCTAACTACCGAAGTTATATTTATTAATAATATTATTTCTTTCTCTCCGACGATAGCTTTAGAGCCGTACCCGTTCTATTTAATTAATATAATAATATTAATAGTTTCTTTAACTAGGCTCTAAGGGCTTAAAGATTCTTAAATAACTCGAATAATATTAATAACTTAACGGGTATCCCGGTTATAATAAATAATATTTAATAACCGATTATTATAATATAGAAACTAATAAATATATTCGGCTATATACTAGACGAAATTATAAAAGCGAAGAGTAGTAAAATTAATAATTTAATAAAAGTTAAAAATCTAGTTCTAAATAAGGCGAATATAATTTTAATTTAATTATATAAAATAGTATCTTCGCTTAATTATATATCTACCGCCTAAATAAAAGTTTAAGTTTATAAATATAAATCGATATTACTTCCTCTTTACTAGATTATAGTTACGAAAATAATTATTATTATTAACGTTATTAAAATAGGAGTTAAATCTAAAGGATATTAATTATAGGAGTATAATATAGATAGTAATAACTCTAAGTTTATCATAAAGTATATCGAAGCGAAGACTAGCGCGGTATTTATTATTAAGTACTATAAGTTAAAAGCTTTAACTTTTATAATTAAATTATTTATTTTTAAAATATTTATTAATAGGGTTTATATTAATAATATTTTAATATAAAAAAAAGAAAATCGACTAGAATCCCGTTTAAAAAAGAATTACCGAATAAATATCGCGGTAGATAGTAGCGATATATCTATACTTCGGATTAGTGTAGGGATCCCTAGAGGGAATACTAAAGTAAAGTAAAATAAAGTAGGGCGTGGGGTAGAGATCGCGGTTCAATCTCTACCCTAAACTAAAGTAGAGTAGGGTAGAGATTTACCGAGGGATCCCTAATAATAAATATATAATTAATTAACTTTAGGAATATACTCGATATAGTAGGATTTTAGAAGATAATTTATAGTAAAAAGACTTTAATACGTACTAGATAATAGTATTTCTATTTATTTAAGTTTTATGAATATTCTTTTTTAATCCTAACTAAGAAGCTAGGCCCGTAGGTCGTTAATTATTACGAATACTCTCTTCTACTCTAGCCGAATAACTAGGTAGACTAGGTTTAAATCCTTTATTATCTTTATTATATTTATCGACCTCTAAACTAATTCTTATATAATTACTTCTTTTCCGAGCTAGGTTTTAAATATCGATTATAGAGCTATACTATTAATACGAATATTTTTTCTATATTTCTAACGGCTAGAGATTAATTATTAGTATAATTATTATAATTATAATCTTAATTAAAACTTATATGGGTAGGCTCGTCTTCGTTATCGTTACTAAATACTTCTTATTTATTATTATATTATCGCTTTTCCTTTAGGTCCTCTTTACGAACGATTTCTTCCTATTCTATATCTTCCTAGGAAAGATTATTAATTTAATTATTAAATAAATAGAATAGGATATCTTAAGGTCGGTCTTCCTCTATTCTTCTATTATATTTATATAATATAATTATAACTTAGAAAGTTACTAGTATTTATAGTTTCTAAATATTATATAACCTCGTAGCGATAGAGAATAAACACTTTATATTAATATTTATAATCGGTACGACTAATATATTCTGAGTAATTATATTAAGAATTAGAAACCGAGGGGTAAATTACTTCTATAGTACTAGAATATTCTATTCCGTAGATTAATTAGAGAACGGTATTAAAGAGATTAGCGGAATTAATTATTAGAAAGATTATTAGAATTTACTAGTATTCCTATACCTCTAGAACTCGTTATCTTTTTTTTCTTTATTACTAGAATCTGCGTCTAGTATTTAGGTAAACCTATCGTTTAGATTATATTTATAGTTTCGTATAAAATTAAATAACTTACTCGAAGCTAGTATATTCGTTTAATATTCCTTATACTCTACCTCGAGAGCGGATTAATAGATTAATAATTATAATAGTTATTTAATATTAATTTTTTACTCCGAGGTCTCGAATATTTTCCTATTTTTTATAGGGTTTAATAAGGCCGCTTTATTATAAAAATACTTTAAACCGCCTTTAGTCTTAGCGTAATACTAATTTAACTTTTCGGTCGCTTAATATAATATAATCTTTATTTTAGGCTTCTATAATACTCGTTTTAAACGGAGTTATTTTATAGTCTTTTCTAGATAACTAAAGAGTTTATTATAAATTATAAAGTACGATAACTAGTAATAGTCTTCGTTATACCGATAATATTTATTATTTTCGCGAACTCTCTTATAATATTAATTAGGTAAATAATATAATTTTATTACTTTATTTTTAATTTAAGATAAAAAATCTCAGCCTATATAAAGTAACTTTTAATATTATAGCGTAATTTAAATACGCGGATTATTATATAGTATATCGAATCCTATCGTGTTTTAATATCTTGAATAAACTTTACTAGCCTTAGTTTAATAAATCTACTAATTTTATTCGGTATACTTTTCTTTATAATATCGAGTCTCTTTTATTAAATATCTCGGAACTAGGTTCTACGCTAGTTACTCGTATTAATAAATACCGTAGTTTTCCGTATCTAATAAGGTTAGATTATTATAAAGATTATTAGAATTCTCGTACCTTAGCTAGTATTAATAGTAAACTCTTTTACGCGCTAGTCTAGAAATCGTAAGAGTTTTATTATTTATCCTAACCTCTTTAAAATTATTCGTTTATAAGCGAAAGGTAAATCGTACTTAATAATACTTTAACGGTAAATTAAATTATATATATAAAGTATAATATATATTTAAACGACTATTTAATGAATATCTATTTAACCTTTTTATTCCTTTATATAAATATAAGAATAATATTATCGAATATTATTTATATATTACTAGTATTATCGTTTATAATAACGTAGATCCGATACTCGATTCTATATTTACGGACGACTTTAGTTACAACGTCCGTTAGTCTTTTATTAATATATTTCCCTTTAATATACTTAAAGCTAATAATAACTTTATAATATCTCTACTCGGCGTTAATAAAGTAAATAATAATAACTATATATAAAAATATATCGTAGGGTAATTATCTATTTAAAGTAAAGAATACCTTTAATTTATCGTCGGGTAAAGTATTAAATAGCTTTTTTTTTAATTTTCTCGAATTATTATAAAAATCTATTCTTAATTATTAAAGGACTCGGTAATATAGTAGTAGAGTTTAAATAAAGAAACGGACACTAAATTAAGACATTATTAAGAGAGTTATATAATATTTTTATTATAGTAACTATCTATAGGAAAGCCTCTTCAAAGTTTAATTATTAAGATATAAAATTATTAATCGTAGTTTTAATACTTTTAATTTAGCGGCGCTACGTTCGAATTAGTTAAGGAATTCTAATAATTATTATAATAATCTAAACTTTTACCTACGTAGGGATAGTTTCTCTAAATATTAATTACGTTATACTATATATACTCGCCGAGTCTTTATAACTTTTTTTCTTTATATAGTCTCTCCCTAACCTAATACCTTAATTTATATAAAGATAAATTAATATATCGTTATATCGTAAATAGATTATCGATAGTTTTCCGGAGCCTACGATTACTCCTTCTTCGAAAGACGTCTATATTATAGACTTTCGAGATTATATTTTACTAAAATTAATCTTCTTATATTATTTCTTATTATTGGAATATTTATACTATATAGTTTATTTCTATTAGTTTAAAAATATATCCTTCTTAGTGTTAAAGAAGATATAATATCTTTATCGCTTTTCTTTTATTATAATATTAAGAGGTTATTTAGGGTAATAGTTTATAGAGTTTCTAATATTATAAAAAGATTCATTATCGAAGATACTATTTAAGCGATCTTTACCTAGTTAGTTTAATATATATTTTAAAGAAAGTAATAAAGAGTTTAACTAGTATTATATAATAAATAATTAATTATTAGAAAGATTATTAGAATTAAGATCTAATATTTTTATATATATATATATTCATACTTTACTCTTCACCGATATCGAATCGATATATTCTTAGGATAATCGTAGGAGAACGTTAATATTAAAACGTAATAATAAATAAAACTAATCTCGTAATAAATATCGAAAAGAATTATACTCTAAATTCTAAAGTATATTAAGAATCCGTTTAATATAATATAACCTAATTAAGCTACGCCTTTAATAATATTTATTTATAATCTAACTCTAGGCTTAAAATTAGCTCGGACGATTATACGTCCGAGCGGCGAGATTATATACTAAAATATTATATTTATTATTATAGTTATTCTCTACTCTTTCCTTATAGTATTTAATAATTCTATATATATTATTATCTTTTAGAAGGTTTATTATCGAAAAGAATAAAAATACTTCGAAGAATAAAGATTTAAAAAGCGCCTAGGAAGGTACCTAGTACCTAGGACCTAATTTTAGAAAATCTTAAACGTCGTAAATTCAAACGTAGTAGTAAATTGTTTTCTAACTAATAATAATTCGAAGCCTTTAATTAATAAAAAATAGTAATAATTTTAAGGTAAATTAAAAAGTACTAGAAATCGACCGAATTATTACTTCCGAAGTTTATTTTTTATCGAGTAGTTAAAGAGCTTTATATAAATATCGGGTTTTCTAGATATATTTAATTCGTTATAATAGTTACTCTTTAGGAGGCGGTAGAAGTTTATTTAATATTAAAGTTTAAATATAAAATTATAGTATATTATTCTATAAATTATTATTAATATTATCTAGTTCTTTAGCTAGTAGTTTATTATTATAAATATATAACGGTACTTCTAAAGGATTTTAAGTTTCTACGCGATTTTAGATATAAGAATATATTTTAATTCATTTATATCTAATAGTAAATATATTTATAATAATTATTCTAATAATCAAGAAGGGAGACTATTTAATATTAAAGTATATAATTATATTAAGAAGCTAGAAATTAGGCGCTAGGAAATTCGATAACTCCTCGTCGAATATATATAAACGTATTAACGACGGTGTAATACGTTTTTAATTAAGAGGTAACTTTATATTAAACTTTTTAAAAACTAAAATAAACGCCTCTTTAATATTTCTAAAGTCTTTATCCGGGATTTAGTTATAATAGGATAGATTATACCCCTCCTACTACTAAATAAATCTTAGTAAAGAAATCTATTCGTCCTCCTCCTTTATTTAAAAGTAGGAAGTTATATTCTATTATATAATAATTTCTTCCTTCGTAAAATACTAGTGCGGCTTTATCTATAAAATTAATAAACCCTAATAATAGTTAGCTAGCCTAATTATTAGAATAATTATTAGAATAATTATTAGAAATCTATACCGTATTTTAATTAAGGTAATTATATTAAGTAAAAGTAGTATATTTTTATATCCCTAGGTCGTAACGCTTAAGATAATTAATTTTACGAAATAAATCTTGAATAGTTTTATACTATATAGCCCGCCTAAAGCGGAATTCGTTAATTTTAATAATATATATTATTATATCTACTCTTTTCTAGGCTTCCTAGACTAGAGTATATTAATCGATAATTAATAATAACCCTTCGGTCTCTTTATCTACGATTTATTAAAATACGGTTTAGGCTAGGTCTAGATTAGGTTATTATTAATATAATCACTTAATAATTAGAATTTAAATATTATTTTAATATACCTCTAACTCGCTTAGACCCTCCTATATAATATTACTATTATTTTGAATTAGTATATCTTAACCTCGTAAGGTTATACTAGTTTTCTCTATAAAATATATAATACTATTAACTTAAATAGTTCTAATCGGAAAATAATTATTATAATAATTATTAAAATAATAGATAACCTAGATTATACTTTTTTAGAAGGATCTCTTATTTTATTTAAATTAAAGTAGTAACTTAGTAGGTCTTTAATACTTCTTAGAACTCTTTAATAACACGGAGTTTCTTTTATACTATTAATACCGTAGTTATATTATTTCTTTAATAGTCTATATATTACTTTTCGAATAATAAGGTTTAGGTAATATAAGCCTTTACCTTTATTATCGATATATTAGTCGAGTACTCTTTTAGTTTCTTTTTAGGTCTTTAGAGTCCCTTCGGCCGTTCTTATAACCGACGAGGCGTAATAACTAGATTATTAATATTATTACTATTATTAATACTGAATTTATACTATCTAACGATAATTTCGGTATTATATAAGAAATTCGTTAAGTTATATAATATCTACTCGGCTTTAATCTCGGGGTCTTTTTCAACTAGGAAACGGGAATTATAAATATCTTTTTAATAATCTATTACCGAATAGATTTACTACGCGGTTAATCTATAAAAGGATTAATTCGTTTCGGTATAGTAAGAATTCTAATTTCTTAATATATATAAAGTTAATATAGCCTAGTGGCGAGAATAACGCGCTTTAATTATTAAATAATAAGTATTAAAGAAGATTAAGGTATACTTTACGAAATAACTATTAACTATAAATAAAACGATAAAAATAAGGGGAAGATCGCCGAAGACTTCGTTAATATTAAAGATTTAATTATAGGAAGTAGGACGTTATACCTAAAAGAGTACTCGCTCCTATATTTAGCGTAGACCTTAAAACCTATTAAAAATCTTATTTAATTATACGACTATTAGAAAGATTATTATAATTAATTTATAATAATAGTTGATAAAGTACCCGAGTATTTTACTCTTTATACTAGATTGAATTATATTTAGTTCGTAATATTCTGAGTTTATTAAGGTAGAATAAATAAATATCCTAAATAAAATAAATAAAGTAGATAATAATAATTATACTCTTATATAATTTAGGTGAATTCTATCGTTTATAAAGTAATAATTATCGATACTAGTAACTTTAATCTCGGAACTATTATTATTATTACTAGTTTTACTATCGTTATTAGTTTCTTCGTCGTTTTAGGTTATTATAAACACCGTTTCTTAATTAATTAAAATACTGTTTCTTAACTAACTAAAACACCACTTCTTAAATAATTTAATATAGCGCGTATTTATAAAGGTAGAGCTAGACCTATATAAAAAGTTAGAAACGCTACGGGGGGGAAGGCCCCTAGAAAACTATTAATAATTAGAGCGAGGAAGACTATTCCTAGTACCTTAACTCTATATAATATAACTAGATAAATACGTAAATATAAAGTATAAAAGAAGGGTAGTAAATTAAATTCTAATAATTATTATAATAACTAAAATTAATCTAAATAATTTAGCTGTCGCTCTACGCGAAATTAAATATTATTAAAAAACTACCGAGTTATTTATTCTTAAACTCTCTTTCTAACGGTCTATATATAAAGTAATATCCTCGGTTATATCGGAGTCGTTAGGTATACGCTAGTAATCGTCTATAATTATAATTATACAAAAAGTAACGGAAACGATATTAATAATATTATTTAAAAATAAGTTCTATCTTAATCTTTCATTATTTATATTAATAATATAAGATACTAACCTCTACGTAATTTACGTTAAGCGTATAACTATTTAAAGTAAAGATATTTAATTAATATAGATAATTAGGGGCTATAAATTCATTCTATAAAGAGATATAAATTAATATTAATATTTTTAATACTTAATATCGTAATACCTAATAGGAGTAGGGTATAATAAGAAGGGGAGTAGGCGGTAGGTATAACTTTTATATTATTTTATCTCTTAATAACTTCTATTACCGTTAAAGAATAAAATATTCTTTTATTTCTATTCTATAACTTTATTACTAAAACGGTTATTATAATAATTATTAGAAATCCGTTTTAGTATAGTAGAGATCTTTTAGTAAATTCTTATCCTACTTTACCCTACTCTAAACTCTACGTTAATAGATCCCTACGTTAAGTTAGGGTAGGGATTATACCTCGATCTCTACTCTACCCTACACTAATCCGAAGCGTAGATATATCTTTAATAAAGACTATATCTACGGGCTTAATATTATAAAGATAAGATATTATTTACTTTACGAGTTCTTTAATTTAATATTTATTTACTTTATTAATAATATTAATAAACTAAATATTTATAGCGCCTATAAATAGAAATTCTAGGATATCCTATTATTATTCGAGTCGGATAAAATAACTTTTCGAGTCGGACAAGATAATTATCCGAGTCGGATATAATAATTATTTAAATCGGATATAATAGATATCCGAGTCGGATAAAAACTATACGAAAATATCTTATAATAAAAAATCTTATAATCTCCTACGATTATCGTCCGCTCCTAGAGTATTTTAGATAATTTATAAAGTAATTTAAAAACGAAGATATAAAAAATTTAAACGTTATTATTAACGAGAATACCGGGTTATATTTAGGCCGTTATAAACTCTTTATTTATAAAATCAAACTATTTATCACTATCTAACCTACTAGTTATATTATCGACGTCGTCGATATTTTCTTCGTTATTATCTTTATTATTAATAGTACTACTATAGTTAGAATAGATATTATTAATAATAATAAAGATAAAATAATTAGAAGGAGAAATCTTATTAATACTACGCGAAGGTTAAATATATCTCGCGTAAATACCCTAAACTAGGTACTAGTAGAGGCGGTAGAAGTTAAAGTATAAATATAAATAATAATAACTCTAACGGATATAAAGGAAAAGATAATTACGATAATATAATCTATAATTAATATTAGTAGTAAATATTAGATATTAAATAATAATTAAACTTGAAGTTTAATAGTAGGTATATTCTACTAATAAAAGTTAGTATATAATTAATTTATTAAATATATTTCGAGTATATTATTAATAAATTAGATATACTATCGGGGCTAGTAGTATACTATTTATAAATTATAGATACTAACTATACTAGGAGTATAGTATCGGTAAATAAAAATTATTAAATTTATTAATAAGTTATTAATAATAACCCCGAGTTATTAAATTTATTAATAAGACGTTACCCGGACCCCTAATTTATTAAACCTATTAATAGGACACTACTAACTCTATCCATAACTTAGGGCTACTAGTAGGACACTACTAATCTTATCCGCGCGGTCGGTAACTAGAGTTTTAGTAGAAGTTTTAAGATTTACCGATAATCTAAATATTTTAGTTAAGAAATATTTATTAAAAAACCTTTAAACCCCCTAAGAGAAATAAGGGAAAAGAGTTATTTAATATAACGGCGTTACTATATAGTAACTTAAATATAAAGTTATATATTTAATTCTTTAATACTTATAGTACTAGTTATAGAATAGTATTTAGTTAAATTACGAAATTTATTAAAAAACCTTTAAACCCCCTAAGAGAAATAAGGGAAAAAAGTTTTTTAGTTTATACTATCGGTCCTATAATACTAATATATAGTACTAGTTACGGAGCGACACGAAACTATTTCCTATAGTATTATTATATAGTACTAGTAGCGGAAGGGTAATACTACTAAACTATTTTTATTATATAATAATACTAGTAGTAAATAAATAGTATATTTATAAAGTTATCCTTATAGCGCTAATATATAGTAATAGTAGTTAATTAAATAATATTTCTTTCGTCCCTATAGTATTATTATATATAATAATAGCGGAGCGAAATAGTATATATTATTATTCCTATAACGCTTATAGTACTCGTAGTAAATATAGTATATTAGATTATTTCTATAGTACTTATAGTACTAGTAGCGGGATAGCGGTAGTTATCTTTATTATATACTCCTATTATACTATAAAAATACTAGTAGTAAAGTATTATATATAAACGGTATAGCCCTAATATTATACCGGGAGATTAGTAATAATATAACTATTATAATAATAGTTATATCTATTAATAAAAGCGAGGTGGCGGAGTAGAGGCGCGTATCGATATATTATAACAATCAAGTATTTAGCGCGACGGTTTATTATTAAAATAAACTCGCTCGCCTATTTATTTTCTCTCTTCGTAACTCCTTTAGTCTTTTTTATATATTATTATTTTGACTCTATAATAGTATTCTAGTATTATAATTAATATATAGATAATACTCTCGTTATATATAGTTTTTTTTAACTCTATAAGTAACTCCTATTTACCGATAATATTAATTTATTTATACTAATTATTTTAGTTATAAATATACTAGTAAATATAACTAGTCCGTTATTAACGCGACTACGTAATATTAATTATAGTAGTAGTTTATTACACTTCGTTATAGCGCCTTTACTAGGTCTATTTCTATTAATTTAATAATAATTATATTCGAGGTACGTCCCCTTCTTATATACTCTATTATATTAATTACTACGGAATCGACTATTATATAAAGGTAAATTATAACCGTAAGTTTTAAAATAATATATATTAATAGTAATAAATCCCTAAATCTTTCTAAATGAAAGTAAAGAGATTTATATATTAATATATTTATATCGGTAATAAGACTTCTAAAGAAGAATATAAATATAATTTAATAAATAAAGAAATTACCTAGTAGTATAAAATATATAATAAAATAATAATAACTAGTAGGTAAGCCTCTATTATAATCGCTAATTTATAAAATTAATTAATAACGGCGAATTAATATATTAAGGAATTAAAGGCGATAAATAAAGTTCTCGAAAAAAAGACCGAGAGTTTCCGTTAATATAAACGGGACCTAGAGAGTCCCGAGGAAGATAATATTCTTAAAGATTATATTAAAAAAACTATATCTTCTTCTAGTAATTCCGATAGTAACTAAATCTTTTATATAATATAATAATAATAGTGAATTTTTTTTTTCTTAAATCGGCGCTAGTTAAATTTATTTAGATATATTATTTAATAATATATTCTAAATATCTATATAAATTATATTTAAAGTAAAAATATTTTTATAAATATAATATCTTATCGTTATTATATATAAATAGTTTAATAGTAAATTAAATTTAGTTATATCTTAAAATTATATAATAAAGTTATAAATATAAAGGAGAATATCCGTTATATAAATATTAATATAAAAATAGTAATATTTATTTTTAACGTCGGTTTCGTTTACTCTACTTTATTATTTTATATAACTAGGTAACCTCTTTAGTTATATTTATATATTTATATTTACTACCCGCTTATTTAAAAATTTTAGTTAGTTTATTAATACTAGTAAACTCTTCGTTTAATAACTATTAATTATATTCTTCGCCCTAACTAGTTTATTTAATTTTATACTAGATATTTTCTTTATTTTTAATTTTATTAATTACCTCTTCTACCTCCTATAATTTATTATTATTAATAAATTCGGGGGTTTATATAAAAGATTCCGCTATATTAATATAATCGCGAAGATAATATAATTGAAATAATAATATATAAAAAATATTATAAATTCTATATATAGAAGGTAGTAGTAGGCGATAAAGTTATACTCTTATTTTATTAATAATCCTAAAGGGCCCTATAAACTTATAGGATAATTTCTTATTTAGGCGCTTTTACTTTAAATTCTTTATTATTAATATAATTAAATCGCTAATTTTATAACTTTATAGTTTATATATTTTATTATATTATTTAGTTTAGTATTCGGTAGCGCTTTATAAATACTTTATAATTTTATTTTTTAAAGTTTATAATTATTATATCTTATTATTTATAATTAGTATTTTTCTTTTTTTAAAATCGTCCTCGACCTCTTAACGGATTTTAGGATAATAATTATATATATAGAAAAATAATATCGTTTCGACGGCGGTACTCTAATTATTATTTATTAAGAATTCTATTATAAATAGTAATCTAGCCTAATTAATTTATTTATTATTAATAAATATACGTAAATAATATTCTAGTATTTAATTTTAGCGCTTTATTTACTTATTTATTTAAAGATAAAAGATAGTATATTTAAAGATAAAAGATAGTATATTTAAAGATAAAAGATAGTATTTAAATATTATTTAATTTTCGAATAAAATTATATAGCCGATTAAAAAGCGCTCGTAAAAATAAAGCCTCTATCGCTAATAATACTATTAAATATACTATAACGGTAAATAATTTTAGAATAAAATACTTCCGCTAATTAAGCGGTATCGATTTTAATAATTATAAATATATATTTAACTATTTTAGTAAATCGATTTATAACGATAAAGATAATATTATAAACGGTATCTCTATATTTACTAGGCGGTAAATTAATTATAAAATTTATAAAAATCTCCTTTTAAGGCTAAATAGTAATAGGAAGCGAATTTAATTCGTTATATAAATAGTATCGCGGCGCCTTCGTCCGTTAATATATATTATAAGTTTTAATATAATTCGTAATTTATTTTAAACTACCCTCCTAGAAGAATTTTCGGGTAAATAATTTATACGATTTTATAATACTAAAATAACTTATTAAAGAATTATTATAATACTTTTTTATAAACTCTTTTCTTAGAGTTTTATTCTTTAATATATAAAAATAATTATTATATCTTAATAATCCCTCGGAGTTTATAGCCTATATTTTATTCTTTATATAACGGCGATTCTTCAATATATTCGCTTTAATTCGAAAAAAGTTTATTTAATTATTATAGATTTATAATTCCCGAATTAGTATTTTAATAAATCTTTTAAGATTATTATATATAATTTTAGATATTATTATAATATCTCGTTTTAAAATTATTATTCTTAACCTTATAATTTAAAAAGTAGAGGTTATAGTTATTTTTATTTCTTTATCCTTTTCCGATAATTAACCACTAGTCTAAAGAGTAAGTTTATTCTAAAGTATTAATAATAATTTAGTATTTAACGGCGATATTTCTTTATAATTAAGATATTATAATAATATATTAATAAGATTTAATTTTCTAGCCCGATAAAAGATTTTAAAATTATAGGTAGTTAATTTAAATATTTAACGGGCCTATTTAAAGTTTAACTCCTTCTATTTTATAAAACCCTTTAAATTATTATAATTAATTTAGACTTTAATATAATAGGGGCTACTTTCTAGGTAATATCGTTATTATTTTATTACTACTATTACGCTACGGAATAGGGAAGGGAATTTTGACTTTTTCGAAAATCGAGGAAGAGAATTCAAAAAATTAGGATAAATATTAGTACAAAAAAAATTCCCTTCCCTAAAGAAGGGAAGGGAATAGAGTTAAAAGGACCGATTCCCTTCTCTATTCCGCAGCGTAACTACTATAATAGCGAGTAATTCTTAATTATAGATTTTATAGTTTTATTCTAGGGGATTTAATTTCCGTAACTAGAATACTATAGAGTATTAATAATTATTTTTATTTTATTATAATAATATAGAATTAAGGTTAAAATTAGAAGTATTTATCTCTATATATAATTATTTAATTAGATCGTAATAGTGTAGAAAAAGTATATTTACGAATATTTCTCGTAAGATCTAAAATACTTCCGTAGCGCCGTTTATTTATTCTAACGAATTTATTTTTTTATTTACTTTACTATCTTTAAATAAGTTAATAAACGGCGTAGTTATATTAAAATAATTATAAATAAATTATTTATAAAAGTTAACGAAGCCTAAAAAGATTAATATATCTCGATATATTTTCGGTTAAAGTTATTTCTTAATAGTCTTAACGCGTTCTACGTTTATAACTACCTTATTAATAAATATAATAAAATCTAAAAACTCGACCGTTTCGGTATTAAATTAGTATTTCTTAAGGTTAATAAATAGCTAGAATTAATATAATCGTTTAAATATTTATTTAATATACCGTTAATACTCCGCCGGATTAATACTATAAATTAGGATATTATCTAAATATACTATATATATTATATCTACTAAATTTATAAATATATAGTTAATATAAATTTAAAATATCGCCGGTGCGTTAGCGAGCCTAAAAGATATAACTAAATATTCGAAATAATTATAGCGAGTTCGGAAAATAGTTTTTTATTTATTATTTTTCTTAATCCGGATTTTATAATAAATATTCTTAAAGTCTAATTTTATAAAGATTTTGAAATTATATAAACGGTCTAATATCTTAGTAATTAAGAATAACGGGTATCGATTTTTAATAATTATTATATTTAAGCCCCGATAATTAATATAAAGATATAACCTACTATCTTTTTTAAATATAAAAAAAATAGGTATTTTAATTAAAAAGATTAAATAACGGATCTAACTCTTATAAAATAAAGATTCTAAATAGCGCCGTAACTCCGATAATTTAATTTAAAATAAATTATAAAAAGGTTTATAAAGTGGTTTTTTATTAATTTCTATTTTAATAACGTAATTCTCTTATTTAAAAATAAATAGGGTACTCGCCTTTTCGTTAAAAAAGATATTATAAAACTCTATAAATTCCTTAGGAACTTTTAGGTTAGGAAGTTCTTCCTATTTACCTCACACTATCGTAATATATATAACTACGAATATATTCGGTTTATTTTTAAAACTACTAGTGAATTTAGCCGGTTCCTTAATTTATAAATTATTAGAATTAATTTTAAACCGCTATTAATCCGCTTTAAAATTAATTAATATCTTTAATTAATATAACCTAGGTATACCTAGAATAATATCTAAATTTATAAAATTTATAATATAGAATAAAGTACTATATTTACGCTTTTAATTTTAATTATCGACTATTTAATAATTTAATTAATACGCGTTATAGTAATATATACTTTACCCGTTAATGACTTTAGCTAATAGTAAAGTAATATTATAAAATTCTAAATTATTTTTAATAACGAACTATTATAAAATTAAATTAATCTACGCTTTAAAGTTAATTAAAGTAATAAACTATCTAACTTTATTTTAAAAAATAATCTAATTCTTAGAAAAAATAGAAGGGTATATTTTTATTAATCGTTTTTCTTACTCTTCTTCCGAGGCGTAAATTAGGTTTAATTATTTTTTACCGATACCGCGCCGATATTTATAACTAGTTTATTTATATTAAGATATTTAGGCTTAATATAGCCTTTTACTTTATAATAATAATAAAGAATTTTATTATATAAAGAATTAACGATATTAATTTTACGCTTATTACTCTTCTCTTTTAAATATATTTGTTTAATATTATCGCGGGTATTAAGTTTAGTAATTCGGTTTATTATAAATTTTTCTTTATTAGGGTTCTTTAACTAGGAACCCGAATTAAAATTGAAATTACCTATTAATTATATATATTTTAAATTCTTTTCTTATATAATAATTTAAATAAGAATTTCTTCCCTTTAAATAAATATACTACTAGTATTAAGAATCTTATTTTTAAATTTAGATTTAAATTTAGTAAAAAAAAAAATTTTATACTCCTCTAAAAACGGGGGTAACTAGGCCTTTATTTCTTTAAAATAAGTTTTAAATAATAATATTTTTTAATAAAACTATTATTTAGCTTCCTCCTACTTTTTATAAATAAAAAAATAATAATTAACTAAATTTATTATTAAATTAAAAAGAAACTTTTTAAAAAAGCTAAATATAATACTAACTAAACTATATAAATTATAATATTTATATTACTACGTTAAAGAATTACTTTCTAACGAGTCTATATAATATATAATCTTTAAATAATCGGTAGTGAAATATTTAGGACTAATTAAAAATTCAATATTAACGTCGCGGAATTAATATAAATATTTACCTTCGCTCGTATCTTTATAAAAACGTATTTTATTAAAGCGTAGTATTTTCGCCTTAATAGAGATATCTTTATTAAGTATAGTTAAATTTATTATTATTCTACTAGTAGGTATAATAATTAAAGGACCTTTACTATAAATAATAGATTCTACTAACACTCCGCTAACGGGCGTAGAAATAATAAGATTATATAATTTTAAATTTTAAATTTATAATACCCCTAATTTTTATTATTATTTAAGGCGATAGTTTTCTTCTTTAATAATTTTAAATTATATATCTAAAGTCTCTTCGGGGGTAGTAATACCTTCGAATTTATTATTATCTTTATAACGGGGGTCGTCGGAGGGGGTTTAATTAATATTATTATTATTAAATTCTTCTAAACGTCCCGAGGTTAAACCCGATATTATAATAATAATAAGTCTTTTCTTTAAAAAGGTTTAAAAGATTAAAATTATAATACCTAAAGCCGCTAGCGTAAAGCTAGCGGCTTAATAATAATATAAAAGATATAAAATAGTTACGAGGTTTATTACTAGGTAGTTTTTAAATCCTAGATTTAATAATAAAACTAATCTCTAAAGATTCTAATAAAACGGGGGAATATTAACTCGATATAGGATTATTAAAAATTAAAACCCCGCGATACTAAGGCTAGAACCCCGTATCGATAAATAATAATATTATAAAGGCGGCGGGGCGTAGGTATATATAATATATTAATATCTTTAACGGGGCGTAGGCGTATATAATATACTACTACTTTATATTCTTAATTTTAAAATAATACGACTCTAGGAGAGGCGGGGCGATTAATAAAAAAAGTAATAAATTTAATAATAAATTTAATAATAAATCCTATAATAAGTTCGGCGGTAATAAGATTTAAATAATTATATATCTTTAATTATTCCCTCGGGTAGGAGCTTTAGAGGTATATAATATTTATATTTAAACTCGATATTTATAACTTTAATAAAACCGCCGGTATCGCTAGTTTTTTCTTCGTTATTCTTTATTATAAAAGAGTTATTTAAAGTTTATTAAAAGAACTCCTAAATACTAGTCGAAAATATATTAAATACAAATCTTAATTATTACTAATTTTACTAGATCGATTTAAATTTATTTTATTTTTACGTTATTAAAAGTTTTATAAAAAGGAAAGTCGTTTAAAAATAAATTTAAATCCCGATAAACTCTATATAAACTCGACTTTATTTATATTATCGTCGGTATTTATATTATCGATTATAATCGACTCTTTCTAGAGTTATTAAACGCGCCTATAATAAACAAGAGTTCTTTATTAATTTATATACTAGGTCTTTTTTAATTTATATATACTTTCCCCGCCCTCGTTTAAACCTATATTATTTACTATATATTAAAAGGAATCTAGAATATTAATAGTATTTATAGTTATTTTAAACTTAGTATCTATAAAATATATTAAACTTTATATCGTAACAACCGATCGGAGAGAATAAAGGATAATATTATTTATATTATAATTTATTTCTTTATCTCTTTATTATTTCCCTCTATCGGAGTAATAAGGCTCGGTTTTTTAAAGTAAATTTATATATTATATATTAATAAAAGGGGGTATTAAGGAGTAAAGAAAGATTAAAAGTAAAATCTTTTATCTTTTTATAAAGAATAAAATATCTAAATAAATACTATCTATTAATATAAAAATTAACGAGCGAGGTTTTAAAAATTATACCTAATCTTTAAATCTATTAAAGAAGTCGATAGAGTATTAAAGGAATATTATTTCTTAATTTATTTATTAAAAGTCGAGCCGTCGCTTTTAGGGTAGATATTATTATTATTATTAATATCTTTACTTTAATCTCTACCTTATCTCGGTCCCGAAGTAGAAATATTATTATAATTTTTTAAAATAGGATATTTAAAGCGCCGTTAAACTTTTTAATTATATATACAATATTTAATATTTAATACTACGACTCTAAAACTTCTCTAGTATCGAACAATAATTCTTTAGAGAATAATAGAGTATTATTATTCTCGTAATTATTTTTAATATAAGTTATATTCGAGGGACCTAAAATTATTAATTAATATTTATTAAATTTTAATAATAAAAAACTATATCTATAATATCTTTTTCGGTATAAAGATTCGATATTAATATATTAAAAAAATTTATAGACTCTTTCGGCGGCGGTTTAATTATATCTAGAAATTCGATTAAATCGAAATTTTAAAGACTTTCGCTCGCTTTTTTACCCTTTTTATAAATTATAAAAATATAAAGATTAGAGACTATTAACTACTCGTCGCTACGTAACTTTACTATAATTAAGAGTTAATAGAATTAAACGGAATCTATATTAATAAAAGTTATTATAGGATATAAATATAAAAGTTAATTAAAGAATCGAGATTAAATTAAATTTTTTTTTAATTAGGAAATCTAAAAGAGAAATTCTAAATAAAATAAAAGAAAAAGAGCCGCGTTATTTATATATATAAAGATTAATAAATTATTTCTATAATTTTCTTTATTTAAAATCCTACTCTTTTCTCTTTATTTAAAAACTATTGATCGTTAATCTTTAATTATTTATTTTATATTAAATTATATACCCTAGCGTAGTTTCTAGCCGCTAGAATCTCGTATTTAATATATATTTTATATAGTTTAATTCTTACTACGCCTCTCGTAAATATTTATATTTAATTAAAAAGATTAATTATAATAATTTATATTATCGAGTTAAAATAATTATAATATATCGGCTATACCGCCTACTCTATTATACTCGGCGAAAAAGAGATTTACGTTTTAAGATTTTATTTAAATAGATTTTCTCTAAAATCTCGTTTCTCGATATCTAATTATCCCCTATCGCGTTTTTAACTTTATATCGTTATCGAGTCCTACTATAATAATTAGTTAGATAATCCTAGTATTTCGCTTAATAAAATACCTCGTTTTTAATAATATATAATCTAGTTTTAATATAATTAAAACTATTATTACTATAAATTAGAAATTTAATATTATAACTAGCGCGGGTAAAAAGAGTTCGGCCGATAAATATATAAAAATATTATACCTCTAAGAACTTAATATCGGCCGAGTCTTTACTATATCTCTCGGAGATATTTATCTATAAAGTTACGTTAATTACTATTATTATTATTATTTAAATCTTCGCGCTATAATTTCTATAACGGGTTAGAGATATTATACTCTCCCTAATTTATAACGAAAAACGAAACTACTATCTCTAGGTTATATTATTAGAATAATATCTTTATAATATCTTTGTAAATATAGTTAAATAAATACGTAATAATTATTATTAATTAAGGCTAGGCCTACGCTTCTCCGATTTTATTAATTTATTCTACTATTTTATTATTATTTAATATTACGTTTAAACTATAGTTAAAATACGATTTTTATTAATATAATTAAATAAATATATAAGATACCCGAGTTATTATTATAAAGAATAAAGAATTTTCTTTACTAATTATATAGAGCCCTAAAAGAGGAATTAGGATTTTATATATTAAAAATTCTTAATTAATACTATAATAGGATTATAAATTAATTAAATAATAATAAAATAATAATAAATAAAGAAAGAGAAAGAGTAAAAAAATCTATAATAATAAAGTCGAGCGAAGAGATAATTTAATATATTTTAAAAAAGAGTTATCTCGAGCTAGTTTATAAAATAGAGGAGGATATATAAAACGGCGAATTAAATAAAATATTTATATTATTAACTCTAATTATAGAATAAAGTAAATAAATTAAAATAAAATTAGAGTAAAAATTAAAACGATATAATTCCTAAAAGAAAGACTATTAATATAATATTTTACTAAAAGATTTAAATATAAAATTCGATAATAATTAATAAAAACTAGTTAAGTAATAAAATAGAAATATAAACTCTTATAATATAAAAAAGAGTAAAGAGATAATAAAGAGATATAAAAGAAAAATAAAGAGAAATAAGAAAATAGTGAGCGGTATAGGTCTTTATACTTAAAGAAAGCGGCGGGTAGAGCGATACCGGGCGCTTTACCCGAAGAGGCCGCGCCAAGCCCGACGGGGCCGCGCCTTAACTAGAAGTAGGAAAGGGCCGCCCTTTTACCGTCCCCTCCTTTATAGAATTTAAATTATATTTATACGGAGTCTTAATATTGTATTATAGCTAGGACCTTGGGATCGTCTCTCGCCTTTTTAAGTACTACCTTACTCTCATCCGAGAGTATAACTTTCGGTCCTCCCTATCCCATCTACTACCGCCTGGAAAAACAACCCTGCGCGATTCCTGGCGGCTGTAAAGCAATCGTGAGTGATTGGCCCAGGATAGTACATGATTCCGCGATTGTAGCGGTCCGCGTGGTGAACAGAAGCCCGCCTCCGCTATTTCGTCGAGGAAGGATCTCGTCCAGTACTATTCTGGTGGTTTCTTGGGTCACGTTGTCCAGAATGAGAAGCCACTTCTTCCCAGCTGTCAGATCTTCGAGCCACGCTCGCCACGGTTAACTTCGTGACCTGATCCAAAGCGTGCCGTCCAGGGAGACGGAGAAGATCCACCAATTTGGAGAAGTCCCGAGCCAACTTCTCCACTGACCCGGCAGCCACCCAAAAGGTATACATATCCTCGCTCCTTCTAGAGGCAAGCATCGTATATCGCAACGCCAGCTGTGTCTTCCCTACTCCGGGCATGCCATGTATGACGCAGCGGGCTGGGAGGTCGCCAGAGGATGCGCTGAACGCGCGATCGATCTGCTGCAGCTCATCGCCTCGGCCCGTGAAATGAGGGGAGAGGATAGAGTCAGGTAGCTCGCAGACACCCGCAGGGAGCCTGTTGTCTGTGATGCGTTAGAAGTATCTTCAGTACACCAAAGTCTTGATGATCAGAACGCACCAGAGCTGGAATCGAGGTAGATCGGTCCGCCGCGAACCTCCACGGCTGTTGAACTGTCCCCTATACCCTGTCTCTGCCTGCGTGCTGTCGGTTCGCATATCTATCGTGTATGTAGTGTCCTCATAATGGTCGTGCTCTTCGATCCCAGAAAAGCGATGTCGAGCCTCAAAGCACGGGTGACGGTCTAGCAGAGACTCGTTATCCCGTGTCTCCGTCAAACTTAGGCCTGCGAGTAGTGGACCCCTGCCGAGTCGCTGGCCGGAGTTGTTTCTCCTCAACGTTCTCTCTCCGGATTGTTGAGGGTAATAGGTCCCTGTCTATACGTATATCTGCGCTAAGCAGCAAAGCGGGTAGATAATACCTCAAACATAATCTTCAGTATCCAATATATAACCGCATTGGGATCGGCTTTACAAATCAAAATTATCTTAAGCAATGCCGTCTTTGCTGGCCTTTTAAAGTCATCCAACTTTTGGAGAGTAACGCAATGAGTACATCTTAGAAGATGAGATGAAGCTAAAACACGAAAGTCATCATGTTGTACAAATGCATGTCAACACATCCACCCTGAAAAGCTCGGCCTCTTTCCCTTAGAGGCAGACGTCTCGTAATTGTACCGAGTTGACGCTTGCCGTATGAGACACCTTAAAAGTATCTCTTGACATATTGCTGCTTTGATACAACTACGAGATGCAAATTTTGCCCGGGTCCAGCTCAGGATCTACTCTATATGTTAAATGATATGAAAGACTAATTGAAGGAAATACTTTGATAGGATGATCGCCACCGTGCCTGATTTAGGCAGCTACGCTAGAAGGACGTTGCCTGGCTAGAGAGGATATTTGGGCGCTAGTACCGGTCCTGAACGTGAAACGTGGAGGTATTTATACATGATGAGATTTTGGAGAACGGTCGGAGTTCTATTCGAGGACTTGCATTGAACTCTAATTGTAATAGATAGCGCTAATCGTTCAACTACAGACCCGCATGACGCTCTTGCTATTTAAATTAAAAGGTCATTGACCCCCCTCCTGAATTAGATTCACTCCCTTGGATCATTTTGGCCCCATTGGTATAGAATGTGCCAGAAAAGGTGTTAACCGACCTTGCTGGCTGAAACGGCTTCTCTTCACGCACGGTGTTCTGATCTCGCTCCTTCCTCGAAGAACTCTCATTTCCAACCCCACGATAAGATCTTGGATTTCAGGGGATACAGAGGTTACTAAGGGTAGCTTTGCTTTCATTTGTTCCTCGTAAGGTTGAACGAACCTGCTAAGCTCGGAAAGTACGTTTCGATAATTGGGATATTGATCACTCAAGAATTTGGTCATACCCATGTGGTCCGCGTGGATGCCAATGGACATATAACTGTCGAGGGAAGCCGAATGTTTTGGTACCTTCTTGCGAGGGTCAGTTACAAGAAATTTCCTGATCATTTGAGATAAAATTACCTTGTGCTATAAAAGCTAGGTACCACCACCGCAGGGTCCATACCACCACCGCAGGGTCCATACCTACCACTTGATATTCCCCAACTCCTTCGCATCACTCTCTTCCCACGGATACTTCTGCTCAGCCGCCTTAATCAACTCCTCATGCACCTTCGATCTCGGCTTAATCGACGTCCGATACGGAATAGGGTGGCTAATCATGCCGGGCTCAAATTTAACCTCCGGCTCCACCATCTTACCGTTCTCAACGAGCTTCTCGATGTTGAACACTGCGAGGGATTGAGCAATGGTGATAAAGAGTGCGTTATCAGCGACGTAACGGCCAGGGCAGATGCGGCGGCCGTAGCCGAAGATGAAGTCGCGTGGGTCAGGTTCGGGGTTGTGGGTTGGGGTTTCGAGAAAGCGTTCGGGCCGGAAGGTCATGGGCTCAGGGTAGACGGCGGGGTCGTGGGTGAACCACCTAGGTTCTTGTCAGCGACTGGGTGGATCCGAACATTTCATCGCACGTACCAAGTGTTGGGCATTAGCATGGCGCCCTTAGGAATTCTGTATCCTTGGCAGACATCCTCTGCGGTGCTGGTGTGGGGTAAGCCCATGGGCGCAACGGGGTGCCAGCGGTGTGTCTCCTTCATGACTGCCATAATGTATGGTAAATTGTCACGGTCTGCGCTAACAGGCAGTCGGCCGCTTCCAATGACGCGGTCGAGTTCCTCTTGGGCTTTCTTCTGCACTTCTGGGAACGCATTCATGGCTAAGAAGAAGGTCATCAGTGAGGAAACAGTCTACGAGACGGTTAGCGATACCCTTACAAAGTTGAGTGTAGGTAACTCACTGTGTCAGCGCCGCCCGTAAATAAGGAGAGCGCCGACCACTTGTGTATGAACTCCATCTCTGCATTAGAGCCGATATTCTCAATAGCCTGAGACAGGAAAGACGTCTTATGTCTCTTCTCGCGCATTTGTTGCTTGACGAATTCGTACGGCTGGTCGACACATTGCCTCAAAGTATTGGCCATGCGACGACCGGTGTCCTTGAATCCGGTACCGGGACACCCATCTGGGAGATATCTCACTTATTTCTGTTAGACGTGTTGTGTGGGCCTGCTTGTGAGCACTTACAGAAAGGCAGGATATCCACAATCCACTTGCCAGGCACTGTAGCTTCAGCGAATGTCTGCATGGTCTTGCCCGCCAACTCAACGAAGGGGTCTCTGCCGTGGGCTTCAGCTGTGTAGCCATATGTAATCTTCAAAATCACGCTGCCGGCCTCTCTATGCATGCATTGGTCAGGTTTGATACTTGATGGCAAAGTTCATGCGTAGTGAGAACTCACTTTCGGATGTGATCAAACAGGTCATTCGGGGAATCCAAAACGTTGAGCAGAAAGTGCGCAGATTCAGCCTCCTGGACCCGATCGAACACCGAGACGGAAACATTGGTGCTGGCAACCTTCGTGATATTCTTGCGATGAATCTTCCAGGTGTCGTTGTAAGGGCTCATTGCAATTGCATTTTTCCATCCGACGCTAGGTGCTTCGTTAGCATTCCATGTGGTCGCGTTCTGGCGAGGAGCTGTGGCTGGCTTTAAACATACATTTCACCACTGAAGATCTGACCCGGTCGCGAGGAGTGAATAGCTGACCGGTCTCTCATAAGCTCAAAAGCGATTTGTGGGTCGTTGATAATGACCATGGTCTGTCCCAGGACTGTGACAGAGCTGATTGGGCCTGTAGGTCACACATAGGGTGTCTTTAGTTACTGTGGTGGCTAGACAAGGTAAGGATTATACGCACCATAGAGTTCCTTATGCTGTAGCCAGTGATGGCATTCGAGCGTACCGGGCTTGGGCATATCATTGATGTTACCGAGGATTGGAATGCCCTTGGGCCCAGGAGGCAGTGGTCGGCCATTACCTTGCCCTCGTAACAGTCGACTGATCACGTACAGAGCGACGATACCAAAGAAGATGGTGAGAGTGGTAGGCAATGCAATAGCCATGTTGACTTACAGTCGTAACCAGAGAATAAGTGGAGCCGAAACGCGTGGCTTCTGAAGCAGGAAACCCGAATTGCAAAGAGTTTTTATCGGATGATAAGAACGCGAGGCCGGCTTGGCGAAGAGCACGTGTCTCGGAAGCAGCAACTCTTTCTACACGAGCACGCTGTTAGCCCTATTCGAGACTAGCTCGGATTGCAGGGTATTTAGCACTTTCTGGTAGTTACCGACGCTTAGAAATCTACACCTTAGGTTGACACCCGACATTAGTTGCATCTTCTGCCTACCCTCCATACTTTAGTCCGGTTACAACGTTACAAGCTACCTCCATTGGAGAAAGATCTGCCAATCGCGGTTTCTTCCGCGATTGGACGCCCTCTTTGGCGCCTTCCATGGTACTTGAGTAATGACATCCATCGCTGCGGATCGCCCACAGAGCTGGGGAAGATTGTGACAGATTCTTTAGGCTTGTATTGCCCTTTCTTCAGTAGACAGCTTTCGGCTCAACTGATCTCGCTCTTAGAGACGTTCCACCATGGTTTTGGAGTTTTTAGACTCGGTGCGATCGTGGAACAAGTGCCGGAATGCCCAAATCCTTCGCGTGAAATACGGTTTGGTGCCACCAGCGGCCAGCCTAAGCTTGAAAAGTGGAACGGAACAGCATCCCCGGTGCGTCCCCAACCAATGGTACTTTAGGTCTTCGTTGCTTTTTTCACGCGGGTGGAGCACCAAGAGCCCGTTCGCTGCCGATCTTTACCGGCCATGGTTCGTCCGGCTTGACAGCTAACGAGCGCGACTCTCGACGTTTCGATAGCTGTGCACGCAGCACGCTGCTCCCCTGTCGATGCTTGCTTCATGCCGCAAAGCCCCTTGCTAATTAATGCACAGACCAAACAGACCCCATATATCACCTTTGGCTTTGACACGTAGTCTTAGGAACAGACCTTGTCCTTTGTCCTACCATCGCTCACAAAATGATGCTGCTCGGTGTCATCGTACCATGGATGATCCTCTTAAGGGCTTGCCTTGCCCAGCAGGACCTCATGAGTCGACTACCCGACTGCGCGGTATGCCTGCCTTCACATTTCGCAGACATGGACGAAGACTGACCTCGCTGTTTAGGTGCCATGCTTTGAGGCTGCTTTACCGATAACGACCTGTTCATCCGATGACATCAGCTGCCTCTGTTCCGATGCACACTTCTTCACGGCTGTCGCTGCTTGCAATGTCGGCAAATGTACTGTTGTCGAGACTCTAAGTAATCATCCTGCCCTCATTGTCACCGACCACGAGCACATCGAACATGATCTAACATTGCTGCATAGAGAGCACCAACGAGACCCATGTGGCGTGTGGCGTTCCAGTACGCGATCAGACCAACGTGTTGATTGGAACCACCGCATCTTTTGGCGCCATGGCTTTGCTGATGGTCATCATGCGGCTGCTTGATCGAGGCATTTCTGCCAAGGCAAAGCTTGGCTGGGATGATCTATTGATTGGCCTGGCAGGGGTACGAAACGTCACTTGCTCTCCGTCTTCGTAGTCATGCTGACTCTTTTCGATTTGCAGCTATCGTCTGTCGTCCAGAATGTTCCTGCCATCGTTGGTAAGTCACCCGAGCATGAGGCTAATGAAACACTGGCTGATCATTCGTCCAGCTACCGATTATGGTTTTGGAAGAGATATGTGGGGGATGACGCCCGAAGAGATCACCGGTAGCCTCCGTGTAAGCCACAGTAACAATCTGTCGTTCAATCAGGATTAACGGACTGGCTAGTGGCTCTATTTTGCCTACCCCTTCTACATGACCACCGAAGCCTTCTGCCAGCTCTCTATCCTCGCCTTTTACCTCCGCATCCTGACCGACCGCAAGATCCGGTTATCTATCTGGAGTTTAATGGTACTCGTCGCTGCCTTCGGATTCGCAAACCTATTCGCCATGATTTTCCAATGCTGGCCCATAAACTACTTTTGGGACGGCTGGAAAGGCCAGATGATTGCTTCCAGCGTCATCAAGATGAATCTATTCAGCTTCATTCGCGGCGGCATTGAGATTGCTCTCGACTTGATTATCCTGTGCCTTCCTCTGCCTACGCTTGCCAAACTGCAGATGTCTTCCAGGAAGAAGCTCCAGATCATGTCCATGTTCTGCGTCGGTTTTGTGTAAGCCCACCTCATTACCGATCCGTTAACATCTTGTCCCATGCTAACGGGTTTTGCTTTAGCATCACCGGTGTTAGCTGCGCCCGACTGCATGCTTTGGTCCAGTTCGCCCAGACTTCAAACCCAACCTGTATGTCCCACCCAACTGCCATCTCCCTGAAGGATTGCTTACCTTTGACCCGCAGACGATAATACCTCTACCATCTATTGGTGCCTGATCGAATCCAACCTCTTCATCGTCGTCGCCTGTATGCCGGCCATATACGCAATCCTGCAAAAGACGTGGTCCACCCACCTCAACCACAACACGAGCGGATGCGCTAACAGCGGCAAAAACCCACATTTCAGTAACTCGGATCGCCGCGAGAAGTCTGGTGGCAGCCTACGTTTCGGCGTGATTTGGAAGTCTACCGATGTCAACCTTTACCGCACTGATCGGTCTGATCTGTCGGCCTCGGATGTGGAGTTGGTGGACCGCCTTCCTTAAATTTCAGCTCGCTACGGAGAGTCATACGTCGCGGCTGCATAGACACTGGGTGTTTCGATTGTGGAAGTTTCATGGCGTCTGCGTGTATGTACGTAGAAAAATAGCCAAAAGTAAGGAAGTTGACTGCATTGAGGTGTCATTGATCCCATGCAGTCGCTCTCCAAAAATGTAAATCGTTGCGGCAGCTATGTCCCCTTAGGCTCGCTTCACCATGCGAAGGACGTTTATGATTCGTCGCAAGTTTGCTCTCGCCCTTTACAAACCGTGCTTTCGTGCCCACTTTCTCCATCATCGTCCTCGTCATTATTAGTGCCGTCGTCATCGCCACTATCATTATTATCGCTGTTACAGGCTTCCCTATTTCAATTAGAGACTAATAACGTAATCCACGGGCGAGCTGGCCACTGTGCCAAGCCCCCACCGACCTCCTACCACATCTACAATGCCTCAACGCATCAACGCGCAAATACCATCTAACGAAAGCATGATACAGCTTGCTCTTCAGCTCGAGATGGCGGGACGGGGCTACTTTATTGCGGAAACTTTTCGAGCGCTAGTGGTAGCCAGTTCAAGTATTGAATCTAATCGCGGGAGCATTGAGCTTACGTCCTTTTGAAATATTACCTCGGCTTTTGCTTTTGGTGACGCAGAGTTTTGTCGGTAGCAATGGTACCACCCCCGGATATGTGATACTTTCTAATTGCCAGACACAGAGATTTAGCTTCTGATGACTGGAAGGGGTCACCCCCCAACTGCGCGCACTTCCTAACCGCTCATCCTGTAGGGTTGACACCTAGAAGCCGCTTGGAGATCCCCCTAGAGCGGGCTGCTTGGGCGACTGAAAAAGCCCCCGGAAATTCTCAGATTGTGGCCTAGGGGACGAAGTTCTAGGGTAGTCTTTAGGGGCCACAGCTGCTTCCGGGCTTCAGCCCTACAATATGAGCGGTTAGGGAGTGCGCGCAGTTGGGGGGGTGAACCCTTCTAATTGGTTCGCCAAGACTTTTACCTGGTATACCTAGCCTCTCTACCATCTACCTCTTGTCTACCGTTGGAGCCTCTCTCGAAGCGTCATATCAACTGTGGCAAGCGTTGGTTGTAGTTTGCCCAGATTAAGCCCTATAAGCCACCAGACCTATGTAACTAGTCATAAGCTATTTCTTTATAGATTAGTTATCTTTAATAACCGGTCGCTAATATAAATAAACGACCCTCTATAACTACTCTAATTTATAGTAACTTCCGTCTAGAGTATTTAATAATTTAGTAGTATTTATATATTCTAATTCTTAATAAACCTAGCTAGCGATAAATAACTCTTTAAAGATAATTAATAAATTACTAAATTACTTATATTTTATAATAAACTAGTTAGAAGATATATAATCTTTCACGATAATATAATAATGAATATTAAATAAACTCCGAGTTTCTAAATAATATTTTATTATTTATAAAATAATATTATTTATTAATATTATTTCTAAAATCTCTATAATATAAATAAAATATTTTAATTTCTTAACCTAGCCGCTTTTAGCGCGTAAAAAATATAAAATATAAAGTATATTCCGAGAGGATCTTAAAATAGAAAATTATATTTACTTATATTAAAATATATCTCTAGATCTAGATTAATTAAAGATCTTATTTATTTCAACTTTTATAAAAACTTATATTATATTATTACTAGAAAATTCTTTATTTTAAAACTATTTTTTTATTTATTTAAATCCTTTAACTTCGTGGATTAAATATCTAGAATATATATTATAAACTTTATTAGCTCTATTATAATAACTCCGAGATTATAAATATTATTATATTTATTATTCGGATTTAGTTATCTCTTTTCGATAAAAGTATCGCCGATATTTATTTAATATATTAATAATTATCTACGCCCGGTATTTTTTTAAAATTTATTTATTTTTACCCTTTTATTAAAGTTAAATAGAATCGTATTATAATTAAACGCGTTATAAACTAGATTAAACTCTTTATATATATGAAAAAGACCGTTTATTATTTATTCTCTATTAATATAGTAAATTCTAAATTAATAGACGTTAGTATTTATTTTTTAATAAATTACCGCGATCTAGAAGACTTTTAATAGTTGATTTTATAAAATATTTATTACATATCGTAATAACACGTTCATTTACTTATAAACGAAGATAATATTATTATTTTCGATATATATATCTTTAATATTAATAATTTAATTATAGATAAATAATAGTATTTAATAAATAAACCCCTCGGGTTTTCTTCCCCGTTTAATAATTACTCGCTTCCGATAGTCGATATCGTCGATACCGATAACCGTAGGTCTAGTTTATTTAATAATTATAAAATAGTAATAAAATCGATTAAGAAATATTCTAATAAACTTTTTATTTTTCGATATATTTAGAATTATATATTATTCCTCTCGTAGTTTTATAATATTTAAGGCCGCTAGCGTAGAGCTAGTAATTTAGTAATAATATAAAAATCGTAAAATAATTACGAGGTTTATTACTAGGTAGTTTTTAAATCCTAGATTTAATAATAAAATTAATCTCTAAAGATTCTAATAATACGAGGGAATATTAATTTAATATAAAATTATTAAAAATTAGAACCCCGCGATACTAAGGCTAGAACCCTATATCGACAAATAATAATATTATAAAGATAGCGGCGCGTAGGTATATATAATATATTAATACCTTTAATAGGGCGTAGGTATATATAATATATTATTACTTTATAATTACCTCCTCTTTTAGGCCCTAGTCTCTAGATATTTTAATATTTTAGTTAAGAGATATTTATTAAAAAACCTTTAAACCCCCTAAAAGAAATAAGAGAAAAGAGTTATTTAATATAATAACGTTATTATATAATAACCTAAATATAAAGTTACGTATTTGATTTCTTAATACCTATAATATTAGTTACGGAATAGTATTTAGTTAATTAGTCGAAGTTTATTAAAAAACTTTTAAAACCCCCTAAAGGAAATAAGAGAAAAAAGTCTTCTAGTTTATACTATTAATCCTATAGCGCTAATATATAGTACTAGTTACGGAGCGATACGAAACTATTCCTATAATATTATAATATAGTATTAGTAACGGAAGAGTAATACTACTAAACTACCTCTATTATATAGTAGTATTAGTAGTAAATAAATAGTATATTTATAAAACTATCCCTATAGTATTAATATATAATAATAGTAGTTAAATAAATAATATTTCTTTCGTCCCTATAGTACTATTATATATAATAGTAACGGAGCGAAATAGTATATATTATCGTTCCTATAGCGCTTATAGTACTTATAGTAAATATAGTATATTAAATTATTTCTATAGTATTTATAATATTAGTAACGGAATAATAATAACTACTTTTATTATATACTCTTATTATATTATAAAAACACTAGTAGTAAAGTATTATATATAAATAGTATAGCTCTAATATTATACCCGGAGATTAATAATAATATAATTATTATAATAACGATTATATTTATTAATAAGAGCGAGGTAGCGGAGCGGAGGTATATATTAACGTACTATAACGATAAGGTATTTAGCGCGACGGTTTATTATTAAAATAAACTCGCTCGCCTATTTATTTTCTACTTTCGTAACTTTTTTAGTTTTTTTTATATATTATTACTCTAGCTCTATAATAGCGTTCTAGTATTATAACTAATATATAGATAATACTCTCGTTATATATAATTTTCTTCTAACTCTATAAGTAGCTCCTATTTACCGATAGTATTAATTTATTTATATTAATATAGTTTAGTTATAAATATACTAGTAAATATAATTAATCCGCTATTAGCGCGACTATATAATATTAATTATAATAGTAGTTTACTATACTTCGTAACTCCTTTACTAGGTTTATTTCTATTAATTTAATAATAATTATATTCAAAATACGTCCCCTCCTTATATACTCTATTATATTAATTACTATAAAATCGATTATTATATAAAGGTAAATTATAACCGTAAACTCTAAAGTAATATATATTAATAATAATAAATCTTTAAACCTTTCCGAAGGAAGGTAAAGAGATTTATATATTAATATACCCGTATCGGTAATAAGACTCTTAAAGAAGAATATAAATATAATTTAATAAATAAGGAAATTACCTAGTAGCGTAAAGTATATAATAAAATAATAATAATTAATAAGTAAACTCCTACTATAATCGCTAATTTATAAAATTAATTAATAGCGGCGAATTAATATATTAAGGAATTAAAGACGATAAATAAAATTCTCGAAAAAGAGACCGAGAGTTTCCGCTAGTATAAACGGGACTTTAAGGATTATATTAAAAATATTATATCTTCTTCTAGGGATTTCGATAGGAACTAAATATTTTATATAATATAATAACGATATCGAATTCTTTTTTTCTTAAATCGGCGTTAACTAAATTCACCTAGATATATTATTTAATAGTATATTCTAGATATTTATATAAACTATATTTAAAGTAAAAGTATTTTTATAAATATAATATCTTATTATTATTATATATAAATAGTTTAATAGTAAATTAAATTTAGTTATACCTTAAAACTATATAATAAAGTTATAAATATAGAGGAGAACGTTTATTATATAAATATTAATATAAAAGTAATAATATTTATTTTTAATATTAGTTTCGTTTATTCTACTTTATTATCTTATACGGCTAGGTAACTTCTTTAATTATATTTATATATTTATATTTACTACCCGCTTATTTAAAGACTTTAATTAATTTATTAATATTAATAAACTCTTCGTCTAGTAATTATTAATTATATTCTTCGCCCTAACTAGTTTATTTAACTTTATACTAGATATTTTCTTCATTTTTAATTTTATTAATTACCTCTTCTACTTTTTATAGTTTATTATTATTAATAAATTCGGGGGTTTATATAAAAGATTCCGCTATATTAATATAGTCGCGAAGATAATATAATTTAAATAACGATATATAAAAGGTATTATAGATTCTATATATAGAAAATAATAATAAGTAGTAAGTTTATACTTTTATTTTATTAATAATCCTAAAGAGCCCTATAAACTTATAAAATAATTTCTTATTTAAGCGCTTTTATTTTAAGTTTTTAATTATTAATATAATTAAATCGCTAACCTTATAACTTTATAGTTTATATATTTTATTATATTATTTAATTTAATATTCGGTAGCGCTTTAAAAATACTTTATAATTTTATTCTTTAGAGTTTATAATTATCGTATTTTATTATTTATAATTAGTATTTTTTTTCCCTTAAAGTCGTCCTCGACCTCCTAGCGGATTTTAAAATAATAATTATATATATAAAAAAACGACGTCGTTCCGACGGCGGTACTCTAATTATTATTTATTAAGAATTCTATTATAAGTAGTAATCTAACCTAATTTATTTATTTATTATTAATAAATATACGTAAATAATACTTTAATATTTAATTTTAATACTTTATCTATTTATTTATTTATTTATTCCAAGGTAAAAAGTAGTATCTAAATATTATTTAATTTTCGAATAAAAATATATAGCCGATCAAAAGGCGTTTATAGAAATAGAGTCCCTATTATTGATAATACTATTAAGTATACTATAACGGTAAATAATTTTTAAAATAAAATACTTCCGCTAATTAAATAGTATCGATTTTAATAATTATAAATATATATTTAATTATTTTAATAAATCGATTTATAATAATAAAAATAATATTATAAACGATACTCCTCTTTATTAAATAGTAAATTAATTATAAAATCTATAGAAATTTCCTTCTATAATTAAATAGTAATAGGAAACGAGTTTAATTCGTTATATAAATAATATCGCGGCGCCTTCGTCCGTTAATATATATCGTAAATTTTAGTATAGTTTATAATTTACTTTAAGCTACCCTCCTAGAAAAAATTTCGGGTAAATAATTTATATAATTTTATAACACTAAAATAATTTATTAAAGAATTATTATAATATTTCTTTATAAATTCTTTCTTTAAAGTTTTATTCCTTAATATATAAAAGCGACCGTTATATTTCAATAATTTCTTAGAGTTTATAACTTATACTTTATTCTTTATATAACGGCGGTTCTTTAATATATTTACTCTAGTTCGAAAAGAGTTTATTTAATTATTATAAATTTATAATTCCCGAATTAATATTTTAATAAGTCTTTTAGGATTATTATATATAGTTTTAAATACTATTATAATATCCCGCTTTAGAATTACTACTTTTAACTTTATAATTTAAAAAGTAGAGGTTATAGTTATCTTTACTTTTTTATCTTTTTCCGATAATTAACTACTAGTCTAAAGAATAAGTTTATTCTAAAGTATTAATAATAATTTAGTATTTAACGACGATACTCCCTCATAATTAAAATACCGCGACGGTATATTAATAAAATTTATTTTTCTAGCTCGATAAAAGATTTTAAAGTTATAAATAATTAACCTAAATATTTAACGGGCCTATTTAGAATTTAGTTTTTTTTATTTTATAAAACTCTTTAAATTATTATAATTAATCTAGATTTTAATATAATAAAAACTATTTTCTAGGTAATATTATTATTATTTTATTACTATTATAATAACGAGTAATTCTTAATTATAAATCTTATAATTTCATTTTAAAGAATTTAATTTCCGCGACTAAAATATTATAGGGCGCTAATAATTATCTTTATTCTATTATAATAATATAGAGTTAAGGCTAAAGTTAGAAATATCTATTTCTATATATAATTATTTAATTAGATTATAATAATATAGAAAAGGCGTGTTTACGAATATATCTCGTAAAATCTAAAATATTTCCGTAGCGCCGTTTATTTATTTAAACGGATTTATTTTTTTATTTATTTTACTACCTTTAAATAAACTAGTAAACGGCGTAGTTATATTAAAATAACTATAAATAAACCGCCTATAGAAGTTAACGAAGCCTAAAAAGATTTATACTTCTCGATATATTTTTAGTTAAGGTTATTTCTTAATAGTCTTAATATATTCCGGGTCTATAACTACCTTATTAATAAATATAATAAAATTTAAAAACTCGACTATTTCGGTATTAAATTAATACTTTTTAAAGTTAATAAATAACTAGAATTAATATAATCGTTTAAGTATTTATTTAATATACCGTTAATATTCCGCCGGATTAATACTATAAATTAAGATATTATTTAAATATATAATATATATTATATTTATTAAACCTATAAATATATAGTTAATATAAATTTGAAATATCGCCGGTATATTAGCGAGCCTAAAAGGTATAATTAAATATTCGAAATGACTATAGTAAGTTCGGAAAATAATATTATAACTCCGATAATTTAATTTAAAATAAATTATAAAGAGGTTTATAGGGCGGTTTTTTATTAATTTTTATTTTAATAATATAATCCCCCTATTTAAAAATAAATAGGGTATTTACTTTCTCGTTAAAAAAAATATTATAAAACTTTATAAATTTCTTAGGAACCTTTAAGTTAAGAAGTTTTTCTTATTTACCTCACGTTATTATAATATATACGACCGCGAATATATTTAATTTATTTTTAAAATTACTAGTAAACTCAACTAGTTCTTTAATTTATAAATTACTAGAATTAATTTTAAACCGCTATTAATCCGTTTTAGAATTAATTAATATTTTTAATTAATATAACCTAGGTATACCTAGAATAATATCTAAATTTTTAAAATTTATAATATAGAATAAAGTACTATATTTATACTTTTAACTCTAATTATCGATTATTTAATAATTTAATTAATACGCGCTATAGTAATATATACTTTACTCGTTAATTACTTTAGCTAGTAATAAAGTAGTATTATAAAGTTCTAAATTATTTTTAATAACGAATTATTATAAAATTAAATTAATCTACGCTTTAAAGTTAATTAAGATAATAAATTATTTAACTTTATTTTAAAGAGTAATCTAACCTTTAGAAAGAATAAAAAGATATATCTCTATTAATCATTTTTCTTACTTTTCTTCCGAGGCGTAAATTAAACTTAATTATTTTTTATTAATATTATACTAACGTATATAACTAGTTTATTTATATCGGGATATTTAGGCTTAATATAACCTTCTATTCTATAATAATAATAAATAATTTCATTATATAAAGAATTAATAATATTAGTTTTATATTTATTACTCTTCTCTTTTAAATATATTTATTTAACGTTATCGCTGGTATTAAATTTAGTAATTCGGTTTATTATAAATTTTCCTTTATTAGGGTTCTTTAATTAGGAACCCGAATTAGAATTAAAATTATTTACTAATTATATATACTCTAGATTCTTTTTTTATATAATAGTTTAGGTAAGAATTTCTTCCCTTTAAATAAATATACTATTAATATTAAGAATCTTATTTTTAAATTTAAATTTAAATTTAGTTAAAAAGAAATTTATTTATACTCCTCCGAGAACGAAGGTAACTAGGTCTTTATTTCTTTAAAATAAATCTTAAATAACGATATCTTTTAATTAAATTATTATTTAACTTCCTCCTATTTCTCGTAGGCGAGGAGATAATAGTTAATTAAATCCGTTACTAAATTAAAAAGAAACTTCTTAAGAAAGTTAAATATAATACTAGTTAATTTATATAACTCGTAGTATTTATATTACTATATTAAAGGGTTACTTTCTAACGAGTTTATATAATATATAATCTTTAAATAGTCGGTAGTAAAATATTTAAAACTAATTAAAAATTTAATATTTACGTCGCGGAACTAGTATAATTATTTACCTTCGCTCGTACCTTTATAAAAACGTATTTTATTAAAGTATAGTATTTTCGCCCTAATAGAGATATCCTTATTAAATATAGTTAAATTTATTATTATTTCATTAATAGATATAATGATTAAGGGACCTTTATTATGAATAATAAATTCTATTAATACTCCGCTAGCGGGCGTAGAAATAATAGGATTGTATAATTTTAAATTTTAAATTTATAATACCCCTAATTTTTATTATTATTTAAAATAATAATTTTCTTTTTTAATAACTTTAAATTATACGTCTAAAATCTCTTCGGAGGTAATAATATCTCTAAATTCATTACTATCCTTATAGCGGGGGTCGTCGGAGGGGGGTTAATCGATATTATTATTATTAAATTCTTCTAGATATCCCGAGGTTAAACCCGATATTATAATAATAATAGATCTTTTTTTTAAAAAGATTTAAAAGATTAAAACTATAATACCTAAAGCCGCTAGCGTAGAGCTAGCGGCTTAATAATAATATAAAAAATATAAAATAATTACGGGGTTTATTATTAGGTAGTTTTTAAATCCTAGATTTAATAATAAAATTAATCTCTAAAGATTCTAATAATACGGGGGAATATTAACTCGATATAAAATTATTAAAAATTAAAACCCCGCGATATTAAGGCTAGAACCTTATATTAATAAAGAATAATATTATAGAGGTAGCGGGGCGTAGGTATATATAATATATTATTACTTTATAAATTTAATTTAGGAAATTATAATTTTATAAAATTATTTATCTTTTTATAATTCTCGGAGACCGGAGAAGAAAAAGATATTATCGAGGTATCGAGATCTATATACTCTATTACTTCTTTATTATTAATTTTATTATTCTTAAACCTCGTTTAAAAACCCTAGGTTTAAATAATAGATTTTCCGTTACTAGATATTTTAGAGAACTTGAGAATAAAGTAGAAAATAGGAAAATTAAGAGTATTTTATAATATATCTTATTTTAAACTCTATAAACTAAAAATAAATACTTAAATATTTAGAAATAAATATATATTATATATAGATTATTCCTATAAAGTAAATATAGTAGCCTAGCTCTAATTATAGATACGGAAGATACTAGCGATTCTAGGTATTATTTTATTAGTACGGAGTTTTAATATTTAATTATATCTATATAATACGAAGATTTTAATTTAATAAAAGACTCTATTTAATAAATTTAAATACTACGGGATATTTTTAAATCTCTAAATTAAAAGTTATAAATATTATCGCTTCTCCGTAGGCTAGTATTCGAGTTTTAATAATTTAATATTCTTTTAAAGACGTGGCCTAACTAGATTCTATACTTTATTACAAATACTCTCGTTCGTTAAAATTATAAATATTATTAATTCGGAGTTTTTTTTAAAAGATTATTTATAAACCCGTAATTAAAATCCTTCTTATTTTATAACTAGTTCTCGAATTAATTTAATTTTGTAATAAGTTAGGAAAATCTACCTCTCTACTATAATAAACGATATATTAATATTTTTTTAAATATTAAAGATCTAGATTTAAACGCGTATTAACGAAGAAGATTAAAATATATAATATCTAGTATAGTTTAATTAGTCTAAATATTACGGACTCCGAGGATACTCGTTTATTTATATAAATATAATTTAAAGTATTTTTCTTTAATATTTTATTAAATAGATTACTCGCTAGATACTCGTTATTTATTAAAATTAGAGGACGTCGGCGCTAAAGAATTAAAAAGTAAATAAACCGAGATTTTATAACTAAATCATTAAATAGATATTATATATACGTATATTAGTATAGTTAAATCTTTATATTAACTTCTTTAATAATAGTAATTATATCGCGATATTAAAGTCGTTAATAATTATTATTATTTTATTATACTCGCCGGTAAAAGCGGTCGAGCCGTAGAGTTTATTAATAAACGTAATCTAGAAATTAAATAATTCGGGTTAATTTAGATAATTCCTAGCGAAGCTAAAGACCCTCTTTCTAAATTTATTATATAACTTTATACGCGATTTATTATTTTCTTAATAGTTATTAATATAATTTAAAAGTCTTTATATAAAATCGCTCCGTAGTTTTATTAAGATCTTAAAAGAGGCCGGTTATTTATTCCTCTATAATATAATAATAAACGGATAAATTTATAAAGAAGTAAAAGGATCGATTAATAAAATTTATATATTAATATATTATCCGGCTTTAACCTTCTAGGGTCTAGCGGAGAAAATAATTATTTAAATAATATAATTATACCTCGTAATTAAGGCTCGCGAGTAGCTACGACCGATAATAATATTTTTATATAAAATAATAAAATACTTTAATACGAACGTAGTTATAGATATATAACTAGAAATAAATAGATAAATATAGGGAAATTTCGACTAAAAAGATATATATCTCTAAAAAGTATAAACGACGACGATTATTAATATTTAATAATAACGAAAGAAGACTTTATATAATAGTAATTGAAATAAATATAATAATAAGAGGAGTAACGAAACTATATATATAATTATTTATAAAGAAAATTAATAAAGTACTTTTATTAAATATAATAATATTTATAATTAATTTAAATATTTATTATAAATTAAATTATAAAATAATTTAAAAAGAATAAATATAATTCCTATAAATATATAGAATAAATAATACGTGGCTAGTAAAACGTTTAATATATTATAAATAAAATCAAAGTAAAATTGAAAATAAATTAATATTATATTAATTAGCGATAAATAACTCGTTCGAATATTTATTTCCTTTATAATCGATACCCTAAAACTAGTATAAAAGATATTAGCGACGAGGTAGATTATTTAGAATAATATATATATAAAAATCTACGGCCTAAAGAAGCGGTATCGCTCTACGAGTATAAAAAGTAAAAATTATTTCTATATTAACATCCGATAAAGCCCGAGGAACCGGGTTAGATAGATTATAAAATAAATAAAAAATAAGAGAATAATATTACCGCCTACGATAATAGTATAAAATAAAAGTATATTTATCTCTATTTAAGAAAATCGAGGATATTACCGATATAAAAGAGAAATAAATAAATTCGTCCTAAAATTAATAATACTTTATTTATTTTATAATACCTCTCTCTTTAATTTTAGAATTAGTATTAAAAAAAGATAGTCGATATTAAATTAATAATAAAGGAGTTAGTATTAAATAAAAGTATCTAAAACTAGAAAGTATTTATATCGGCAAGTCCGGAAACCCCGATTTTTGCGTATTTTATACCGAAATTGTACAAAATACTGGAAATGCGTATCTGCTCATGTCCCGCATTCTAAGCACATTATGCACCGATTAAGCAGCGATATTATACCGATTTTATAACTTTTTTTTTTTTTTTTTTGAACTTTAACTTTTTATAGTATCTAGACCAGGGCCCCTATATAGGAATATAAATATCTTACTAAATCTATTTTTAGCCTAGATTCCGAATTTTTAATTAGATTTTTACTAGCGTTGCCCTATAGGGCTATAAAGCTATTTCTAGGATTAAGTTTAGCGCTCCCGCGCAGACCTTAACTCTAACTTAAAAATCTTGGCGCCAAGATTTGCCAAGGCTGCAAAATGCGCATTTTGCACCGATTAAGCAGCGATTTTGCAGAACTGTTTTTCCGGACTTGCCGATGTAAAATTAAATAAAGAGTAATTATTTCTAGAGTTTATAATACGAAAAAGAATAAATATAAAACTAAAATATACTCGACTATAGAGAGGAGAAATAAGAGGAATGAAAACTATAATAATTTTAAAAAGAGAGAAACTTACTAGGATAAATCAAAAAGGATAAATAATTTAAAGAATTAATAATTATATTATAACGAAGAGAAGAGATTAAAGAAAAGAGAATGTTATATTTATATCTTTTATATATTCTTTATAAATACTATCGGCTCTAGATATAACTCGGGTTATTATCCGATTAATAATTATTTATAAATACCCTCGAATTAAAAGATATCCTAAAACCTATATATATTTTATTATAAATAATTTATTATCTAACGATTTATAGATATTTCGAAAGAAGAATCGAATATTTTATAATTTAGTTAAAATATCCCTCGATAAAATTTATTATAAAGAGCTTCTTAATAACCCGCGCTAATTTAACGAGAAAAACGTCACGATATTATTTAACTTCTTTCGCTCGGAGGGTTATTTATATTTAAATCTTGAATACTATATTTTTATATTAATATCTCGGTTTATAATACCCTAAAATCTCTATTTAAAAGGGGTCTCGTTATATTTAAATCTCGAGTATTTTATAATTTACCTACACGGAAGATATCGCCTAGAAATAACACGGAATTTTTTTATAAAAGACGAGAATAAATAATAAATAATAAATCTTTATTTTAAAAATAGGAGAATTAACTTTCTTTAAAGAAAATACTCGTTGATAGAATTTAAATCTTAACTCTTAAATTAAAGACGTCCTATAGAGATATATAATAAATTCTATTAAATATTATAATAGAGATATCGTCCGTTAAATTCGGATCTCTACTTTACGTAGCGATATTATAAAAAGGTAGAAATAACTTATTAAGTTTTCGAAAAATATATAGAGATACCTCCTATAGTTAGAAATACTCTCGGAGAAATTCGTAGAGTCTAGATACCCTAATCCCGTTCGTAGATTTATAACTAGTATTATAATAAGGAACTTTTACGCGACTTCTAAATTTATACTATTTTAAGGTACGAGTTTCGTCTCTATATTATATCGTTTTTTAATAATTAATATAAGGAAATAACCCGCTATTTACGTCGGATAAAGAATATATAAATATTAATTATCGGGGACGAGGAAGTAGACTAGTTATAACTCGATATTAATATTCTTATAATCCTATAGGGCCGTTATTCTTTATAGTTATCGGAAAACCGCGTTTATATTTAAATTAGAATACTCGCTAGCGACGTCCTCCCGGCGGTTATAACTAACGATTAATAATTACGGATCTTCGATCGTATTTACTCGATAGAGTATATAATTCTATCTATCTATATCTTTCTTAAAGATACGAAATATCCTAAGCCTCCCGTAAGGATTCTAAAGGAACTACTACTAGGTAAATATAAAGACTCTATATCTTAATATTTTAGCGCCCTCTATAACGGATAGACAAGGGTAAAGGTATAAACGAGTAAATATACCTTCGAGGATCGAACTTCGCCTTCCGGTCGTTTTTTATGGTTAATGTATCGTCAGCTTTAGCTCTTTGCCCTCCGCTACTTTCCCGTTATAGACGTACGAGCTCTGGTCACTGGCGTCAGAGAACGGCTACCGACGAATCCGTTATTTGTACCGCGATCGTACAGCGGCGGACGCCAAGGCAATCGAGGACTGCGTGCGGAACATCCTGCCTTCTAAGTATTACGCGATCAATCCGGACCGGATGCGTCAAATAGTGCTTCTCAACTGTCAACTCCCAATCTGTCTATGAATGAGTCTCCTGGGAGAGCTTAAGTGGTTTTCAGAGGGTCAGCAAAGTCGCAATAACAAGTGCGAATTTTCTGTTTAATTAGACTGGCCCGAGCGTTGCGCCTGACATGTTGCTGCAAGTTCATGCACTTTTTGGCACTCGTGGTACGTCATCTGCGCAAAGTGCGCCGACTCTTTTGAAGGTCGTGCAATGCGTGCTAGTCCAGGTAGTATATGCACATAATAGCGATTTGGTAGTGCTGAACGCTAGACCATGTAGTCTCTCTTCCTACCGACATAGATGCTGGGGGAGCTTTCAGTGCTGCGATTTCACATAATCCTACGTTTCATCTAGCAAGAGAGAGTATGTGATGCTTACTGCAGCGGAAACGATGCGCTTTGGGGTACCAGGATCTGCTCGAACGTATCTTACACCTCACGCTTAGTGGCAGAATAAGTCGCAATTGTTAGAGTATAGAGCCCAGTATACTCAACTCTTACTGGGAGAAGCGCAAATACTGGGGCGGTCAGCACTCTTGATGAACTGCTCTCGGAGAATACATACCTTCAAGAACCCATTCCTGTACTCAAATTAAGGGCGTCTGTGCTAAAGTCCACCGAGCTGAGATGATAGACTGCCGCTTTTTTGACGGCAAACCTGCTTAGAATGTATCCAATGAGCAGTCATGGGCAAATGACCTCCTCGACATATTTGAATAACGCGTTCCAAACGACATGGCTGTTGTAGATGAAGAGCTTTCTACTGCAATGGAGTCTTCTCATAGCGTTATACGTGGTTTCAGCAAAAATACTCGAGGAAAGGCTTAACCCGCCTAGCATAACCGAAGCTAAATTGTTTCAGAACCACGTTCATGCCTAGGTGCTGCAAAAGACTCAGCCTTCAACATCGTCTCGCAAACATCGCTACAAGATTTTTCTGGTGCACTGACGCCATCGTTGACCAAAAATTTAGAAATGAGCAATGGCGCCTCTTGAGGGTCGCCGCAAGGTTCCATTGGCATCTGCAAATGATTCAAGGCGCTCACATCCCGTGCCTGAACGATAGGACAGTGAAAACACAGGGTTATTGCCTGCACTGTCCAAGGAGGCGCTTAGCGGGCAATGGCCACGCACGCACGTCACACAATGCTGCGGGCTCGCTTATGCATAACATGAGTTCTCACGAACTGTGGAGATGACAGAAGTATCAGGAAGGAGGAAGCCAGTGTCTGATAGGCCACCGGAATCGGCGTGCCATCCTCCGCATTTCAAGATGGCCACGGCGTCCAAGAATCCCTCGGATCTTTTTCGCGGTTCCGAAGCACTCCAGAAAGGAGCCGCAAATAGACGCAGATGGGCAAATTATAGCCTAGCAATTTCCAGATGGGCTTCTGTCAGTGGAATGGGTAATCTTCCGAAATCATGAACTCATCTTCTTCAATGGAGGAGCTGAAAAGTATGAGGCCACGCCTCTACACCTTCATCCGCAGGGCTGGCCTATGGTCCTCTACTTGAGCGTTCTTAAACTTCACTTTCGCGCGGAACTTCGCAGTTGATGAGGAGTAATGTTTCAAGTTCTATAGGCTCAACTTCGACGATGAACAGAGCCCCAAGATCCAGGGAAGGTCGTCGCGTACGTGGCTTAAGCCAGGTCGGAGGAATATCCTTACCAAGATTTGAGCGCCTGGACCCCAAATGCTTGAGCGTTGGACCTGGACTATATGCGCTATAGCGCCTCATGCTCTATTCAACAGCGCGTCACTGTATCGTGGTTCTGGCCTTTGGCTCGGCCACTAGCGAGCTTGAAACAACCTGTCGCCAGAATCGACAGGTGCGCAATGCACATCGCTAAACTACGTATTCGCGAAATTTTCATTGAAGGCGCTTTTTCTATATTGAACGTCATGCTCTTTTTGGCAATATATATGCTATGTGAGGTAGATTCCTTCGATGCACACAGAAAATCATAAACTTCTGTTGATCAGAAAGCTCCAACCACAAAGATGTATTCCTCTTTCCGCTTCATCACACTCGTTACTGCCAGCCTCTTTCAGCAATTTGCCTATGGACAACTCCTCGGCGCCGTAAACCATATAGGGGATGAATTGGGGGGACTGGTGCTAGTCACTATAGAGAACAACAGCACGGGCAACTACTCAATGGAAGCAATCAACAACCTCTTCGACGCCACCAACCCATACCAACCTCTCAGCGTAAGGAATCAGGCAGGACAAGCAGTGCACTTGATTGGAACATTAGCCTCCTATGGTTCACTAAGCGATTCGGACTTCATCTCGATGCCACCCGGCGCCATTTGGCAACGAGAATTCAATACGACCGAATACCTACCACCAGACTCATCCCTCACCAAACCCACCTCAGGATGCTACGTTGTCAGCATACCATCCGGGATGTGGGCAATAAACACGACAGCATTCACAGCAGGCGAAGATCTAGCGACCGGCTTCTTCAACAAACAAGATCCGGCCCTGACGTACGTCAAAGTTGTCTCGACACCGCTGCATGTCAACATCACAAGTCTTCCCGAATCAGTTTACACTGCTGCTGCCCTTGCATCTATGACTGCAGAGCCTGCCCCAACGCAGGCAGCAGCAACGCTCATTGTACCGTCGGGGACGGTGGGACTTGGTGGAGGGGCTCCGACGGACGGAACGAGCATCGATTCGTATCTTACCACTAACCACATCCTCTGAACACAATTCTATCTTGGCCGCGCACTCAACCTCCGGCTCTGTACATTACGCTCAATTCGATGATTATTGTGTGGGATAAAAGGTCATTGGCTGTTCATGATCTTCTGGTGAGATTGGAGATGGAGCCGGAGTACTGGGTTGCTTTCTAGCAGGCAACGGCTCGGTAGGAGTTAGAACCTCCATGACTAGAGTCTGCAACTATATCTGGCGCGCAAAAGACCTATATCCAGAGGGTTCAGGCCGGTGCATTGCTATGGGCGGGTAAGAATATATACATGTCCATATGGGTAATGAGATTGGAGAAAGCCGTTGTTGACTCCACTATCGATCAACGATGAAAAATGTATATAGACGAATTGATAGGGGCAACCTGTGCAAATCACAATCTTTCGCCTCAATGACACTTGAATATTGATCATTAAGCGAAGGGACCATCTTATCTTGAGAGCAGCTCAGATTAGAAGGTTCGATAATCTTGTAATCAAAGCGATCCGGCATGGGTTCGCATAAGACGATTGGGAAGCGGGATACCACTAGAGCCGTCATCTAAATACCCGTGAGAGATGAACGCAGTGAATCATTGGTTCTGGTAACTGCAGCCATGGTGGCGTTCCTACAGATGAAAATGCAAAATCTGTGCACCTAAAGCACCGAAAGATCCGAGAAGCGCGCCGATGACTAGGGGAGAGGCAAATTAAGATATCATCTGTCCGGAGGAAGCTCCGGAGAGAAAGCTGTTCAGAGGCTGACTTGGATTTGACAACAAAGCCCAACTTGCCCTGCATGGATGCCCTGCAGCAACACGTGATGCCATGTCTCAACGATCTAGACGTTCGTCATGATTCCGGGCTGTATGTTCTCAAGTTTCTGCGAGATCTCTTCCCAAACCCGTTTCTGCACCTTGGCGCCTTCTTCGCTCAAGACGAATGGTGATGGGCTACAAGCCTCGTTAGCACGCGCATTCCGGATCTCGACTTCGTAGAGGCTTACTCAAATACACGACAACTGCTCAAATACTGGCCGTGGGATTCGGAGCCTGCACCGGCTGCGTGAACTAAGGTACGAGAGCCGTGTTCTGTGGACCTCGCAAGGAAGAATTTCATGACTTCTAGGATGAAAGGCGCCTCGCGACTAAGCGAGGAATGGCAGAGACCAGGGTTCAAGAAGTTGATGATTACCTCGGGTTTGCCGTTCTGCTTGGTACGTGTAGCGAGTTCCCGGGTGTAGAAGACTTCGAGCAGCTTAGAGACATTGTATCTGTAGGTTTTAGCAGACAATACTATTGGCTGCTAGGAGTGAGTAATACCTGTCAACCATGTTTGCAGTCTCCTTGTCATTTAAGGTGCTCAGAATATTGGGACTGGCTTTTTCAGGAAAGGTCGTGAAGCCATGGACTTCCGAGGAGACGATCGTGAGATGGGGCGTGGTGTTGAAACTCATGGCATTTTCCCTAAGCTTAGGCAGGATCATCAGACCCAGCAAAAAGGTACTGATAACGTTCGTTGTAATCGTCGACTCGTTGTCTTCGGTCACAAGAAAATTTCTTGTGACAATACCAGCATTTTCAACCACAGCATCTAATCGCTTCAGCCCTTCGGCCCTCTTCGCGAACTGCTTTGTAGACTCGTAGCTTCCAAGGTCGAGCTGCCACGCTTCCACAGCACCTTGTCGCTTTGTACTTTCCTCAATAGACTTCTTCGCCGCTTCTCCCTTCTCCAGGTTCCTCACGGCTAGTATGACCTTGTCTGCGTTGAGCCGGGTGAAGTGGCGTGCTGCTTCGAAACCGAGCCCAACATTGGAGCCAGTAACGATTATTGTTTGACCTGAAAGGTCTGTGGTAGGGTAAGGAAGGCTGATGATGAGCTGTTCGTATAAGAAATTTAAGATCATTGCCATGCTCGCCATGGTAGAAGATTGAGTCTCGAGATCAAAGGGCGTCGGGATGGATTTACAAACTTGCTTCAGTCTTTGAATGGTGGCACGGTTGTTGGGCAACGCGGATCTACGAGTAGGGAATACACTATCATCTTTATCGAGCACCAATGAACCCCTGCGGAATGAAATTTACTACGTCAGTGAAGGAACTCGGGAATGAAGTTTATTTATATCCGATATGCCCCAATGCCAAGACTCTGCCCGATCCCAATCTTTAGCTACGCGAATGGCAGGCTTCCTCAGCTTCCTGACCATACTGAAAATAGTCAGGTTACTAACTGAATTCCAATACTGGATGTGATTTTGGTTGTAGCGTGTTTCGGGCGCCCCTGGATTATTAACGGAACTATTGCCATAGGATTGAAATCTGAACACTACGTCTTTTCATGCTTAAAAATCTTGCGAGCAATAGCTTTTGCTCCTTTAGCAAGGTATCGTTGTTGGCCTACTGTTGCAACTTTCGTACTGATGAGGATAGATCTGTGCAGATAGACCATTGCTCCCATTTGACATTTCTCCAAGCTGAGTTCAGGAATTGGCTGATTGAATCTGCTACGATCATTGCCTCCACGATTTCTGTTCCCGTGGATCTCTTTGGGTGGGGTTCATCTTTGATGCTTTATTTTTTTTGCACATTTATTTCGGGGCTGTGCCTGCGAATTCCATGCTGAGAGTCAGCTTTGATCTGGTGACCGTGCATAAAGTTGGCTGCCCTCTCCCCTAATGAGCTCCTACCTCGGAATCCCTGATGCATTGCCCTTGCTCACCAAACATGGAAATGCATGCAAATGTTCAGTTTGACTCTACGTGGCAGACAAAGAAGCCCTGCGCGAGCTTGAAAAATCGCCGCTAGCCGAGAAGAATCTGACTGGAATGTGGAAAAGATTCTTTGTTTAGGCACATTCTATGTCATCGCATGCGGCCATTCCAATCCTGCTTATGCATGAGCGCGACCCCCAGTTTGGACGACTGAAGATGAACTTTGTTCGTTAAATCTTTTATCGCGTCGCGAATCAACCTGCTCGGTTTTCCGCACGACCTACTCAGACCTGTTTCGAAAAGATGCGAACAAGATTGAGTGCCATTGAGCAGGGCAGCAGTCGGTCAGCAGGTTATTCCTCCACTTCATCCCGAGCTCGGTACATGGGCTAATAGCTGGATCTTGCAGAATCTAGTCAATCGATGACCCTCACTGTCCCAGCTATACCTCCGAACATCATCAGATTGAGAAGCCCACCAATCAGTGAGAGAGCCACCGATGGAAGCTCGGATGGGGGAGGGAAAGCGGCTTGTCTACCAGCGCCCATGCCACCAGTCGTTCCTTTTGGGTCTAGAAGTTCCCCAGAGAGTGCGAAGCAATACACCAAGGCCGAGGGGCCCAGAACGGAAGAAACAAGAAGGCGTACTGCGTCTATAATTCCGCTAACGACGGATAATTTGACACAATATCAGGAAGAGATAGGATCAGCAGTCCAAGAGCCAGCTCCTAACATATCGTCAAATTTCGACATGTCGATATCGGGTGTCTCACAGAACGAAGACTCGTCGAAGCACACCGACCCTTTCGAATGGACAAAGAGGTTTGTCGAATTTAAAAAAAGGCAAAGGGAAGGTGCAGGGAAGAGACCAGAAGAGGACAGAAAGCTCTTGTTGCGGCAGCTGGCCGAACCCCTGAACCATGGCAAAGGACTGCCTAGCGCGACAACGGCGATAGAACTCATCAACGAACAGATCATGAAAGAAAGCACTATGAGTAAGCGAAGCGACGAGATTGATTATGATCGACTGTGGGGTTTCACCAAGGACATACCAGCAGCTTCTCAAAATCAAAAAATCTTCTCTGTAGACCGTTGGTCTGGACAACCTGAGATCTCAAGCGAAAATCTCCAAGTCGAGCGTCCGCACTTCGAAGTTCCTTACTCACGCCTGGGGAAGCAGACGGGGACACCATCACAGAGACTGCCACCAGAGGAACTGCATTTCCACGAGTACCCTGAAGACATGGGCGTGGGGTCCTCAAAACCAAGGATAGGAAAGCTGCCACTAGAGATGATGAATCACAATCCCGAGACAGACGCTGGATTGCTTGATGCGCCTTCAGATTTCATAGCGATGGATGTAAGCGGCGAGAACCAGGCGCCCTTCATGTTCGGAGAGACGTCAAACCTACAGGCAATGATGAGCAACCAGATTGAGAATGATCTGGCGTCAGGTCAGTTGCATTTGAGAGGTGGCTCGAGCTCCCGATAGCTAACATACTCTGCTAGGCGGTGAATCGGACTATGGCGGAGACGCTAGCACATACGAAACGAAGTCGAAGTTCTTCGGTCCAAGTGTGCCGATGACCATCAAGTTTGCGCTGCCAGAAGCCTCGAAGGAAGAGGTTGCCAAATCGGCAGGTCAGTCAATATCCGTGGATGCTTCGCGCTCATACAATGCTGAGAGTCCCACAGAATACTTCAAGCATCTGAAAGCTCCCGCCTATGAGCCTACATTTTCAGAAACATTAGCAGGTCCCCTCAAACGTAAGCATGGGCAACACATCCATGTCAACGAGGTCACGGTCAAGCGCCCGCGAATAGGCACAAGCGAACGCTGCATCCACGTCGGAGACAGCTTTGGCGATGACTTGGACGACGCTTCTGATTCGCAGGCAGACTCTCTTTTTGACGAGCGGAGTGGTGTCTTTCATTATGAGATGTCCGGTGCGCTCCAGGATATCGAGAGTACTGAGGGAGAAGACGCGCAGGCAAACGATAGCTGCTTTGAGGATGGCTTGTATGATACTTGACTTTGCATTTTTTGTTATTAGCCCGCGGCAATTTAACGTTTACTGTCCTTGGACCAGGTGCACTTCGAAGCTTCTAGGTTATCGTAGCAATATTCCTTGCATTGCTAACCTACATGCTATCATAAGGCAACACCTAGGCGGCTATGCAGCGCTTGCAAACACCATCGCATCCATATCATCCCCTATCTAGTATCGTTTTCCCTCCCTAAGCACATCACCAAATTCCTCTAGCGGGCTCCGGTTGAGCTTTGTCTCCTTCCATAGATTGGGTGTTAGGAAGCCGTATGTATTGCCCACCGCAACGAATGTAGCCTTCAACGTATTCTCGAGAGTCTTTGTAGAACCGGCGGAGGACGTGTAGACATCCTGGACACCAGCGAGTTGGAGGAGACGCTTGACAGCAGGGGAGGCAACGAGACCGGTACCACGGGGCGCAGGGATTAACTAAGCCAGATTAGCAAGAATTCCAAATGCGCTCCGGCGAGTCTACCTGCACATACTCGCACAGTGACAGAGCCACACTTGCCGCTCTCCTTGGTAGGCAGCGAATGAGGGTCCCCCAGGGAAGTACCCCAGTATCCTCTTCGAATTGGTAGGACACTCAACTTGGCGATGATGATGGCGGCGCGAATGGCAGTAGCCACTTCCTTGGAGGTCTTGATACCGAGCCCAACGTGGCCTTCCGAGTCTCCAATGACAACTATAGCCTTGAACCGCGTACGTTGACCGGCACGAGTCTGCTTTTGAACGGGCTTGATCTGTATTTTGAAGGGATATAGTCAGCCACAATAACTTATTATTCAATTGCCCAGATAGATAGACCATCAGATCTCTGTCCTCACCTTCATAACCTCATCCTTCAGTTTGGGCAGGAAGAAGTCCACAATCTGGTATTCCTTGATAGGCAGTGAGTGCAGGTAGATCTCCTCCATACTCTTTATCTTTCCAGCCTTCACAAGACGACCTAGCTTAGTCACAGGCTGCCATTCTTTCTCTTCGCTCTTGTTTCCTCCACGACGAGGGCCACGACGTCCGCCGCGCCCACGTCCACGGTCTCCACCTCGCTCACCGCCGCGCGAGCCAAAGCCACCCCCGCGTGCGCCACCTGCTGCTGCTCCACCACGAGGCGCGTCTGCCATCTTTACTGTGCTTGTGAGAAAAGGGTGGTACTGGTGAGGAATTGGCGATGGGACTGGTGATGGAGGTCGTGGCGGGCAGAAGTTCGCGGTGCTTTAGGTGGGCGGCGCTAAGATAGGCTTAAGCGAGATATCAAAGTCTTGGCATTGTCCTTGGCTCGGTGTTTTTCAATCCAAGTACTTCGTAGGGGGACATCTTTTCATGGGGCAGCATTTCGCAAAAACAGACTTTACGAAAACGAGAGATAGCTTCACAATGACAAGACATGGGATAAAATACTTTAGACGAAGCTGCAGGTAACTATATGAGCTAGACATCGTTCAGCAAGTTTATGAGGGTTTGAAAAGATAATGCCAGCTCGAAATTTTGAAGTTAGACCTGTAAAAGGAAAGGCTGAAATAGGGTCCGAGCCTGTGTTTGGAGCTGAAGAACTGAAGATATGAATCTAATGATATTCATTTTTTTTTTACATATTTACATGTCTAAGTCATAGTCTGTGTCTTTCCGACGGACTGGAGATGCAGGCCTCTCAATGCCTCCTATTCCTTTAATTCTCGCGCGAACTAACCCTTTTCTCCTAATCACGGATCTCTTCTATTCGATCGTCTTTCGTGGGTGATTCAGCCCATGTATGTAAGACGTCCCATCGGTGGCCCTGAAGGTAACCCGTAGTGGACTTCATGGATTCGCCGTATATCTAACATTTACTTGAGATTGTAGCTGTGGTGCCTCAGAAGATGTCAAATTCCACAGTACATTCATGACTTGGCGGTTGATTAATCCATGCCAGGTCAGGTCCACTGGAAACGAGATCACCGATTGGAAATTACAATCCAGGTGGTTGTGATGCTGTTTTTAGATCAGACAATATCATGTCTTCTCCACATCAGCAATTGGCTGCACATGCTCTGATTTCTCCCTGGCTATCTGCCGTTCCTCTTCCTCTGGCGTCCGTGTCCGTAGCTGTAGTGCGTGAACACCCCCAGTTCTTTCCAACTCTTCCTTCAACAAGGCGTAGACCATGCGATGCCTCGCAGGTTGCATCTTCGATTCGAAGGCTTCAGAGGTGATGACCAGACGGAAGTGTGTCTCTCTGGAGACACTGCCTTGCATGGCCTTGTGATGGGCGTGCATGCTGGAGTCGTTGAATATTTCGAGCGTAGAGGGCTCCAAGGCTTGTGTGATCTGGGGGTTTACTTGTCAGCGCTGTGGAATATCGTGAGGTCAATTGCCTGTACCTTGATGCGCATGGCGTCCTCGACTGGAGTCACGGACATCTTTGACATATGTCTTGCAAGGCCAAGTGGGCCTCGTCGAAGCATCACATACAGCGGTGTGACGATAGTGTGCTGTATGAAGCTCTGTCACTTCCCGCATAGGATCAGCGTGTAGTAAAGCCCGACTTCAATAAGTTCGGGTTGGTGATCTAACACCGAAATTTGCGGAATCGAAAACTATGGTATGCCGTAGGTCCAGCATCATCTCCTCCGATAATCCTCCCTTCTTCCTCACGCATTTTGATTTTAAGTAAGATCGCCTCCAGCGGCGTAGCACTCTCACAGCTTCCTCTATTCAGTCTGGTGCTTGATCACCAACCACTTCATGCGACCCTTCCGTTCCCTCCTCCGCACTTACGCCACCAAGCAACGTCCATCCCGCTTTCCATCCACAAAGTCGCCCCTCTCACTTGACCACTTCCTCATTCGTCAAAGAGTCCTCGCGCTCTACCGAAGCATCATACGTGAGTCCCGCACCATCCCTTCACCTACAAGAGAAGAGATGAGAGGATATGCCAAAGAGGAGTTTGAGAGACATAGGGAGGTGGAGGATTTGAGGAACATACGGTATCTGCTTTCTGCAGGGAAGGCTGAAATGGATAGGATTAGAGGACAGGTCGGATTTGGGAGGTGAAAGACCAAGGTTAAACGCAATTGATCAGAAAGAGGAGAATTGCGCCAAACACACCGGATACATCGATATCTGCTTCGGATCGCTCTAAATACTGTCAGGTTTGCTCTAAATCTCGACGAAGTTGGCAGAGAGGAGAAGCGTCGGTGAAAGCTGAGCAACCAAAGATCCTCAATCCGAAGGATCCAAGGATACCAATGTCCGGTTGCTCAGGTGGTTGACTTTTAGTGCGAAAGGGGACTCCATCGACTGCTCCAAAAGATGCTATCAAGTTCGATACAGCGTCTCTAGGTCGGTACGAGTGAAGAGTAGTAGAAACGCCGGACTAATATCATTCCGGTCCGATATCGATAGAAGTGGCAATGACTCTCGAAAGACGGATTGCAAGGACTGATGATCCGTTGGAAGCTGTTGCTCAAATGATTCTATGATGACCTAGTGTCTATATATATGCCTTGACGTTCGGCCGGTTGCTCCTTTTTGCAGTCAATTAATCAAGCAGATGATGTTGTTCTCTAGTGGTATGCTGTTATGCTTTCTGAGCTACCTCATCCCGTCACGACGGTGCTACAGGCTCGTTTCACTATGTTTACAATCTGCTGTCCCATTATTGTTTCATGCTCATGGACTATCGGAAGTAATGTCTCCGACTTGGTTTAATCTCAGACCTGGACGATGTTTCGTGTGGCTTCGGCGTGGCCGGTCTCTTCAGTGTGTTTTTCGAAGCATTGCTCGCGACTTCTGAAGGGCGTGGCAGGCACCGAGCTCGACACGTTCAAGATTGTTGTATTCATGCAAAGTGCTAATTGGGGGGATCTTCCGTGCCAAACTACTTGCTTTTGTCCTCGATCGGTGGCTTTATTCCATACTGAATAGTCACCACTGTGACACAGGCTTCAGCTCCGACTTGGCCTTAACCTGCCTTTATTTTAAGCAGTCCGACCTCCGCAGCCTCATATTCGCCAAGCCGCGCCACATTCCCCTACGATATGAAAATTGCCTTCGGAGATGCTTTGCTCGGGCTATTGTGTCTTCAGTCAGCCCAGCTTCGAATAAAGGGCCAGCGTTGCAGGCATCATGCTTACTGAGTGTATTGTTGTTGGGTTCTTCAAGCGTATTGAAATCAGCTGATTGAACGCTCGGACAAGAATGGGCACGCTTTCACAGGAGTTTTTTATACCAGTCTCTCCAAAGGATACCTCCTGAGAGCTTGCCGTTGGAGATGAGCTTTCTCGGCTTCGTCCAAAGCCTCTATGAAGAGGCCAGTCATGAACGCTGGGGTCTTCTCGTCTTCCATAGTGATCGACAGTGGGAAGACTCCTGCCTGTTCTTGGGACCTTTGGACAGACTAGCAACACAAAAGACTAAGGATAGCTTCGCTCAACATGCACACCGCATACTTCTTGTAGCCCATCTTTTGAGCGTGCATGCCTTACCAATCGGAGGTAAATCTGATCTCTATTGTAGTATAATTTCTAGGAAATTGCTGACACAAATTTAGGGCTCATCACTCGTGGTCTAGGTATACTCTCTGTCAGGTCACCCGATGATGTTTTCGTTGACGCATGCAAACGAGATATGACTGCGCCTTCAGTGTCATCCGACGCCATACTCCGCCTATGTGCTGGAGGTGATGGGGCAGGCGAGGGAGTAGGTGACGGGGAAGAAAGTTGCGGCAATGGAGATTGCGACGACGGTGATAATGTCTGATGACGGTGATAGTCTCAGCAATACCCAGATCGCCTCAAGCTCTCCTCGTGCGGACTGCCTCATGCAATTGGGGATGTTCCCAAGTTTCTCCATGTCCAGTTGTCTGAAGTTTCCGGACTCGCCTACTCAAGCGCCGATTCTCCCGAGGCACTTCACTGTCGCTGTGGAGGCGGTGGCGGTGGCAGAGGGGGCGCCGAAGGGGATGCAGGTAAAGATGGCGGAAATACTGACCCTGGAGGTGACAGTAACATAGGCAGCATTCAAGGTAGCGAAGGCGAATACGGCGATCTTGACGGCGAGCAACTTGCGGCTTTGGCCACACCGGACCTATTGGACAACAAACGGTTCTGCTACGCTTGGTTCTCTGTCTTTGGTTCACTGCCGGAGATTGGCTGCGATATGCTCAGGCCGCTGCCTCCAGGCTATCCCCTGCTCCGCACAAAGCTAGCGGAGGTAATGCGGTTGTGCGAGTGCCGCGAAAATGCCAATTCCTGCCTCCGAAGATGGGTAAGAAGCATTGTGAGGAGACTACAGTTGGGGTTGATGACCAGGTCGTGAAGGACGAGTGAGATTCGGTCTTACTCGGGATCCTCAATTGTCTAGGATGAAGATGTGCTTTATGCTTCTGAGTGCTCTCCTGCTTCTTTCTTTCTCTTCTTCGAGATCTTGTGACACTCAACATCATGCAAACGCCAAAAGATTTACGCGCCCAATATCTGAGGTTCAAATTGGGCGGTCGATACCTTCGCCATCCTCCTTCCTCGCTACTGAAAACCACGCTTCTCATCTCCTATTTCCAGGCTTAGAATGTCGGAGCACGAAACTCCAGGCATTGAATACTGGGCCCAGCTGTACGACCCATTTTGTCCTTTGTTGATGCATCTTTGTCCTGGCTGGCTGTTTGCGCTCAACCCGATTAGTAGGCCCACATTCAATTTCCTTCAATTGTCAAAGAGCAATATAATTTTTCTCTTCTTGAATTGCCCGCTCCTTTCGTATTCGCTTTGTGGTTCTCGTGGGAGATATGGAGGCCTCAATTCCATGGACCCCGAAATTGTTTGGCGATACGAGAACATTGCAGCATCTCCTCGCGTCGGTCATCGAAGGAGCAAAAACTGGCGGGGAGGGGCCTATCGAGATCGAAGAAGCGCGATTGCTCGCTGGAGGGGGTTACAACTGGGTGTGGCTTGTATCATGCGTAACGAAAAACCCGTTCCTAAGCAACAGTACGGAAGCATTACCGTCCTCGAAATTCGTACTTCGCGAGCCGAGCGAAGACGCACTTCTTCCCCACCAGATCGAAAATGAGGTTGCTTTCTTGACCTACATTGGCAAAAATCATCCTTCGATCCCCGTGCCAAGAATCTATGCATACGAGACTCGATCGGATACGCCCTTCATCGCTATGGAGTACATTGAAGGAACGTCACTGAGCGAGGTCTGGATGAACTATACGGAGTCAGAGAAAGTGGAAATGGCCAAGGACGTTGCCGCAATCATCGTCGACCTCGCTGAGATCACGTTTAACGGCATAGGCGGCTTGACCCTCTCACATACGCTGGGACCCACGGTTGAGGGCATCAAGCTCTTCAGAGGCCGAGACAGATTCCACTCTGCAGAGTACTACGACATTGGACCCTACGCCTCCACTCGCGCCTACATCTTCGCCTGCTACGAAAAAGAAATCTACTACTACAGCCATGCCTCCGAAGACGAAGTCGGCGGATTGTTCGAATCAACAACTAAAGAGGCATTCATCGCAAGTCTCAAATTCATGCGCAACGTCTTGACCAAATCAGCCAGCACAGGCCTCCCTGAAGAGCCGTTCGTGCTCAATCATGGCGATTGCCATGGCCGCAACATTATGGTTCGCGACCAGAAAATAGTAGCGGTCCTAGATTGGAAGTTCGCAGGCAGCTATCCTCTCAGTGAGGTGCTTGCAGGAACTGGAGTAGATGTAGTCGAGATGGTAGATGACGAAATGGTTGATGAGGCGTGGAAGTGGAGTGATCGGATCGTTGCATTAGCTGAGGAGCAAGCTCGAGCACGAGGGTGGGAGGAAGAGAAGGTGGGACTGTTGGTCGGGCAAGGGAACCGGGAGCTGCAGGCTGCGAGGATGGAGATGCTACCTGAAGAATATTCTGAGGAGAGGTCGGAAGGCGCTTCGGATAATGGGTTGGAGGCTGTGCTGATTGATTACTTGGATCATGGTCAGGCGAATGTGGTTGGGGATGAGGAGAAGATGGCGTGGTGAGGCTGATACGCGCGTAGGATAGTCTCGTATAGACGTTTTAACACCGCCACAATGGAGTTTTTGAGCGGTTTTGCCCTGCAGTAGATCTCGAGACGCACAGTATGCCGCTATTAATGTCGTGGAACGGCCGCGTCTATGAGTTCATGAGCATTTCTTGCCTGTGCGTGACGTGGGACGAAGGTAATGCTTAGCGCACTAGTCGCACTTCCCCTACGATCAGTGGGGCTACGATGGGGCGAGAGGTCCAGTCGTGCTGGCTGGAGCCGCAGGCCTCGAGATTTTAACATAATTACAGTAGCCACAGACATCACCAAACGATTGACTTATTCGAGTCAGCACGAGGAGCCTTACACATACAGGATTTTGCGAAACCATTGAGTTTGCGCGCTAAACGGATGGCCCGCATACCACTTTTGGGTAGGGCAACCACCAAAATCAAGTGAACGTATATATAATAAGTTATTGGTATAGTAGGCCCGTAGTAGTATCCTAATTAGGTAGAATTAAAGCTAGGCTAAAGCCTAGTTATAATATAGTATATAATCCGCCCTTTCCTAGTTTTTATAAAGATATAATTATCGTTATTACTTTTAAAATACCTTTAAAGAACCCTAGAAATAGTAGTAATAAAAAGCCGTTATTAAAAAAGCCCCCTCCTAGGAAACGACGCTCGTTTATATTATTAAAAGATACTACTACCGCCGATAAGGCCGCTTTTATAACTTTTTTATTTATTTAATAAATAAAATTATTTTAACTTCGTCTAGAGTAAACTCCGAGTTATTTAAAAATTTATAGTTTAGTTTTAACTCCTCCTAGGACTTTAATATACCTAAATGATACGGGGTTAATATAATAGTATATAGTGTGAAAGATATTGATTATTCTATAGAGGATTTGGCCCTGATATACTAGAATCCTAGTATTACCCTAGTCCCGATAGGGCTAGCGGTAGGGCTTAGCCCGCCGTCTTGGTAGATATTTATAGTAATACTCCTATTAAAGTCTACCCCGTAATAAATCGCCCCTTTTAAAAGAAAGAAGTTAACGCCCTCGTTAATACGCTTATATAGGGTATCGTAATTAATAACGTAAATAACGTCTATATATAATAGTAAATAAGTAAGAAATATATATTTTAAATTATCGACCGAATTACGGGTAGGCCCGTAGAGCCTTAAAGTTTAACGTAGAGCCGTAAAGCTTAGTATTAAAATCGCGATAGCGAGGTAAGGTAATAGGGGGGTGTAGGGATAATATAGGTAATTAGCGGTAGGAGCTATAGTATTAATGAAATAGGGGCGTATACGCGTGGCGTTATAAAAGTATTAATATTAAAGGACTAGGGCCCTAAATATATATTAGAAAAGTAAAATCTTAGCGTAAATCTAGCTAACTAGGGAAAGTCGTTTAGCGGTATTTTTAGAATTAAAATTATTTTAGCGCGGAGTTAGTCCCGATTTAATTAATCCGAAGCTCTTTCCTTTATAAGTATACTACCTAGCTAAGAAGTAGCGATAACGAGAAGTATATACCTAAGTCTATATAAAGAAGTATATAGGTAATATACTACTAGGATATTCGGGTTATATAGCTCTATATACGACTAGGCGAATGATTTAAGACTATAAAGGAGTAGTTTTACTAGTTCTCGGTATAATACCCCCTTAATATTATCGTAGTGCCCGTACTCTAAATAGAGCTCGATAGGTAGATTTAATATAACGGTTATTTCCTAATAAGGGTAGGTAAAGAGCGGTAACGTAAAAGGGAAGTATAATTATACTTTTAGAGTTATCGACTTTAGAAGAAGAATTTAGCTTAACGTCTAGCCTATTATTTATATTCCTTAATAAATTCGTCCGCGAAAACGTTCTTTACGTTTATCTAACGGTCTTATATAGATCCCTAGCCTTTCTAGGATAAAAGGTATTTGGTAATATAACCCTTCCCCTTTTTAATAACGCGGTTATTAAGGATATACTCTAGTTCCTATTCTAACTTTAAGTCGTCTCGCTCGGTTTCTACTACTTTAGGGTTCGTAGGCCGTAGATATTTAAAAGGGTCTTAATCCGGCGGTAGGTACTACTCTAACTATATTATTAAAAATATATTATAGATTTTTTAATTTTCCGGGATATTAAGGCGGTATATAAGTCTTCCGATACGGTTAAGAACTTTAAATAAACTAGTTATTTATTAACCGTATTTACGATTAGTAAACTTATTTACCGGAATATTATAACCTTTATATAGGCGTAGTAAGGCCTAGTCCCCTCTACGGAAGTATTAGAGGTAATAAATATAATTATAATACTCCTTATTATATATTTAAGTAAAGGTAATTATATCCGAAGTTTAAATACGTATTAACTCCTTTAGTAAAACGTTATTCTCCTAGCTTCCTAGGTCTAACGCGTTATTAACGGTAAAACCGAAAACTACCTTATTTAGGGTATAGTTAATAGGCTAGGAAAATATATTATTATATTATATAATTATAAAAGGTAGTACCTCTTCCTAGGCTTTAAAGTTTTATAAGGTAGCGATCTAGAATCGTAATATAATTTTAATAATCTAATTTATATATTTACTTATTCTATCCGTTTATAAATAATAGGTGGTAGAGAATATTAAACTTACTTTAAACTTATTGAATAGAGCCTTCTATAAGGTATTTATAAACTTATAGTCGCGGTCGGAAAGAATAGCCTTCGGAATACCCTAGTCCATTAAATATAAACGACGTAATAATATATCTACCTATTACTTTACCTTTTATATTAATTTTCCTAGAATCGCGGTTACCTTTCGGGAAAATTTATATATAATAGTTATAATATTATCGAATCCTTCCTGCGAAAGGGGTAAAGTTAGGATAAAATCGATAGAAATCGTATAGAAAGGAGAGGGCGGTATAAGAATAAGTTATAGTACTCTATAAGGCTTATACCTAGGAGTACCGAATAATTAATATTATAAATAGTATCGTAAATACTCCCTTAGCTTCTTATCTAGTTTATATATATACTAATACCTAGTTATAATCTTATAGTATTTATATCTTCCTATATATAAGCTAGAATATACGACGTTAAATAAGGCTTTAACGTATAAAGAAGGTATATATAAGCGTTCTAACGTATATACTCGATTAATAACTAAATTATCGGTATATTATATTAAACCGTTATTCCCCTTCGAAAAAGGAAGATCTACGGCGTCCTCGCTAGTTTCTACGTTATAGTTAAGTATATAATTTATTTTAGCCTAAAAATCGTTATTCTAATACCCTTAAAGTAATTCTTATTTAAATTATATATTTATTTTTACTAGTATATAGACCTTATATATATATACCTAGAGTATATCTAGCTCGTCTTCTAAAAAGTCCCTAACTACGTCCTTCTACTATAATCGGGATAGGGTATCTAGTACTATATACTTAGCGCTAGGCTTATAATAGATCTCTATATTTTAAAAACACTAAATATAATCTAAGGCCCGTACGATACGTAAATTAATCTTTACCGTAGATAAGGTAGTTATATTTATTTATTTAACTATACTAAGCGTAGCTCTATAATTAATATAGACGACCGTCTTAGGGGCTAATTCGACTATATACTTAACTTTAATAAATACCTATACTATTCCTACTAGTTCTATTTTAGTAGGTTAATAACGTATTTTTATATCCTTAAAGAGTCGGTTAAGGAAAAGGATAGACTAAACCTACTTCCGGTCGGGATAAGGGCTTTTTAGCTCTTTTATAATATAATAAATTATGACCCCGTAACCGAATTCCTTACTAACGTTAAAGTCGATAAATAGTTCCTTTTTATCGTCGAAGTAGTATAAAAAGGAAGGTTTAGAAAGGGTACTTTAAATAGCTTTAAACGAACGGATCTCCTATAAGGAAAGTAACTTAAAACTAGTCTTTTTAGTATATTCCTATCGTTAAGCGCCTATAGGGGGTACTTTATTTAATAGCGCGGTTTTCTTATCTTATAAAGACCTAGCTAGAGTAGTATAATCTTTAATATAATCTTTTAACTAACTAGTTATTTCTAGGTATATTTTAAATACTACTAGCGTTTAAAGGAAAGCTAGTTATTTAATAACTATAAGTTTTTCTTTAGAAGTTAATAGCCCGAACGAGTTAACCTTCTAGCTAAATAGTATAATTAACGGATAACTAATAAACGCCTTCTTAGGGTTAACTAAAATATTAAATTTAGCGAATAAGGAAAATACTATATATAGGTATTAAATATAATCCTCGAGGGTCTAAAAGAATACTATAACGTTATCGATATATACTCGGGCGAATACCTTATAGATACGTAGGATCCGGTCTATTTACCGCTATACGTACGTAGGCGAGTTCTTAAATCCTATTACCGTAATATTAAAAGTCTCCTAGCCGCGGTATAATACGACGGTAAACTTATATCTATTCTTAGGGTATACTCGCTATTAATAGAAAAAACTAGCCGCGTCGATAACGGTAATCTAACGATAACCCTTAACGGCGCTAATTATATTATTCTATAGAGGTAAGTAGTAGATATCTACTATAACTATAATATTTAAACCTCGAATATTAATAACGGTACGGCCTTTCTTAGTACCGTCTAATTTTATAGTTTAAATAATAAAGACTAGGAAGCTAAATAGAGTAGTTTATATCGTCTATTTAAGCCGTCCCTAAATATATAATTTATTAAAGGTTTCGTTAATAATCTTCCGGCTCTTATTACTTATAGGATAAATACATATCGTTTTAGGTACTTTATCTTCCTAGTCGGCGCGAAGTAGTATATATATTTATTCGTTTTTTAGAATATTAATAAAGCCTCCTTCTACCTAGAGTATAGGGAATTAATTAATAACCTTTACTAGCTCCGGTTATTTACTATGAATAATAATACCGTTTAAGAGGATATTATTCTTTACCGAAGTAATTACCTCTATTAATAGAATAGAAGGCCGGGAACTAGTTAGGTTCTTTATATCTTTACCCCCTAAAGGCTATTTAAGAAGTAATAAACTAGTACTAGCGGTAATTATACTATTAAAAACGTTCTTAATAAAAGCTTCTTTATACTCCTAAGGAGGCCTTCGTATAGCGAGCTCGCGAACGTCGTTATCGCCTATAATAATACTATAATAGTTATTAAATTAAACCTTTAGTACCTGGCTAAACTTTATATTTCTTAGGATTTTAACGAACTTATCCGTTTTATTCTTTATAAGTACTAATTTTATTCTATCGTTAACGATTCCGGTAAAGAGATATAGGTTAGTATCTACCGGTTTAAAGAAATAGTCTCGTACTAGTAGATTAAGCTTATGGACTTCGATAATTATAATAGCTTATAGGGGGATAACCTTTATTTTCGTAATATATACCGGCCGGTTTATACTTGTACCCCTTGAGTAGACGTCGATAGGGTACTCTATATCGTAGCTACCGATACGGGCTACTTAACTAGATATTAGTATATTAATTCCTTTAGGGGCTATAACGTTCATATTAATAAATATACCTACTTTAAGATTATCTATAATATAGACTTCCCTAGGGGCGGTTTCGGTTATTACTTTATTACCGCTCTTATCTTTCCCGGGGAAGTATAAGGAGGTAACGATATATTTAGAAATAATATAGCGGTTAGTACTAATACCGGTAACTTAGAGTAGGGTTATTATAATACGAATTCTAGCTTTTAGGAGGAAGTATACTATAAATTTACGGTCGGCGATAGTTACTCTATAGCTAGTATCTTTATAGCCCTTTTCTACTTTAATTTTAGGGTTTAGGCCGACCCGAATATCGGCGTACCGGTACTTCCTAAACGTTTATCCTATTCCCGTATTTTTAGAAGAGTCGTAGTTTAATTTAATAATAGGCTTCTATTTTAATAATTCGTTATTCGTTTTAACCTAGTAATAGGCTTCCGTATTCTTATTTATTACCGAAGGCTATTTACTCTTCTAAATAGTATTTATAACTAAATATCTAGGGTAGGAGGCTTTAATAGGGTTCCTACCTAAACCTTAACTTCTAAAGTACGTATATAATACGTTTTTAAAAAAGAACAACTTCTTATAAATATAGTACTCGACTTATTTAGGCGAATCGATAATAGTTACTTAATAGCCGGCTATTTCGTTTTATTTATTATAGTAATCCTTTTACTATTAATCCTAGCTCTACTCTTTAGCGTAATTAACGTTAAATATAGATTACTCTTCTATTTATTACTTTATAGTATTATCTTCCTAAGAATAGTCCTTTTATACCTCGGTTTTATAGTAAGTAGTTATACGCCTAGGGGGTATTTACTATTATTCGAAATAATTAGGATTATAACTACCGGTTATAGGCCCGCGGTTTTCTTGGCGCGGTTAAAAGTTAAGACGATTCTTATTTCTAGGAGGGAAAGGTATATTACTAGTACTACTACTAGTAATTTATAGCTAAATAAGTGGCGGTTAAATTTAACGAGGCTACTACTACGTTTAAGGGATATTTAGTATATTTTAATAGGCCGGATTAATGAATTAATAAAAAATAGCCTAAGGTAACTAGTTCTACTATAGCCGGAACCGGTTAGGCTATTAATAATTCTACTAGCCTTATCGTAAGCCCTCTAGTTTAGGAGGCGGTAGAGGCCTAGTTATTTTATTACTTCGTATTATTCTTAACTAGGTTTCTTCTTTAGCGTTAAATAAATTAAAGAATTTATCTAGTAGGACGTTAGGCTTAGGCGGATTAATAAAAGGCTTAAAATTAGAGCTGATATAGTCGTAGATTATAAATATTTATTAATATACGCTAGGAATATCGGCGGCCTTAGTTAGGTTAAATATCTTATTTATATACTACCTAGGCGTCTTACTAGTACGTATCTAAACGAATTTATATTTATTAAAACGAAGCTTACGTATAGCTTCTAGCGTCTTTATTTTAAATCGCTTAATAAAATAACCTATTTATTTAAGGCTAGCGAAGGTACGTATTAACGCCTTAATATTAATATTTAATTTATTCGAGAACTATTTAAGAGTTGCTCCCTTAAGATATAAAGGTAAAAGTTTTCGTACCTTCTCTTCGCCGTATTATTTAATTATATCGTTAACGCGATCCTTAAAGTCGAAAACGTTTTTATATATAATATACCTTTTTAAAGTAAATAGGTTATCCTTTTTATCGCCTTTAAAGTCGAAGAATTTAATCTCTTCGAGTTTTAACTTATTCTAGGCGCTTACTTTAATACTAGTACCGTCTTAACCAGTTAAGTTATTTACTTTTAATAGGCCTTAAGGTCCTACCGGGCCTTCCTTTATCCTAGTTACTAGCTTAATAATAAAGGCTTAAATTTCTAGCGATTCTATAAATTATATTATTTATTCGGAATCTATAATAAATTATTCGGGCTCGGGAGGAGCTATAGTTTCTTCGTTTTTAAATTCGTCCTCTAAAGGCTACTCCTCTTATAGGCGTTAACGTAGCTCTTTAATATCCCTTCGGAAAATACCGATAAATAGTATTACGGATATTTTATTCATAACCTAGGGCAGCTATATAGTAGGCTATTTAAACTTAGTGTACTCCGAAAGGTCGTTATTAAATTACTTCGCTTTCCGGCCCCTCTTTAATAAATATTAAAGGGGTGCTTTAGTAGGAGGATAAAGAGACCGTATAACTATCTAGATAACTACTCGTCTAATATTAAAAGTAACTTTTACCTATTTTAGGATATATTTACTTAATAATAAGAATTCTTATAAATAAAAAATAAAATCAATTATAGTAGGGTTTAACTAAGTTTCTTCTAGGGTAATAACTAGGGTAATAATTAATAATAAATACTAAAAGTAGTAATATTAGGCGAATAATAAAAGTAGTATTAAAAAACTAGTATTCTAGTATTCTTTTTCTATAGCGGAAGCGTAAGAGATATAGCTAGTAATATATTTACTAGGTTAGACGTTTACCTAATAGGTAGCTTACTAAGATAGGTAACTATATTAATAAAAGAGAAATAAATAAAGGGACGTTTTAAATACTTAGTTTAATATTTATTATAAATACCCTAAATAAAAAGGGTATTAAATAGGTTATTTTAATAACTTAATAAAGAGCTTAGAAGTATTTATTTAAGGTAGTAGGGTACGGTACGGAAGCGCTAAATAGGTATAACGTAGGTAAGGCTCGCTATCGATACGGAGTAAGTTATTTTAAATATAATAGTTAATAGGGAGTATATTAACCGTTTTAGGGGTTATTTTACTACTTATAACTAGTATAATCGTTCTTACTAATATAGAAGAGGTATAGTTCTACGTTAATATCGCCGTTACTACTATTTAATACGGGGTTAATATAATAGTATATAGTATAAAAGATGTTAATTATTCTATAGAGGATTTGGCCCTAATATACTAGAATCCTAGTATTACCCTAGTCCCGATAGGGCTAGCGGTAGGGCTTAGCCCGCCGTTTTAGTAGATATCTATAGTAATACTCCTACCAAAGTCCACCCCGTGACACTAAAGTTTATTATTAAAAAGTTAGGTAATAACCCTAGGCGGCGAGTTATTAATAGATAAAATAATTTTTAATTTAAATTAAATTAATTTATACCTCTACCGTTTTTAAAAGTTCCTAGAACTCTCTCTTTTATAATTTAAAAGAGTTTCGGTAAATTTATAAATTAAATTAAGAATTAGACTAGGCGTACTTTTATTTTTATATTATTATTATTATCGAGGCGTGGTTTATTTCTATAGAGGAAATCGTTCGGTAATAAGGATAAAGATAAGGATAAAGATTCCGGGCGAGAAATTTTAATAATAATAATAAAAGTAATAACTAAATTTACTACTATTAAAATTATTAAAACTCGTAAAGTTATTAAGGTTACTATTATTAAAACTATTAAATTAATTATTACTAAGGTTATTATTATTTAGGTTATAATTAAAACTATTAATATTATTATTAAAATTAATATTTTAGTATTCTAGAATAAAAACGGGCTTAATAAGTTTATTAAAATATATATAATATAGGTAGTACTTTATTAAATATATATCTTATTATATTAAATAAAGAAGCCGACTATCCTCTTTAATAAAGTAAAGAACTATAATATTAATAGTTTAAATTTGTTCCTATTAAGGCGAGTCTTTAGGGAGTATTAAAAGAAGGTTTTTAAATACACTTTTAACTATAAACTATTTATTTTTAAAGTCTCTATAACGGCGACGTTATTATATAAGAAATTACCGGCGACGAGACGATATCCGTAGTTTATAGACGACGATAATAGCTAGTATATTATCGAGGGTTAATTAAATACGTTTTTTAAAATTAGTAAAAATAAGTTTACAGTAGAATTATTATTATATTAAACTCCTACTCCTATAGGGAAAGTATTTACTATTATATTTATTTCGTTATAAATAGTTATCGTTATTCTTTCTATTACTAGTTCTAGTACCGGAGCTAGTATTAATAATTTTACTTTTATTTTATTTAAGGTAATTAGAGGGAATAATCCTATAAATTATTAATTTATTATTTTAGAGTAGTCGAATACCCTAGATCTTAATATTATTTTAATTTAAAGTATTTTTAGCCGCTAGGTATATAGAAAGTATAAATACTCGAATAAAAATAAATACTACTAGGTTAATAAGAATGAAATATACTATATATTATTAAATAAAGATATTATAATTTAGCGGGGAGTTATTAAACTAGATATTTTAAAATAATTAAATAAAGAAATACTACCGGCGAGAATAAAAAAGAGGTAAAAGAATAAAAAGAAATATAAAAAAAGAAATAAAAGACGAGAGTAAAAGAATAAATTTATATTATTTAAATTAATACCGTCGTTAGTAAATTATTTATATCCACCGCCTATTTATATATATATATTTTCTTTTATTTAACCGGTAGCCCCCCTTTTAATAAATATTCGAATCTTTATATTAGAAATTAAAATATAAATTAAAAGAGTTTTAGAAAGAGTAAAGGAGTCTTTCTATCGCTAACCCTCTCGCTTTATTATATATAGTTTTACTATTTTACTTTACCGCGGTAGTAATTTAATTAACGACGATATAATTAAATTAATTAAATAAATTAAACCTAGATTATAACCCCGCGATAAACCTAATTTAAAGGATATAAAGAATAAATTATTAAATAAAGATTATACTATAAAAGATATTTAGAGGTAGAAAAGTAATAAGTTCGAATATAAATAAAAGAAACTAGAGATTATATTTAAAATAAAATACTCGTTTACTCGTTTTACTAGTTAATTTAAATATAAAAAAAAAATTAAATAAAAAGTACTATAAGCCCTAGATATCTCTCGAATCTTTTTATAAAAAACTCGCTAGCCCTAACTAACTATATTCTAGATATATTATTTAGTACCTTTATTAAAAGGTCTATACTAGTAATTAAAAACCGTATTATCGATTTAGTTAAATATAATAACGACGATAATTAGGGCTACGGAGTAGACGAGGATCTAGATAATTTATATACTTTTATTAATAGTTAAACTACCGAGGGGTAAGTAAATTAAAGTTATTAATTTCTACGAGTTATTTATAAATCTATATATATAAACTATTCTTTTACTTTATATTATTATAGATATTATTATTATTTTCCTCTTCTTTATCCTATATATTTATTTCATCTTTATAATTAATATTTAATTATTAGAAGATATTACTAGGATCTCTATAACTAGTTTATAATTTTATTATTAAATTTAGGAAATAACTAAATCGCCCCTCGTTTATATTATTTAAATAATATTAAAATACCGTTTTATCTAGCTCTTTAAAACTAAAAATAATATTTCGATAAAGTTAAAATCGGGTAAATAGAGAGAGAGGTATTCGAGTAGAATATCGGTATTAATATATAACCTAGCTAGAATTAGATTATAATAAATATTAATATTATTATAAACTAATATTAAAAGTATATTATCGTCTTCGAAACGGCCGTAATAAGAGAGTATATTATATTCGATAAAATTATTAAATATCGCCGCTATAATTAACTTTTAATAAATAATCTAGTCGAGGTAATTATTAATAATATATATAGGTAAAAGACTCTACCTCTTACTTTTATATAAACTTTAGATAATTAATAGTATAATATTAATAAGGGTTTAGTTATACCTCTTATCGCTTATTAAAATTAATTATATCGACGTTATATATAAAAGCTCGGAATATATTAATATATTTATAAATAATACTTTTATCTAGAAAGATTAATTAATTAACTCGTTATTTTATTAATTTTACGAACTAAATAGTCTTTAAAACCTAATTATATTTATAAATAATTTTATATTAAAGTTTTTTACTTTAATTTAAATAGTATAAATACTATTAAATAATACCTTTATTAATAGTAATACTATACTCGTTTAATAAAAAATAGATTATTTCGTTTAAATAAACTATCGGTCGTTTAAAAAAATAGTATAGAAATTTATATTTTAAAAACTCGTTAATCTTCTTAGGTCGCTCTTTTATATTTTTACTCGGTATAAAAATAATATTATAAAGTCTTTATATTATTATTATCCTTTAAAGCGTATTAAGGCTTATATTATAAAGACCGGCGGCGATATTATCGATATTATATCCTAACTCGAATTTATATTAAATTAGGGCGCGAATAAACTCTAGAATAATAGCGATTATAAAGACGATAAAGGGGGAGTGGTAGTAAAGTAAACCTTTAGTAAAATAAGGCCTAATGATATTTAAATAGTTTTAAATTTGATTATTTAGGATAGATCTATGGTATATTTATGTCTATATCCTATTCTTTTTGATTTTGGTGGTTGCCCCACCTAAAAGTGGTGTGCGGGCCATCCGCAAACTTAATGGTTTCGTAAAATCCTGTATGTGTAACCCCCTACAAAATTTTCCCTCGTTCTTGGAAAGTCCCAGCCGAAATGGCTGACATCCTGTCAATATCTCGCAACGTTCCAAGGCGTATGTCTACAAGGATGAGTGGATGTACTATTGATAGATTGCGATTTATTCCATATCTATTTGGAATTCTGTGCCGCGTGCGATCCCTCTCCGAACGTTTGCGGCCGCCCCCTCAAAGGGTAGCCGCATTGAACCACCCTGACACACAGACATCACCTCTTACCGCTCATCCTCCCTTGTGCATAATTATTGAATGGCGGAGACTAGTCACCAAGATCGTGCAATTGGTCTCAGCCCCGATGTCTTCGCCTATCGTGCCGAGAGTGTCGTGTACGGAAACCAGGTAGCACGATGGTATGGCTCGAACCTACGATTTAGCCCCTGCTTATGGCAGCTAGCCACGTCGTTCATTGGGTATCTGATAGGAAAACACAACCAGGTTTTGTCACGGCGTCGCGAACAATTGCCTTTGAAATGCCGTGCGGATTCGAAGCGCTGGCATCACAGAATGCTCTTGCCACCATCATCCACTCGTACGCGTGGGAGCCACGCGATGTAAACACGGCCCCACTTACCCAAACTCAACATCAGCTGCTCTCTCCTCCAGATATCTCCATTGCCATCTCATCTGATCAATTCCATATGCATGATCCTTCCGAGTCAGACCGACTCATGATATGGCCCAAGAAATATACACTTACCTTTGTGCTTGCCCGGAGGCTACTCGTGAAACACATGGTATTTGAGTACGTCGTCCACCCATCGGACGTAATTGCCTCAGTCCGGATCCCTCTTTCCAATTGAGAAGCCTACTGAAATGTCATTGGCTATCTGTGAGCTGTGGTATATTTACCTGACGTCGCGCACCTGTCTTTGATACATTCTAGACAAAGAAACTCCTTTTCCGCAGACCTATTACTCCCTAGCGACCTTCGCCGTCTCCTTTCCTATCTCAACAGCATGTCTCCAGAAGACAGTCTCTCTCTCCATGGAGATGTCTCTCGCATGGACTTGGTCTCATGGACATTTGGAAACACTGACTATAACCAAGACAAGAAGATATACATTGACCCCGATGATTCACAACGTTCACTGTCTGCCTCAGAAGCCCGAGTCATGGTCAGGAAACTCGTTGCTGGATTCAAAGCCAAAGGCTTGCAGCCTGGAGATTGTGTTTGTGTGCATGCATTCAATGATGTAAGCGGGCGATTGCGTTAGGAATCCCCTCTGCTCCCCAAAATAAAATCCGGTCTCGATTGCCCCGGGAGGATTCAAGATAGAGGTACTAACGATACTAGATAATATACACCATGCTTTTTCTGGGAATCATTGGCGCTGGAGGCCGCTTCACAGGATCCAATCCAGCATTCACGCCGTCAGAATTCGGACATCACATTCAGACCACTCAAGCTCGGTTCTTGATCACAGAACCGGAATTCTTGGCAAACTTGGCTGCCACAGCCGAAGCATCTGGTGTAAAAGCCTCCAGAACGTTTGTGATATACTCGAGCCACGACGATGCCCCTCAGAACAGCAACTCGGTGCAAAATCTCTTGCATCATGGCGAAGCTGACTGGAACCGCTTCCATGACGATGATGCAGCAAAGAACACAGCCGCTGCACTGCTGTCCACAAGTGGGACCACAGGATTGCCGAAAGCGGCGATGATGTCTCACTACAGCTGTGTCATGCAGAACATCATGCTGCAGGATTCTGAAGACAAGACGTACAGTGTGAGTTAGATCCCCACCCAATCTATTGCATTATGAGGCTAAGATGTGCAACGTGACAGGTCTCGAGATTGATCAATGTGCCGGAATTCCACGCCTATGCTTTTCCAATCGCCCACATCTCACCTCTCCGAGAGGGAATACCAACCTACATCATGCGGCGCTTCGAGCTCCACCAGTACTTGAAAACTGTCGAGAAGTACCAGATAACCGAAACGCCAATGGTCCCAGCTATGATGCACATGATCCTAAAGAAGTGGTCCTCGTCACGACCCAACTTCTTTAGCAATCCATTGAGCACGCTCAAGCTAGTTTGGTGTGCAGGGTCCCCGCTAGACGAACGGACTCAAGAGAACATGTACCGACTATTGGACCCATCTGCACGAGTAGTACAGGTATGGGGAATGACGGAAGCTGGGTGGATTAGTACGTTCCTATGGCCGGAGAAGGATCACACTGCTAGTGTGGGAAGGCTGCTACCTGGAATGGAAGCCAAGTAAGCTTGATGGAGATAGGTGCACAATTTTAGAGACTAATGCGCAGTACAAGACTCCTCTCGGAAGACGGCGAGCTCGTCAACAGAGCCACGCTCCAGAACCCAGCCGAGATTAGTGTCAGAGGGCCCACGATAATGCAAGGATACCTTGGGAACTCCGAAGCAAGTAGTGCTGCGATAGACGCCGAAGGATGGCTCAAGACAGGCGACCTTGGCTACGAAGAGTATGGCAAATTCTACATCATCGACCGTAAGAAGGTAGGTATATCAAGCCCCATTTGCGCTTCTCCCAGGTTCGCTGACTAATTCCAAGTAGGAGATGATCAAAGTCCGAGGATGGCAAGTCTCTCCAGCCGAACTTGAATCGACCCTGAGAGACCACCCTGATATTGTGGACGCCGCTGTCATTGGTGTCACCACGCCCATCAGCACCATAGGCGAATCACCCAGAGCTTACATCATCAAAGTCTTTGATAGCAAACTCAACGAGATGGATGTCAGAACTCACATGAGTAAGTATTTGTCCGCTTACAAGCAACTGAATGGTGGTATCGTATTCTTGAACGCAATTCCGAGAACCTCTACGGGCAAGATCGATAGAAAAGCCATCAAAGAGCGCGCACGCAAAGAGATTGGCGAATCAAAGGAGATCTCGATCAACACAACAGTCACATCAGCCTTTCGCACGATTAAAAACTCTGTGCAGACTGGTCCAGAAGAGACAGTCCACAGACCTACCCAGACCTTCTCCGGCGAGGCAGTGATCCAGCAAGACTTGTACGCGGTCAGCAAGGCTCTCGAGACTTCTTTCCCCTTCGAGTCCAATTCTCCCTCCACGTCCGATTCCAGTAATGAAAGGACCTCGCCTCCCTCACCCACGGTTGCTAGCTCTGTGGATAGCGACGTTGAAGAAGAGCATAAACACGAAGAGTTTACTGCTGCACAGAGCGAAGACACCGCTACTGCTCAGCAGACCAGAGACGTAGCTGCTCCTAGAACAAATGGCGATGCCGGTAGGTGCCCGTCACATATCCTTTGGCTGCTTAAGTATACTGACATTCTTCAGCGAACACGTGGCTGCGCCGATGGAGGACGAAACCAACTGCGTCGAAAACCAAGCCATCGACGCTCCAACGTCCGAGTTCGAGAACTTCATTGGAGCTGAAACCGAAGACGAGTCTCTGGAGTATGATATCGCGACGAAGTTCAGTGCCATAGGCGTTGAGAGTGGGGCCTGATTGTGATTGTTCACATGGGGCTTGCGTTGTTGGCATTCTGGCTTTAGGTAATCTTGCTAGATGGGTAATCATTGCGGGAATTCGGACCTGCTTCTTTTCTTGATGGGAAAATGGGACTATGGAATACACATGATGGAGGTGGTCAGCGTGTGCTTTCTCTGCTTTACGACGGACACAGCGAATTGTTTTCTGCATTGGAAGTGACACGACCTCGGTAGATTGCTTGTATTGGCTTATACATGAAGTATGAGATGATTTATGCACATTGTCAGCTATGGCTAAAACATTATTCAACGAGATGAGTCTTCATCTGCCCCATTTCGCAACGTAGCTGAAATCGTGATTGCAGACTCGCTGCTATATCTACCTGGGACACGATTAACGTTTTCTATTCACCGCCTTCAAAAGCTCTGCTTTGCATCTGAATTGAACTGAAAAGCTCCTCGTTGTATTATGCAACGCGAACCCTGAAAGAATCGCTCCGGTCTTACAATCATTGAGAAGGGATCGATTGAGATCTGTACTCTTTGAAGTTGGGTGGTTGTTTGTCGCTGGAGGTCTTGGAGTATGTAAGCACTTATTCTATGTTGTTCTAGCCGAAATGCTTTTGGTGCCCTTTGGTGCGGGCTCCTGGCGGTGAAATATTTGAGGATAATGTACGAGGACCTGGTGGTCCCCGCAGGGCGGGAGGTGTATCAGTGGGGATTAGGTGTTACACTTGGTGAAGGAGGCTTGAGGGGAGGTCGATGAGGTCTTTTTTGGTAGTTTTATCTGTGATGTAGTGGAGGACATGTTGGTGTTGATTGTTTTTGAAGGCTGGCATTTCGCATCCTGGTATCAGCTCTTAGGAATGTCACTGTATCAGCCAGAGAAGAGGTCTGTGGGTGCACGTTTTCAAGTGTTGTCTCAAATCATCGAATTCATTTGCAAGCTTCATTTTCATTTCCTAAGAAACATCCTGTAGATAGGCGAGTCCGTACACTCATCAAACGGATACCCCAACTTCTTCAAAAATTCCTTCAACTCCTCTTTACTTCCCTCAGAACACTGGATACCAGCTAGGACCTTCCCCACGTCGCCTCCATTATTGCGGTAGTGGAACAGCGAGATGTTCTGGCCTGGTCGCAGTGTCGTGAGGAACTTGACTAAAGCCCCAGGCCGTTCGGGGAATTCGAACATGTACAAGCGCTCATCTTCCACGCTACTGCGGCCACCATTGAGATATCGAATGTGTGATTTGGCTAGCTCGTCGCCGCTGAGATCTACAGCTTCCATGCCGTCTTTGTTAAGACGCTCGAGCAGGTTAGGTAATTCGGTGGAGAGAACAGAGATACCCATTAATATGTTAGCGGACGCTACGTGACCATATCGGTAGCTGAACTCTGTCACGGCATGTGGTAGGACGGTTTTGACAAGCTCTGCAAAAGCGCCGGGGCGTTCGGGGATGTTTACGCAGAGGAGCGCTTCCTTGTGCTCACCCAAAGCTGCGCGCTCTGCTACGAATCGTAGCCGGTCGAAATTCATGTTTGCTCCCGAAGCGAGGGCGACAAGCTGCCTTTTAGGATCGGGTGAGGGGTTTCGTTCAACGTATTTCTTCAAGCCTGCAAGGGCCAAAGCGCCCGCTGGTTCGACTATCGACCTTGTGTCCTCGAATACGTCTTTGATTGCTGCGCATGTCTCGTCTGTCGTCACCTCGATAACCTCATCGACGACGTCCAGGCATAGTCGGAATGTCTCTTCTCCAACGTTCTTAACGGCGGCACCATCAGCGAAGAGGCCAACTTCGCTGAGAACGACCCGTTCTTTCTTCTTGAGCGACTGCACCATGGCGTTTGCATCGTAGGCTTCTACACCTATTATCTTGACATGGGGCGCCACTCGTTTTATGTAGACTCCTATACCAGCGATCAACCCCCCTCCACCCACGCAGCAGAATACTGCTTCCAAACATTGCAGGTTTGTCTGTCGTAGTAACTCCATGCCTATTGTACCTTGCCCAGCTATGACATAAGGATCATCGAACGGCGCAATGTTCACAAGCCCGTGATATTTCTCAAGACGATGTGCTTCGGCTTTGGCCGTGTCGAAATCGTCACCATGTAGCACAACGGATCCACCAAGCCTTGACACATTCAAATGCTTGATAGAGGGTGTCCCCGACGGCATGACGATGGTGGCGGGTATCTTGAGATGACGAGCAGAGTATGCAACTCCTTGGGCATGATTCCCTACTTGCACTCAGCGTTGAGCTGAAGTAGGACATGTGTTGCTTCATTCACCAGCTGAGCAAGCGACCACTCCCTTCCACCGCTCTTCCGCATTGAGGTGTGCCATCTTGTTGTAGGCGCCTCGTAGTTTGAAGCTAAAGACTGGTTGCAAGTCTTCTCGTTTTAAGAGGACTTTGCATTCTAGACGATTGCTCAGGTTGACAGCAGGTGTGAGGGGGGTTTCTGCAACGACATCGTACACGCGGGAGGTGAGGATGAGACGTAAATACTGCCCGAACTTAGTGGAATGAGATATGTACGTCGCCAGATGCATACATCTGGGTGTCCATCTGCAAGGAGGTCAGCTTCTGGCAGCAAAGCAGAAGCTGGGGTTTTCTCTGTAGGCTGTGGAGCGGGATTGGCTGATAGTTCAGTCAGTGGCATCTGATCATGATTGTAGACGCCATTCGGCAGTGACTCAGGAGCCATGATGTGTTCCCTCTCCTGCCTTAGCAAAGATTGTGGTCAAAGATTAGCAAGTCGAATCCTGCAGCACAAGAAAGAGTCACGCTATTCACAAAACAATTTGCAATGAGGAACCTCCTAAGCGAGTCCCCAAACAAGTGGTTTGAGGCGCCGTTGGCGAGATCTCCCGGGGCGGCTCCAGGGTAGCTCCGGGGGGCTGTAAATGGCTGTGATTTTTCCCCGAGATCCGTTGGCTCCACTATATTAAATCGTCTACGCGAATTATCTACTCCCCTACTACCCGTACTAGAGGGTCGCTATCTCCGCAAGGAGATTACGGGGGCGGTAAGGCTTAGTAAAGAATATATAATATAGTTATATAATTATAATATATATTATTTCTGTAAATTATTTACTTTAATTATTTAATTATTTATTTCGAAGTC
>JAABUK010000304.1_pt1 | contig 109376 bp, 98 predicted proteins | sample 5559141 | NCBI WGS metagenome assembly JAABUK01 (sample SAMN10711869, study PRJNA513367) | rock metagenome | isolation source: Antarctica rocks | place: Antarctica: Victoria Land, Pudding Butte nord | collected 2016-01-03 | reverse complement strand
CTCGACCACTACTACAATACGCAACGCCTTCACTCTGCCCTGGGGTACTGCACCCCGCTCGAAATCGAATTGCACTACCTCTTTAACCTACCTTAGCTTCGTGTCCACTGGCACCCGACCACCTCAGGGTGACACATCGGTAACAGGAGTTTCAACTGAATCAGCCATAAAAGGGCAAAGAGTTTCGAAGCGAAGGTAACCCGCCTAACTATGCCTCCACCAACTCGCGCAAATGCGTCAGCATATCCCGCGTCATCTTCTCCAAATCATACTCCGGCGCCCAGCCCCAGTCCTGGCGGGCAGCGGTATCGTCGATGCTGGCGGGCCAGGAGTCGGCGATGGCCTGACGGCCGTCGGGCTGATACGTGACGTGGAAATCGGGTATTTCCTGCTGAATGGCCTTCGTGATTTCCTGGGGCGAAAAGCTCATGGCGCCCAGGTTGTAGCTGGTGCGTACCTTAATGCTGCTGGCCGGAGCGTGCATGAGGTCGAGCGTGGCCCGGAGGGCGTCGGGCATGTACATCATGGGCAGGTAGGTATCGGGCTTCAGAAAGCACTCGAAATCCTCGCTGGCTACGGCCCGGTGGAAAATATCCACGGCGTAGTCGGTGGTGCCGCCGCCGGGCAGGCTCTTGTAGCCGATGAGGCCGGGGTAGCGCAGGCTGCGCACGTCGAGGCCGTGGTGGCGGTGGTACCACTCGCACCACTGCTCGCCGGCCAGCTTGCTGATGCCGTACACCGTGTTGGGGTTCATAATGGTAGTTTGGGGCGTATGCTCGCGGGGCGTGTCGGGGCCAAACACGGCAATGGAGCTGGGCCAGTACACCTGCGGCACCCGGTACTGCACGGCCAGGCTCAGCACGTTGAGCAGGCCATCCATGTTGAGCTTCCAGGCAAACAGCGGGTCCTTTTCGGCGGTGGCCGAGAGCAGGGCGGCGAGGTGGTATATCTGCACGGGGCGGTACTGTTGCACCAGGGCTTCGAGGCGGGCTTTGTCGAGCACGTCGAGCAGCTCGAAGGGGCCGCCGGCCAGAGCGTCGGGGTTTTGGGGAGCGCGCACGTCGGCGGCAATCACGGCCTCGGGGGTGTAGCGCTGGCGCAGGGCGGCCGTCAGCTCCAGGCCAAGCTGGCCGCAGGCGCCAATGACGAGCACGTTGCCGGGTGTTCGGGGGGTGTTAGAATCGCGGGGCGAGGTTTCCATGAAAAGCAAAACGGGGTGAGAGGAGGGTAGGAAGGGCGGGCTGCAAAGATACGGCCAAGGGTAGAGGCAGGATTTGGCGGCCGCGTGCAACGCCGGCCAGCCACCCCGGTATCTTTAGCGCCTATGGTTAGGCACTTACTACTTGTAGCTACCCTCTTGGCATTACGCAGCAGCCCCCAGCCCGGCCACGCCCAAGCCCTACCCCCTCACTACCGCAACCTCCTTATGAAAGGTGGCGGCATCCGGGGTATTGCCTACGGCGGGGCCTTGCAGGAACTGGAAAGCCGGGGCGTGCTGGCCGGCATCGAGCGGCCGGGCGGGCGTGCAGGCGTTTTTGGCGCGGCAGTCGGCAGGCCACTAAGACCAGCGTAGTGGGCATTTTGCAGCGGGTAGCCGGCCAAACCAGCTAATAGCATCCCCAGCCGCCTACGCAGTCATTACTATCAAAATCTTGCAACTCCTCGTTGAATCGCCAAACGCGAGAATCCCGATTACTTATAAACCAGCCAAACCCACGCTCTTGCGCCGTGGCTATGGTGTAGTTTATCAAGAGGTTGTTCTCAAATTCCAGATTGATTTTTTTGAAGCCTACTGGCAATAGTAAGGGGATAGGAATAATAAGCCATATTTCCACTCCGCGCCATGCCAGGTCGTCGCTCCGATATAACCACCGCTCACGGATTCCTTGTACTTGTCTACGCTTGGGTTTGCCCCACAGTCGAAGCGCGTCAGCCGTAGTAGTGCCGCCACGCTGGTGATGCGTTACCTCACCGATAGTTGGACCCAAAGAAGCTGGACCAGCAAGGCTCGACCTGTCTACCTGCCGCGTACCTACCACTAAGGCAATACCTACGCAGCTACTTTGCAACAGCAGCAGCCCGAGAAAAAACAAGCGAATAAGCATTTTTCTTTACAAAATGAATTGGAATGCTCCGCCTGAATAAAGCGAGGTAAACCGACTAGCCGTGCACAACTTGCAGGGCAAAAGAGCACGGGCTTGCCTACCTAAACAACTTGTATTCTGACAAACAAAAAGTTTACTTTCAAACAAGAATATCTTGTTTATGCCTTATAATCAAGCCAATACACTATTAGCCAGCAGACTTTTGCCGCTTCTTATTTTCGCCTAATTCCCTACCCCCACCTCATGTACGGTACCCTCCAAGCCGACCTTCAGCAGCAGCTCCAGGAAATAAAAGACAACGGCCTTTATAAAAAAGAGCGCGTCATCACCTCGCCCCAGGGCGCCGAAATCGATACCCAGGAAGCGGGCGACGTGCTCAACTTCTGCGCCAATAACTACCTGGGCCTCAGCTCGCACCCCGAGGTGATAAAGGCCGCCAAGGCTACCATCGACTCGCACGGCTACGGCATGAGCTCGGTACGCTTCATCTGCGGCACCCAGGATATTCACAAGGAGCTGGAAGCCCGGCTGGCCGGGTTTCTGGGCACCGAGGATACCATTCTCTACGCGGCGGCTTTCGATGCCAACGGCGGGGTGTTCGAGCCGCTGTTCGGCGAGCAGGACGTCATTATCTCGGATGCGCTGAACCACGCCAGCATCATCGACGGCGTGCGCTTGTGCAAGGCCCAGCGCTACCGCTACCAGCACAACGACATGGCCGACCTCGAAAAGCAGTTGCAAGACGCCGCGGCCAAGGGTACGCGCCACCGCGTCATCGTGACGGACGGCTCGTTTTCGATGGATGGCACCATCGCGCAGCTCGATAAAATCTGCGACCTGGCCGATAAGTATCAGGCCCTGGTGATGATAGACGAGTGCCACTCGACCGGCTTTTTGGGCAAAACGGGGCGCGGCACCCACGAGTACCGCGCTGTGATGGGCCGCGTGGACATTATCACCGGCACGCTGGGCAAGGCGCTGGGTGGCGCGATGGGCGGCTTCACGAGCGGCCGCCGGGAGATAATCGAGCTACTGCGCCAGCGCTCGCGGCCGTATTTATTCTCCAATACCCTGGCGCCGGCCATCGTGGGGGCCTCGCTGCGCGTGCTGGAATTGCTGACTGAAAGCACCCAGCTGCGCGACCAGCTGGAGGAGAACACCCAGTATTTCCGCCAGCAGATGACGGCCGCCGGCTTCGATATCACGCCCGGCGAGCACCCCATCGTGCCCGTGATGCTCTACGACGCCAAGCTGGCCCAGGAGTTCGCGGCCAGGATGCTCGACGAGGGCATCTACGTGGTGGGTTTTTACTACCCCGTGGTGCCGCAGGGCAAGGCCCGCATCCGGGTGCAGCTGAGCGCGGCCCACACCCGCGCGCAGCTGGATAAGGCGATTGCCGCCTTTACGAAGGTAGGCCAAGCACTCGCTGTGTTGAAATAAGGCTTTTTTGCTATTTTTTAGCCTTTTCTTACGTTGCCGCAACCTCAAGGGGTGCGTCGGCTCGTACCTTGTTGGCGTATTAACCTGGGCTCAGTTTAAAATTCAACCTTGATAACCAATACGTTGATTTTCAACGCCCTGTTTCCCCATCATGAGCCGCATCTTTCTAGTTGATGACCATACCATCGTGCGCGATGGCATCCGGGCCATGCTAGCTACCGAGCCCGATATGGAGGTAGTGGGCGAGGCCGGCAATGGCCAGGAGCTGCTTGACCGCCTGCCCGGCACGCCCACCGACGTGGTGCTGCTCGATACCAACATGCCCGTGCTCGATGGCCTGGCCACTACCCTGCGCCTGCGCGCCGAATACCCCGCGGTGCGCATCCTGATACTGAGTATGCTGGCCCACGAGCGCTACATCGGCCAGCTTTTCGACGCCGGGGCCGCTGGCTACATACTCAAAAGCGCTGAGAAGGCCGAAATTCTGGTGGCTATTCAGACGGTCAGCGCGGGCCGGCAGTTTTTGTGCAGCGAGCTGGGCCTCAGTATGCTGCGTAAAATACTGACCAAAGAGGAAGATGCCGTTGAAGCCACCCAGGCGCATAAGCTGTCGCGCCGCGAAACCGAGATACTACAGCTGCTGGCCGGGGGCTTCACCACCAACGAGATTGCCGAAAAGCTCTTCACCAGCAGGCGCACCGTCGAAACCCACCGCCAGAATATCCTGGAAAAGACCCAGACCAAGAACACGGCCGCCCTCATTCACCTGGCCGTGACGCAGGGCCTGCTCGATTAGTCCCCTACCCCCTATAAGAGCATAAAGCCCGGCTCCGCGATGAGCGGCAGCCGGGCTTTGTGTTGGGGCAGCGACACCAGGGGCGCGCTACTTGGTAGCCGCTTTGACCGTGGTGGCAGTGGAGCGGCTGGGGCCGCGGCGGCTGGTGAGGCCACCCTTGCGGCCGGCGGCACGGGCTTCTTCGGCCGTCCACTTGTGGCCCTGGCCACTGGCGTGCGAGGCTTTGCCGCCTTCGCTGGCAATGCGGCGCTGCTCGGCGGGGTCCATGCTGGCAAACCCGCGCCGGCTGGTGCGGCTGCCATCGCCGATGCGGGCGGCGGGGCGGGTTTTGAACGTACTGGCTGCGGTAGCGCTTGTGGAAAGGGAGGTGGGGGCGAGGGCTTGTCTCATGATGAATTAAGAATGAATTTAATGGTTGACTAATAGGAGTACTTGTGGCGTTGCAACGGAAAATTAGCACCCATCAGCTATTTTTATTCACATAAAATCTTTATTTACAGCATAATTACCAATTAATACGGAGGACCTCTACGGGTTTTTTACAAGCAGGTGCGGGAAATACGTAGCTGGACTATACTTACCGTAATACTCCACCTTAAAAGCCAGTCTTCTTACCTAAGAACAGGTATAAGTACCTACTGAAAATCAGCAGTTTATTTAACCGACTTATCCCTATCTAAGTTTTACCTTTGCGGCGTGGTTTCCGGCCCCCACTTATGAGCAATGCTTTTTTCCTGCTGATTTTGCCGATGGGCTCACTGACCATTCATTTGGGCAGCTACCAGCGTAGCGTGGGCATGAGCGTGCGAGGCAGCTGCACTACCCCCGCCGACGCGGTGCACCTGCTGCAAGCCGTGCAGCAAATGCTCGAATACCGCCCCGTGCAGGCTTGGATAGACTGCCAGCAGCTACAGTCGCTTACGCACCTGGGGCAGCAAACGCTGTTGCGCGCCACTGCCTACGCCCGGCGCCTGGGCTCGACGCTGTACTGGTGCGGCCTGCTGCCCGAGCTGGCGCGGGAACTACAAGCCCACGCCGATGCCGACCTGCACCTGCTGCCCGCCAGCGCCTACCAGGGCCCCGACTTTTTGCTGCCCGAGCGGCGGCACCAGGGGCCTGGCCTGCTGGCCGCCTAGCTACCCGCCTGGGCTACGGGGCCGCTGAGCAGCCACTCCTGCAAGCGGGCCTTGAGCTCGGGGGCGGCCAGGCCGCGGTGAATTTCGCCGTGGCGCACCAGGCTCATCTGGCCGGTTTCTTCGCTCACTACCAGCACCACGGCATCGGAAGCCTCGGTGAGGCCCAGCGCGGCGCGGTGGCGCAGGCCCAGGGCGGCGGGCACCTCGGGGTTTTGGCTCACGGGCAGAATGCAGCGGGCCGCCACCAGCCGGCCCTGGGCTACTATCACGGCGCCGTCGTGCAGGGGCGAGGTTTTGTGGAAGATGGCCAGCAGCAGGCGCTTGCTGGGCTCCGCGTCGAGGCGGTCGCCCGACTCGGCGTAGGCGCTGAGGTCGGAGGTAAGCGTGAAGCAGATGAGGGCGCCGGTTTCCTTGCCCGCCAGGCTCTTGGCGGCCTCTACGAAGGGCGCGATGCTGGGGACGCCGCCGCTGGCGCGGCGGGGCCGGCGCCACCAGCCCAGCGGGCCGCCGCCCTCCAGCGCCACTTTGCCCACAGTCAGCAAAAACCGCCGGATTTCCTGCTGAAACAGGATGATGCTGGCCAGCACGCCCACGCTCATAAACTGCCCCAGAATGGCCGACAACAACCCCAGACCCAGCGCGTTCACTACCAGATAGAGCAGGTACAAGCTCAGCAGCCCAAGCGCAACGTTGAGGGCCACCGAGCCGCGCAGCAGCTTGTAGAGCTGATACAGCAGCCAGGTCACGAGCAGCACGTCGGCCACGTCGGCCAGCCCGAGGTGCAGGAAATAAAAGGGGTAAGGAAGCGACAAAGGTCTTGGGGGGTTGATTGCTAGAGCTTAGTACCCGGTTGTTGAGTTTACAAAGAACGTCATACTGGATTTTCTATTTCCAACACCCGAAGACTAAAAATCACCAACCAAGCACCAATAACTAAGCACCAAGCACCAATTCTATCGTCTGCCGGGCCTCGGCCACGTCGTGCACGCGCAGCAGGCGGGCCCCGCCCTGCAAGGCCAGCACGTGCAAGGCCGTGGTGCCGTTGAGGGCCGCCTCGGGGCCCAGGCCGAGGGGCTTGTACACCATCGCTTTGCGCGAGAGGCCCACCAGCAGGCCGTAGCCCAGCGGCTGCAGCTCGGGCAGGCGGCGCAGCAGCTCATGGTTGTGGGCCGGGGTTTTGGCGAAGCCGAAGCCGGGGTCGAGCAGCACGTCGGGCAGGGGCTGGCCGCCGTTGGCCCGGCGCAGGGCAGCCAGCTGGTCGCGGAAGAAGCGTAGCAGTGTAAGCACGATATCCTCCTCGTAGTGGGCCAGGCCGCGCATGGTCTGGGGCGTGCCTTTCATATGCATGAGGCAGTAGGGCACCCGCAGGCGGGCCACGGTGGGCAGCATGTCGGCGTCGAGGGTGCCGCCGCCAATGTCGTTGATGAGGTCGGCGCCGGCGGCCACGGCCTCGGCGGCTACGGCGGCCCGGAAGGTATCGGCCGAGATGAATGCCTGCGGAAACGCGCGGCGCAGGGCTACCAGGGCGGGCAGCAGGCGGGCTTTTTCTTCGGCGGGGCTGATGTCGTCGGCGCCGGGCCGCGAGCTGTAGCCGCCCACGTCGAGGGCGGCGGCGCCGGCCGTCAGCATGGCCTCGGCGCGGTGCAGCAGGGCGGCGGTATCAGCCGGGCCGAGGCGCGAGCCAGGGTAGAAGGAGTCGGGCGTAACGTTGAGAATGCCCATCACCTGGGGCCGGCGCAGGTCGAGCAGCCGGCCGTGGGGGCTGCGGAGCGAATGAGTAAGGGGCTGGTGGGTGGGCACTAGGGGGGTAGGGGAGGGCGAGCGGGGGGTTAAATATCCGGCATTGCGGGCGAACTTGCCGGGGTTTTCGGCCCGCACGGCGCGGGCGTCGGTTCCCGCAGAGGGCGCTGAGGTTTACGCAGAGGTGCGCTGAGCGCTGCCGGCCCTTTTACTTCTTCACTCGCTATTTCCTTGCAGACCGCCGAACACTACGACCTTATTCTGAGCAGCTGCCGCGCGCTGTTTCTGGCCAAGACCCACGACTACGGTACGGCCTGGCGCATCCTGCGCCTACCCTCGGTTACGGACCAGCTATTTATCAAGGCCAACCGCATTCGGACCATTCAGGAAACCGGGACGCAACGCATTGCCGACGGCATCGACGAGGAGTTCGTGGCCATCATCAACTACTGCCTCATTGCCCTGATGCAGCTGCGCCTACCCCCCGCCGCGCCCCTCGACCTGCCCACCGAGCAGGTGGCCGCCGCCTACGACCACGAAAATGCCCAGAACCGCGAGCTGCTGCTGGCCAAAAACCACGACTACGGCGAGGCCTGGCGCCAGATGCGCGTGAGCAGCATTACCGACCTCATTCTCATGAAATTGCACCGCATCAAGCAGCTCGAAAACCTGGGCGGCGCGGCCCTGGTGAGCGAGAGCGTGGAGGGTGGCTACCGCGATATGCTGAACTATGCCGTGTTTGCCCTGATACTTTTGGGGGAAGTTCCTGGTTCTTCGTTGGTTCCTGGTTTTTAAGTTCCTGATTGGGGACGTTTGGCCGTGCGGGCTGCCGGCTTTTTCAGCCGGCTGTCCGCTCGCCGAAAGAACTAATCGAAGAATCAACGGCGTGAACGACGAGCGGACAGCCGGCTGAAAAAGCCGGCAGCCCGCCCCCTACTCCGACCCTGAACAGCAACCAGGAACCTTTCAAACTCACCTATGAAGATTTACCTGCCCCAACCGATGCGCCAAATCACCCGCCTGTGCTGGGCGATGCTGGGCATCCTGTTCATTTTTTCGGGCCTCATCAAGCTCAACGACCCGGTGGGCACGGCCTACAAGCTCGAAGAATACTTCGAGGTATTTGCCGCCGCCGTGCCATTTCTGAGCTGGCTTTTTGATGCGCTTAAAAATGCCAGCCGCTTCCTGAGCGTGGCCCTGAGCTCGCTCGAAGTGATACTGGGCGTGGCGCTGCTGCTGCGCTGGTACCTGCGCCAAACGCTGTACGCGCTGCTGGCGCTGCTCGTGTTCTTCACGTTTCTTACCTTCTACTCGGCCGCCTTCAACAAGGTGACGGACTGCGGCTGCTTCGGCGATTTCATCAAGCTCACGCCCTGGACGTCGTTTGGCAAAGACCTGTTTTTGCTGGCTTTGTGGGGGGTAGTGTTCTTTAATCTGAAGCACCTGCGGCACTCCTTCGTGCGGGGCACGGCGGGGCTCATGGCCATGACGTTTGCCAGCGCGCTGGCCATCGGCATTGGGGTGCGGGCGCTGGGGCACCTGCCGTACTTCGATTTTCTGCCCTACAAAGTGGGCAACAACATTCCGGCGCTGATGAAGCCGGCCGAGGCGCCGCGCTACCAGTACACGTTCACGCGCAACGGCCAGACGCTGACGGCCAACGAGTTTCCGACCGACTCGACCTGGAAATACCAGTCGATGACGGTGCTCAACCCCGAGAAGTCGAAGCCGCTCATCACCGATTTCGTCATCACCGACCCCGACGGCAACGACGTGACCAAGCAGGTGCTCACCGGCAACAAGCTGATTCTCATCGTACAAAACACCAATAAGGCCGACCGCGAGCGCTTCGAGCAGTTCAATAAGCTCTTTGCCGAGGCCGCCAAGTCGCGCAAGCACATTGATGTGCTGACCATCACGAGCACGGCGGCCGGCAAGTTCGACTCGTTCCGGCACGACGTGAACCTCGCTACCCCCTATTATTTTGCCGATGCCACGGTGCTCAAGTCCATCATTCGCTCCAACCCCGGCCTGCTGGTGCTGCACGACGGCACCGTGATGGCCAAGTACCACTACCACGACATTCCGGCCCTGTACCAGGTCGAGAAAGCCATTCAGTAGCGGCTTTTGCCGGGCGCTGGCGGCTACCAGCCGGCCCACGGCCGGGGCTTCGGCGGCCGGCGGGGGGGTAGGGGCGGCGGGCAGCTTCAGCGTGAGCTCGGTATATTCGCCCCCCTGCGTGGCCACGGTGAGGGTGCCCCCGTAGCTTTTGGTGATGATATCGTAGCTAAACCACAGCCCGAGGCCGGTGCCTTCGCCGGGCGGCTTGGTGGTGAAGAACGGGTCGAATATCTTGTTGATAACGGCCGCCGGAATGCCCGTGCCGTTGTCGCGCACGCGCAGCACTACTTGCCCGCCCTGGCGGGCGGTGCTTACGCGCACCTCGGGCACGTAGGCCGGGCCCAGCCGCGCCGCTTTTTGCCGCACCGCATACACGGCGCTGGCAAACAGGTTGAGCAGCACCCGCCCTATCTCCTGCGGCACCAGCGGCAGCAGCCCCAGGCGCGGGTCCAGGTCGAGGGTGCGGGTGAAGGTAAAGCCCTGGTTTTTAAGTTTTATATTCTGATAGGCCAGGCGCAGGTATTCTTCCACCGTCTTGTTCAGGTCGAGGGGCTGGCGCTGGCCCTTATCGGCGTGGGCGTGCTCCAGCATCCCCTTCACGATGTCGCCGGCCCGCGTACCGTGCTGGTTGATGATGAGCAGGTTTTGCTTGATATCGGCCAGCAGGTCGGCTTCCAGGGCCGCGTCGCGGGTAGGCTTCCGCGTTTCCGCTTCCAGCTCGGTGGCCAGCTCCAGGCCCACTTCCGAGAAGTTGTTGACGAAGTTGAGGGGGTTTTGAATCTCGTGCGCCACGCCGGCCGTGAGGGCAGCCAGCGCCACCATCTTTTCGCTCTGCACCAGCTGGCTTTGGGTAGCCCGCAGCTCCACCAGGGTGCGGTCCAGGTTGTCGCGCTGGTGGGCAATGTAGGCGTTTTTCTCGCCCAGCGCCCGGTTGGCGCGCTGCTTGAGGTAGCTATTGCGGCCCAGCAGCCCCACCACCAGCACCGTACCCGTGAGGCCAGCCAGCAGGCCCCACAGCTGCTGGCGCTGCAACTGGCGCGCCTGCGTGAGCAGCGTTATCTGGTCCTGCTTCTTATCCAGCTCGTAGCCGTAGCGCAGGGCGCTGGTTTTGCGCTGCGTTTCCGCGCCCGCCAGCGAGTCCTGGTAGCTCACCCACAGGCTTTGGTAATGGTAGGCCTGGGCAAAGTCGCCGCGCCGGGCATAGGTTTGGCCCAGGATGTCGCTGGCATCCGCCAGGCCCGTTTTGTCGTTCACCTGCTGGCTGAGGGCGAAGCCATGCTGGGCCAGCGCCAGGGCGCTGTCGGCACGGCCCACATGCAGGTAGGCCCGAGCCAGGGCCAGCTCAGCGCTAGGCAGATTACGGGCGTCGTGGTGGGCCAGTGCCAGGGCGCGGGCCGCCTGGCCGTGCGTCAGAGCCTGCGCGTAGTTCTCCTGCTGCGCATACAGCTCGGCCAGGTTAATCTCATCGGTCGTGGCGTTGCTGATGTCGCCCATCTGGCGGTGCAGCCGGGCTGCGCGCCGAAAATAGTGCGTGGCCTGGGGCCAGTGCTTCAGCAGCCGGTGCGTCCTGCCCAGCAAGTTCAGTGTAGCGCCCACTACGGACTGATTAGCGAGTATTTGGCCGCGCGCAAGCGTGGTCCGTAGAATGAGTAGCGCCTCGGTGTAATTACCAAGCTTGATGTAAATATCGCCCAGCGTGTACTGCAAGTACAGCTGCGTTTCGTAGTCGTGGGCCCGCTCGGCATAGGTCAGCCCCTTAAGGGCGGTTTGCGGCGCCGCCACCAGATTCACGCCCGTCAGCTCGTCTATCAGGCTCAGCTGCAAGTAGGCCCTGGCCTGGCCGCTGAGGTCCCGGCTCCGGGCAAACACAGCCAGCGCCTGCCGCGCGTAGCGCCGCGCCAGCGGGAAGTTATCCTGCCGCCGGGCCGCCGGGCCCAGGCTGATGAGCGCGCTGCCCTCGCCTTTCGGGTAGTGCAGGCGCCGGCTCAGCACCAGAGCTTTTTGCGAAAAGGCAATGACCTGCGGCAAGTCATCCGCCAGCAAATCTGACAGCGCCTGATACCGCCGCACCCGCGTAGTATCTAGTCGCGCATCCGTCTTCAGCAGTACATACAGGCTATCTACCCCCCGCGGCGGGGCCGCGAGGGTAGGGAAGTATAGTGAGCAGCTAAGCACTGCCAGAGCAAGCCAGCATCTCATAAGCAGGAGCGCGGGGCGCGATAGCTGATGCGGGCCTACGGCAGAATACCGGCCGACCCAAAACCAGCAAGGCGAGTGTCATCACGGGGGGCTTTTTTGGAGTAGCTACCTACTGGCGCGAGCCGCGCAGCAGCGCCCAGGCGCCCAGCAAAAGCGGCCCCAACGCCAGCCCTAGCAACAGCCCGGCAACCGGGCTGGCAGGAGCAAAAAAGCCTTCTCTCTCTTTCCTAAAATGGGGCGGAAATCTAACATTGGGGCGGCCCCCGAAGAGATAGTCACTGTCATCGCCGACGATAAAATTGTCTGCCGCCGCAAGCGCCGGGTCGTCCAACGGTTTATCGTAGCCCAGCTTACTTAAGTCCTCTTTGATTTGCTTCACTGCCCCGGCGTTTTTAGCGGGCCGGATTTCCCAGTAAATAACCGTGCGGTTTTTCAGCGAGCTATCGTTGGTCGCCCGCAGTTCCAGACGCAACTCAATGTCCTTTTTTAGGTTCTGTGTCTAAACCTACCTGAAAAGAATAGTACTGGTAGTTTTCGGTTTTTCCAGCCTCTGGCTTAGTGCCCAATATGGTTTGATACAGCTTCGCGGCCTTTTGGAACGCCGAATCGGGCATATCCGTATCGGTAAACCGGATGGCTATAATGGCCGGCCTGGTGACTTTGGCCTTTTCAAGGGGCGGGAAAGCTGATTTCATACGCGTTGGAGATAAAGAGGCATGTTTATCAACGGCCCGCCATGTCAGCCACCCTAACGGCGCCGGTAACTGCCAAAAAGTAAGTCCCAACTTATATTAAGCAAGGACTTGCTCGTTAAGTACAGCTGCCATACTCGGAGCTACTTGGGTGATGGACTAACCATTAATGTGAGGGAAAATCGGGATGGAATAACTTCTAGCCTTCGCATCAACGGGGCGCGCGGCAGGGCTGGAAATCATCCTGAAGCGGCTGAAATCCAGACATAAAAGTAGATGAAATGGCCAGGGCCCTACATCAGTGCCAGCACTGAATTTTGAGCGCCTGGCTTTAGCAAGGGTACGATGAATACAGTGGCCGCAGCCGGGGCGGCCGGGTGCCACTAGCGCAAGTCAGGCTCATCTTTGCGCGGCTTAACGGCTGTCTTTGCGTATGCTCCTCTTTCTTTTGCGCCGCCTGGGCCAGGGCCTGCTCGTGCTGGTGGGCGTAGCCTGCACGGTTTTTTTTCTCTTCAACGTGCTGCCCGGCGACCCGGCCGCGCTGCTGGCCGGCCAGCGCTCGGACGTGGCCACCCGCGCCGCCATTGCCGCCGACCTGGGCCTCGACCAGCCGCTGCCCACCCGCCTGCTGGGTTACCTCAACGATGCCTCGCCGCTGGGCGTGCACCCGCGCGACTCGGCGGGCCGGGCGCGCTACGGGGGGGTAGGGCTGCTGCCGCTGGGCCCGCGGCGTGCCCTGGTGTTGAAATGGCCGTATCTGCGCCGCTCGTTTCAGAGCAACCAGGACGTGCTGAGCATCCTGCTCGACCGGTTTCCGGGCACGCTGTGGCTGGCGCTGGCCGCCATGCTATTGGCCGCCGTGGGGGGGGTAGGGCTGGGCGTGGCCGCCGCGCTGCGCCCGCAGTCGTGGCTCGACCGCACGCTGGTGACGACCTCGGTGCTGGGTATTTCGGTGCCGTCGTTCGTGGCGGCCATTCTCATCGCCGTCAGCTTCGGCTTTTACTGGAGCCACTGGACGGGCCTGAGCCTGACCGGCCAGCTCTACGAAACCGACCCCTTCACGGCCCAGCGCCACCTGGTGCTGCGCAACCTGCTGCTGCCGGCGGTGGCGCTGGGCGTGCGCCCGCTGGCCATTATCATGCAGCTCACGCGCTCCTCCATGCTCGATGTATTGAGCCAGGACTATATCCGCACGGCGCGGGCCAAGGGCCTGAGCCCCGGCCGCACGGTGTGGCGCCACGCCCTGCGCAATGCCCTGAACCCGGTGGTCACGGCCGTGTCGGGCTGGCTGGCCTCGCTCATGGCGGGCGCGTTTTTCATCGAATATATTTTCAACTGGAAAGGCCTGGGCACTACCACGTTGCAGGCGGTGCAGAACCTCGATTTTCCGGTCGTGATGGGCGCTACCCTCTTCGTAGCGGCCATCTTCGTGCTGGTAAACATCGCCGTCGATATGCTGTATGCCTTGCTCGACCCGCGGGTGCGTATTAATTAAATCGTCTGTCATTGCGAGCGTAGCGCGGTAATCGCACCGGCACGAAACCCGAACGAGTCGTTCTGGGGCGATTGCCGCGCTGCGCTCGCAATGACAGACGATTTTTATCATCAACCTCATGAACCACCTCTACCTCATTGGTTTGCCGGGCTCGGGCAAAACCACGCTGGGCCGGCAGCTGGCGGCGCACTACGGCCGCGCGTTTCTGGACCTCGACGCCGTGATTGTGGCCGAGGCGGGCCAGTCGATTCCGGCCATTTTCGCGGCCGAGGGCGAGGTGGGCTTCCGGGCGCGCGAGGCGGCGGTGCTGCGCGCGGTGGCGGCCCGGCCCGGCCCGCCGCTGGTGGTGGCCACGGGCGGCGGCACGCCCTGCTTCCACGATAATGTGGCGGTGCTGCGCGCCAGCGGCTTCCTGCTGTGGCTCGATGTGCCGCGGCCCGAGCTGGTGCGCCGGCTGGACCGCAGCCGCCCCAGCCGCCCCCTGCTGGCCGCCGCCGCTGGCCCCGGCGAAACGCCCGCGCAAGCCCTTTTGGCCCACCTCGACCGAACCTTGGCCACCCGCGAGCGGTTCTACGCGCAGGCTCATCTGCGCCACGCCGGGGCCGCCACCGTGGCGGCCATCGTGGCGGCGCTGGCAGCGGCCGGCTTCGCGCCTACCCCAACCTAAAGCCGGGGCTGGCGTAAATTTGTACTAAACTACCTGGTTTTATTCGCTTTCGTATGGAGATGGACACTATTACGGACCAGCCGGCCACGCCCACGGCCGCCCCGGTTCGGCCCAAGCACAAAGGCTCGGCCCAGCTATTCAAGAACCCCGTGCTGGAGCGGCTTTCGCACACGCATATCGCGCTGCCAGTCAGCATTTTCGTAGCCACGGCACTCATCAGCTTGTACTACGGCTTCACGCACGGCTTCCTGTCGGGCTTGTCGGCGCTGGCGCTGTTCGTGGGGGGCTGGCTGCTGTTCACGCTGGCCGAGTACGTGGTGCACCGCTACCTCTACCACATTCCGGCCACCACGCCGGGCAAGGCCAAGTTTCAGTACACCATGCACGGCGTGCACCACGAATATCCCAAGGACGAAACCCGGCTGGCCATGCCGCCCATTATTACGGTGTTCGTGGCCTCGCTGCTGTTCTTTATTTTCCGGTTTGTGTTTGGCACCTGGGCGTTCGGTATTCTGGCCGGCTTCACGTTTGGCTACGCGCTGTATCTGTTCGTGCACTACGCCATTCACGTGTACGCGCCGCCGAAAAACTTTCTGAAAGTGTGGTGGACGCACCACGCCCAGCACCATTACCGCCAGGATGAAATCGCGTTCGGCGTGAGCAGCACCCTCTGGGACCACATCATCGGCACCATGCCTACCAAGCGCGCACGCGCGTAGCGTTTGCCCTCCATTAGCCCATAAAAAAGCCGGCACCTCCATCTGGAAGCGCCGGCTTTTTTATGCGATTGACTTAAACGGGGGTGCCACCACCACCACCGCCGCTCATCTTGGAGACGAGCCACCAGATAACGAGCACCACCAGAAACACACCGATGACGCCTATCCAGAGGCCGCCCTTAAAAATATCGCCCGCCAGCGAGCAGCCCGTGAGCGTGGAGGCCAGCACGGCGAAAACGAATAGCAGAGAAAGACGCGAAGTAGTCATGAGAATAGTCAGAAGGTGAAGTAATTATGAGTACCTGCCGCGTGGCAGCTTCTATGCCTTGGCTTACTGCAATCGGCGTAAAAAGGTTGGCTTGGCGGATTACCACCCGCTTTTTGGCGATTCCATTTGCGTCTTATCCAGGAATATCCGCCACTTTTGCATCCCTATGGACTACTCCACTCTCTCCGCTGCCTTTGCGCAGCGCTTTGGCGCTGCCCCAGCCCTGGTGCTGCGCGCGCCTGGCCGCATCAACCTCATTGGCGAACACACCGACTACAACGACGGCCTGGTGCTGCCGGCGGCCATCGACAAGGAAATCCGCTTTGCCATGCGCCTCAACGGCACCGACCGCATCCGGCTGGCGGCCCTCGATTTTGACGCGACCTATGAGGTGGCCGTGGCCGACATCGCGCCCCTGCCCGGCGGGCACTGGGCCAACTACCAGCTCGGCGTGGTGGCCGGCCTGCTCAAGCGCGGGGCCCAGGTGCCGGGCTTCGACTGCGCCTTCGGGGGCAATATCCCGAGCGGGGCGGGCCTGTCATCGTCGGCCGCGGCCGAGTGCGGCGTGGCCTGGGGCCTGAATAACCTGCTCGGCCTCCAGCTCGAGACCATGACGCTGGCCCACATCTCGCAGATGGCCGAGCACGAGTACGCCAAGGTGATGTGCGGGCTCATGGACCAGTTTGCCAGCCTCTTCGGCCGGGCCGGGCACGTGGTGGAGCTGGACTGCCGCTCGCTCGATTATAAGTATTTTCCGTTCGATACCAGCGCCAGCCGCCTGGTGCTCTGCAACTCGGGCGTGAAGCACGCGCTCGGCGACTCGGAGTACAACAAGCGCCGTGAAGAGTGCGCCGAGGGGGTAGCGATTTTGCAAAAGCACAACCCCGCCATTACCTCTTTGCGCGACGCCACGCTGGCCGACATCGAAGCCGCCCAGGCTGAAATGGGCGAGGTGGTAGCCAGGCGCTGCCGCTACGTGGTAGAGGAAAACCAGCGCGTGCAGGACCTGACGGTTCGCCTCGCGGAGGGCAAGCCGCTGGCTGAAGTGGGCGAGTTGCTCTACGCCAGCCACGCCGGCCTGCGCGACCTCTACCAGGTGAGCTGCGCCGAGCTGGACGTGCTCGAACGCCTGGCCCACGACGCGCCCGGCTGCTACGGCGCCCGCATGATGGGGGGCGGCTTCGGCGGCTGCACCCTCAACCTGGTGGCGACCAACCAGGTCAAGGAATTCCTGACCTACATGAAGCAGGGCTACCACGACCAGCTGGGCCTGAAGCTGGATACCTACGTAACCACGCTGGCCGACGGCGTCGGCGAGCTGCTGAACGAAGAGTAGCCGCCGCCTTGGCGCCGTTTGCCCCAGCCGCGCCGCGTGCGCTTTTCCACTTTCCAACGTCGTCTGTCATTGCGAGCCTGCGAAGCAATCGCACCGACACGATACCCGAACGACAACGTTCTGAGGCGATTGCTTCGCTCTGCTCGCAATGACAGACAACTTTGCGTAACCCCTTTCCTCTTAAAATCCCTACCCCCCATGTTTGACTTCACCGAGCAGCCGCACCGCCGCTACAACCCCTTGCAGGATGAGTGGGTGCTGGTATCACCGCACCGCGCCAAGCGGCCCTGGCAGGGCCAGCAGGAAAAGCCCCAGCCCGACGAGCGCCCCGCCTACGACCCCACCTGCTACCTGTGCCCCGGCAACACCCGCACCAGCGGCGAGGTGAACCCACAGTATGCGCACCAGTTCGTGTTCCAAAACGACTTCTCGGCGCTGCTGCCCGATGGCGAGACGGGCACCTACGAGGAAGGTGGCCTGTTGAAAGCCGAAGCCGAAACCGGCCGCTGCCGCGTCCTCTGCTTCTCGCCGCGCCACGACCTGACGCTGCCGGAGATGGAAATCGCGGAAATCCGCCGCGTGGTGGACCTGTGGACCGAGCAGTACCGCGAGCTGGGTGCCGACCCGGCCATCAACTACGTGCAGCTATTTGAAAACAAAGGCTTTATGATGGGCTGCTCGAACCCGCACCCGCACGGCCAAATCTGGAGCGAGCGCAGCATTCCCGACCTGCCCGCCAAGGAAAGCCGCGCCCAAAAAGCCCATTTCGAGAAAAACGGCCGCACGCTGCTCAGCGATTACCTGGCCCTGGAGGAAAAAACCAAGACCCGCTTCGTGGTCGAAAACGATACCTGGGTAGTGCTGGTGCCCTTCTGGGCCGTGTGGCCCTTCGAAACGATGGTGCTGCCGCGCCGCGCCGTGCAGGACCTCACCCAGCTTACCGAGCAGGAGCGCGACGGCCTGGCCGACATCCTGAGCCAGCTCACCATTCGCTACGATAACCTGTTCGAAATCAGCTTCCCGTACTCGGCCGGCTTCCACCAGCGCCCCACCGATGGCCAGGACTACCCCGAGTGGCACCTGCACCTGCACTTCCTACCCCCCCTGCTGCGCTCGGCCACGGTCAAGAAGTTTATGGTGGGCTATGAGCTGCTGGCCAATGCCCAGCGCGACATCACCGCCGAGCAGGCCGCCGAGCGCCTGCGCGCGCTGCCGGCCGTGCACTACAAGAAGCAGTAGCGCGAAGCTTCCGCTTCGTGCGCGAGCAAAGCGAGCAGGCGGCAACCACACGGCGCGAACGACCATGTTCGCTTTGCTCGCGCATGAAGCGGAAGCTTCGCGCTACTTCTCCCCGATTTCAACCCCTTTGCACTCGCCTTTAGCCAACTCAAAACCTGGCTGCGCACGGCCCACGCCCGCGACCTGCTGGAAGAAGCCACTTGCGCCGCGGCAGCCTGGATAAACGCCGCCGATGCCCAAAACTGGTTTGACCACTGCGGATATCATGTGTACTGACTTGGAAACCACTCTTAATCCGCAACTTAGGTTAACTAAATATCCGCAGTAATTTTTTGCTACCCCCTGAAGCCTATCCCGCCGGCACCGGCACCGGCAAAAAGAAGCTGGTGCCCCGGCCCGGCCGCGACTGAATACTGAACGTGCCACCCAGCAGCCCCACCCGCGTGCGAATGCCCGCCAGCCCGATGCCCGCGAAGCCGGCTCGTCGGCATCGAAGCCCACGCCGTCGTCTTCCACGCTGAAATGCACCTGGCCATCCTCCTGCGCCACCTGCACGAATACTTCCCGGGCCTGGGCGTGCTTCATCACGTTGTTGAGCAGCTCCTGCACGATGCGGTACACGGCCGTGGCCAGCAGGGGGGGTAGGGGCTGGGCGGCGGCCGGGGCTGGCCCACAGCCGGGCCACGAACTCGGCAAACTGGTCGCGCTCGGCGGGCGCCACGAATAGGGCCAGGCGCCGGCCCCGCAGCCGCTGGCGCTCCTGGCCCAGCAAGTGGCTGGTGCGCAGGTTGAGCTGGCTGATGGTGCCGGCCGGCGCGAGCGTGCAGTAGCCCACGGGCGCGAAGTCGTAGAGGTCCACGTACTGCAAGCGGCTGGCCTCGGCGGCAGCCTGCGCCAGCAGCAGCTCCTCATTCTGCATTTCGAGTTCTATCTGGTGCACTTGCAGCTCCTGCACCAGGCGCTGCACCTCGGGCGAGGCATCGGGGGGCAGGCTTTCCGACACCAGGCGGCGCCGCTCGGCGCGCTGGCGCAGGGCCGCATGCGGGTCGGGGGTTTGCATAATAGCGTAATGATAGTAGTGGGTAATGGGGTAATCGCCTGTCATTGCGAGCATGTTGCGCATCAAGCAATGACAGACGCCCCACTACTCCCATTACCCAACTTACTCCACCGGCTCCACGGCCCGCACGCCCAGCAGCAGCTGGCCCGTGGGCTGGCCCTGGTGCAGCAGCCGGCGGCCGCAGAGCCGCACCCGCCGCCGACCCAGGCGCGGAAAATCGGCCTCAAACTCCAGGTTATCCAGCTCCAAGTTGGGGGTAGCCGGGTCGAGCAGCGCCCGTAGTTGCTGGTGCAGGGCGGGCTGGTTCCAGGCGCCGCTGCCCAGCGCGGCCAGCGGCTGGCCCGGCAGGTCGGCTGCCTTTTCCTGAAAAGCCTCGGCAAAGGCGCGGTTGGCGCTGTACACCCGCAGCTCGACATCGAGGGCCAGCAGCGGCTCGGGCACGCTGCCGGCCAGGCTGGCGCTGAAGCGGGCAGCTTCCTGCAAGCGGGCCTCCAGGGCTTTAAGGGGCGTAATGTCGGTGAAGGTGATAACCACGCCGTTGATGTAGTTGTCGAGCGAGCGGTAGGGCAGCACGCGCATCGTAAACCAGTCGCCCTTCACGGTCTGAATGCTGGCTTCGATGCTGGTGAGGCGGTCCAGCACCTGCCGCACGTCGCGCAGCAGGTGCTCGTGGCGCAGGCTGGAGGTAAAGTGCGCCAGCGGCCGGCCCACGTCGCCGGGCAGCAGGCTGATAATGCGCCCCACCGGCGGCGCAAACCGCTTAATAGCTAAGTCATTATCGAGAAAAACGATGGCGATTTCGGTGGCATCGAGCAGGTTTTTCATGTCGTTGGCACTCTGGCCCAGCTCCTCGGTTTTGGCCAGGTACTGCATGTTGAGGGTCATCAGCTCCTCGTTCAGGCTCTGCATCTCCTCCTTGTTGGTCATGGCCTCCTCGTTGGTGCTTTGCAGCTCCTCGTTGGTGCTTTTGAGCTCTTCGAGGCTGCTCTCCATCTCCTCCACGGTGGTTTGCAGGCGATGCTTGGTGTAGTGCAGTTCCTTGTCGAGGGCCTCCACCACGGCATCGCGGTGGCGGCCGTCGGCGGCGGGGTCGCGCTTGGTCTGGCGCACCCGGCGGGGGGTAGGCTGGTCCTCAAACACCACCAGCAGCAGGCCCATCAGCGGCGCGGGCTCGGTGAGAGGCCGCACCGTGAGGCGCAGCAGCTGCTGGCCGGTGTCGGTGCGCACGCGCACATTGTCCACCACCACGGGCTCGCGGCTCTGGGCCACGCGGTGCACGGCCCCGCTCAGCTCGAAGTTGAGCTCGGCGCGGGCCATCTCAAACAGGTTCATGCCGCTGAGGCCGGGGGCGGGCTCCAGGTACTTGCCGGTGCGCCCGTTCACGAATAATATTTCGCCCTTGGGGTCGATAACCACGGCGGGCGGGGCGTAGGCTTGCGGCAGGTTTTTCTGCACCAGCGCGGCAAATGAGCCGTTGTGGCGGTGGTTGGTACCAGATGGCGACAGGAGGGCGGTAGTCGGGGGCGCGGCCGTGGGGTGCCGCGCCGTAGCAAACGGAAACCTGATGAGGTGGGGGTAGCGAGGTTGTAACAGCCGTGCGCCGCGAAATCTTCCACTTCACATCCAGGGGCTGAAATAAGTCCGGGTAGCCGGTAATGTTTTCGCTCGGCCCCAAAAACAGCAAGGCATTGGGGTTCAGGGCGTAGTGAAACACCGGCAGCAGGTTTTTTTGCAGCTCGCCGCTGAGGTAGATGAGCAGGTTGCGGCACACCAGCAGGTCGAGCTTGATAAAGGGCGCGTCCTTGTTGATGTTGTGCAGGGCAAACACCACCACGTCGCGCACTTCCTTGCGAATCTGGTAGTGGGCGTCGGTTTTTTGAAAAAAGCGCTCCAGCCGCTCGGGGCTCACGTCGGCCACGATATTGTCGGCATACTGCCCGGCGCGGGCAAAGGCAATGCCCTCGGCCGAGATATCGGTGGCAAAAATCTGCACCCGGAGGTGGTGGCGGTTGGGCTCCAGCTCGTCGAGGCACTCAACCAGCGTCATGGCCAGCGAGTAGGCCTCCTCGCCGGTCGAGCAGCCGGGCGCCCACACCCGCACGGTGCCATCGGTGGGCTTGGCCGCCAGCAGCGGGCGCAGGTGGGCTTTGAGGCTGGCAAAGGCCTCGGCATCGCGGAAGAACTTGGTGACCCCAATCAGCAGCTCGTGAAACAGCTGCTCCACCTCCTGGGGGTTTTCCTGCAAGTAGCGCACGTAGTGCGTAAACTCCTTGATTTGGTGGGCATTCATGCGCCGCTCGATGCGCCTGAACACCGTGTTGCGCTTGTAAAAGCTGAAGTCGTGACCCGTCTGGGTCCGAATGAGCAGGAATATTTTCTGGAGCGCGTGGCTGGGCTGGCTCGGCGAGCTGGCCGCGGGGTCGCGCGCGGGACGCACGTCCAGCGGGCGCTCCACGTAGTTGAGCAGCTGGGCCGGCATCTGGGCGGGGGGTAGCACGAAGTCCACGAACTCGGTGGCCAGCGCCGCGCGCGGCATGGCGTCGCAGGTGGCCGTAGTGGGCTCCTGCACCATCACCATCCCAAAACTTTCCATCACCAGCTTCAGGCCCACGGTACCGTCGCTGCCCATGCCCGAGAGGATGACGCACACCGCCCGCTCGCCCGCGTCCTTGGCCAGGGTTTGCAGAAAAAAGTCGATGGGCTGGCGGCGGCTGGCGGGCTGCGTCGGCCGGAGCAAGAACAAAGTGCCGTGCAGCAGGCCCAGGTCGTAGTCGGGCGGAATCACGTACACGTGGTTGGGCCGCACCCGCAGGCCATCCTGGGCCTCCACCACCGGCAGGGCCGTAAAGCGCTGCATCACCTGCGTAAGCCGGGTGCCGTCTTCGGGGTCGGGTAGCCGGTGCAGCACCACCACGAAGGCCAGCCCACTCAGGGGGGGTAGGGCGGCAAAAAACTGCTCCAGCGCCTCCAGCGCGCCCGCCGAGCCACACAGCGCCACCACCGGAAACCGCTCGGCCGCCTCGGCCCGGCCACTCCTGGCGCGCCCCGCCTTCAGCCCGCCGGTGGGCTTCGGGTTTACCGATTCCGACGCGATGGGGGTGGCCGCTTCGGCCGGGGCCAGTGCCTCGGCCGGCTCAGAAGAATTTTTCATGGGTTTAGGGGCAAAAAACAGCCATTGCCGCTACTGGCGGGGGGTAGGCGTAGCCCGGCCAGCCGCCAAGCCAGCCGCGGCGGCAAATTTGGCTCCTGCTATCTTTAAAACTAATAGGACTTACGCAAAAAACAGTTGTCATTGCGAGCGCAACATTCTGCGCATAAAGCAGAGATGAAGCGCGGCAATCGCACCTGAACGACACCCGAACAGCTTGTTCTGGTGCGATTGCTTCGCGTTGCTCGCAATGACAGACGTTTTGCGTAAGTCCTATTTAAAACTAAGTTACTACGTAGGACGCTTCATCCATTTTACGGCAGGCGCGTAGAGCAGAAATTACCGGCCGCCGCTCCAGCAGCCAGTCGCTCCTCCCTGAGTCTGTTTTTTTATCCTACGCCTCTTCCTCCCTCCCTTATCGTCATTGGCACCTCGGCCGGCGGTATGCCCGCGCTTACCCGCCTGATGGCTCAACTGCCGGCCACGCTGCCGGCCGCCATGCTGGTAGTGCAGCACCTGGCGCCCGACTCGACCGGCGAACCGCTGGTGGCGCGGCTGGCCAGCCACACGGCCCTGCGCTGCCAGCTGGCCACCGACCACGTGCCCCTGCGAGCCGGCCACCTCTACCTGGCTCCGCCCAACCGCCACCTGCTCGTGAAAGCCGACCACCTGCGCGTAACCCAGAGCCCGCACGAAAACAATTACCGCCCCGCCGCCGATACCCTGTTCCGGTCGGCCGCCGTGGCCTTCGACTCCCATGTGGTGGGCGTGGTGCTCACTGGTATGCTACACGATGGCACCGCCGGCCTCGACTTTATCAAGCGCTGCGGGGGGGGTAGCCGTGGTGCAAGACCCCGCCGAAGCCGAATTTGCCAGTATGCCCGAGAGCGCCCTGCGCCACGTAGAAATCGACTACGTGGTAGGGCTCGACGCGATGGGGCCGCTGCTGGTCGGCCTGGTAAGCCCTACCCCCCTTTCTCCTACTGATGTCATGGCCATTCCTCCCGATTTGAAGCTGGAGGCGGCCATTGCCGAGCGCGTGGTGGGCACTACCGCGCAAATAGAGCAGTTCAGCCACCTGGTGCCTCTCACCTGCCCCGGCTGCGGCGGCCTGCTCTGGGAGATGAATGCCGGCCACGTGCTGCGCTACCGCTGCCACACCGGCCATGCCTACACCGCCGGGGCCCTGGCCGCAAGCTCGCGGCAATCTCTTGAAGAAACCCTGTGGGTGGCCCTGCGCATGATGGAAGAGCGCAAAAACCTGCTCAGCAACATGGCCAACCACGCCGACGCGCAGTGGAACAGGCCGCAGCTGGAGCGCGTCGAAGAAATAAAGCGCCACGTCAACCGCCTGCGCGAGTTTCTGCTCAGCAACGAAGAAAGCGATTCGACGGTAGCGGCACCCGCTACCTGAGTAACTGCTGTTACGCAGTAGGTCGTAGCGCGGACTTTGTAGTCCGCGTCCAGGCGCCATTTAAGCTATCCTAACTGGCGCGGGGACGCGGACTACAAAGTTCGCGCTACACTCCGTCCAAAGGCACAGCGTAACAGCAAGTAGTAAGACTGGTGGTTTTTACTTGATTATCAGTTTGCTGCGGTCTTGCTACTTAATTCTGACTACTTAGTGAACAGCCAGAATTTGTCCTCTAAACTGTCCTGTAAACAAAAGAAAAGGCCGTTTCTGAATCAGAAACGGCCTTTTTAGTAGCGGGGACTGGACTCGAACCAGTGACCTTTGGGTTATGAGCCCAACGAGCTACCAACTGCTCCACCCCGCATTGTTTGGGAGTGCAAAGGTACGAAAAAAAGTTGTTAGCGCAAGAATACCTAGCTAAAAAGACCCTATCCAGGCCTGACTGGCTGACAGTCAGGCCCAAATTTTTTGACAAGGCGCCGGGGGTACCTGTCTCTCGTGGCCGGGTGCTTCGTGCAAGAGCAGGTGGCCACTGCCTGGCTGCTGGCCACCGACGCGACAGCGTAGCTTGCGGCTTCATTGGCTGCCGCCTACCCCCGTGCTTATGTCGCCCAAACGCCCCGCCGCGCTGGCCTTTATTTTCGTCACCATCCTCATTGATGTCATCGGGCTGGGCGTCATTATCCCGGTGCTGCCGGCGCTGATTGAAGAGCTGACGGGCGAGGGCGTGAGCCGGGCCTCGCAGTACGCGGGGTGGCTGTCGTTTGCCTACGCGGCGGCGCAGTTCGCGTTTGCGCCGGTGGTGGGCGGGCTGTCCGACCGCTTTGGGCGGCGGCCGGTGCTGCTGGCCTCGCTGCTGGGGCTGGGCTGCGACTACATTTTCCTGGCCCTGGCCCCAAGCATTGGGTGGCTGTTTGTGGGGCGCGTCATCGCGGGCATCACGGGGGCCAGCTTCACCACGGCCACGGCCTACATTGCCGACGTGAGCCCGCCCGAAAAGCGGGCCCAGAACTTTGGGCTGGTGGGCGCGGCCTTCGGGCTGGGCTTTATCATCGGGCCGGTGCTGGGGGGGCTGTTCGCGCACTTCGGGGCGCGGGTACCCTTTGTGGTGGCGGCCGGGCTGAGCCTGTGCAACTTCCTCTACGGCTTTTTTCTGGTGCCCGAGTCGCTGCCCGCCGCGCGGCGCCGGCCCTTCGAGTGGGCGCGGGCCAACGCGGTGGCTTCGCTGGTGCGGCTGGGCAAGTACCCGCAGATAATCGGGCTGGTGGTGGCCCTGGTGCTGCTGTACCTGGCGGGCTCGGCCACGCAGTCGGTCTGGACGTTTTACACCATCCTCAAGTTTCACTGGAATGAAACCCTGATTGGCTACTCGCTGGGCGCGGTGGGGGTAGGGGCGCTCATCGTGCAGGGCGGGCTGGTGCGGGTGGCCATCCCGAAGCTGGGCGCGGGGCGGGCCGTGGCGCTGGGCATGGTGTTCTATATTATTGGCTTCGTGCTGTTTGCGTATGCCAGCAAGGGCTGGATGATGTTCGCCTTCACGGGCGTATTCGCGCTGGGCGGGCTGGCGGGGCCGGCCCTGCAAGGCAGCATTTCGGGCCAGGTGCCGCCCACCGAGCAGGGCGAATTGCAGGGGGCGCTCACCTCACTCATCAGTGCCACGGGCGTAGTGGGGCCACTGCTGATGACCAACCTCTTCGCCTGGTTTACGCGGCCCCAGGCCCCGCTGTATTTTCCGGGAATGCCGTTTCTGGTGGGGGCAGCTCTCACGCTGCTGGCCCTGCTGGTGGCGGCCGGGCCGCTGCGCCGGCTGCCGGTGGTAGTGGCCCGGCCCGTGGCTTCAGAAGCACACGGCGGGTAGGGCTGATAAAATTTTTCTGCGTGAAAAAGGTCTTTTTACGCTTAAGAAGGCTTTTTTTAGGTGATACGAGAGAAAGTTGGGGTAGGGGGGTAGCGCTTATTACGAATTATTCGTAGTATTACGAAAAATTCGTAATACCCCGTTATGGAACGCCTTACCCAACCCGAAGAAGACGCCCTGCGCGCCCTCTGGCACACCGGCCCGGCCTTCGTGAAGGACGTGCTGGCGCTGTTGCCCACCCCGCGCCCGCCCTACACCACCCTGGCCAGCACGCTGCGCAACCTGGAGCGCAAGCAGTACCTGAGCGCCGAAAAGCTCGGCAATTCGTTTCGCTACGCGCCGCTGGTGAGCGCCGAAGACTACCAGCGCCGCTCGCTGGGCGCGCTGGTGCGCGAGCACTTCCGTGACTCGTACAAGGAGCTGGTTTCCTTCTTCGCGAAGGAGGAAAAAGTGAGCGCCGCCGACTTGCAGGAGATTATCCGGCTCATCGAAAACCAACAGCCCGAGTAGTCATGGCGCCTACCCTCCTGTATCTGCTCCAGGCCAATGCCGTGCTGGTGCTCTTCGCGGCGGCCTACTACGGGCTGCTGCGCCGGCTCACGTTCTTCACCCTGAACCGTACTTACCTGCTGGGCGCGCTGGTGTTTGCGGCCGTGTACCCGGCGCTGCCGGTGCCGGCGCTGCTGCCGGCGAGCGTGGCGCTGCCGCCCGCCCTGGTGGCGCACGCGGCCGGCCGGGTGGCGGCCGGCGCGGCGACCCCTACCCCTGGTTTCGACTGGCAAGCCGCCGTGCTTTGGCTGTACGCGGCGGGCGCGGGCATCCTGCTGCTGCGCTTGCTGGGCCAGCTGCTGAGCCTGGCGCTGGTGCGCCGGCGCTCGCGGCCGGCCGTGGTGCTGGGGCAGCCGGTGCGGGTGCTGGCGGGCGCGGGCGGGCCGTTTTCATTCGGCCGCACTATCTACCTGAGTGAGAGCAGCCTGGCCGACACGGCCGCCCTACCCCCCGCCCTGCGCCACGAGCAGGCCCACGTGCGCCAGTGGCACACCCTGGACGTGCTACTAACCCAACTGGCCACCGCCCTGGCCTGGGCCAACCCGGCCGCCTGGCTGCTGCGCCGCGCCGTGCTCGACAACCTCGAATACCTGGCCGACCAGGCTGCCCTGCGCACCGGCCTCGACCGCCGCGCCTATCAGTACAGCCTGCTACGCCAGCAGCCGGGCGGCGTGCCGGCCCCGGCGCTGGCCTTTCACTTCTCCTTTCTCACCCTCAAAAACCGCATTACCATGCTGAACCAACCCCTTTCTTCGCCGCGCCAGCTGGGGCGCTATCTGCTGGCCGCGCCACTGGCGGTATTACTAGCCTTGGGCTACGCCGGGGCACGCGCCCAAACTGCGCCGGTTATTGTTCAGCCTCCTACTATTCACCCGGATATTCCAGTTAATGCGCTGTATTACCTGGATGGGCGGCCGAGTAGCAAGCAAGCCGTCGAGAGTCTTCCTCCCGAAACCACCTTCGACATTGATGTCATCAAGGATGAGCCGGCTACCATTCAACGGATTTTTGGCAACACCTCGGCCACCAGCGCCGTCATCATTACGACCAAGGCCAAGGCCAGCTCGCCGGCCGTGCAGGCGCTAGTCGAAAAGGCTGATTTGGGCTCGGGCTACACGCACACGCCGGCACAAGTGAACGCTTTAGTGCCCAAAGCGCTGGCTTATATCACCAGCCACTATCCCGACGCGCGGCTGAGCGGCGAGATGATGGAATTGAAACGAAAGACTACCGGGGCCGTGAAGTACCAGGTGCAGCTCGTGCGGGGCCGGCGACCGTTCTACGTCTACTTCTCGCCGCAGGGCGACTTCCTGGGCGAGTAGAGCCACCTTAACTCCTTTACTTTCATTTACTGGCCGCCAGCTACTTGGCGTGGCCTTTCATTGCCTTTTCTCACCCTTCAATTCCCATTTTCCATGTTTACCCAACCCACTTCGACTACCCGCTTGCTGGGCCGCTACCTGCTGGCCGCGCCCCTGGCCGCTCTGTTGCTGCTGAGCGCCGCGCCGGCCCACGCGCAGGTGGCGCCTACCCCCGCGCCGTCCATAAAATCGGCACCGAGCAACCCCACGTACTACATTGATGGTAAGCTCGCTGACCCAACTGAGCTGGCTAAAATTGACGCCAATGCCATCAGCTACATGCAGATTATCAAGGGTGCTGACCAGCGGAAGCTGTTTGGCAACGCCACGGCCGACGGCGTGGCCGTGATTACGACCAAGGCCAATGCCGGCTCGCCCGCCGTGCTGGCCTTCAACAAGCGCATCAACGACGTGGTGCCGCTAACGCCCGCCACGCCCGCGCAAAATGCCGCCGTAGCCACCATTATGGCTTACATGACCAAAACCTACCCCGCGGCCAAGCTGGAAATGGTGGGCCCGGTAGATGGCCAGGCCGACCGCTACCGCGCCACTTTCAAGCAAAACGACCAGCGCCTGCAGTTGCTGTTCGACGGGCAGGGCCAGCCGGTGAAGGAGTAAGCGGCCGGTTTGGCGCCGGGCGAATGGGTAGTGGGCTGAGAGCAGCGCGCCCGTTCGCCCGGCGCTAAATTTGCCGGCCGCCACCGCCCTACCCCCGCTATGCCCGCCGATTCCGCGCTGCCCGAACTGCTGCATCTTACCTACCGCGCCGACCTGGCCGTGCTCATTGGCCGCTGGGGCTACCAGGCTGAGGAGGCTGAGCTGCCCGCCGAGTATGCCCGCCTCGAAGCGGCGGCCCTGGCCCACGGGGCGCGGGGCTGGCTCCAGGACATCCGCCGGCGCTCGCTCAACTACCCCGACACGTCGCGCTGGCTGCTGGCCGAGTTTTTTCCTCATATGGCCCGGCGGCTGGGTGGGCAGCTGCGGGTAGCTTACCTGGTGAGCCCGGCCTTGCAGGCCCACATCTACGCCGAGCCGACCTTCGTGCCGCTCGAAGCCTATGCGGGGCGGCCCTTCGCGGTGGGCTTTTTCGGGGATGAGGGCGCGTCCATTGAGTGGCTGCTGAGTCCGTAGCCGGGCGGGCGAACCAAGCGTGGGCCGGGCGGCGTTGGCCGAAGCGGGTGTAACTTGTTGCGGCGCGGGCCGCGACGAGCGACGCCCGCCTTTTTCTTAGCCTATGACGATGGTAGCGGACCGGCCGGCTGCGGCAGCCGGGGTTTCTTCGACTGATTTTCCGGCCCTGGCCCAGGTGCGGGCCGAGCTGGATGCCTACAAGCGCAAGTTTTACCTGAGCCTGCTGGTGCGCGGCGGCCTGGTGGCGGCAGCCCTGCTGCTGAGCTTGTTCGTGGTGTTCAACACGTTAGAATATTTTCTGTACCTGCCCCCGGCGGTGCGGGCGGGGCTGCTGTTTGGCTTCCTGGCCCTGGTGGTGTACGCGGTGGGGCGCTGGCTGTGGCAGCCGCTGGCCGCGCTGGCCAACCTGCGCCGCCTGCTGAGCGACGAGCAGGCCGCCCGGCAGGTGGGCGACTTATTCCCGCAGGTGCAGGACCGCCTGCTGAATGCGTTGCAGCTGCAAGGCCAGGCGCGCGGCAATGAGTTGCTGCTGGCTAGCCTGGAGCAGCGCGCCGCCCAGCTGCAAGGCGTGTCGTTTGCCCAGGGCATTGATATTCAGCAGCAAAGCCGGCCGCTGTGGAAGTACGTGCTACCCCCTCTGGCGGTGCTGCTGCTGGCGCTGGCGTTTTTTCCGAGCTTCATTACCCAGCCCACCAGCCGCATCTGGCACTACCAGCGCCACTACTCGCGGCCCGCGCCGTTCGATTTTGTCATTAAGAACAAAAATCTGACGGTATTCAAGGGCGAGAGTTTTACGCTCGATGTGGCCGTGGCCGGCAAGGCCGTGCCCGCCAGCCTGAGCCTGCTGACCGCGGGCGGCCCCGAGCGGCCGCTGGCCAGGGTACCGGGCCGGGCCGGCGAGTTTCGCTACACCTTCGAGCAGCCGGCCAGCGACGTCACGTTTCAGCTTAGCGGCGCGGGCTTTGTGTCGGATGAGTACCACCTCACGGTGCTGGAGCGGCCCGACCTGCGCGACTTCACGGTGCGGGTTTCCTACCCCCCCTACACCGGCCGGGCCGCCGAAATCCTCCGCAACGGCGGCAACCTGACCGTGCCCGAGGGCAGCCAGTTGCGCTGGGAGTTCAGCACGGCCGCCACTGAGGCCCTGGCCCTGCGCTTCGACAACCCCGCCGAGCTGGTGCCGGCCAGCCACCAGGGCGACAGCTTCGTGGCCGAGCGCCGGGCGCTGCGCTCGCAGCCCTATCTGGTGCAGCTGCGCAACGCGGCCAGCGCCAACGCCAACCCCATCAGCTACCAGCTCACGGTGGTGCCCGATGCCTACCCCGCCCTCACGGTGGAGGCCTTTGCCGACACCACCGCGCAGCGCTACCTGGCGGTGGGCGGCACGGCCACCGACGACTATGGCCTCACGGCCCTGCGCCTGCACTACGCCGTGCAGCGCGCCGGCACCAACCAGAACGCCAAACTCTTAACTTTTAACTCAAAACTCTTACCCCTCCCCACGGGAGCCGGCGGCACCTACGCCTACACCTGGAACCTGGCGCCGCTGAATCTGCAGCCCGGCGACCGCCTCGAATACTACGTAGAAGCGGCTGATAACGACGGTATTCACGGCCCGAAGAGCACGCGCTCGCGGCCCCTGGAATACCGCCTGCCCAGCCGCCGTGAGCTCGACCAGCAACTGGCCTCGCAGGCCAACTCGGTAGCCAGCCAGCTCAGCTCGGCGGCCAAGCAGAGCAAGCAGCTGGAGCGCGAGCTGGCCCAGAGCCAGGACAAGCTCAAGACCAAGCGCGACCTGAGCTACCAGGACCGCAAGCAGCTCGCAGACATGCTCGACCAGAAGCAGCAGCTCGACCAGCAGGTGCAGCAGATGCAGCAAAAGTTCGAGCAGTTGCAAAAGCAGCAGGACCAGCTCAGCCCCAAAAGCGAGGAGATGGCCAAGAAGGCCGAGGAGCTGAAAAAGCTCCTAAACGACCTGCTCGACCCCGAAACCAAGAAGCTCTACGACAAGCTGCAAAAGCTGCTGGAGCAGCAAAAGCAGCCCGATGCCGAGATGCAAAAGCTGCTGCAACAGCTCGAAAACAAGGAGAATACCTTGCAGAAAGAGCTGGACCGCGCCCTCGAAATGTTCAAGCAGATGCAGTTTGAGCAAAAGGCTGAGCAAACTGCCGACCGCCTGGAGCAGCTGGCTCAGGAGGAAGAAAAGCTGGCCGAAAAAACCGCTCAGAACGACAAGGAAAACCCCGCCAACCAACAGACCAACGAGCAGCAAAAAGCCCAGAACCAGCAGCTGCAACAGGAGCAGGCCCAGAAGCGCCAGGAGTTTGAGGAGCTGAAAAAAGACCTCGCCGACCTCAAGCAGCAGGACAAGGAAATGGGCGACCAGAACGACCTGGACGAGCAGAAGCCCGACCAGCAGCAAACCGACCAGGACATGCAGGACGGCGAGCAGCAGCTGAGCAAAAACCAGAACAAGAAAGCCAGCCAGAGCCAGCAGGCCGCCGCCCAGCGGATGAAGAAAATGGCCAAGAAGATGAAGGACCAGATGAGCGACGACGAGCAGCAGAAGGCCCAGCAAAACATCGACGACCTGCGTGATATTCTGGATAACCTGGTCACGCTCAGCTTCGACCAGGAGAAGCTGATGAAGGACTTCCGGGCCGTGGACCAGAGCGACCCGCGCTTCGTGCAGCTCGGCCAGACCCAGCGCAAACTGCGCGACGACGCGCAGATTATCCAGGACTCGCTCTACGCCCTGGCCAAGCGCGAGCCGCGTATCCAGAGCTTCGTGACCCGCGAGGTGGGCGAGATGAACGGCCGCATGGACGAGAGCCTCCACCACATCCGGCAGCGCGACGTGCCCCGCGCCACCGCCACCGAGCAGCAGGCCATGACCAGCGTCAACAACCTGGCCCTCATGCTTTCCGATGCGCTAAGCCAAATGCAGCAGGACCTGCAGCAGATGCAGGGCAAGGGCCAGGGGCCGCCCCAGCCCGGCAGCGGCAAGGGCAAGAAAAAAGGCAAAGGCAACTCGCCCGGCCCCGGCAGCCTGGGCAAGATGCAGCAGCAGCTCAACGACCAGATTCAGCAACTGCAACAGAGCGGCAAGACCGGCCGCGCCCTCTCGCAGGAGCTGGCCCGCCTGGCCGGCCAGCAGCAGATGCTGCGCCAGGCCATGCAGCAACTAGACCGCGGCCAGCCCGGCGGCAAGCCGGGGGGTAAGGATGGCCAAGGTGGCAAGGATGGCAAGAACGGCGAAAAGGACGGCCAGGGCGGCAGCGGCAACGCCGCCGAGATGAAGAAAATGATGGAGCAGACCGAAACCGACCTCGTCAACAAGCGCCTCACCGAAGAAACCATCCAGCGCCAGCGCCAGATACTAACGCGGATGCTCGAAGCCGAAAAATCGGCCCGCGAGCGCGACCAGGACACCAAGCGCGAGGCCCAGGCCGCCCGGAACCACCCGCCCGTTTTCCCGCCCGCGTTCAATAAGTATAAGCCCGCCGGCCAGGAGCGGCAAACCGAAATACTGCGCCGCCAGCAACCCACGCTGACGCCTTACTATCAGCAGAAAGTAAGTGAATATTTCCGGAAAAACCGGTAACTAAACCGCAACCTTACCCATATCCGTACGTAGAGGCGGGTTGCTACCCCCCATTATGCGGGCAGTGTTGCGCCAAGTGGCCGAAAACCACCGCGCTACGGGATTGTCTGCACTTTGCCCGTCTTTTTCTACTTTTGCCGTTCCGCTTACTGCCCCGCCCCCTTATTTACTCGCACTTCCCGTATGAAGCAAGTTAAAATTCAGATTCCATCGCTCGTGGAAAATATCCGCGTCGTGGAGAGCTTCATTGACAACTCCAAAGACACGTTCCAGATTGAGGATGATATCTATGGGAACATCATGGTGGCGGTGACGGAAGCGGTAAACAACGCCATTCGCCACGGCAACAAGTTCGACAAAGATAAGAACGTGTACCTCTCGCTTTACGTGAACCTGAACCAGCTTAAGTTTGAGATTGAGGACGAAGGGGCGGGTTTTGACTACACCAACCTCGACGACCCCACGGCTCCCGAGAACCTTGAAAACCCCGGTGGGCGCGGTATTTTTCTCATTCGCCATTTGGCCGATGAGGTTGAATTCAGCAAGGAAGGCCGCCGCCTGGAGCTGACCTTTGCCCTGCACCCTGGTACCGAAACCTCCGAGCAAGCCGCGGCATGAGCGTAGCCCCCACCGCCGGTGTTCGTTACTTTGAGGCGCCCGGTATTGAGTTTGTCGTTGAAGACGTGCCCGAGTTTGGCCTGCACGACGCCGAGGACCTCGTGGCCTGGGTCGAGCGCATCGCGGTGGTGCACGAGTACCGCATCGCGCAGCTCACGTTCATCTTCTGCTCCGACGACTACCTGCACCGGCTGAACGTGGAGTATCTCAACCACGATACGCTCACCGACATCATCACCTTTGATAATGCCGATGACGCGGAGGTGCTGGAAGGCGATATCTTTATCAGCGTGGAGCGCGTGGCCGACAACGCCAAAGACCTGAACATCAGCTTTCGCGACGAGCTGCACCGCGTCATGATTCACGGCGTGCTGCACCTGCTCGGCTACCACGACAAGGACCTGCTGAGCCAGACGGCCATGCGCCGCAAGGAAGACTACTGCCTGTCGTTGCGCACGTTTTAGGGGGTAGGGCGCCTTTTACCCGCATGAGTATCGCGCTTTCCCGTTTGCCCGGCGATTTTCTGGATTATTACCTTGGCCAGGGGTATTACCGCATGGGGCAGAACCTGTTCACCTGCGAGTTCTTACCCCTCGATACCGGCCTGTATACCACGCATTGGCTGCGCCTGGCAGTGGCTCACGTAGCCTACGGCCCCAAGCAGCGCCGCCTGTTCCGGCTCAACGAGCGGTTTGGGGTGGCCGTTCGGCCATTTCGGCTCACGCCGGAATACGAGGCGCTTTACGCGCGCTACTACCAGTCGATTGACTTCGACGCCAACCCCTCGCTGGCCGACCTACTGCTGGATGGCGGCACGCACAACGTATTCGACACCCATGTGCTGGAAGTGCGCGACGGCGAGCGGCTCATTGCGGCCGGCGTCTTCGACAGCGGCACCGCCACCATCGCGGGCATCATCAATTTTTACGACCCCGATTACCATAAGCACAGCCTGGGCAAGTACCTGATGCTGCTCAAGCTGGAGCACGCCCGCCGCCACCAGCTGGCCTACTACTACCCCGGCTACCTGGTGCACGGCTACCCCAAGTTCGATTACAAGCTCTTCGCTTGCCCGGCCGCTACGGAGGTATTCAATGCCCGCACCCACCAGTGGCGGCCCTTCAGCTGGGAGGAAGTGAACCGGCAGGCCGCCGAGCTGCTGACCGCGCGGCAGGCCCAGGACCTGGCGGAAGAGGCGGAGTAAGTTCCTAGGACGATTTCGGAGTTATACTCGTACTCGTCACAAAAATAGGCTGCAAAAAAGAACGTCATTCCGGGCTTGCCGGGGAATCTTGCTCGCGCCGCCTGGGGGTCCGTTCAACGACGCGAGCGAGATTCCCCGGCAAGCTCGGAATGACGTTCTTTTTTGCAACTTGTTCTGCGGGGAGTATAGTATGCATCATTGTCCTAACGTTCGCCTTACCCCCCATGCTCCACCTCGTTCGCACTACTTCTGAAAATGCTGATTTTCAGCAGCTGGTGCAACTGCTTGACCGCGACCTGGCGGCGCGCGACGGAGATGAAGCTGCCTTCTACGCCCAGTACAATAAGATTGACCTCATCCGGCACGCGGTGGTGGCCTGCGAGGGCGACGAGCCAGTGGGCTGCGGCGCCTTCAAGGAATTTGAGCCCGAGGCGGTCGAAATCAAGCGGATGTACGTGCGGCCCACGCACCGGCAACGGGGCTTGGCGCGGGCCGTGCTGGCTGAGTTGGAACAGTGGGCCGGCGAGTTGGGCTATCCCGCCGCCGTGCTCGAAACCGGCCGGCGGCAGCCCGAGGCCATCGCGCTGTATCAGCGCTGCGGCTACGCCGCTACCCCTAACTACGGGCAGTACGTGGGGGTAGCGAACAGCGTGTGTTTCCGCAAAGAATTCGCGCAAGGTTTCGCGAAGTCAAACCAGGTTTCGCGAGGCAGTGAGAATTAAGTTGCTTGCGTTCGCGTTGCTACCAACTTAGGCCGCGGGCAGCTCCTTGCAGACGGGCGTACCTTTGCGAAACCTGGTTTAACCTCGCGAAACCTTGCGCTATGTTCTCCGATACTGAATACGACCTGATTGTGGTGGGCGCGGGCCACGCCGGTTGCGAAGCCGCCGCCGCCGCCGCCAACCTGGGCTCGAAGGTGCTGCTGGTGACGATGAATATGAATACCATCGCCCAGATGTCGTGCAACCCCGCGATGGGAGGGGTAGCGAAAGGCCAGATTGTGCGCGAAATCGACGCCCTCGGCGGTCAGTCGGGCCTCATCACCGACCGCACCATGATTCAGTTTCGGATGCTGAACCGCTCTAAGGGCCCCGCCATGTGGAGCCCGCGCGCCCAGAGCGACCGGATGCGCTTTGCCGAAGCCTGGCGAATGACTTTGGAGCAGATTCCGAACGTGGATTTCTGGCAGGAAGCCGTGACGGGCCTGCTCATCGAAAACGACGCCTGCGTGGGCATCCGCACCGCGCTGGGCATCGAGTTCCGGAGCAAAACGGTGGTGCTGACGAACGGCACCTTCCTCAACGGCCTCATTCACATCGGCGAGAAGAACTTTGGGGGGGGTAGGGCCGCCGAGAAAAACAGCCGCGGCATCACGGAGCAGCTCGTGGAGCTGGGCTTTGAGGCCGGGCGCATGAAAACCGGCACCCCGCCCCGCGTGGATGGCCGCTCGCTCGACTACTCCAAGATGGAAGTGCAGGACGGCGACGCCAACCCGAGCCGCTTCTCGTACCTCGACACGCCGCCGCTCACCGGGCAGCGGCCGTGCTACATCACGTATACCAACGAGCGGGTGCACAGCATTTTGCGCGAAGGTTTCGAGAAATCGCCCATGTTTCAGGGGCGCATCAAGGGGCTGGGGCCGCGCTACTGCCCGAGCGTGGAGGACAAAATCAACCGCTTCGCCGACAAGGACCGCCACCAGATTTTTGTAGAACCGGAAGGTTGGTCTACCGTGGAATGCTACGTGAACGGCTTCAGCAGCTCGCTGCCCGAAGACGTGCAGTACCGCGCCCTGCGCGAAATCGCGGGCTTCGAGAAGGCCAAGATGTTCCGGCCCGGCTACGCGATTGAATACGACTTCTTTCCGCCGACTCAGCTCACGAACACCTTGGAAACCAAACCGGTGCGCAACCTCTGGCTGGCGGGCCAGATAAACGGCACCACCGGCTACGAGGAGGCCGCCTGCCAGGGCCTGATGGCCGGCATCAACGCCCACCAACGGGCTTTCGACCAGCCAGCCTTCACGCTGCGGCGCGACGAGGCCTACATCGGCGTGCTCATCGACGACCTCATCAACAAAGGCACCGACGAGCCCTACCGCATGTTCACGAGCCGGGCCGAGCACCGCATTATGCTGCGCCAGGACAATGCCGACCTGCGCCTCACGCCCCTGGGCCACGCCCTGGGCCTGGCCAGCGACGAGCGCCTGGCCCGCGTGCGCCAGAAGGAAGCCGACACCGCCGCCGCGCTGGCCGTGCTGGCCAATTTCGGCATCGAGCCGGCCACGATTAATGTCTTTTTGACTGAAAAAGGCTCGGCCGAGATTCACGAGAAAACCCGCGCCCTCAACCTGCTGCGCCGGCCCAACATCGAGCTGCCCGAGCTAGCCGCCGCGCTGCCCGAGCTGGCTGAGAAGCTGGCCGACTTCAGCGCCGAAGCACAGGAGCAGGCCATTATCCAGACTAAGTACGAGACGTATTTGCAGAAGGAGCAGCAGCAGGCCCAGCGCATGCGCGAGCTGGAAGACTTCCAGATTCGGGGCCGGCTAAATTACGGCGCCATGCCCGCGCTCAGCCACGAGGCGCGCGAGAAATTGCTCAAGATTCAGCCCGAAACCCTGGGCCAGGCCTCGCGCATCAGCGGCGTGAGCCCAGCCGACGTGTCGGTGCTCATGGTGTATTTGAACCGCTGATGGCGCCGGCTGCTCCGGCCACGCGGCGGCCGTGGCGCTGGCCGCTGGGCGGGCTGTTTATTCTGGGGCTAGCCCTGGGGATGGGGCTTTGGGGCTGGTGCGCCTGGCTGTGGTTTCACTGGGCCGATTTTGACCACAACGGGCGTTACCAATGGCTAGCCTCGGGGCTGTGGCGGCTACCGGAGGCGTTGTGGCTGGCCGTGGCCGCGCTAGGCTTGCTGGGCCTTGTGATGACCGTCAACAATTTAATCAGACGAAACTGGATGCGAGCCCTGCGGTGGCTGCTGCTGGCCGGCTTGGCCGCAGGGCACTGCGCGGCCAGCGTGCTGCCGCTAGCTGTGGCTATGGGTGGCGGCACTACGCTCGAGGTTCCGAAGGAGAACTGACGGAGGTCGCTGGGCCGGTTTTGTCACCTTCGGCGAATGTATAGGCTTCATCCACGAACTTTGCCAGACTTTATGCAGTCTGCCTATTCCTCAGTGCCCAACGAAGTATTACTAATCTGCCCGGTGTGCGGCGGTACCGATTTGCCCGCCAAGCTGCAAGTACAAGACCGTTCGGTGAGCCAGGAGACGTTCACCATCGCGCAGTGCGCCGCCTGCGGCTTGCAGTTTACCAACCCCCGGCCCGACGCGGCCAGCATTGGGAAGTATTATGAGTCAGCGGCTTACGTGTCGCACAACTCAGCGGCGCGGGGCCTGGTCAACCGCGTGTACCGGGTGGCGCGCTTCTTCACCATGCGGCGCAAGGTGGCCCTCATCACCCAGCTGAACGGCGGGCGGGCGGGCCGGGTACTCGACTACGGCTGCGGCACGGGCCACTTTTTAGCGCGGGCCAAAAATTCGGGCTGGCAGGTAACGGGCCTGGAGCCCAACCCCGGCGCGCGCCAGGCGGCCGCCGCCCGCGTGGGCCAGCCCATTCTGGAAGCGCGCGCGCTGGCCACCCTACCCCCCGCCAGCTTCGACACCGTGACGCTGTGGCACGTGCTGGAGCACGTGCACACCCTGAACGAGACGCTGGCCCAGCTGGTGGCTGCGCTAAAGCCGGGCGGGCGGCTGCTCATCGCGGTGCCCAACCCCGACAGCCTCGACGCCCAGCACTACCGCCACGACTGGGCCGCCTACGACGTGCCGCGCCACCTCTACCATTTTGTGCCCGATACCATGCGCCAGCTATTGGCCCGTCACGGCCTGCGCATCACCCAAACCCTACCCCTGCCGCTCGATGCCTACTACGTGAGTATGCTGAGCGAGCAACTGCGCGCGCCCGCCCAGACCACCGGGCCGCTTGTGGTGTTGCGGGCCGGCCGGCGCTCGAACCAGTACGCCGCCCAAAACGGCGGGCAATATTCGAGCTTGCTCTACGTAGCGGAGCGGGCCGCCGGCTAGCCCGGCCCGCCGCGGTGGCAGCGGTTATTTTTGCTGAGTTTTTCCGCCGCTTTTTTGCTGATGAGTTTTCGCGCTGCTTTTCGTTCGTTGTGGGGTAATGGGGGGGGTAGGGCCTGCCGGCTAAGCGCGGGCTCGCGGGCGGCGGGAGCCCTGGCGGCGCTGCTGGCGCTGGGCAGCTGCGCCGCCATCAGCTCGCCGCAGGGCGGCCCGCGCGACAAAACGCCGCCGCGCCTCATCGCCACTTCGCCCGATAGCGCTGCCCGCAACGTGAAGCAGCAGTTCATAAAACTCACGTTTTCGGAGGCCATTCAGCTGAAGGAGCTGCCTAAAAACCTGCTTATTACTCCTCAGCTGCCGCCCGACAACCCGTACTCGGTGCGCCAGGACCGCGACGCGGTAACGCTGCTATTCAAGAAGCCGCTAGAGCCTAATACCACGTACTCGTTCAACTTCCGCAAGGCCATCGTGGATGCCAACGAGAGCCTGCCGGCCAGGTACGAGGCCCTGAGCTTCAGCACCGGCGCTACCCTCGACTCGGGCGTGGTGCGCGGCAGCGTGGTGGACCAGCTCACGACCCGCCCCGCCAAGGATGCCGTGGTGGGCCTCTACCGCACCACCGATACGGTGGGCGTGCGCCGGGCCCAGCCCTACTACCTCACCCGCACCGACGACAAGGGCCAGTTTCAGCTCAACTTCGTGCGGACCGCGCCCTACGATATCTACGCCTGGGCCGATAAGAACAACAACGGCCGCTTCGACGACGGCGAGAAAATCGCCTACCTGCCCGCGCCATTGCCCGTGAGCGACACCACCGCGCCGCGCCCGCTGGTGCTGGTGCGGCCCGACCGCCTGCCCCCCCGCCGCACCGGCCTCGAAACCACCGCCACCCAGGCCCGCGTGACCTTCAACGAAGGCCTGCGCACCGCTACCCTCTCCACCCTGGCGCCGGCCGCCGATGCCCAGGCCCAGGCCGCCGTGCAGGCCGCCACCGAGCTCACCGACCAGGCCCACGCCCTACTCATCTACAAAACGCCGGCCCTTGGCGATGGCCGCTACCTGCTGGCCGTGAGCGACAGCGTGGGCAATGAGCGCCGCGATACCCTCAACCTGCGCTTTCCGGTGCCCACGGCGGCGGGCAAGAAAACCTTGCCGGCCGGCACCAGTCTGGTGGGCGGGGCTCGCTCGGTGTACCGGCAGGGGCAGGTGAAATTCCGCTTTCCGGTGCCGGTGCAGCTGGTGGCGGGCAAGAGCCCCGGTACGCTCACCGAAGACTCGGTGAAGACCCACGCGTTGCGTGTTCCCACTGAGGCCAGCCTCAGCCCCGACCGCACCCTGCTGACGGTGACTATTGATACCAAGGCGCTGAAAACGGTGGAAATCCGCCTCGATACCACGGCTATTCTGGCCGTGACGGGCCAGAGCCTGGGCCTGCGCCGCCCGGCGCGCCTAGCCGTAACCGACCAGGACCCGAGCGGCCTCATCACGGGCACCATCACCAGCAAATACCCGCAGTTTGACCTGCAGCTGCTCAACGACCAGTTTCAGGTGGTGGCCCAGCTGCGCTCGCCGCGCGGCACCTACCGCTTCGACCACCTCGCGCCCGGCAAATACCGCCTGCGCGCCCTCCTCGACCAGGATGGCGACGGCCGCTGGCGCGGCGGCGACCCCAACCTGCGCCGGCCCGCCGAGCCCATTTACCTCTACCCCAAAACCCTGGACGTGCGCGCCGGCTGGGAAGACGAGGAAAACCTGAGCTTCTAGGTAGTTGGTAGCGCCTTCCAGGTTTAAGGGGGGTAGGAGCGCAAAATAGCGCGCTTCTACCCCCCTTAAAGCGGTTTCCAAGTCAGTGTACAGGGCGGGCTGCCGGGGTTGAGTCGGCTGTCCGCTATTTGGAAGAACGAGCGGCGCTAACGACGAGCGAACAGCCGGCAGCCCGCACCAAGTTAAACCGTACAGCGATTGGGAAACTGCTCTAAACCCGCTTTATCAACTGAGTAGCAGCCCGCAACCGGCCCAAAGTGGATAACTGACAGGTAAGCGTGACTTCCTACGCGTCGATTTCGACTGATTTCGGAGAATTATGTGCATAAACGGCCTCAACCTGCCAGTTGAGGCCGTTTTGCGTTGGGCTCGGTGGATAACTCGGTTGCATTTCCAGTTACTGAGGGCAGTTTTTACCCATTATCCACTAGTTATCCACCGGGTTTCCCACAGCCGGCCCGGTGGGCCGGCTTTTTTGTGGATAACCGTGGGGAAAGCCACCGGCGGGCGGTGGATAAAATGCGCATAAGTTTTTTTGGTAATGCGGCCCGGCGGGCAGTTCACTGGCGGTGTGGATAACCGTGGATAACTCTGCCCTGCTACGAACACAATCCACACTGCCTACCCCCTGTGGATTGTGGATACGTGGATAACCCCTGTGAATAGTGGAAAACCCAGCTAAGTTGTTAATCAACAGCCCAATGATATGCACATTGCCTGTGGATAGCCGGTGCATAAGCCCATAGTTACCCACCTCTTATCCACGCTGTGGACAACTTCCAAATGTTATCCACTTATCCACTGCCCTGATGGATGGGAATAGAAAAGAGATTTTTAAAAAAGAAATTAATTCACAATTTGGGTTTGTGGAAAACTCCGGTTCGTTTTTGGTTTTTCGTTTTCGTTGAGCAGGGAGCAGCCCAACCCAAAAAGCCGGTTTGCCGAACAACCAAAAACGAATAACCAAAAACGAGCAACGAAATGCCTTTCGACTACAACCTGGATTTTGCCGCCGCCGACTTTCGGGCGCACCCCGAGCTATACCGGGTGGGTAGGGGCGAACAGGGCGTGCTGCTGGTGCAGCCCTACAAGGGCGAAATCCTGCCCCACTGGCGCTTCCGCGATGCGGCCGCGGCCCGCGAGTCATCGGCGGCCATCTGGGCGCTCTTCGAGGCTTATCTGAAGGCCGGGGACTTCGTGGGGGCCGATATGGCGCGCAAGTTTTTGCAGATGGGTTTCACCCGCGCCCGGCGCTACGCCAACCACGCCGGCGGCAAGAAGTACGCCGGCCCCGTACCGGCCGACAAAAAGGGCCAGAGCGGCGCCCACGGCCGCGCCGAGTTGCCTCGTGCTCCACACCCCGATGAGAATAAAGTGGAAGCGGCCGCCATTTTCAAAGCCAGGTGGGACGAGGCCAAGGCCCTGCCCGAATACCAGCGCCAGAAAGCCGCCTTCGAGGCGAAGTATGGAAAGTAATACTATTTGTCATTGCGAGCGCAGCGCGGCAATCGCCCCAGAACGAAACCCGACCGACTCGTTCTGGGGCGATTGCCACGCTGCGCTCGCAATGACAGCCGTCTTACCTTTGCACCCATTCTAACCACCCTACCCCCCATGAGCACGCCGACGACCACCCCTAGCAGCATCGAGGAAAACGAAATTATCCTGGGCACCGGCATGGGCCCACTGCGCTTCGGCACCACGATGGACGAGGTGCGCACCCTGGTGGGTGAGCCCGAGGAAATCGACGAGTCGGAAGACGAGGACGAGTTTGAGCACCAGGCCTGGAACTACTACGAGGACGACCACCTGCTCTCACTCTACTTCGACCGCGAGGACGATTTCCGCCTGAGCTGCATTGAAACCGACAACCCCGGCCTGCGCCTCTTCGGCGAGGCCATTCACGGCCGGCCGCTCGACCAGGTGAAGGACCTGATGAAGCGCCACGGCCAGGCCGCGCCCGAAGTCGAAACGATGGAAGGCGGCGAGGTGCGCCTCTCCTACGAGAAGTCGATGATTGACATGTATTTCGAGGAAGGCCTGCTGCAATTTGTGAACTTCGGCGTCTTCATCAACGACGACCTGGAGGTGCAGTGGCCCAAATAGTGCTTCTTGGATGAGAACCGGAAAGTTCCCGGTATTATTCACTAGCGCTAAAAGTTATCCACAAAAAGGCCGTTTTTGACTGTGGATAAGTGGATAACTCAGTGAAGCAGGGGTTATTCCTACGTTACCACTTCTTCAATCAGCCAAGCAGCCTAGCAAAAAAGCCAACCCTAATCGGGTTGGCTTTTTTGCTAGGCTGCTTGCCCAACTCGTGGTGAAGGCAGCCCCCGCGCAGGGCGATAAGTTGGGCGTGGCGGGTTCGTGCTGACCGCTTGCTGCCCGCTCCGCGCCGGCACTTTTGCTGATGCTGGCCGGAACCGGGGGGGGTAGGGGGGTAGCGAAAGCAGTCTTCCGACTTACTTCTGCACCACTACGCGCAGGTACTTTAGCTGCTGACCGCTTTGGAGCCGCACCATGTATAGGCCAGGGGCCAGTTGCGGAGCATCGACGGAAAGCTCCCGCACTTCACCCGCCTGGAGGCTGCCGGCAAACACGGACTGCACATGGCGGCCCTGTAAGTCGTAGAGGTCCAGTTGGGCGGGGCCGTCGGCGGGGGCAGTTACGCGCAAGCTGAATTGCCCGCTGCTGGGGTTGGGAGATGCTGCGAGCAGCTGGGCGGGCTCGGCTTGCGCCTGCGCAATGGCCGGCGCGGGGGTAGCGGGGCAGTCAAAGGGTACTTCCACCACGATGGTACTCATGCTGAAGAGCACCGGCGTGCAGGCTTCGAGGCCGCCGTACTCAATCACGTAGCCCGCTATTCCACCCGAAGTACCGCACCCGTCCAGGTCGTTCCACAGGGCCGATTCGCCGTAGAAGCTCGCGTAGTCTTCGCCCTGGGGGCGGTACTGGTTTTTGTAGTCGTTCGGCTCGCCCGCTGCCCAGTTGGCAAAGGTGGCGGCGGCCCCGTTGGCCGCGCCGCGCCAGAACAGCTGGCCGGCTTCGGGGCCGGTTTTCCAGCGCCACTCGCCCTCCACCTCCTCGTCGCTACCCCCCAGCCAGTAGTTGCCGGCCCGGCGGTTGCGGAGCACGCTTACTTCAGCGGCCGACGTGACGGTGGCCAGGTAGCCTTGCATCCCCTGGTAGGTGTGGGCGGCGGCGGCATCGCGCGCGGCGGCCCAGCAAATGCCCGGCGCGCTCACAAACTCGTAGTAGTGGCCCGTAGCGGGGCTGGCCTCCACGGGCCGCCCGGCCACCAGGACCTGGTAGTAGAAGGTGGCAAGGCCCTTAAAATTTGGCGCAGGCGTAAAGGTGAACGTGCCATTCGCATTGGCAGTGAGGGTAGCCCCCTTCTGCGATTGGCTTGTCAGCGTTACCTGCAAGGGCCGGCCGAGTGGGTCGGTAGCATTGGCCAGAATCTGCGCCGGGGTAATAATCAGGGGGCCGCAGGTGCGAAAGGACCCAACATTGGCCACGGGGCGATAAGCGGCCGAGCTTTGGTCACAAATGGGTCTTGTGCCTGATACCTTAATGGTTACGACTGTCCCGATTAACGCATCTTCCATGTCCCGGGCTTCAAAGTACACGACATAAGTCTTGCCGATGTCGGCGGTAGTCGGCGTCCAGGAGAAGGTGCTTTCCAAGGCGTCCTTGCTAACAAGAACAACCGGCGTAAAGGTAGCGTTCGGCGGCAGAATAGGCGCTCTTAAATCATACAGAGTACCGAAAAGCACGCTGGCATCTTCCACGCGCACCGTAAACTCCACTTTCTGGCCCGGCTGCACCTCGTAGAGCTGCTTGTTGGCGGGCGTCGGAGCCACGAAGGTGGGCTGGGCGCCGCCGTGCAGCTCCAGTAGAAAGGTGGCAGTAGTTTGCCCGCCCTGGCTGTCTTCGGCCGTGAAGGTCAGGGTATAGCGTGCATCCGGCGTGTTGGCCGGGGGCGTCCAGGAAAAAACGGTGGCTACCGGGTTGCCGCTCGCGGGCAGGGCCGGGGCAAGCGTGGCGCCCGGCGGCAAGCCCGTCACCCGTAGCGTCACTACGTCGCCCGCGTCCGCATCCGTAGCTCGCACCGAGAAACTGGTTTTTTGCGTTCCTTGGGAGTCTGAAAAAATGGACAGCGGCACGTTTTGGGGCGCGTTCGAAGTGATGACCGGCAGCGTATTAGCCGGCGCTGCGAGGGCCGCCTGGCCCTGCGTCAGCAGCACCAAACAAAGCAGGGGTAAGCCCGCCAGCCGATAAAGAAAATTTTGGTTAGCCTGAGTAAATATTTTCATCAGCAAAAGAGAAAAAGGTGGGAAAATGAAAAAAAACGGCAGTTTGTCAATTGACTAGCAGCCAATTGATGGCTGCCTACGGGTTTTATGAATATTGGATGTTTATTTTGTGAAAATATAAGACAGGAATCGCGAACATGGCGCGGGGTTGCGCAGCTGGTGTGAAGTAGGAGTTTCAACTCCCCGGTTTTTAACGCAAAAAGCCAACCCGACTAGGGTTGGCTTTTTGCCCAGGAGGGGGGTAGGGAGCAAAGAGCTGCCTAGTCCGCGAAGGAGCGAAACAGCAGGAACAGCGCCCCCGACAGCACCATCGTGACGGGTAGCGTGAGCACCCAGGCCAGGGCAATGCTGCGCACCATGTCGGGGTTGATATTCTTGATGCCGCGGCTGGCCACCATGCTGCCCGCGATGGACGAGGTAAGCACGTGCGTGGTCGAAGTGGGCAGGCCCGACTGCGTGCTGAGGCCAATCATGGCGGCGGCCACCAGCTCCGAGCTGGCGCCCTGGGCGTAGGTGAGGTGCTCCTTACCGATGCGCTCGCCAATGGTTTTCACGATGCGCTGCCAGCCAATGGTGGTGCCGCAGGCCAACGACAGCGACACCATGAGCAGCACCTGCCAGGGCGCGTAGTCGGTGAAGGTTTTCATTTCCTCCATAGCTTTGGTATAGGCTTCGTGGTCGGCGGTGCTGATGCTCACCTGCTCGGAGCTGAGCAGCTTCTTGCCGCGGTTGGCGAGCAACAGGATGTCGCGCCGAATCTCAAAGCGGGCCTGCTTGGGAAGGTCGTCCACCTTGTTTTTGCCGGCAAATACGCGGTCGAGGTCGGTGGTTTGGGTGCGCACGGCGGCCAGCAGCTGCTGGTCGTTGGCGCTGAGGCTGTTCGGGTTCAGGCGATTGAGAACGTACTCAATTTTGGTGAGCGAGTCGCGCAGGTCGAGCGGGTTCTTGTTGCTGTCGAGGGCAAAGTGAATGGGCACGATGCCGATGAGAATGAGCATAATCAGCCCTACCCCCTTCTGGCCGTCATTTGAGCCGTGGAAGAAGCTCACCAGCGTGCAGGTGGTAATGAGGGTGAGCCGAATGAACAAAGGCGGCGGCTTGCGCTTGTGGGGCTCTTTAAACAAGGCCTTGCTCGGGAAAAACCGCTTGAGCAGGAACATCATAATAATGGTGAAGGTGAAGCCCAGGATGGGGCTCAGCAGCAGCGCCAGGCCGCTTTCGCCGGCCTTGCTCCAGTTTACAGCCGCGCCCTGGCCGCCGGGCAGCAGCGAAAACGCGATGCCTACCCCCAGGATAGAGCCGATAAGCGCGTGCGACGACGACGACGGAATGCCGTAGTACCAGGTACCAACGTTCCAGATGATGGCCGCCACGATGAGCGCGCCCACCATCGCGATGCCGTGGTACACGTTCTGGTCCACGAGGCTTTCGACGGGTAGCAGGTACACGATGCCCATCGCCACGCCGATGCCGCCCGAGAAGACCCCGATGAAGTTCCAGAAGGCCGACCACACCACCGCCACCCAGGGCCGCAGCGTGTTGGTATAGATAACGGTGGCCACGGCGTTGGCCGTGTCGTGAAAGCCGTTGACGAATTCAAATGCGCAAGCCGCGAGCAGACAAGCCACTAGCAGCAGCAACACATGGGGTTCAAGTCCGAACATAGAGGGAAGCCGGAGTGGGTAGCCAGCCCGCAAAATTAACCCCGTGTAAAGCTAGCGGCGTGTTACCGAATCATTACCGCGGATTCAAACAGATTTAACGGATGGAACGGATACGTCGCTTCGCTCCTTGGCTACGCGGGGTGGCGCACGAGGATTTCAATAGGCTAATCTGGCTACCAGCAACAGTTGCGTAGCGGGCGTATCCGTTCCATCCGTTAAATCTGTTTGAATCCGCGGTGTTGAAGCTAAGGTGTAGTTTTGTGGCTTATGAGCAAGCCGACCACCGCCCCCGAAAGCGCCCAGCTAAAAGATATTGTCGCCCACGCCAAGGAATACGGCTTCGTGTTCCAGTCCTCCGAAATCTATGATGGCCTGGCCGCCGTGTACGACTACGGCCCCAACGGCGTGGAGCTGAAAAACAACCTCAAGCGCCTGTGGTGGGAGGCCATGACCCAGCTGCACGGCAACGTAGTGGGCCTCGACGCGGCCATTTTTATGGACCCGCGTACCTGGGAGGCCAGCGGCCACGTGGCCGGCTTCAACGACCCGCTGATTGATAATCTCGACAGTAAGAAGCGCTACCGCGCCGACGTGCTGGTGGAGGAAAAAGCCGCCGAATACGAAAAGGCCGGCGACCCGGCGCGCGGCGCGGCCCTCACCGCCGAGCTGGGCCGCCTGCTCACCAACAACGACCTGGCCGGCGTGAAGCAGCTCATCCAGGACGAGAAAATTACGGACCCGCTCTCCGGCTCCGGCAAGTGGACCGACGTGCGCCAGTTCAACCTGATGTTCTCCACGCAAGGCTCGGCCGTGGACTCCGACGCGCCGCCCGTGTACCTGCGGCCCGAAACGGCGCAGGGCATCTTCGTCAATTTTCTGAACGTGCAGAAGTCGGCCCGCATGAAAATCCCGTTCGGCATCGCGCAGATTGGCAAGGCGTTCCGCAACGAGATTGTGGCCCGGCAATTCATCTTCCGGATGCGCGAGTTTGAGCAGATGGAGCTGCAGTTCTTCGTGCGCCCTGGCACCGAAGATGAGTGGTACGACACCTGGAAGGCCGCCCGCCGCCGCTTCCACGAGGCCATCGGCCTACCCCCCGAAAAGCTGCGCTTCCACGACCATGATAAGCTGGCCCACTACGCCAAGGCCGCCGTCGATATTGAGTTTGAATTCCCCTTCGGCTTCAAGGAAATCGAGGGCATTCACTCGCGCTCCGACTTCGACCTGACCCAGCACCAGAACCTGAGCCGCAAGAAGCAGCAGTACTTCGACAACGACATTGACGAGGCCACCGGCAAGCCCTACGGCAACTACGTGCCCTACGTGGTCGAAACCTCGGTGGGTGCCGACCGGCTGTTCCTGGCTACCCTCTGCCAGGCCTTTCAGGAAGAAACTATTACCGAAGGCGAGGGCGAGGCCCAAACCACCAAGCAGCGCATCGTGCTGAAGCTGCCCCCGGCCGTGGCGCCCATCAAGGCCGCCATTTTCCCGCTGGTGCGCAAGGACGGGATGCCCGAAAAAGCCCAGCAGATTTTCGACGACCTGCGCTTCGACTTCCGCCTGGTCATTGAGGACAAGGACGCCATCGGCAAGCGCTACACCCGCCAGGACCTCATCGGGACGCCCTTCTGCATCGTGGTTGATGGCCAGACGCTGGAAGATGAAACCGTGACGGTGCGCGACCGCGATACCCGCGAGCAAACCCGGATGCCCATCAGCGCGTTGCGGGCCTACATCGGCGAGCGCGTGAGCTTCAAAACGATATTCGCCAACTTGTAGTGGTGGCTAAGCAGGTGCTGCGGAACTCTAAGCGGAAGTAATCGGCTTTCGGCTATGCAAGTATTGACCAAGCGCGCTTTGCGGGAATTTGGGCTGCGTTATCCTGACGTGGCCCAGGAAATTCTCGACTGGTTCACTGCCGTGGAAGCGGCCGACTGGGCCAACGGGGCGGCCGTGCGGGCCTTTGATGGCAAAGCCGATTACGTTGGCGGTGACCGCTGGGTATTCAAGCTGCGCCACAACCGCTACCGGCTGGTAGTGCGCATTTTCTTTCCTGCCCGGCAAGTGTACGTCCGCTTTATCGGTACGCACACCGAGTATGACCGTATTGCTGACATCACCGCTATCTAATTACGATTCCTGTTCCCTACCCCCTATGGAAATCCGCACCGAAGCTGACTACCAGGCTGCCATGCGCCGGCTGGAGTATCTGGTTGACCATGACCCGGCTAGCCTGTCGGAAATTACGTCCTTGGGCAACGTAGTGAATAGATACGAAAACGAAAATGGCCACCGGCCCCTACCCCCCAATTCGCTGATTGCCCGCCTGGAGCGCGAAATGCGCGACCGCCAGCTGGCCGACCAACAGCTGGCTGAGCTGTTGGAAATTCCGGCCGCTACCCTGCGCGCCGTCCTCAACGGCCAGCGGGCCATTGACTTAGATTTGGCTAAGCGCTTACATACACGGTTGGGTATTCCGGGTGATTTTATCCTCGAAGCAGCCTAGCCAACTCTCTTTAATTTATCAGCTACTCAGTCTTTTCTTATGCTACGCTACATTCACGACCGCATCACCGTTGACCCCGACCTGTGCGGGGGTAGGCCAACTATCAGGGGCAAGCGGCTGACCGTGCAAACGGTGCTGGAGTTTCTGGCGGCCGGCGACTCGCCCGATGATATCCTGGAGGACTACGAGTTTCTGGAGCTGGCCGACATTAAAGCTTGCCAGCAGTTTGCGATGAAAACGGCCCTGGAAACCCTTAGCCACCGTGTGTATCTGCCCGAGGCGGCGTAATCACAAACAGGTTTGATTGGCGGGTAGCGATTTTCCGGCCCCCTGTCAGCTCACTTCCTTTGGCGCATGAATAAATTTCTGATTGATGCCAACCTACCCAAGCTACTCCGCTTCTGGCACGACGATGCCTGTGTTTTTCTTCCCGACGACGAATGGCACGATAGCCGGGTGTGGCGTTACGCGCGCGAAAACAACTTGACTATCGTAACCAAAGACGGCGATTTTGAAAAGCTGGCCCTGGCTGGTAGCCCGCCGGTTGTAGTGCTCTTGTGTGTAGGCCCGGCCTCGCGCCAGGAATTATGGGGGCATCTTGCAGCAGTGGTGGCCCACCGCCCGCTTGGCCAGCCAGCAGCCCGGCTGCCGATTGGTACGCATCTTCCCTGATTGTATTGAAGTAGTTTGATTCGCTAACCACCTAATCCTATGTGGGGACATATCGCCCTCTTTATCATTAAGTTCCGTCGAATTTTATTGATACTCATCGCTGTTTCGACCCTGGGCATGGCCTGGGTGGCGCGCAACGTGGAGATGACCTACGACTTTGCCCAGGTCGTGAGTCCGAAAGACCCGGACATGGTTTATTTTCAGCAGTTCAAAAAGACTTTTGGCGAGGATGGCAACATCCTGGTGCTCGGGATGCAGGACAGCACCGTGTACCAGCTCCAAAACTTTCGGCAGTACGACGCGCTGGCGACGGCCCTGGCCAAGGTGCCGGGCGTGAGCGGCGTGCTGGGCCTGCCCAAACTCATCCAGATTGAGAAGGACACGGTAAACAACCGCTTCGTGACCGCGCCCATCTTCAGGAGCCCGCCCACCAGCCAGGCTCAGCTCGACTCGCTGATGCGGGTCGTGAACAGCATTGAATTCTACAAAGGCCAGGTAATCGCGCCGCGCTCGGGCGCCACGTTGCTGGCCGTGACGCTCGACCCCAGCTGGCTGAATTCCAACAAGCGCCAGGCCGTGATGGGTAACATTCTGGACCTGAGCACCAAATTTGAGAAAAATACCGGCATCAAGCTGCACTACGCGGGCCTACCCTACGTGCGCTCGACGATGACAAGCAAGGTAGCGGGCGAGATGAAATTCTTCGCCGCGCTGGTGGTGCTCGTGATGGGCATTACGCTCTTCATTTTCTTCCGCACGTGGTCGGCGGTGGTGGTGCCGCTGCTGGTGGTAGTCATTGTGATGATTTGGTGCATCGCTACCATCGTGCTGCTGGGTTTCAAAATCAACCTGCTCACGGGCCTGATACCGAGTATTCTGGTGGTTATCAGCGTGCCCAACTGCACCTACCTGCTCTCGCGCTACCACTACGACTTCCGTAAATCGGGCAACCAGATTCTGGCCATGACGCGGGTTATCCGCAAAATCGGCCTCATCACGCTCATGAACAACACCACCACGGCCATTGGCTTCGTGGTGTTCACGTTTACCGACATCGCCATTCTCTACCAGTTTGGGCTGGTGGCCACGATTAACATTTTCGTGGCCTTCGTCATCAGCTTTATCATGATTCCGGCGGTGTTTACCTACCTGCCGCCGCCCACCGAAAAGCAGCTCTCGCACCTCGATTCGAAGCAGCTGGTGGGCATCATCCACTTCCTGGATTTTGTGGTGCTGCGCCGCCGCAAGGCCGTGTACCTCACGGCAGTAGCACTGGTGGCGCTGGCGGCCATCGGCATTTCGCGCATCGAAGCGGTGTCGTTTATGGTGGATGACCTGCCCAAGAAAAGCTCGGTGAATGAGGACCTGAGCTTCTTCGAGTCGCGCTTCAGCGGGGTGATGCCGCTGGAATTCGTGGTGGATACCAAGCAGCCCAAGGGCCTGCTGAAGCTGCCCAACCTGCAGAAAATCGACCAGTTCGACCAGTTCTTGCAGGCCCAGCCGGAGCTGTCGACTCCCATCAGCATGGTCACGTTTTTGAAGGCCGCCAAGCAGGCGTTCTATAATGGCAACCCCGAGTTTTACAAACTGCCGGATAACGATGATAAGAACTTCATCCTGAGCTACCTGGCTAATTCGCAGGGTAATGGGAAGAACTCGACCAACAAGCTACTGCGGAGCTTTACGGACAGCGCGCAGCAGCGGGCCCGCATCAGCGTCAAAATCGCCGATATTGGCTCGCACAAGCTGGATACGCTGGTTAATAAGCGTATCGAGCCGGCTATTCAGCGCATTTTCAAGGGTACCGACATGACGGTGCGGCGCACGGGCACGACGGTGATTTTCACGAAGGGCAATGAGTACGTAATCGGCACCCTGCGCGAGAGCCTGCTGTGGGCCTTCGGGCTGGTGGCGCTGGTGGTGCTGCTGCTGTTTCGCTCGTTTCGCACCATTTTCTACGCGCTCACTCCCAATGTCTTAACGCTGACCCTGACGGCCGGCGTAATGGGCTACTTCGGCATTGCGCTCAAGCCCAGCACGGCGCTCATCTACGTCATTGCGCTGGGTATTGATGGCGATAACTCGATTCACCTGCTAGCCAAGTTCCGGCAGGAAATGGCTGTGGCGGGCAAGAGCGTCAGCGAGGCCATTACCAACACGCTGAGTGAGGCTGGCACGAGCATGATTTACACCAGCATCGTGCTGTTTATTGGCTTTAGCATCTTCGGTTTCAGCGAGTTTGGCGGCACCAAGGCGCTGGGCGTGCTCATGGGCGCGTCGCTGCTGATTACCAACTTCTCAAACCTGGTTTTCCTGCCTTCGCTGCTCGTCACGTTCGAGAAGGGGGGTAGCTGGAATATTCCGAAGCAGGCGCTCATTCACCACTACGACGAGAGCTACCACGAGGAAGACGATGACATGGACCAGAACCTGCGCCGCCTGAGCGTAGAGCGGACTAAAAAGGCTGTTAGCTAATGGCTATTGGCTCTCGGCGAATTGCACCTGATTGAAATTTATAAGAATGTCATGCTGAGCTTGTCGAAGCATCTCTACCGCTTCGTTGAACGGCTCGGATGAAGCGGTAGAGATGCTTCGACAAGCTCAGCATGACAGACGAAAAAAACTGATAGCTAGCAGCTAAAAGCTAACAGCTAAAGAATATGACCTACCCCGAATACAAGCAGCCGCTCGACTACGCCCAACTCGCCCGCGACGTGCGGACCTATTGGGAGGCCAACGGCATCTTTGAGAGGAGCGTGAGCAGCCGCGAAGGCCAGCCCACGTTCGTGTTTTACGAGGGCCCGCCCTCGGCCAACGGCCAGCCCGGCATTCACCACGTGATGGCGCGGGCGGTGAAGGATATCTTCTGCCGCTACCAGACGCAGCTGGGCAAGCAGGTGCCCCGCAAGGGTGGCTGGGATACCCACGGCCTGCCCATCGAGCTGCAAGTAGAAAAGGAGCTGGGCATCACGAAGGAGGATATCGGCCACAAAATCAGCGTAGAAGAATACAACCAGCGCTGCCGCGAAACCGTGATGCGCTTCAAGGCGCAGTGGGACGAGCTGACCCAGCAAATGGGCTACTGGGTGGACCTCGGCGACCCCTACATCACCTTTGAGCCCGAGTATATCGAAAGCTGCTGGGCCTTGCTCAAGAAGCTTTACGACAAGGGTTTGCTTTACAAAGGCTACACCATTCAGCCCTACTCGCCCGCCGCCGGCACCGGCCTCAGCTCGCACGAGCTGAACCAGCCCGGCACGTATAAGGACGTGAAGGATACGACCATCGTGGCGCAGTTTAAGGTGGTGCGCGACGCGGCTTCGGAGAAGCTGTTTATTAATGGGGAAGAGGCTAATACATTCATCCTAGCTTGGACGACTACTCCTTGGACGCTACCCGCCAATACTGGGTTAGCCGTTGGTTTGAGAATCCATTATCTGTTAGTTCAGACATATAACCAGTATACCGGTAAGCTTCAAAATGTAATAGTTGCTACTGAACGTTTTAAGGACTATTTTGAGGTAGGTAGTACGGAAGTTCCTAAATGGGGAGGAGTCATGTTTGACTCTGAATTGATAGATGGATTACAGACTGTTGATTTTAATGGTCAATCATTTGCGACTCTGCCAACAACGCTAACTGACACTCAGAGAAAGTCTCTTGTGTCTTCAAAAGGTAAGCTAACTTGTTGGAGTTCGTTCGGAGAATTCACCGGTACCGAATTAATAGGTATCCGCTATGAGCGCCTATTCAATACCGAAGCCGGTTTTCCACATTTTGATGGGGAAGAAAACGCCTTCCGCGTTATCCCCGGCGACTTCGTAACTACCGAGGACGGTACCGGCATCGTGCACATTTCGCCCACGTTTGGCGCTGATGACTTCCGGGTGGCGCAACTCAACGGCATCCCCGCGCTGATGCTGCCGGATAAAGAGGGCACCCTCGGCCCCATCGTGGACCGCACGGGCCGCTACGTGGCCCAGATGGGCGAGTTTGGCGGCCGCTGGGTGAAGAACTACGACGGCCACGACCAGAGCGGGGCCGACTATAAAACGCTGGACGAGAGCATCGCCATCCGGATGCGCACCAACGGCACGGCCTTCAAAACCGAGAAGTACGAGCACACCTACCCGCACTGCTGGCGCACCGACAAGCCGGTGCTCTACTACCCCCTCGATTCGTGGTTTATCAAGACCACGGCCGTGAAAGACCGCCTCATCGAGCTCAACAAAACCATCAACTGGAAGCCCGAAAGCACCGGCACCGGCCGCTTTGGCAACTGGCTCGAAAACCTGGTGGACTGGAACCTCAGCCGCTCGCGCTACTGGGGCACGCCGCTGCCCATCTGGCGCACCCAGGACCGCACCGAGGAAATCTGCATCGGCAGCATCGCCGAGCTAAAGGCGGAGATTGACAAGGCCGTGGCGGCCGAAGTCATGACCCATAACCCGTACGCCAACGGCGAGAAAATCGACCTGCACCGGCCCTACGTGGACGATATTTTCCTCGTCTCGCCCAGCGGCCAGCCCATGTACCGCGAGCCTGACCTCATCGACGTGTGGTTTGACAGCGGCGCGGTGCCGTATGCGCAGTGGCACTACCCCTTTGAAAACCAGGAGAAATTCGCCAGGAACTTCCCCGCCGATTTCATCGCCGAAGGTGTGGACCAGACGCGCGGCTGGTTCTTCACCCTGCACGCGCTGGCCGTGATGCTGGAAGACTCGGTAGCCTTCAAAAACGTGATTGCCAACGGCCTGGTGCTCGACAAAAACGGCAACAAGATGAGCAAGCGCCTCGGCAACGCCGTGGACCCATTTGCCACCATCGCGCAGTACGGCCCCGACGCCACCCGCTGGTACCTGATTGCCAACGCGCCGCCGTGGGACAACCTCAAGTTTGACCCGGCCGGCATCACGGAAGTGCAGCGGCGCTTCTTCGGCACGCTGTTCAACACGTACTCGTTCTTCGCGCTGTACGCCAACCTGGATGGGTTCCAGGTCAGCCCTACCCCCCTGCCCGTGGCCGAACGTACCGAGCTGGACCGCTGGATTCTGAGCAAATTGCAGAGCCTGCTGGCCGAAGTGCGCGGCCACTACGACAGCTACGACCCCACGAAAGCTGCCCGCGCCATCCAGGATTTCGTGACCGACCAGCTCTCCAACTGGTACGTGCGCCTCTCGCGCCGCCGCTTCTGGAAAGGCGAGCTAACCACCGACAAGCAAGCCGCTTACGAGACGCTGCACGAGTGCCTCAGCACCGTGGCACAGCTCATGGCCCCCATCGCGCCGTTCTTCGCCGACTGGCTGTATGGCAACCTCGCGCAGCCCCATCCCCCTACCCCTTCCCCCGCGGGGGAAGGGGAGCCTAACGCAAGCGCCGCCTCGGCTCCCCTCCCCCGCAGGGCCGGGGCCGGGGGTGGGGCTGACTCCGTCCATCTCACCTACCTCGCCGAGGCTGATACCTCGCTCATCGACAAGGCGTTGGAAGAGCGCATGGAGCTGGCCCAGCGCATCAGCTCGCTCACGCACTCGCTGCGCAAAAAGTCGGTGCTGAAGGTGCGCCAGCCCTTGCAGCGCATCCTGGTGCCGGTGCTGAATGAGATGACCAAAGAGCAGGTAGGCAAGGTCGAGGACCTGATTTGCGCTGAGGTAAACGTGAAGCACATTGAGTTCCTGGATGATACCAGCGGCGTGCTGGTGAAGTCGGTGAAGCCCAACTTTAAAGTGCTGGGCAAAAAATACGGCCCCAAAATGAAGGCGGTGGCCGACCGTATCCAGCGCATGACGGAAGGCGAAATTGACGCTATTCAGAAGACGGATGGCATCTCAGTAGAAATCGATGGGGTAGGGCCGTTCATGATTTTGCCCGAAGACGTGGAAATCCGCACCGACGACCTGCCCGGCTGGCTCGTGGCCACCGACGGCCTGCTCACCGTGGCCCTCGACGTGACCCTCACCGATGAGCTGCGCCAGGAAGGCCTGGCCCGCGAGCTGGTCAATCGCCTCCAGAACCTGCGCAAAGACTCGGGCCTGGAAGTGCAGGACCGCATCCAGGTTGCACTGGCCGCCAGCGCGCCGGCCGAACTGCACGCCGCCGTGGCAGCCTTCGGCGACTACATCCGCACCGAGGTGCAGGCCCAGCGCCTCGACTTTGTGCCCGAAGTAGTCGGCGGCGCGGTACTGGAATTTGATGACTTCTCGGTGCCCGCCAAAGTGGATGTGGTAACTGCCTGATTGTGAGAAGTCCGGCCGCGTCTGAAAACGCGGCCGGGTTTTCCCGCGCACAACGCCTTTCCTGCCCCGTTTTTAAAGGTTCTGAAACCTCCTAATCCGGTATAAAACAGTACAAAGTAACCAGAGTTTCACCAGTGTCGATTGAATCGCCCGCTACCGCTCCACATTCCTCGCCGCGCTACCCGGCGCGCCGGGGTAGTGTACTGCTTTTCTTTCTGCTGGCCCTCTTGGTTATTACGCTTGACCAGCTCTCTAAATATCTGGTGCATAGTCAGATGCGGATAGGGGAAGAGGTGCCGCTCCTGGGCAATGCCCTGAAGCTGCTGTACACCGAAAACCCCGGCATGGCCTTTGGCGTCGAGCTGCCCCCGCCGTTTGGCAAGCTGCTACTCACGGCTTTTCGGGTGCTGGCGGTAGGCGGTATCAGCTATTACATCGTGCGTTTGTGGCGGCAGCGCGCCCCTAAGGGCCTGATTGCCTGCATCGCGCTCATCCTGGGCGGGGCCCTGGGTAACCTGCTCGACTCGGTTTTCTACGGGGTTATTTACCACAATGCCCCGGCTGGCTCGCCTACCCCCTGGTTTTACGGCCAGGTCATCGACATGATTAACGTGCCTATTTACCAGGGTTTTTACCCGCGGTGGGTGCCCTTCGTTGGCGGGCAGTACACGAGCGGTTTTCCAATTTTCAACCTGGCCGATTCCTCGATTTTTATTGGGGTAGCCTTAATTCTGCTGCTGCAAGGCCGCTTCTTCCAGCCGGAGGAATCAGCAGCTACTGCCGGGCAAGCTGCTGAGGCTGCCTGATTTTGAAAAGAGTTATGTTCATCACAAAGTGAGTTTCGAAAAAGAACGTCATGCAGAGCGCAGCGAAGCATCTCGCCCGCGTCGTTGAACGAAGCCCGAACGACTGCGGGCGAGATGCTTCGCTGCGCTCTGCATGACGTTCTTTTTTCGCGGTATACTTCACTAAAAGTATAACTATCTTATAAACAATAACTTAAGCAGCATTCATTTCACCAGTGCCTACCGATTTGCCCACCGATACCTATTCCCAGCCCCTGCGCTACCCGGCGCGGCGCGGCAGTGTGCTGCCCTTCTTTCTGCTCGCGCTGTTCATCATTTTTATCGACCAGCTCTCTAAATATCTGGTACATAAGAATATGCAGCCGGGGCTGAATGGGGAGATTTTGCTCATCGGTCATTGGCTGAAGCTGCACTACACCCTGAACCCCGGTATGGCCTTCGGCGTGGAGCTGCTGCCACCGCCCTACGGCAAGCTGCTGCTCACGGCGTTTCGGCTGCTGGCGGCGGGTGGCATCAGCTATTACATCGTGCATTTGTGGCGGCAGCGGGCGGCGGCGGGCTTTATTGCCTGCATGGCGCTCATTCTGGGCGGGGCCGTGGGCAACGTGATAGACTCGGTTTTCTACGGCGTTATCTACCACAACGCGCCGTTTGGCTCGCCTACCCCCTGGTTTTTCGGGCAAGTCATCGACATGATTTACGTGGACATCTACGAGGGCTTTTTGCCTAATGCCTGGCCGCTGGTGGGTGGGAAGTACGTTTCGCTCTGGCCGATATTCAACCTGGCCGATTCGTCCATCTTCAGCGGCGTGGCGCTGATTCTGCTGCTGCAAGGCCGGTTTTTCAAGCAGACGGAACAAAATATCGCTACCGTCGCGCCAGGGCCACCGGCTTCGGAGCCGGCTTAATTTTTACGCTTTGAATTGCTAAAAACCGTCTGTCATGCTCATCTGGCGTCCGCTTGCGAAGCATCTTATCACGCTGGAACAAGTCGTTCGGCCCTGACAAGATGCTTCGCAAGCGGACGCCAGATGAGCATGAGAGACGGTTTGTTGCTTAGTTTGCCAGTACGTACAGCAATTATGCCCCTGCTCTCTGTTCAGCACCTGACCGTCGATTTTCACGCGCAGCGCGGTACTACCCGCGCCGTGGCCGATATATCGTTTGAGGTAGGTAGGGGAGAGGTGGTGGCAATTGTGGGCGAGTCGGGTTCGGGCAAGTCGGTGACTTCGCTGGCGCTGCTGGGCCTGCTGAGTAAGCCCGCCGCGCACATCGAGAGTGGCACGGCCGTGTTCGAGTCGGAAAAGCTGGGCCAGGTAGACCTGCTCCAACTCAGCGAAACGCAGCTGCAACAGGTGCGGGGCAACGACATCAGCATGATTTTTCAGGAGCCCATGACCTCCCTGAACCCCGTGCTGACCTGCGGCTACCAGGTGGTGGAGGCGCTGCGGCTGCACACTACGCTCAGCAAGCCGGCGGCGGAGGCCCGCACCATCGAGCTGTTTACGGAGGCGCAGCTGCCGCGCCCGGCCCAGATTTCCAAAGCCTACCCCCACGAAATCAGCGGGGGCCAGAAGCAGCGCGTGATGATTGCGATGGCGATGGCCTGCCGCCCGGCCCTGCTCATTGCCGACGAGCCCACCACGGCCCTCGACGTGACGGTGCAGGCCCGCATCCTCGACCTCATCCGGGACCTGCGGCGCGACTACGGCACGGCCGTGCTCTTCATCACCCACGACCTGGGCGTGGTGGCCGAGATTGCCGACCGCATCCTGGTTATGTACCGGGGTAGGGTGGTGGAGCAGGGCGCGGTGCTCGACATTTTTACCAACCCCCAGCACCCCTACACCAAGGGCCTGCTGGCCTGCCGGCCGCGCCTGTCCATTGGCAAGAGCCGCCTGCCGGTGGTGGCTGATTTTATGCAGGCTGATGGGGCCGGCAACTTCGTGGCGCGGGTGGCCGGGGCAGGGCCGGAGCCGCTGCAAACCAACCCGGCCCAGTTACGAAGCAATTCTGATACTGCCAAAGCGTTTCCCGTGGAACAAAAAGCGGGTTTGGGGCAGGTGCCTACCCCCTTGCTCCAGGTCGAAGACCTGCGGGTGTACTTCCCCATCCGCAAAGGCTTTTTCGCGCGCGCCACCGAGTTTGTGCGGGCCGTTGATGACGTCAGCTTCGTTATCTATCCCGGCGAAACGGTGGGGCTGGTGGGCGAGTCGGGCTGCGGCAAAACCACGCTGGGCCGGGCGCTGCTCCGCCTTACGGAACCAACCGCCGGCCGCATCCTGTTTGAGGGCACTGACCTGGCCCGCCTGCCCGCCGGCGAATTGCGCCACCGGCGGCGCGAGTTTCAGCTGGTGTTTCAGGACCCCTACGCGGCCCTGAACCCGATGCTCACGGTGGGCGAGGCCATCCTGGAACCGCTGCGGGTGCACGGGGTAGGCGGCAGCCGCGCCGAGCAAAAGGCTCGGGTGCGGGAGTTGCTGCGCACCGTGGGCCTGAGCGACGATGCGGAACAGCGCTACCCGCACGAGTTCAGCGGCGGGCAGCGGCAGCGCATCTGCATTGCGCGGGCGCTGGCCTTGCGGCCCAAGCTCATCGTGTGTGACGAGTCGGTGTCGGCACTCGACGTGAGCGTGCAGGCGCAGGTGCTCAACCTGCTCAACGACCTCAAGCGCGAGCTGGGCATTACCTACCTCTTCATTACCCACGACCTGTCGGTGGCCCGCTTTATGAGCGACCGCCTACTGGTGATGAGCCAGGGAAAAATCGTGGAAAGCGGCCCCGCCGCTGAGGTGTACGCCCACCCACGGCACCCGTATACCCAGCAGCTGCTGGCCGCCATCCCGAGCGACGACCCGGCCCGCATCGCGGCGCGGGTAGCATCGTAGAATTGAGTGGCACTCCGTTCCCGGTCGCGCTATACTGGCCAGGTAGTAAAGACCAAACAAGCCGCTTCCGTCCACGTTCTACTTTCATTCAACAACGAACGGAGTACCACTCCGTTCTACTTTCTTTACCCCGCGTCGCCTTCGTCAATCTTACCTCAAGCTGTCCGGCGGCCGTCTTACCCATTTCATGAAAAACCCCCAAGACCCCGCCGCCCCCCGCGCCGCTCGCGCGAAGGCAGCCCCCGCCACTAAGGCTCCTAAAGCCCCTAAGGCTGCTACCCCCGCCGCGCCGGCTGGCCTGAGCCAGGACCTGGTGTACCGGCAGTTTGCCGACAACCCCGGCAAGGTGCTGGGCTACCGCCAGCTTTCGCGCCGTCTCGGCATCACCACCAAAGCCCAGCGCGAGGAGCTGTTTGCCTACCTCAAGGAACTCAAGCAAACCGGCCGCCTGGAGCTGCTGCAAAACGACGAATACCGGCTGGCCGACCCCACCGACCTGCAAGTGGCCGCCAGTGCCGCCAAAGGCCGGAAATCGACCAAAAAGGCCCCGGCGGCCGCAGCGCCCGAGCCGGTGCTGGAAGAAGAATTTGGCCAGGACCCCATCATTCACCGGCGCCGCGCGGCGGGCTTCGACCACGTGGGCGATGGCCCCGACCGCCGGCCGCACCGCGACAGCAATACCGTGATTGGCACGGTGTCACTCGCTACCCCGCGCTTTGCCTTCGTGGTGCGCGAAGACAGCGAGGGCGACGATATCCGCGTCTTTACCGACCAGCTGCGCTACGCCCTCGATGGCGACCTGGTGCGGGTGCGCCTGCGCGGTATCCGCGACGGCCGCCTTACCGGCGACGTGGTGGAGGTCATCAAGCGCCAGCGCGTGGAGGTGGTAGGCCGCCTGCAAGTGCAAGGCTCCCTCGGCTTCGTGAAGCCCGATAACCGCAAGTCGTACTTCGACGTGATGGTGCCGCCCGGCGAGCTGAATGACTCACGCAACGGCGACAAGGTGCTGGTGCGCATCACCGAGTTTCCCGACCACGAGGGGCAGGGTAGGAACCCGGTGGGCACCATCGTGCGCAACTTCGGCGCGGCCGGCCAGAACGAGGCCGAGATAAACGCCATCATGGCCGAGTTTGGCCTGCCCTTCGAGTTTCCGAGCGCCGTGGAGGAAGAGGCCGACGCCATTCCGACCAGCATCAGCAAGCAGGAAATTGCCAAGCGTCGCGACTTCCGCGACATCCTCACCTTCACCATTGACCCGGCCGACGCCAAGGACTTTGACGATGCGCTGAGTTTGCGCACCCTGGAAAACGGCAACTACGAAGTGGGCGTGCACATCGCCGACGTAACCCACTACGTGCGGTTGGGAACGGAGCTGGAGCGCGAGGGCAAGAGCCGCGCCACCTCGGTGTACCTCGTGGACCGCGTGATTCCGATGCTGCCCGAAAACCTTTCCAACGGCCTCTGCTCGCTGCGGCCCAACGAGGACAAGCTGACCTTCTCGGCCGTGTTTGAGCTCGATGAGAAAGGCAAGCTGGTGGACTCGTGGTTTGGCAAAACCGTCATTCACTCCGACCGCCGCTTCAGCTATGAGGACGCGCAGGCGCGCATCGAAACCGGCGAGGGCGACTTGGCCGAGGAAGTGAACCTGCTGAACCGGCTGGCCAAAAAGCTCTCGGCCGAGCGCTTCCGCAAGGGCGCCATCAGCTTCGAGACGCAGGAAGTGAAGTTCAGGCTGGGCGAGGATGGCCAGCCGCTCGGCGTGTACGTGAAGGAGCGCAAGGACGCGCACAAGCTCATCGAGGAGTTCATGCTGCTCGCCAACAAGCGGGTGGCCGAGTTCGTGTTTGGCCTCAAAAAGACCAAGCCGCGCTTCACGATGGTGTACCGCACCCACGACGCGCCCGACCCCGACCGCCTCGAAAACTTCGCCCTCTTCGCCCAGAAATTCGGCCACCAGCTCGACCTGAGCAACCCGAAAAAAATCAGCACCGAGCTCAACAAACTGAGTGAAGACGTGGTGGGCAAGCCCGAGCAGAACGTGATTCAGGGCCTGGCCATCCGGTCGATGTCGAAGGCCATCTACACCACCGAGCCGCTGGGGCACTTCGGCCTGGCTTTCGCGCACTACTCGCACTTCACCTCGCCCATCCGCCGCTACCCCGACATGATGGCCCACCGCCTGCTGGAGTACTACCTCGAAGGGGGTAAGAACGCCGCCGTCGAGCCCGTGGAGGAAGCGTGCAAGCACTCGTCGGCCCGCGAGAAGCTGGCGGCCAACGCCGAGCGCGCCAGCATTAAGTACAAGCAGGTCGAGTACATCGGCGCGCACATTGGTGAGGAGTTCACCGGCGTCGTGTCGGGCCTCACCGAGCGTGGCATCTACGTCGAGATTGAGGCGAACAAGTGCGAAGGCATGGTGCGCATCTCCGACATTCCGGGCGACACTTTCGAGCTGGATAAGGAGAACTACCGCATCGTGGGCCGCGGCTCGAAGCGCATTATCCAGTTCGGTGACGAGCTGCAGGTCATCGTGACCTCGGCCAACCTGCTCGACCGCACCATCGATATGGAGCTGGTCGATAACCGTCCCGAAAGCGTGAAGCAGCGCGAGCGCGCCGAGCGCGAAGCCGGCCGCGGGGGCCGCACTGCCCGCAACCGCGACGGCAACAGCAAAGGCGGCGGCCACAAGGGCGGTAGTGGCAGCGGCCGGGGGGGTAGGGATGGTGGCAAGCGCCGGCGGTAGCCTTTTTCCGTTTGTCATTGCGAGCGCAATGAAGTGAAGCGCGGCAATCTTTCCTGCACGTTAGGATTACTACCCCGACGATTAGGAAAGATTGCCGCGCTTCACTTCGTTGCGCTCGCAACGACAAGAGATTTCAGTGACCGTTATACCCCGACCTTTGCCCCCGTGCAAACCGACCTTTCGACCCTCCTCCAGCAAGCCTTACAGGCGCTTGACTACGGCCAGCAGCCCGCCACCCTCTACGACCCCATCCGCTACATCATGAGCCTGGGTGGCAAGCGCCTGCGGCCGTTGCTCACGCTGCTCAGCGGCCAACTGTTTACCGACGACCTCGCGCCCCTGGTGAAGCCCGCGCTGGCCACCGAGGTCTTCCACAACTTCACCCTGGTGCACGACGACCTGATGGACCAGGCCCCGCTGCGGCGCGGCCAGCCCACGGTGCATGAGAAATGGAACGCCAGCACGGCCATCCTCTCGGGCGATGTGATGCTGGTGCGGGCCTACGAGCTGCTCTTCGAAAACGTGGCCCTACCCCTGCTGCCGCGGGTGCTGCGGCGCTTCTCCCAAACCGCCGCCGAGGTGTGCGAGGGCCAGCAGTGGGACATGAATTTTGAGACCGATACCAGCGTCACCATCGCCCAATACCTCGACATGATTCGGCTCAAAACGGCCGTGCTCCTCGGCTTTGCCCTGGAGCTGGGCGCCGTGCTGGCCGGCGCCAGCGCCGACGATGCCGAGCACCTGCGGCAGTTCGGCACCGACATTGGCCTGGCTTTCCAGTTGCGCGACGACCTGCTCGACGTGTACGGCGACGCGGCTACTTTCGGCAAGCGGGTTGGCGGCGACATCATTTCCGATAAAAAGACCTTCCTGCTGCTCACTGCCCAGGCGCAGGCCAACGCCGCGCAGCGCGCCGCCCTGGCCCGCCACATCGGCCAGCCCGTGCCCGATGCCGAGGCCAAGGTGCGGGCCGTGCGCGCCCTCTACAATGAGCTCGACATTCGCCCCCAGACCGAGGCGCTCATCAACGATTACTTCCAGGCGGCCCTGCGGCATCTGGAGCGGGTAGGGGCCCCCGCCGCCCGCAAGCAGCCCCTGCATCACCTCGCGCTCCAGCTTATGGACCGCGAAAACTAGCCCATCGTGTTCAATCCCATTCTCATTCTCATCGGCCTCACGGTCGCCATCTCCGCCTATGCCTGGTCCAAGCCCGACCTCCTGCGCGCCTGGATACTGGAGCCCTACGTCATGGCCCGCTCCGGCGGCCAGTGGTACCGCCTGCTTACCTCCGGCTTCCTGCACGCCGACTGGGCCCACCTGCTCTTCAACATGTTTGCCTTCTATTCCTTCAGCCCCGTGGTGCTCGCCACGCTGGCCGAGGGCTACGGGCCGGGAGCGGGGGTAGGGCTGTTTCTGCTGCTCTACCTGGGCGGCATCATCGTGTCCGATTTGCCCACCTACTTCCAGCACCGCGACGACCGCGACTACCGCAGCCTGGGCGCGTCGGGGGGGGTAGCGTCAGTGCTGTTCGCCAGCATTCTGCTTTTCCCGGTCAATACCAACGGGGGCGGCATCATCATCTTTCCCATTCCTTTCCCCATTCAGCCATTCATTTTTGGGGTGCTCTACCTAGCGTATTCCTGGTACATGGGCCGCCGCCGGGGCGATAACGTCAATCACGATGCCCACTTCTACGGTGCGCTTTTCGGCGTGCTGCTTATCAGTGCGCTCATTCCGGGGGTAGTACCGGAGTTTTTCCGGCAGGTGAGTAGCTACAGGTTTTAACTTCTTGATAATCAGTAAATTATATTAAAAATTAGACTAATTGTGCAAAAGTTACGTAGAGAAGCCATACTCTTTCACAATTTCCTGCTTCTCACATGAAACCACTACGCTCTTTTTCCGGCCGGCTACCGCTCTTAGCTGCTTTGCTCCTTCCACTGGTGCTGGTTGCCACTGGTTGTACCCGCTTCAACGCCGATGGCAGCCTTGCTCCCTGGGGAATCGCGCTAGCCATCCTTGATATCTGGGCCATAATAAATATTTTCGGCAAGTCCTGGGATATTGGCAAAAAGCTTCTTTGGGCTGCTATCGTCTTCTTCTTCCCCTTCGGCGGATTGCTCATCTACTACTTCTTTGGTCGCGGCGACTAGCCAAACGACAATTTCCCATAGAAAAGCCCCCTCACCTAATTGGCGAGGGGGCTTTTCTATGGGACGTTGCCACGTTATTAGTTTATCAACTTTTGCTTCTCCAAGCGAGCTACGCCCTTTGCCAGCTCACCAGCATTCGTAATCTGCTTGGCCTGCCAGTGGCCATCCGGTTGCTTCAGCAACTGCACTTCCACCACCATCGTGGTATCGTAGCGCGGCTGTGAAAACTCCAGCCCTACCAGCGCTTCGTTACCTTTGTCAGTGGTGTATTTGATGCCCTTGAACTGGCTGTCGGGCCCTACTACCCGCCCCGCCAGGCCCAGAAAAGAAAAGTTGACCAGGCGCTTTGGCGCCGCGGCCTGTGCCTCCTCCAGCGAGCCAGTCTCCACGTAGCGCTGCACTTCGTTGCGGGCAGCCTTGGCCAGCTGAGGCTTCAATAAGCTCATGCCGCCGCGCAGCAACAAGCCACCACCTGGCACCAAAGCCGTTAATAAGGAACTCTGGTTAGCCACGTCATCCACTAGGTGGCTCGTCACGCTACTGACATCTACGTAGCGCTCAAACTTGGCTAAGTCGTGGGTTCGCGTAGCTGCCGCGGCTTGCAGCAGCGCGTAGTCCGGCCCCGTTTTGAGGCTGTTGAAATAGTAGTAGCCACCAGCCACGGCCACCAGCACCAGGAGTAGTAAAAGTATTCGCTTCATCGAAAAGGACTGAACGGAAAAGAGGGGGTAGGGACGGCCTAAAATCAGCCGTAAAGCTACTGGCCAGCCGTCTGCCCGCGCCCTCGCCTGCGTACAATGGTATATGTCAGCAACCTCACCTATCCCTGCTTCACAGGGCTATCGGCCCGAAGTACACGGCCACCGCGGCTGTCGGGGTCTGCGCCCCGAAAACACGTTGCCCGCCTTTTTACACGCGCTGGAACTGGGCGTTGATGTCCTGGAGCTCGACGTAGTGATATCCAGCGACCGGCAGGTAGTGGTAGCGCACGAGCCCTGGTTATCGGCCCGCCTGGGCACCGGCCCTAACGGCGAGTCCATTAGCCCGCAACACGAACGCGCTTACAATCTCTACCAGATGCCCTACGCCACCATTCGTCGGTGCGTGGTCGGCGAGCTACCGCTGGCGGCCTTCCCCGTGCAGGTACCCGTGGCCACCTACCGCCCCCTGTTACGCGACGTATTGCAAGCCGTCGAAAGCGCCTGCCGCCTGGCTGGTCGCCCTAGCGTAGGCTATGCCGTCGAGGTGAAAAGCAGCCCTGCGGGCGACGATATTTTTCACCCTACCCCCCTTCCTTTCGTCGAGCTTGTGCTGGCAGAGCTGCGAGCTGCCGGCGTGGCAGCGCGCACCACCCTGCTCAGTTTCGACCCGCGTATTCTCCGGGCGGCTCGGGCGCGAGCGCCCCGTCTGGCGCTATGCCTGCTCAACGAAAACCTCACCCCGGCGGCTACCTTGTTTGAAGAGCTTGGCTTCGTACCGGACACTTACGGCCCCGACTTCGAGTTGCTGTCAACCGATACGGTACAGGCGCTACAAGCCGCCTACCCCGGCTTGCGACTTGTACCGTGGACACTGAACAGCCTGGCAGATTTCACCCAGGCGCTAGAGTGGGAGGTAGCCGGCATCACCACGGATTACCCCGAGCAATTACTCGCATTACTGTCCAAAGCAGTGTAATACGTAAAACGCGTTACAGATTTAGCGTTACATTTTATAATGTTACACGGAATACCGTAATGATGTTACGTGATACTTCTTTCTGTTATAATAGTAACGCCGCTTATTCACGAAACAATTTGGTTTACACTATTGTCCGCTACATCTTTGCAGTGTCATTGTAACCTGTTCCCCCACCCATGCCGCATCAGGGCGAAATACTGCAAGAAGCTATCAAAAACAGCGGTATTTCCATCACGCGCATCGTGGAGGAGCTTGGTATTACGCGTCCGACTATCTATCGTAAATTCAAGGATGATACACTCGATGCTAACTTTGTAAAAAAAATTGGTCTTATTATCGGACATGATTTCTCTCAGGACTTTACGATTACCGAACAATCTGTTCTACCTTTTGTAACACAAGTTGTCCGCGTTCCCGTTACACATTCTGTTACATCTCGTGTAACAGCCGCTACTCCTGTTGATTTGGACCCGTCAAAGCAGCTTTTGGCCCTGCAAACGAAATACATTGCCCTTTTAGAAGCCTACAACGAGCTGTTGTTGAAAGTGTATGGCCCGAAGTAACAAAAATGTTCCACGTGAAACATTTTTGTTTTATTTCAAATCAGCCTGTCCGTATGTCGGGTTACATACAGAGCGAGAATGGGCTTGCAAATACAAGAGGTATCACATCATCCAATTGCTTCTGCCAGGCCAGGTTTCGGCAGGTAAGGATGGCAGACTGCGGACTTCTTAAACAGTCTTTATGGGTAGCCGCACTAATCCACCTGCTAAAAAGGCAACGGGGTGAGCCTTGGTTATCCTAGAGGGGTAGGGAGTTGGAGGAGGCAATAGCCGCCAGAAAATCAAAGGCGGAAAATGGGGTACGTAAGTCTGTCGGGCAGCTACAGAAACACCACTTCGCTCACTACCTGAGCGCCTACTTCGTTGTTCAGCATTTCCAGCACGCGCGTCTTCGCCATCACCAGCTCATGCTTGAGCGGGGCCGAGGAGAGCCGCACAAACAGCTTGCCCTTGGCCACGTATACTTCCTGCGTTTTAAGGGCCACAGCTTTCCCCATCACGCGCTCCCAGCTGGCAACTACGGTTACTTCGTTGAGCTTGCCACCGAGCCGATAGGCCCGCACGAGAGCTTCCAGGCCTTCCTTCAGCGGGATAATGTCGGCCCGGCGAGCGGTAGGGGAGAGGCTAGGTTTTTTCACGGCTTAGGGCTGGAAATACCCAGTGCCAGCCCCTATAAAAAGGCGCGCGGCAAAGGGGTATTGCTTCCCCCAAAAATACGGCTTGGCGCTCGCGAAGCGGGTAGCCAAAAGTCAAATTGCCCGCACGTTTCCGGCTTGCACCTCAAACTGCCGGATGGCGCTGCTTACCCCGGCTAGCGCCTGGTTGGTGCGCTCCAGGTTGGTGTCGGTGAGGAAGACTTGCCCAAACGTATGGTCAGCTACCAGTTCCAGCAGCCGCGCGATGCGCTTATCGTCGAGACGGTCAAATATGTCGTCTAGCAGCAGTAGCGGCTTGGCTGGGGCAGCGCCCGCTGCCTGCGGCCGCTGCGCCAGTAGCTCAAACTGCGCGAGCTTTAGAGCAATAGCAAACGACTTTTGCTGGCCCTGCGAGGCGTAGCTCTTTACGGGTAGCCCATCCATCAGGAAAACGAAGTCGTCGCGGTGAGGGCCGGTAGTGCTGCGCTGCAAAGCCAGGTCGCGGCGCTCATTGGCTAGTAGAAGATGGCGGAAGTCCTGGCCAGTCAATTGGCTCTTATAATCCAGCGAAACTTCCTCGCGCCCATCGGCCAGCTGTAGATAGTGCCGCTGAAATACGGGAACGAACTGGGTAGCGAATCCGGCCCGCAGCGCGGCCAGCCGCTCACCCAGGGGCGCGAGCTGGTCATCGAGTGATTGCAGGTAAAGGGCATCAAAACCCTGGCTGCTGCCACTTAGCTTCAGGGTAGCATTGCGCTGGCGCAGGAAGCCATTATACTGGATGAGGAGCTCTAAAAATTCATGGTCAAGCTGCGACTGAAGGCTGTCGAAATACCGCCGCCGCTCTTCGCTACCCTGCCGAATCAGGTCAGTATCATAGGGGGAGATAAGCACGGCCGGGTAGCGGCCGATATGGTCGGCCAGGCGCTCATAGGGCTGCTTATCGTGCGTAATGGTCTTCTTTTGTCCTACTCGTAGGCTAACCTGGATGGTTTCGGGCCGCTCGGCTGGTGGCGTCGAAAAGCTGCCTTTCACCACAAAAAAATCGGCTCCCTGCTTGATGGCCTGGGCATCGGTACTGGCAAATGCGCTCTTGGTAAGTGCCAGGTAATGAATGGCATCGAGCAGGTTGGTTTTGCCGCTGCCGTTATCCCCAATAAAGCAATTGATGCCGGGGCTGAAGGCAAGGCTGGCTTCTTCGTAATTCTTGAAAAAAAGCAGGTGGAGCTGGTCGAGCGTCATTCGAAGCAATGGGGTGGGAGTACGAGCAGAATTACGTAATTTCGCCCTCCCAACGCGAAATTATATACCCCGAATTATGGCGGAGTCAAAAGTAAAGGATGCGCCGAAGGCTGGCGCTAATAGTAGCAAAGGTGCCAAAGGCCAGCCCTCGAAGGTAGTTGACGCTAAAACCGGCGTCGTAACCAAGACGCAGCCGGCTATCGAAGTATTGCCCAACGCGCACGCCGGTGATAATAATAGCGGGGAGCCCCTTGCTACCTCACCCGACCAACCGGAGTTTTCGAAAGAAGTTTACATGTCGTGGTATGAGCAGATGCAGCTCATGCGCAAGTTTGAAGAGAAAGCCGGCCAGCTCTACGGCCAGCAAAAAATCAAAGGATTTTGCCACTTATATATTGGCCAGGAGGCGTGCGTTGCCGGGGCCGTATCGGCGTTGGAGAAAGGTGACAAGTACATCACGGCCTACCGCGACCACGCGCACCCGCTGGCACTTGGCACGTCGCCAAATGCCATAATGGCCGAGCTGTTTGCCAAAGCCACGGGCTGCTCAAAAGGCAAAGGCGGGTCGATGCACATGTTCGACAAGGAGGTTGGTTTTATGGGTGGCCACGGTATCGTGGGCGCCCAGATTCCGATGGGCGCCGGTATCGCATTTGCTGAGAAGTACAACAAGACGGGCAAGCTGTGCATTTGCTACATGGGCGATGGCGCGGTGCGGCAGGGTGCCTTGCACGAGGCGTTCAACATGGCCATGCTGTGGAAGCTGCCCGTCATTTTCGTAGTCGAGAACAATGGGTACGCGATGGGCACTTCGGTGCAGCGCACCTCCAATGTGACCGACCTGCACATCATCGCGGAAGGCTACCAGATGCCGAACGAGCCCGTGAATGCTATGAACGTGGAGGAAGTGCACAAGGCCGTGGCCCGCGCTGCCGAGCGCGCCCGTGGCGGCGAAGGCCCGACGTTCCTGGAATTCAAAACCTACCGCTATAAAGGCCACTCGATGAGTGACCCCGCCAAGTACCGCACGAAGGAAGAGGTAGAAGAATACCGCCACCGCGACACGATTGAAGCAATTCGCCACACCATCCTCACGCACAACATGGCGACCGAGGAGGAACTGACGGCCATTGATGAGCGCATTAAAGGCCGGGTGCAGGAGTCGGTTGAATTCGCGGAGAATTCGCCCTACCCCGATGCGGCTGAGCTGTATCACGATGTGTACGTGCAAAGTGATTATCCGTATATCCACGACTAACCATTATTAACCCGGCCCCTTGCTTGCGTAGCCGGGTGGCCTCTTGCGCCGCTAAGCTTACTAAAGCCACGCGGCACTGAGCTACCTATCCCAATGTCTAAGATTCCATATACCGGCAAAACGCCGGGAGCCCGTCAGCCCATTCGCCCGGTTTCGACCGACCCGCTGGCCCCGGCCGAAGAAAGCTACGTGACCGAAAATCCGTTGCTCGAAGACCCCGATGCCCTGGCAGCGCGCCTGGCGGAATCGGAAGATTTTGTGCGGCGCAACCGGAACGTGCTGCTGGGTATTCTGGTGGTGGTAGTGGCGGCCATCGCGGGCACGTTTGGCTACAACTACTGGCGCACGGAACAGAACACGCAGGCGCAAAACGCGATGTTTAAAGCGGTAGACTACTGGGAGGCTGACTCGCTTGGCAAGGCCACGAAGGGCGACGGCAAGCACCCCGGCCTCGACAAAGTGGCGACTGAATATAGCAGCACGAAAGCCGGCAACCTCGCCGATTTCTACGCTGGCGTAGCCGCGCTGAAGCAGGGTAAGTTTCAGGATGCCTACAATTACCTGGACAAGTTCAGCTCGGATGACTACCTGGTGCAGTCGCGGGCTTACGCGCTGATGGGCGACGCGAAGCTGGAGCTGAACCAGCCCAAGGACGCCGCCGACCTCTACGCCAAGGCTGCCGACCACAAGGCCAACGAGTACTTCTCGCCCGGCTACGTGCTCAAGCAAGGCATCGCGCTGGAAGCGGCCAAGGATAATGCCGGCGCCATTAAGGCGTACGACCGGATTCTAAACGACTACCCGGCGGCCCAGGAGGCCGGTGAAGCGCGTCAGCGCAAGGCGGCTCTAAGCCAATAAGCGCGCGTATAGAACGTTCGAAGTCGCAACGGCGCTTCCCTATCGTGGGAGGCGCCGTTGCCATTTAGCGAGCCCTACCCCCTCTTTTATACCCAACCCGGCAACGAACAGAAAGGTGAGGCCCTGCTGCCCGCCCGCGCTGGTCGCATCCGCGAAATCTGCTTCATCCGCGAAATCTGCGATTTTATGGCTACTGCCCTCCAAAACCTGAGTACTTACGACAGCGCTGGCTTCACCGACATCAGTGAAAAGCGCTTTGGCCTGGTCGTGGCCGAGTGGAACCGCGAGCTGACCGATACGCTCAGCAACGGCGCCTACGAGACGCTGCTGAAGCACGGGGCCAAGCCGGAAAATATTTTTCGTAATACCGTGCCCGGCAGCTTCGAGCTGACGCTGGGGGCGCAACTGCTGGCCCAGCACGACGAGATGGACGCGGTTATCTGCCTGGGGGTAGTAATCAAGGGCGATACGAAGCACGACGACTACATCTGCCACGCCGTGGCGCAGGGCCTGACCACGGTCGGGCTGAAGTATAATAAGCCGGTGATATTTGGCCTGGTAACCACCAATACGCTGGAGCAAGCCTGGGACCGGGCCGGCGGACGCCACGGCAACAAGGGCGTGGAGGCCGCGGTAGCGGCCATTCAAATGCTCGGATTCTGAGGCAAAGGTGTAGCCGGCGAAGCAAAGCCGCTGAAACCAATTACCTTTGCCCCCGCGAAGCCAGTTCGGCGCGTTTCCTGACTAAGTAGCTGCTATTAACACTGCTAAACTTTTTGGCTTAGTGCGGCGTTGGTTTTGCCAGGCCATTGGCCTGCCGCCCTCAATTTGTTACTTTTTTACCTGCTTTTCGATGTCCGAGGAAAACCTCCGCTATTCGCGGGAAGACTTAGCTGAGTTTGACCAGATTATTCAGGATAAGCTAACGGCAGCTCGCAAGGAGTTGTCCTTCATCAAGGAGACGCTGACCCGTAACAACGAGTCGGGCACTGACACCACGGCGGCTTCACTGAAGGTGCTCGAAGACGGTGCGGAAACTGCCGAGAAGGAGAGCCTAAACCAGTTGGCTTCGCGCCAGATGAAGTTCATTCAGCAGCTGGAGAATGCGCAGCTGCGCATTAAAAATGGCACCTATGGCGTGTGCATCGGCACGGGCAAGCTCATCCCCAAGGAGCGCCTGCGCGCGGTGCCGCACACCCAGCACTCGATTGAGGCCAAACTGGCCCGTCGCGACTAGGCACTACTACGTATACTGGTCCGGACCCGCACCCGGCGCTTCGGCGGCGGCCTGCGGGTCCGGACCTTTTTTTACCGCTTGCCCATTGGGCAGGGGGTAGTACTCACCAGCGCCGGCGGCGCGGGACTATAAGCCAGCATTAGATAACCCTATAAATCAAGATGGGCAAGCAACATTTTTCGGAGGATAAACCAGGCCGGCGCGGCGCGGCTGGTGGCCCCGGGCGGCCGGGCAGCGATGCACGCGGTGGCAACGCGCCCCGTGGCAACAGCAGCAATTATAAAGGCAGCCGGCCCGACGGCCGCGGCGAAGGCTACTCGCCCGCCCGGCCTACGTTTGGGCAAGGCGGCGGCAAGTTTGGCTCCCGGCCCGGTGGCAGCGGCGGCTTCAACAAGCCCAACTTTGGCGAAAAGCGCAGCTTTGGCGGCGACCGTCCTGAGCGCGGCGGCTACGGCGAGAAGCGTAGTTTTGGCGGCGACCGCGGTGACCGCCCGGCCCGTAACTTTGGTGGTGACCGCCCGGCCCGCAGCTCCGGTGGTGACCGGCCCGAACGTGGCGACCGCCCAACTCGCAGTTTCGACGGCGACCGTCCTGAGCGCAGCGACCGCCCGGCCCGCAGCTTTGGCGGCGACCGCCCCGAGCGTAGTGGCTCCGGCGAGAAGCGCAGCTTTGGTGGCGACCGCGATGCCCGACCCCGGCGCTTTGAGCAAAGCAGCGAAGATGGCGAGCGCCGCGAAGAGCGCGGCGAGCGCCCCGCCTACCCCCCCAAACCTATCTGGCAGGGCCAGCCGGTGCGCTACGAAGGCAAACCGACCGTGCCGCGCGGTGACAAAGGCGAGCGCAACCGCAAGTTTATCAAAACCAACCCCGACGGCACGCCCATAACGCCGGCCAGCGACCGCCCCGTGTACACGGGACGCGATGAGCGCCGCTCGTTTGAGGAGCGTGACACGACCCCACGCCCGCGCCCCGAAGGGGGCACTGAGCGCCGCGACGACCGCGCACCGCGCCGCGAAACCGGCGGCCGGCCAGGTGGCGACGACCGCCGCGACCGCCGGCCCGCGGGTGGCGAGGGCACTGAGCGTCGCGGCTTCGGCGGTGAGCGGGGGGGTAGCGACCGCCGCGATAGCTACGCCCGCCGCGACGCCCGCCCCGAGGCAGGTGGCCGCGACGACCGCCGCGGCAGCTACGGCAACGACCAGGGTCCTAGCCGCGAGCGTACCGAAGGTGCTTTTGGCAAGCCGCGCAGCTACGGCGAGCGCCCATCCAACACGAGCAGCGGCACGTTCCGCGAGCGGCGCGAGGCCATGCGCGAAGCCCAGAGCGGCCCGCGCCGCGGCACTACTTACGGCAGCACCGATAAGGGCCGCACGGGCGACACGGTGGGCCAGGCGCCCGATTACAAAAACCTCACGCACTACGAAAAGGACAAGACGCGCGGCAACAAGCGCCGGGCTAGCGAGGAAGACTTCGGCAACGAAGAGCTGCGCCTGAACCGCTACATCGCCAACGCGGGTATTTGCTCGCGCCGCGAGGCCGATGCCCTTATTGCCGCCGGCGAAATCCGGGTCAATGGCGAGGTGATTACCGAAATGGGCTACAAGGTGCAGCCCACCGACACGGTGCAGTACGGCAAAACTAACCTCAACCGCGAGAAGCTGGTGTATGTGCTGCTGAACAAGCCCAAGGACTTCATCACGACCACCGACGACCCCGAGGGCCGCAAAACGGTGATGTCGCTGGTGGCCACGGCGTCGAAGGAGCGCATTTTCCCGGTGGGCCGGCTCGACCGCAATACCACGGGCCTGTTGCTCTTCACCAACGATGGCGAGGTAGCTCAAAAGCTGTCGCATCCATCGCACAAGAACAAAAAAATCTACCAGGTGGAGCTGGACAAGCCGCTCATGGCCGAGCACCTGGGCCAGATTGCCGCCGGGCTGGAGCTGGAAGACGGCAAGGCCGAAGTCGATGACGTGGCCGTAGTGGCTGGCAACCCGCACTTCGTGGGTATCGAGCTGCACGTGGGGCGCAACCGCATCGTGCGCCGCATTTTTGAGCACCTGGGCTACGATGTAGTCGCCCTCGACCGCGTGCAGTACGCGGGCCTCACCAAGAAAGAGCTGCCGCGAGGCAAGTGGCGTTTCCTGAGTGAGCAGGAGGTTATCCGGTTGAAATACTTCATGTAAGATGTTGGTGCCTGGTGCTTAGTGCCTGGTGCTTGGGTCGTTTAAAGATTCCCAAGCACCAGGCACTGAGCACCAGGCACCAATACCCAAGCACCAAGAAATGACTACCCTGGCCCTCGACCTCGGCAATACCGCGCTGAAATACGGGCTGTCTGGGCCGGAAGGCACCCGCGAAAGCGGCGTGCTGACTACGCCGGCGCAGCTGGCGGCGCTGTGGCAGCGGGCACAGCCCCGGCAGGCCATCCTGTCGTCGGTGGCTGAGGAGGCGGCTACCCAGCCCTGGCTGGCCGAGCTGGCGGCGGTCGATGGTCTGGCGCGGGTATTGCCTTTTCGGCCGGGCTTTACGCCGGTGCCGCTGCGCAACGCCTACGCTACCCCCCACACGCTGGGCCCCGACCGGCTGGCCGGGGCAGTGGGGGCGGCCAGCCACTGGCCTGGCCACGACCTGCTCATTATCGACGCGGGCACGGCCCTGAAGCTAGACCTTGTTACGGCCGATGGCACGTACCACGGTGGTAGTATCGCGCCGGGGCTGCGGATGCGCTTGCAGGCCCTGCACGCGTTTACGGGCCGGCTGCCGTTGGTAGAGTTGCCGCCGGCCACCGAGCCGGTGCAACTAATTGGCCGCTCCACGGCCTCTTCGCTGCTGAGTGGGGTAGTGGGCGGCACCGCCGCCGAGGTGCGCGGCCGGGTGGCCGAGTACCAGCAGCGCTACCCCGATTTGAGGGTAGTCCTGACCGGCGGCGATGCCCCGTACCTAGCGGCGGCCCTTACGCTGCTGGCCGGCCGTATCTTTGCCGTGCCAGAACTGGTGCTGCTGGGCCTGGATAAGATTTTACGCTATAATGTTGACAACTAAAAAACTATCCGGGGCCCTGCTGACGGCCGTTGCTACCCTCTTCGCCGGCTCGGCGCTGGGGCAGGGGCTGGGCAACTCGCCGTACTCGCGCCTGGGCCTGGGCGACTACGCGGGCAACTACGGGGGCGTGCGCCAGCTGGGTATGGGCGGCACCGGCCTGGCCGCGCCTAATACGGGCAACGTCAACGAGTTAAACCCCGCCTTACTGGCTTATACTCCCCGCACTACCTGGGAGGCCGCCTTCAGTGCCCAGGTAAAAACGGTGAGCAACGCGGCCACCTCGAACCGTAACGGTTCGGGTACGCTGGGCTACCTGGCCCTGGCGGTGCCGCTCAACAAGCGCTGGGGCGCCGCTATCGGCCTCAAGCCCTACAGCGCCGTCGATTACCAGGCTACTAGTACCGGCGTGGTCAACGGCGACCCTGGGGCCGTGGCCATCCGGCAGTACCAGGGCACGGGCGGCCTCTCGGAAGCCTACTTTGCCCACGGCATCCACGTGCTGCGCGACTTCAATATCGGGGGTAGCGCCTCGTATTTGTTTGGTACTATTGACCAGACGACGGGCACGGCCATTACTACCCCCACTATTTCGGCCCGGCAGCTGGTAGTGGCGGAAGAGTTTTTGCGCTACTCCGATTTTCTGTTTCGGGCGTCGGCGCACTACCGCCACAAGCTTGGCAAAACGCTGAACCTGAACCTGGGCGGCGTCCATACCTTCCAGGCCAACCTGAAGGCCTCACGGCAGCGCACCACGGAGCAGCGCGATGCCAATGGCGCCGTTATTGGCTCTGTCACGCAGCTCTCAGACGATTCGGGCAATACCATCGTGCCGTCGCTCTCGCAGGTGGGCCTGACCCTGGACAATGGCAGCAACTGGTCGGGCAGCATTGATGGGTCATATCAGCAATGGTCCAGGTTCAATTCCTTCAGCCTGCTCTCGACGGCGGGCCTCAGCAATACCTGGCGCGTGGCCACCGGCGGCGAGTTCACGCCCGACCCCGGCTCGGTGGAGCACTACTTCCAGCGCGTGACGTACCGCGTGGGCCTCAGCGTGGCCCAGCTGCCGTATGCGCCGCTCGGCCAGCAGCTCTACGACCGGGCCGTGCACTGGGGCTTCGCGTTTCCGCTGCCCACTGCTACCCCCCTCGAATCGACGGTTATCAACCTGGCCTTCGTCTACGGCATCCGGGGCAATACCAGCTACCTCTACGGCGACAATGGTACGAGCAACGTGCGCGAAAACTACCTGCGCGTGCAGGTGGGGGCCACCCTCAGCAACCGCTGGTTTATCAAGCGGCGCCTGCAATAGTGGGTCACTTAGGTGCCAGGTGGGGGGGTAGGGGCGTGGCTGGCTTGCTGCTGGCGGGCCTGCTAGCCGCTGGCTGCCAGAAGAAAGATGATGCGGTGAAGCGCATTATCTACAATGGCCCGCTGTTCGAAACGGAGAACGTGGTGACGCTGCTCAGCGACTCGGCGCGGCTGCACATTCGCCTGACCGCACCGCTGGAACAGGTTTTTGAGAACAGCGACCGGCTATACCCCAAGGGCACCACCGTCACGATTTACGACAAGCCGGGTAAAGTCATCGTCAATACTATCAAATCCAGGTGGGCGAAGTTTGACAATGCCAAGCAGCTCTATATCCTGCGCGGCGCGGTGAAAGTGGCCAACGTGCCCGAAAAGCAGCAGCTCGATACCGAAGAGCTGTTTTATAACCGCAGTCAGCAAAAAATCTACACCGACAGCGCCATGTTCGTGCGCGTGCAAACGCCCACCGAGGTGCTCACCGGCTACGGTCTCACCGCCAACCAGGATTTCTCGCGCTACGGCATTCACCGGCCCAAAGGGGTTTTCTCCCTGGCCGAAGCCCAGCGGCTGGGTAAGTAATGGCTGATTGTTAGTTGTTAGCGAGGCGTCGGAGTACGGGGCGGGCTGCCGGCTTTTCGCCGGCTGTCCGCTCGTCGTTCGCGCCGCTTGTTCTGCCGACGAGCGGACAGCCGGCGAAAAGCCGGCAGCCCGCACCAGCCAGGCTATACACCGATTTCGAAACCGCGCTAACAATAAACAACCAAACCAACCCATGAAATTCGATAAATCCCTGCTGCGCACCGTGCTCTTTTCCTTCGGTGTAGTGGCGTTTGTTATCGGCGTGTACCAGACTATTCTGGAGAAGGACCTGGGGCGTAATTACTGGATATTCATGATTTCGCTGGCTTGCTGGCTGCCCCTTAATTATTGGCGGCAGCAGGAGGCGCGCCGGGCCAAGGAGATTGAAGTAGCCAGGCAAGTGGCGGAGCTAAACAAGCCCGCCCGAAAAAATAAGAAGCGCCGCTAGCGCCCCTGAGCCCACTTCGGGCCCGCCCAGGGGGGTAGGAGCTTGATAGTTCGGCGGGTTTATGGTTATTTTGCGCCTCTTTTTGAGATTAGGTAAAATTTGTTCCTGGTTCCTGGTTTCTAGTTTGAACGACAACTAGGAGCCAGAAACCAGGAACTCGAAACAAGCAACGTAAATGGCTTTAATTAACACGATACGGGAAAAATCGGGGGTAGCCGTGGGTGCCGTCGCCGTCGGGATGCTGCTCTTTATAGTCGGCGGCGACCTGGTTGGGGGAAAAAACCGCCTCTTTGGCCGCGATGGCAACGTGGTGGGCGAGGTGAACGGTGAAAAGATTGAATTGCCCGAATTCAACGCCGCGCTGGAGCAAGCCAAGCAAAACTTCGCCAACCAGCAGGGCCGTCCGCCCGACGAGCAGGCGCTGGGCTACCTGCGCGACCAAACCTGGAACCAGCTGCTCTACCGCCGCGCCTTCCAGCCCGAAATCGACAAGCTCGGCCTGGCCGTGGGCGACGACGAGGCCGTGGACATGGTGCAGGGCGACAACCCCAACCCCGCCATCAAGCAGGCCTTCACCGACCCCAAGACGGGGCAGTTTGACCGGGCCCGCCTCATCGACTACCTCAAGAACCTCGACAAGCTGCCGCCCGAGGCTCAGGCTGCCTTCCACAACTTTGAGGCGAGCCTGCGCGACTTCGACCGGCCGGTAAACAAGTTCAACGCCCTGCTCAAGAACTCGGTGTACGTAACCACCGCCGAGGCTAAATACTACGACCAGGCCCAGAACGCGAAGGCGAATTTCCGCTACCTGTTCGTGCCCTACACCAGCGTGTCGGACTCGGCTTTTAAACCCACCGACGCGCAGCTGCAGGACTACCTCGACCGCCACAAGAGCCGCTACAAGGTGGAAGATGGCCGCAGCATCGAGTACATCGTGGTGCCCGAGGTAGCCACCAAAGCGGACAGCGCCGCCCTGCGCCAGAGCGTAGCTGGCCTGGCCCAGCAGTTCGGCACCGCGCCCAACGACTCGCTCTTCGTGCGCTCCAACTCGGACCAGCCCTACAACCACGCCTACCTCTCGCCGGCCGAGCTGCCCGAGAAGCTGCGCCAGCAGCTGCCCCTGAAAGTAGGCGAGGTGTACGGCCCGTATGTGGACAACAACTCGCTGGCTATCTACAAGGTAACTGGCGCCAAGGCCGGCGCCAAGCCCGCCGCCCGCGCCAGCCACATCCTCATCAAGCCCGCCGGCAACACGCCCGAAGCCAAAGCCGCCGCCAAAAAGCAGGCCCAGGATATTCTGAATAAAATCAAGGCCGGGGCCGACTTCGCGGCGATGGCCCGCCAGTTTGGCACCGACGGCACCAAGGACCAGGGCGGCGACCTGGGCTGGTTTGAGGAAGGCCGCATGGTGCCGGAGTTCAGCAAGGCCGTATTTGCGGCCTCGTCGCCCGGCCTGCTGCCCAACCTCGTGGAAACCAGCTTTGGCTACCACATCATCAAGGTAACGGCGCCCAAAACCAACCAGACCTACCAGGTAGCCGCCGTGGTGAAAAACGTGCAGCCCAGCGACGCCACCCGCGAAGCCGCCTACGCCAGGGCCGAGCAGCTGCAAGCCGGTGCCACTACCCTGGCCGATTTCCGCGCCCTGCCCACCAAGGACAAGACGCTGCAAAAGCAGGAAGTCAAGTTTGTGACCCGCGACGCGCAGACGCTCAACAACCTGCCCGGCTCGCGCGAAATCGTGCGCTGGGCCTTTGGCTTCAACCCCGATGGCGGCGCCGAAACGAAAGTGGGCGACGTGCGCAAGTTTGACATCGGCGACCTGCACGTAATCGCGGCCGTGACCGATGCCCGCACCAAGGGCACGGCCACCATCGAGAGCGTTCGCCCCGAGCTAACCGCCGCCGTGCGCAACGAGCTTAAGGCCAGGCAACTCATGGACAAGCTGCGAGGCAAAACCGGCTCGCTCGAAGACCTGGCCAAAGCGGCTGGCAACGGCGCGGTGGTGCAAACCGCCGAGGGCGTGGCTCAGGGCCAGGGCACGATTCCAAACGTAGGCTTCGAGCCCGACGCCGTGGGCCGCGCCTTCGCCCTCAAGCCGGGCCAGAAGTCGGCCCCCGTCCAGGGCGAGCAGGGCGTGCTGGTAGTAGAGGCTACCAGCGTGCTGCCTTCTACCCCCAACGATATGAAAATGGTGCGCCAGCAACTGACGCAGCAGCGCCAGCAGCGCCAGGACGGCCTCATCTACGAGGCCATCAAGGCCCAGGCCAAGGTGCAGGACAACCGCTCGAAGTTCTTCTAAGCCTGAGTTTTTGGCTGAGATAGAAATTTTCGCCCCGGCCGCGTAGTACTTATCCAAGCCAGTACTATCACTGCCATAAAGAAAACGACCTGTCGCACAAGCAATTGCTTGTGCGACAGGTCGTTTTCTTTATGGGCTAAAGAGTATTCGTAGAAGAAAAAGTTGCGCAAAAGCTAGCTGCTATCACGATGCCATACTGATTTAGGTTATATATTGCCAAAGCAATTTCATGCCTAACTTATTGTTTTATGAAGCACTTGTTGACTCTAGTAGGGATTTGTCTGGCCCCGGTGTCCTTGCTGGCGCAGGAGGGGCCTATGCTGCATCCGGATTTACACCGGACCAATACCTCCGCGGCTACCAGCCGGGCGGTGGAAGTGGCGGCGAAGCTGCCCACCAATTCTAATTCACACCTCAGCGACGAGCTCCAGCAGCTTTATAGCTACGCGGGGGGGGTAGGGCTGGCCGGCCGTGGCGCGGGGCCGCTGGCACTGGCGGCCATAAGCGAAGCCTTTCCAGAGCTGCTGCTGAGCGGTGAGCAGGGTCCGGCCTCGGTGCTGGTGCGCGTGACGGCCCGCGACGTGGCCGCCCTGCGGCCACTACTCGAAGCGCGGGGCTTCGTCACGGTTGCGGCCCGGCCGCAACTGCACTTCATGGAGGGCCGGCTGCCGGTGAGCCAGCTGGCGCCCGGCGCGGCGGGCGTGGAGAGCCTGGCCGCGCGGGGCCTGCTGGGCGTGCTGCCCGTGTGGCGGCCCGTGGGCAGCACCGGCCGCTATTCGAGCCAGGCCGACTACGGCTTGCAGGCCAACCGCGTGCGGGCGGCCAAGCCCACTGGCTACGACGGCACCGGCTGGCGCGTGGGCGTGATGAGCGACTCGTATAACTCGCTGGGCGGGGCCGCGGCGGGCGTGGCCTCCGGCGACCTGCCCGCCAGCGTGCAGGTGCTGCAAGACCTGCCCCCCGGCGCGGGTACCGACGAGGGCCGGGCCATGATTGAGTTGATTCACGACATCGCGCCGGGGGCGGGCAAGGCCTTCAGCTCGGTGTACCAGGGCGAGGCCGACTTTGCCGACCAGGCCCTGCGCCTGGCCGACCCCACGGTGGGCAACTGCCGGATTCTGGTGGATGACATCAGCTACTTAGGCGAGCCTATGTTTCAGGAGGGCGTTATCGCGCAGGCCGTGAACGAGGTAAGCTCGCGGCTGGGGGTAGCGTTTTTCAGCTCGGCCGGCAACTACGCCGACGCCTCGTGCGAGTACGCCAATCACCCCTTCGTGCCCGTGGCGGGGGGTAGCGGCAACGCCGACCTGGATTTTACGCCCGATGCCAAAGGCGACACGCGCCAGCACTTCAGCATTCCGAAAACCAGGCGGCTGTTCCTGTTTTTGCAGTGGAGCGACCCGTTTTATACCGCCAGCGGCGTGAAAACGGACCTGGATATGTACCTGATTAAGACCCGCGCCGGTGGCGCGGTGATGAGAGGCGATACCATCGCCCGCGGCACCAGCAACAGCATCTTGAGCCAGAATCCGGTCGAAATAATATCCTATACGAACAACAACGACACTGACACCGAATTCGACCTGGTAATCAGCCGCCGCAAGGGCACGGCCGACCCGACGCGGGTGAAGTATATTTCCTACGGCAGTGCCATCAGCGACGACCCTAAGGTAACCACCGCGATTCAGCTGGAATACTTCACCCGTAGCAGCACCATCTCGGGCCACCACGCCGCCGCTAGTGTCAACTCGGTGGCCGCCGCGGTATCCTACATCCGCCTGCTGCCGGAGAGCTTTACTTCTCAGGGCAACATTACGTATCTCTTTAACCCCGACGGCAGCCCGCTGGCCGCGCCCGTGGTGCGCGCCAAGCCCGACTTCGCATCTATTGATGGGTGCACCACCTCGTTTTTCGGGCAGAAATTCACCGGCCAGGACCCTAAAGACGGCTTTTTATTCTTCGGCACCTCGGCGGCGGCCCCCAACGCGGCGGCCGTAGCGGCGCTGCTGTTGCAGGCCAACCCCAACTTTACCCCGGCCCAGGTCACTGCCCGGCTCAGCGCCACGGCCCGCGACATCAATACGCCCGGCTTCGATGCCCTCACCGGGGCGGGCCTGATTAACGCCTATGATGCCGTGTTCGGCCCGCAAACGTCGGCCCCGGCCCCGTTCGTCGAAACCTTCGACAGCCCGACCCTGTCGCGGGCCTGGGAGCTGCAAGGCAGCTCCTACGGCCGCATTCTGGTGCGCAATGACTACGGCCCCGCCTCCGCGCCGGGCCACCTCGTGCTGGATGGCATTCTGGCCTCGGTGGGCTTGTCGAACCGCCGTGATATTGCCGAGCTGCGCCTCGACCTGAGCGCGGCGGCGGCCGGTGGCTGGGTGCTGACGTTCAAGCACAAGAAGTTTGGTAACGAAACCGACGAGGCGATGCCCGCCACGTTTACCACCAGCTCCAGCACCGACGGGGTAGCGCTGAGCGTGGATGGCATCAACTGGTTCCGCCTGGCCGATATCACGGGTGCCAACGCCACCACCGACTACAAAACGGTGAGCGTTAACCTGAATGACTTTGCCACGACCAACTCGCTGACCCTGGGTAGCACCGTGCGCATTCGCTTCCAGAGCATGAGCAACGGGGAAGTGGATGCGACTAATCCCAAATTCAGAGGGGGCCGGGCGTTTGACGACGTGACGGTGGTAGGGGCCAACGCCACCCAGGCCCCGGTGGCGCAGTTTGGCTCGTCGGCCACCCCGGTGGCGCTGTGCCCCGGCAGCACGGTGCAGTTCACCGATGCCTCGCTGTTCGCGCCCACCAGCTACGCCTGGTCTTTCCCAGGGGGCACGCCGGCCACCAGCACCGTGGCCAACCCGGTAGTTACCTACAACACGGCCGGCACCTACGACGTGACGCTGACCGTGACCAATGCCAGCGGTAACTCGACCCGCACCACGGTGGGCGTGGTCACGATTTCCAGCGTGAAACCCACGGCTAACTTCACGGCCCGCCAAGCGCCCATCTGCCCAGGAGGCCAGGTGAAGTTTACCAACCGCTCGACCAACTGCCCCAGCACCTACGCCTGGACGTTTCCGGGCGGCACCCCGGCCACCAGCACCGATGCCAACCCGACCGTGACCTTTGCCACGGCGGGCACCTATACGGTGAGCCTGGTGGCCAGCAACAGCAACGGCGCCAGCACGGCCAAGACCTTTACCGTGCAGGTGCAGGGCGCGGCCCTGGTTATCCCCTACGCCGAAACGTTTGCGTCGGGGATTCCGACCGCCTGGGGCGTGCTGAATCCTGACAACAGCCTGACCTGGACCTCGGCCCCCGGCACGCTGCTCAAGGACGGCACCCGCGGCACGGCCGTGGTGATGCCTTTCGGCCCCTACGCGGCCGTGGGCCAGCGCGACTCGCTGCAATCGCCGGCCCTCAACCTGGCCGCCGGGCAGGCGAACGTTTCGTTGCGGTTCGACCTGGCCTACGCGCCGATTGACCTGCTGGGCTCGGCCAACGACTCGCTGGCGGTGCTCGTGTACACGGCCTGCACCAACACCCGCCTGGGCCAGGTATACCTGAAATCGGCCAAAGCTGGCCTGGGCACCACGCTGCCCCGCGCCAATACCACCTTCGCGCCTTCCTCGCCCAGCCAATGGCGGCAGGAGAATGTGGACCTGAGCGCCTACGCGGGCCAGCAGGTGTACCTGCGCTTCGTGGCCTACAACCAGTATGGCAATAACCTCTACCTCAGTAATGTGCGGGTAGATAACGCTGCCCTGCTGGCCACCCGCGCCCAGGTTGACTCGCCGCTGCTGCAAGCCTACCCCAGCCCCGTGGCTGGTGGCCACGGCCTCACTTTGTCGTTGCCCAGCGTGGCGGGGGCTGCCTCGGTGCGCCTCATCGACGCCCTGGGCCGCACCACCTGGCAGGCCACGGTGGCCCTGAGCTCCGGGGCCGCGACCAACCGTACGCTCAGCGCCCCGCTGGCGGCCGGCCTCTACACCGTGCTCTGCGAAACGGCCAATGGCCAGCGCTATACCCGGCGCGTAGTGGTAGAATAGGGCTTTTATGAGCTGTCAGCGCTTAGCTGCTAGCTGTTAGCTTCTGGAAAAACCCGGTCGGCTGCTTAGCCGGCCGGGTTTTTTGTGGGGGGTAGGGGGCTGTTTCAAGGAGGGTAACCAAGCGGCTTGACTGGTTTGTGCCCGCCCTCGCCGCCGGCAGGGCACTACTTCTGAGCTGGCCGCGTATCTTAGACAACTTAAAAACCAGAGCCTATGCCTACTCTTGAACCCGCCGTGCGCCCGCCGCGCCGCGCCGCTGCCACCGCCGCCCGCCGCGCCCTGCTGCGCGAGCGCCTGGTGCGCGAAACGCTCGATGGGCGGCTCCTCTACTACGCAGGTTATCAAGCCGTGCTGGCCGGCCGTAAAACGGCTGAGGAAATTATGGGTTCAAGCTCGTTGCAGTGGGTGCTGGTGGGGTATTTCATGGAATTTATGATTCTGAATCTCGACCGCAAAAAGTACTGGTTTGCCACCAACGAAGCCGGCGTGCACCTCGACCACCGCGATAACCTGTCGCACGATGTAGCCATCTACGAAAAGGCTACCCTGCCGCCCGAGCAGATAAACACCCGCTACGTGACGGTGCCGGCCAGAGTGGTGGTCGAAATTGACGTGCGCATCGATATGCAGGACCCGGCCGACAGCAACTACGTCAACCGCAAGATTCGCAAGCTGCTGGATTTCGGCACCGAGCGCGTTATCTGGGTCTTTACCGATTCGCGGCAGGTGCTGCTGGCTGAGCGCGGGGCCGATGCCTGGCTCACGATGGACTGGCACCGCGACCTGGAGCTGCTCGACGGGCAGCAGTTTAACATCGGGCAGTACTTGCAGGAGCAGGGAATTGGATGAGTTACTAATTATTTGATGTGCTGTTTTCGAATAACCAAGCAGAACATAAGATACTGCCGCTAAAAATCCGGTCAGTTAGCTAACCGAACGGGTTTTTGCAGGAGGTAGGGCTGGATTTGAAGTTGCCACTGACTATTCCCGGTCCCGTCGCCAGGTATCAAACAAAGCGCTTATGGCTTTGCTGCTTATCTTACTTCTCCTTGACTGATTGTCGCCATGCAACCAAAAGTAACCATCCCGTTCATCCAGCGCGGCCTGCCGGGTCTGCTGGGCATCGTTCTTGGCCTGACGCCGTGCTTCGTGTTTCGCCATTCCAGCCCCTGGCCGGATGAGGTGAAGCACCGGATGTTTCAGTTAGCGATGGTGCTGGCAATGGGGGGTAGCGCTCTGGTTAGCAGCTACGTGTGGCAGCGGCCCTGGCAGGCCATGCGGTCCGAACTGCTGGCCATCGCCACTATGCTGACTTGTATGCCGGTGCTTTTTTGATAAAAAACCGTGAGGGGCAGGGGCGTGCCCGCCCTACCCCCGCGGGCTTGAACAAACCGGCTTAGTCTGCGCGTTAGGACAAAAACCAGGCTGGCCCCGTCGTGAAAAAAATGCGTTCTACTTCGTTACTGCTCGTGGCGGCTTGCCTGGCGCTGGCTGCGCCCGCTGCCGCTCAGCAGCCCGGCCTACCCCGCGCCGGCAGCTGGGCTCCTATCGACGGGCCCACCCTGGCCCGCGACTACGCCCGCCGCGGCGAGTACGAGAAGGCCGCTTTTCTCTTCGAAAAGCTGAAAAGCGAGGAGCAAACCAGCCCCGCCGTGCTGCCCGACTACGTGGCCTCGCTGCAAGCCCTGAAGCGCTACAAAGACGCCGAGAAGCTGGTAAAAAAGGCCCTCAAGCAGCACCCCGAGGAGGGCAGCTACGGCGTGCTGCTGGGCGCGCTCTACACGGCGGCCGGCGACCCGGCGGCGGCCGACAAGCAGTACCAGCGCGTTATCAGCCAGTTGACGTCGGCGCAGGTGGGGGGGGTAGCGGCCGAATTTGGCCGGCGCGAACTGCCGGCGTGGGTCGAGCGCACCTACCTGCGCGGCCGCGAGTTGGCCCGCAGCAACACCGAGTACGCCCCGGAGCTTATTCAACTCTACACCCAGAGCCAGGAGCAGGACAAGCTGCTGGCCGAAACGCTGCACCTCGTGGAGCGCGACGAGCAGCAGCTGCCCTTCGTGCGCAACATGCTCCAGAATGCCCTGCGCGAGGAAAAAGACTTCGACGCGCTGGAGAAAATCCTGTTGACCAAGGTGCAGGCCCAGCCCGACCAGCAGTCCTACGCCGAGCTGCTGCTGTGGCTGCAAGTGCAGCGCCACGACTTCGCGGGCGCGCTGGTGCAGGCCCGCGCCCTCGACCGCCGTGCCCAGGCCCAGGGCAGCCGCGTGCTGAGCCTGGCCGGCATCGCGCAGCGCAACCGCGACTACGCCACGGCTATCGCGGCCTGCGAGTACGTGGTGCGCGAATACCGCACCGGCCCCAACTATCAGCTGGCCCGCCAGCTGCTGCTGGAAGCCCGCGAGGCCCAGGTGCGCGACACCTACCCCGTGGACCCGGCCCAGGTGCGGGCCCTGGCCGTCGACTACGAGAAGCTCATCGCCGAGCTGGGCCCTACCCCCAGCGCCGCCCCCGTCATGCGCGACCTGGCCAACCTCTACGCCTTTCAACTCGATAATAAAGCCAAGGCCATGAGCCTGTTGCAGCAGGTGATAGCCATGCCCCGCGCCGAAACCGACGTGGTAGACGAGGCCAAAACCACCCTCGGCGACCTGTATTTATTGAAAGGCGAGCCCTGGGAAGCCACGCTCTTGTACTCGCAGGTGGAGAAGGCCCACCCCGAGGCGCCGCTGGGCTACGAGGCCAAGCTGCGCAACGCCCGGCTCAGCTACTTCGCCGGCGACTTTAAGCTGGCCCAGAGCCACTTGGATATTCTGAAAGAAGCCACTACCCGCGAAATCGCCAACGATGCCATGCAGCTCTCGCTGCTCATCCAGGAAAACACGGTGGAGGATACCCTGGGCCTGGCCCTGAAAGAGTACGCCGCCGTGGAGGAACTGGCGTTTCAGAATAAGATTCCGCAGGCCGAGGCGGGCCTCGACGCGCTGCTGCGCAAGTACCCCGGCCACGCCCTCACCGACGACGCCCTGTTTTTGAAGGCCCGGCTGCAACGGCGCACCGGCGACTACGCCGCCGCCGTGCGCACCCTGGGCCTGATTACCGGCAACCCCAAGTACGACGTGCTGAGCGACGACGCGCTGTTTTTAACGGCGGAGATTCAAGACGAAAATCTCAAGGACAAATCCAAAGCCCAGGCGCTGTACCAGGAGGTGCTGACCAGGTACCCCGGCAGCATCTACGTGGCCGAGGCCCGCAAGCGCTTCCGGCGGCTGCGCGGCGACGCCGTGCAGTAGCCGGGGGTAGGGGCTAGCGGAAGAAAAGGAACATCACGGCCAGGGCCAGGATGAACACCACGTACATCAGGCCATCGGACAGAATGTACTGGCGGTAGCGCTGGTAAAACTCGTGAAGACGGCGCATGGGGGTAGGGGTGAAGCCCGGCGAAGGTACGCCCGTTAATTTTTGTGTACTTTTGAGGCTATTCTTGTCCCAATTATTAATGGCTGTTATCCCTTTCAAGCGCTGGATTCTCGCGCCCGAACCCGACCCCGCAACGGTGGCCGGCCTGGTGCAGGCGCTGGGTATCAGCCTGGTACTGGCCCAGCTACTGGTGCAGCGCGGCATCGATACGCCCGCCGCCGCCCGCGATTTTTTTGAGCCCGACCTGGCTAAGCTGGCCTCGCCCTGGCTGATGTGCGACATGGACCGGGCCGTGGCCCGCGTGCGCAAAGCCCTCGACGACGGCGAGCGCATTCTGGTGCTGGGCGACTACGACGTGGACGGCATTACGTCGGTGGCGCTGGTAGTCAGCTTTTTGCGGCCACTGGCCGAAAGCCTGGATACCGCTGAGGACGCGAGCCGCTTCCAGCCCTACATCCCCGACCGCCACCGCGAGGGCTACGGCATCTCGATGCAGGCCGTGGACTTTGCCAAGGAAAACGGCTTCAGCCTGATTATCGCCCTCGACTGCGGCGTGAAGGCCGTGGAGCAGGTAGCGTACGCCAACTCGCGGGGGGTAGACTTCGTGATATGCGACCACCACCTGCCGGGCGAAGCGCTGCCGCCGGCCGTGGCCGTGCTCGACCCCAAGCGCCTGGATTGTACTTATCCCTACCCCGACTTGTCGGGCTGCGGCGTCGGCTTCAAGCTCTTGCAAGCGGTTACCGAGAAGCTTAACCTGCCGCTGGCCCCGCTCTACGCGCAGCTCGACCTCGTGACGGTGAGCATCGCGGCCGACGTGGTGCCCGTGACCGGCGAAAACCGTATTCTGGCCACCCACGGCCTGCGCCGCTTCAACGTGACGCAGGCGGCGGCCTTTGCCGTGCCCCAGCCCTCGGCCCTGGCCTCGGCCGATACGCTCGATGGCCCCGCGCCTCTACCCCCCACGCCCGCTGACGCGGCCACCGATGGCCTGCGCCCCGGCCTGGCGGCGCTGCACGAGCTTGCTACCCCCCGCCAAGGGCCGCTCACGCTCAGCTCGCTGGTGTTTGGCTTCGCGCCGCGCATCAACGCGGCCGGCCGCATGGGCGACGCCCACCGCGCCGTGAACATGCTGCTGGCCACCACCCAGCAGGAGGCCCGCTACACCGCCGAGGTGGTGGACCACATGAACCAGGAGCGCCGCCTCTCCGACGCGCGCACCACCCAGGAGGCGCTGGCGCTCATTGCCGAAGACCCCGAAGGTGCCACGTTGCCGGCCACCGTGCTCTACCAGGCGCACTGGCCGCAGGGCGTGCTGGGTATCGTGGCCTCGCGCTGCCTCGACCAGTACTACCGCCCCACCGTTATCCTGACCGAGCGCGATGGCCTGGCCACGGGCTCGGCGCGCTCGGTGGCGGGCTTCGACGTGCACGAAGTATTGGAGGCCTGCGCGCCGCTGCTGCGCCAGTTTGGGGGCCACAAGGCGGCCGCGGGCTTGGCCCTACCCATCGAAAACGTGCCGGCTTTCCGCGAGCAGTTTATGCGCGAGGTGGCGGCCCGCCTGCCCGCCGGCCAGCAGCCGGTGCGCCCGGTGGATATCGACGCGGTACTGGATTTCACGCAGCTTACCGAAGAGTTTTTGGGCCACTTGGCGCTGCTGGAGCCGTACGGGCCGGGCAACCCGGCGCCGGTATTTGCCAGCCGGGGCCTGCGGGCGGTGCCGGGTTCGGTGCGGCCGGTGGGCCAGGCTGGCCACCTCAAAATCAGGCTGATGCAGCCCGAGCGTTCGCCGGGCCTGGTGTTTGAAGGCATCGGCTTTGGGCTGGGGCACTACCTGCCGCACCTGCTCGAAGCGCCCGACGCCGCCCTAAGCGCGTGCTACGTGCTCGAAATGAACGACTTTCGGGGCCAGCGCAGCTTGCAGCTGCGGTTGTTGGATTTGCGCTGGGAGTAACGGGTAATGGGGTAATAGGCAGTGGGTAATAGGTAGTGACCGTAAGCTGGCTTCCCGCGTAGGGCTTCATTACCTACTACCCATTGCCTATTACCCCATTACCGTTATGCGTTACGTTTCCATTGACCTCGAAATGAGCGGGCCCGACCCGTTGCGGCACCAGGTGCTGGAGCTGGCCGCCGTGGTAGAAGACACTCACCGCACCGCCGCCACTCCGCTAGCCGAGCTGCCGGCTTTCCGGCGGGCCCTGCGCCACCCCGAAATCTGCGGCACGGCCGGCGCGCTGGCCCTCAACGCGGGCCTGCTGCGCGAGCTGGCTGATAAAAGCAAGCAGGATGCGCCCGATATCTGCCGGCCCGAAGAGGTGCTGCCGCAGCTGCGCGAATTTCTGCTGGCCAATGGCTTTCGGCCCGACAAAAAAGACCGCCTGAGCGTAGTGATGGCCGGCAAGAACGTGGCCACCTTCGACCTGCTTTTTTTGCGCGAGCTACCCGGCTGGGGCACGCTGGTCAAGGCCGAGCCGGCCACGCTGGACCCCGCCGTATTCTACCTCAACTGGCACAAGGACAGCCGCCTACCTACCATGCTCATCTGCCAGGCCCGCGCCGGCAACCCTACCCCCCACGTGGCCCACGAAGCCCTGGCCGACGCGCTGGAAGTCGTGCGGCTACTACGGCCGTTCTACGAAAAGCCATTTTATAAGGAGGTAATAGCCAGCGAAGCATGAGGCAGTTGCAGTAGCAGCGGTATCTTAACCTCCGTATGCAGCCCACCGAAGAATTTCAGGAGCCGGAGCGCTCCTATCCTCCAAGCTACGGCCGACCCGTTGCAATCAAGGGCGTGCTTTTCATCCTAATCGCGTTCTTATTACTCCTACTCGGAGGGAGTCAGCACACGCTAGGCGGCTGGGATAGTGTATTCGCCGCTTTTGTTCTGCTCGGACTAGGAGTAGTACTGAATGTGGGACTGATAATTATCAGCAAACACGGACACCTTGCCTACGCAGTTGCTGCCATGTTCTATGTGATGCTGACCGTTTTGCTAATATCGGCACTATGAAGGTAGTTGTGCGCTGGTGTCTAGGCCCAGCGTAATGCATGTGGCATCAGAGCTTCTACCAGCTGCCGCTGGCGCCGCCGCCGCCGCTGCTACCCCCCCCAAAGCCGCCGAAGCCACCTCCACCACCGCCGAAGCCGCCGCCACCGCCGCCAAATACGCCCCTACCCCCCGAAAAATCACCGAAGATGATGGGGGGCACGAAGCCGCCGCCGATGCCACCGCGCCCGCCCCGGCCGCCGCCCCCACCGCGCGAGCGCAGCAGGAAAATGAGCACCAGCGCGCCGATAATAATCCAGAAGCCAACGCCCGAGCCCGACGAATCGCGGTCGCCCTGAGCAGCGGCGGGGTCGCCTTTATACTCGCCCTTAGCTAGGGCAATGAGCTGGTCGGTGCCCCGGTCGAGGCCCGCGTAGTACTGGTTTTGCTTGAAGGCGGGCACCAGCGTATTACTGATAATGCGCTTGGCCAGGGCGTCGGGCACGGCGCCTTCGAGGCCGTAGCCGGTCTGGATGCGCGCCAGGTGCTCCTGCGCCGCCACCAGCACCAGAATGCCGTTGTCCTTACCCTTGCGGCCGATGCCCCAGCTTTCGTACAGCTTCTGGGCGTAGTCGGCAATGTCGTTGCCGCCGAGCGAGGGCACAATCACCACCGTGATTTGCGACGACGTGCTGTCGTTGTACGCCACCAGCTTTTGCTCCAGCGCCGCCACTTCCTGCGGCTGCATGAGGCCGGCCAGGTCATTGACAAGGCGCGGCGGGTCGGGGCGCGGGGGCACCGTTTGGGCATGAGCGGCCAGGCTCAGGCTTACCAAAAGCAGCAGCAGCCAGGCCCAGGCCGCGCCAAGCGGGGCCTTATGCCGGGGAGTAGTCAGCGAGCGGGCGTTCATCGGCCGGAAGGGGGGGTAGGGGCGTCGTCGCCGTAAGAAATATCGTCGGGCAGCTCGTTGATGTCGGTGGCCGCGTCGTAGGGAAAAAACTGGCGGAGCTGCTCGCCCACCAGCCGGATGCCGCGCTCCAGGCCCGCCACGTACTGCTCCTGCCGAAAGTGGCCCACCACGGTTTCCTTCACGTCTTCCCAAAAGTCGTCGGGCACGGCCGAGTTGATGCCCGCGTCGCCGACTACGGCGAACTGCCGGGTTTGCCAGGCCAGGTAAAACAGCACGCCGTTGCGCAGCTTGGTGCGGTGCATTTTCAGCTCCGCGAACACCTGCGCGGCCCGGTCAAGCGGCTCCGGGGTAGGGCACTTGTCCTCCAGGTGCAGCCGGATTTCACCCGAAGTCTGTAGTTCAGCGGCCTTGATGGCGGCCACGAGCGTGGTTTCCTGGGTGGGCGTGAGGGGGTGGGTCATGGGAAATGAGAAATCAGGAATGAAGAATGAGGAATGAGGAATTGGCTGGTTCGGCTCAATTCTTCATTCCTCATTCCCCATTCTTCATTAAAATTTACTTGCTGCCGGCTGGCGTATTGCCCCCGCCCATGTCGCCAAAATCTACCTTGGGCGCCTCCTTGGCCGAAGCATCGGCCTCGAAATAGCCCTTGGGCGGGAAGCCGAACATGCCCGCGAACAGGTTGTTGGGGAACGAGCGCGTGAAGGTGTTGTAGTCGTTCACATCCCCGTTAAACTTGTTGCGCTCCACGTTGATGCGGTTCTCGGTGCCTTCAATCTGGGCCTGCAATTCCTGAAAATTGGCGTTGGCTTTCAGTTCGGGGTAATTCTCGCTCACGGCCAGCAAACGGCCCAGGCCAGATGAAAGCTGACTCTGCGCGGCCTGAAATTTCTGAATATTTTCGGGCGTGAGCTGGTCGGCCGAAAGCTGCACGCTAGTGGCTTTGGCGCGGGCTTCGATGACCCCTTCGAGGGTTGACTTTTCAAAATTAGCCGCCCCCTTTACCGTGTTCACGAGGTTCGGAATGAGGTCGGAGCGGCGCTGGTAGGCGCTTTGTACGTTGGCCCACTGGCTTTTAACGGCCTGGTCGCGCTGCACCATGCCGTTGTAGCCGCACGATGATTGCGAGAGCAACGTCACCAGCGCGACGAAATAGAGAAGAAGGCGTTTCATGGAATGAGGGTTTTCTAAGTGCTGGGCTCTAGCTTTGAGGCCTAGCGGTGAGAAAGAAAAGACCGTAGCCGCCGCAACTACCACCGGGCGGTGGCGGTTATGGTGCCCGACCGGCGCAAAGTACGCAGCCGCCCGGCAACGGTTGTACGGTTCTGCTTTTCCGCCTTTGCCTCCTTCGACCATGAAAGCTATTATTCCTGTTGCCGGCATCGGCTCGCGCCTGCGCCCGCACACCCATACCCAGCCCAAAAGCCTGGTGCCGGTGGCTGGCAATACCATTCTGGGCCACATCATCGACCGGCTGCTCGGCGCCGGTCTCACCGAGTTTGTTTTTATCATTGGCTACCTGGGCGAGAAGATAGAGCACTACGTGCGCCGTGAGTACCCTGAGCTCGATGCCACCTTTGTGGTGCAGGAGCCGCGCGAGGGCCTGGGCCACGCCCTGTGGGTAGCCCGCGATACCTTTCGCCACGACCCCGAGGGCGTGCTCATCATGCTCGGCGATACCATCGTGGATGTGGACCTGCCCGCCATGCTGCGCCAGCCCGGCTCGGTGCTGGCCGTGAAGGAAGTGAAAACCCCCAGCCTGTTTGGCCTCGTCGAAACCAACGAAAATGGCCAGGTAAGCCGCGTGGTCGAGAAGCCCCGCATTCCCAAGTCGAACTACGCCCTGGTGGGCCTCTACAAGATTGCCAATGCCGAAAAGCTGGCTGAGTCGCTGGAGTGGCTCATCAGTACCGGCCGCCGCACCCACGAGGAATACCAGCTCACCGACGCGCTGATGCACCTCATCGACGAGGGCGAGCCCATGCTCACCACCGCCGTGGATAATTGGTTTGACTGCGGCCGCAAGGAAACCCTGCTCGAAGCCAACGCCCGCCTGCTTGACCGCCCCGAGTTTCGGGAGGAGCGCGCCTACCCCGAGTTTCCAAACACGGTTATTATTCCGCCGGTCAGCATCGGCACGGGCTGCCGCATCGAGCACGCCATTATCGGCCCCAACGTGGCCATCGGCGACCGCACCATTATCCGCCACACCATCGTCAGCGACAGCATCATCGGCTCGTATTCCGAACTCAGCTCGGCCGTGATGAGCGACTGCATCGTGGGCTCCGACGCTTCCTTCAAAGGCCTCAACCACAGCCTGAACCTGGGCGACAATACCGAAATTGACTACGGCCTGGCGAGGGGCTGAGTAATGGGTAATAGGTAGTAAAGAACGTCATACTGACGAAGGAAGCATCTCTACCGTGCAAGTGACTCTAAAGGTTGAGATTAGTGAAGCGGTAGAGATGCTTCCTGTCGTCAGCATGACGTTCGGGATTAGTCATTAGTCATTCAACTAGCACATTATCAATCAGGCGCACGCCGCCCAGGTGGGCGGCCACGCACAGCGCCAGCGGCTGGCCGGGCGAGTATTGCTGCACGGGCTGCAAGGTGTGGGCATCCACCAATTCGAAATACTCGGGGATAATCTGCGGCTCCTCGGCCAGGGTAGCCAGGGCCTGCGCCTGCATTTGGGCCGGGGGCACGCCCTGGCGCACCTGCCCGGCAGCGTGCGTCAGCACTTGGTAGAGCAACGGCGCCGCGGCCCGCGCCGCGGGGGGTAGGCGGCGGTTGCGCGACGACATAGCCAGGCCGTCGGCCTCGCGCACCGTAGGGTACACCACCAGCTCCAGGTCAAACGACAGGTCGGCCACCAACTGCCGCACCACGGCCACCTGCTGAAAATCCTTCTGCCCGAAGTACGCCACGTGCGGCCGGGCCAGGTGAAAGAGCTTGCTCACCACCGTCGCTACCCCATTAAAATGGCCGGGCCGGTGGGCGCCCTCCATCACCTGCTCCAGCGGCCCAAAATCGAAGCGCAGCACCGTTGGCTGCGGGTACACCTCGGCCACGGGGGGTAGGAAGAGCGCCGTGCAGCCGGCCGGCGCCAGCAGCGCGGCATCTTGCTCGGGCACGCGGGGGTAGAGGCGCAGGTCGTCGGGGTTATTAAACTGGGTAGGGTTGACGAACACGCTGGCGATAACTTCCTCGCACTGCGCGGCGGCGGCGCCCACCAGTTGCAGGTGCCCTTCGTGCAGGGCGCCCATCGTGGGCACCAGGCCCAGGCGGCAGCCGGCCGCGCGCTGGGTTTCGGTATAAGCGCGCAGTTCGGCGGCCTTAGTAAAAATGTGCATTAAGCTGAACAAGAAAATAGCAGGGTTGGGCGAATTTTATTGCAAATTCGGGAAAAAATGCGTAATTTTGAGGAGCCAATCTATGGCCCGTTCCCAAATCCTTTAGCTCCCCCCATATGTCGAAGTTGCGCATCCTATACGCGGCCACCGAAATAGACCCCTTCCTCCAGACTACGAAAGTAGCGGAGCTGCTGCGCCGCCTGCCGGCCGGAATGCAGGAGTCGGGAGCCGAGATTCGGATTTTCGTGCCCCGCTTCGGCATCATCAACGAGCGCAAGAATCGGCTGCACGAAGTGGTCCGGCTATCGGGCATTAACATCGCGGTGGGTGACGACGAGAAGCCGCTGGTCATTAAGGTAGCCTCCATTCCGACCGCGAAGCTACAGGTTTATTTTATCGACAACGAGGACTACTTCCACCGCAAGTCGGCCCTGGTTGACAAGAACGACAAGTTTTACCTCGACAATGACGAGCGCGCCATCTTCTTTTGCAAGGGCGTACTCGAAACGGTGAAGAAACTGGGCTGGTCGCCCGACATCGTGCACTGCAATGACTGGATGACCTCGCTCATTCCGCTTTACCTCAAAACGACCTACAGGAAAGACCCGGTTTTTAAGGATGCCAAGTCGGTATTCACGGTTTACAACAACGAGTTTCTGGACAAATTTGAGGGCGACCTGGTCGAGAAAGCCAAGATGCTCGACATCGACGACCAGATGCTGACTTCGCTTAAATCGGCCGACTTCTCGGGCTTCGTGAAGCTGGGTATGGAGTACGCTGACACGGTGGTGCGCTCAGACGAAGATTTTTCGGATAACCTCAACGGCCTGTTCAAAGAGTACGCTTTGCATAAGCGCCTGAGCCAGGTCGCGACCGATGAAAACCTGCTATCGTCCTACCAGGCGCTGTACGACGAGCTGGCTAACTAAGCCACTCCCTATCGCTGCTCACCGCATTAGTGGCCAGCCCCAACGGGCTGGTCATTTGCGTAGGGGCCGGGCGCGGGCCTGGTTCCCAGTTGTAGTCATAAAGGCGTAACTTCGCGTTCCATTAGCCGGCCGTTGGCCACGCGTTGAGCGGGCTGGTGGCCGGTTTTTCTATGGCCCAGCCGCCTCCCTGGCTGGAAAATTGCCTAGCGAGCCTGCTCTTAAGCTAGCCGACCCTATTTCTTTTCATCTCATTAATTATCCTAATTGCCATGTGCGGCATCGTAGCGTATCTGGGCCATCGTGAGGCCTGCCCCATTATCCTTAAAGGGTTGCACCGCCTCGAATATCGGGGCTATGACTCGGCCGGCGTGGCCCTGCTCAACGGTACCCTGAATGTGTACAAAAAGAAGGGCAAAGTCGCGGAGCTTGAAAACTTCCTGGCTACCAAGGATACCCACGCCACGGTAGGCATGGGCCACACCCGCTGGGCCACCCACGGCGAGCCCAACGACGTGAATGCCCACCCGCATTACTCTTCTTCAGAGCGCATTGCCATCATTCACAACGGCATTATTGAGAACTACGCGGCGCTGAAAACGCACTTAGAGCAGCAAGGCCACGTATTCCACTCCGACACGGATACCGAAGTATTTGTCAACCTGATTGAGGAGATTCAAACGCAAAACCACTGCACGCTGGAAGAGGCGGTGCGCCTGGCATTGCACGAAGTAATTGGTGCTTACGCCATCGTGGTCCTCAGCAAGGATGCCCCCGACCAGCTCATCGCGGCCCGCAAGGGTTCGCCGCTGGTTATCGGCATCGGGGAAGGTGAGTTTTTCGTGGCCTCCGACGCTACCCCCATCATTGAGTACACCAACGAAGTAGTCTATGTAAACGACTACGAATTGGTCGTTATCAAGGACGGGCAGCTGGCTATTCGCTCGCGCGAAGACGTGGTGCAAACGCCCTATATTCAGCGCCTGGAGCTGGAGCTGGATAGCATTGAAAAGGGTGGTTACGAGCACTTTATGCTCAAGGAGATTTTTGAGCAGCCGCGCTCCATCCTCGATTCGATGCGCGGCCGCCTCGAACTGGGGGGTAGCCACCTGAACATGGCCGGCTTCCGGGCCTACGAGCAGAAATTTATCAATGCCCAGCGCATCATCATCGTGGCGTGCGGCACGAGCTGGCATGCCGGCCTGGTGGCCGAATACCTCATTGAGGACCTGGCGCGCATTCCGGTGGAAGTAGAATACGCGTCGGAATTTCGCTACCGTAACCCGGTTATCTCGGAGCGCGATATCGTCATTGCCATCTCGCAAAGCGGTGAAACGGCCGACACCCTGGCGGCCCTGGAGCTGGCCAAAAGTAAGGGCGCGACCATTTTTGGTATCTGCAACGTGGTGGGCAGCAGCATTGCCCGCGCTACCGACGCCGGTGCCTACACCCACGCCGGCCCCGAAATCGGGGTGGCTTCGACCAAAGCCTTCACCGCCCAGGTAACGGTGCTCACGCTGCTGGCCATGTGCATCGGCCAGCGCAAAGGCACCCTTTCGGATACCCGCCTGCGTGAACTGACCACGGAGCTGCACAATATCCCGGCCAAGGTGGAGAAGGCCCTGAAGCTCGACGCCGAGATTCAGGAGATTGCCGAAACGTTTAAGGACGTACCCAATTTCCTGTACCTGGGCCGGGGCTATAACTTCCCGGTGGCCCTGGAGGGTGCGCTCAAGCTCAAGGAAATCAGCTACATCCACGCTGAAGGCTACCCCGCCGCGGAGATGAAGCACGGCCCCATTGCCCTCATCGACGAGAACATGCCAGTGGTGGTGATTGCGACCAAGGACAGCTCCTACGAGAAAGTAGTGAGCAACATTCAGGAAGTGAAAGCCCGCAAAGGCCGCATCATCGCCGTGGTGACGGAGGGCGACACGACTATTCCGGCGATGGCCGAGTTCGTAATCGAAGTGCCCGCTACATCAGAAATACTCATGCCGCTGGTGTCCGTCATTCCGTTGCAGCTGCTGAGCTACCACATTGCCGTGCTGCGCGGCTGCAACGTGGACCAGCCCCGCAACCTCGCCAAGTCGGTGACGGTGGAGTAACCACGACTACACCGGGGGCCTGCCCCCGCTACTTAACAGAAGCCGCTCCTGACCGGGAGCGGCTTCTTGCGTTACTTTGGCGTCTCAACCGACTTTCTTTTCCCGCTCCATGCCCCACCAGATTATCCTCACCGACCAGGCGCCCGCACCCATCGGCCCTTATTCGCAAGCCGTGAAGGCGGGCAACACCGTGTACGTATCGGGCCAGATACCGCTGAGCGCCGCCGGCCAGCTGGTGGGCGCGGGCGACGTGGCCGCCCAGACGCACCAGGTGCTGCAAAACCTGAAGGCCGTGTTGACCGCCGCCGGCCTTCAGCTCACGGACGTGGTGAAATGCTCCATCTTCGTGAGGGACCTGGGCAACTTTGCCACTATCAATCAGATATACGGTACTTATTTCGAGGAAGCGACGGCCCCGGCCCGCGAAACGGTGGAGGTAGCCCGCCTGCCCCGCGACGTGGAGGTGGAAATTTCCTGCATCGCGGTGGTCGCGTAAGCTCCAGTTGAGTTAGAAGAGTACTTTGCTACCACACGTCCTGCTACTCCTCACGCCCTTAAAGGTGACCTCTACGCGCAACTTTGGTAATAACTTTTAAGCGACCTATTACACGGCTTAACAGCGTCTCATTGTTAGGCGTTCTGATAGGGCGCGTCGCCAGCGCAAAGTCGAAGGCTGCACGGTAGAGGGCAGCACCTTTGATGTCTGCGTTCTCCTTTAGAAAGAGCGGTATCCGCAGGTCGAAAGAATTTTTGGTTTCTTTGGACCAGTAATGCTCAATGTAGTCTTCCGATGAATGCAATTCACTGTAGGTCTGTAAGACGTAAGAAGTAGCAAACTGCTCCACGATAAAAATATGAGCATTTTCATATATTTTATCGTTCAGACTAATAATCTCATCTATTAGGCCGGTATCAGCGTAGCTGATACCTATCACTCCAGCATTCCACATTTTAGTACTCAGCGGAATGGTAGTGGGCAGCCCCTGCACTGTGTAAGTGTGGTGTTTGAGGGCCTGCCGCTGATAAAACCAATGGAGGTGCTCCACGCCACCGTCTACAAAGTCATATTCCTCCACATTCATTATTGTGCGCCCTGGCTTGATACTTTCTAACAGTTTGCGTGGGTTTCGCAAAAAGAAAGTATCTGTGTCAAGGTACAATAAGTTGCTTTTATACTTGGCAAAGCAGGCTTGAATGACGTGAGGCTTTATCCGGAAAACGAAATCATGGGGCCCTCGAAAGCGCTTTATATTCTCCTTCGATAGCACTTCGCACTTCACGGGTAGCGCGCCCAAGTACTTGGTAAACAAGGAAGTGTCAGCATCGCTGTAGATAATAAATTGAAAATTTGCGTTATCCTCAGCCAACTGATGATAAAGCGTATAAATTGACAAAATGGCTTGATACTTAGATGAATCTAGTTTATAAGCTAAGTAGACGATTGTGTGCAAGTTGTGTTCAGAAGCTGGTTGCATACGGAAGGTTGCAAAAGTGTCGAAGAAAGTCGAAGAAAGCAGGTCATGAGGTAACCAAGCGTAACAAGCGTAAAAGTAGGGCTTGCCCCACTATCGGTACCTAGTGCGTGGGTAAGCATCTTCCAACCTACGCTATCAGCTTAAGTAAGCATTTGATGATGGCGAAAGGAATAACTGAGTTAGGAGTGGGGTAGTAAATATTTCGCGCCCATACTAATTTACCGCGCCCGTACCTTTGCGGTATTATGACTGAGAGACCTGTCCGGGTGCGCTTTGCACCTTCGCCCACCGGGCCGCTGCACATTGGCGGCGTGCGCACGGCGCTTTACAACTACTTGCTGGCCCGTAAGTTGGGCGGCACCATGATACTGCGCATCGAGGATACCGACCAGAATCGGTTTGTGCCCGGCGCCGAAGACTACATCCGCCAGAGCCTCGAATGGGTAGGCATCGAGCTGGACGAAAGCCCCTGGAAAGGCGGCCCGCACGCGCCCTACAAGCAGAGCGAGCGCAAGCCCATGTACCGCGCGTACGCCGACCAGCTCATCCGCGACGGCTACGCCTACTATGCTTTCGACACGCCCGAGGAGCTGGACGTGATGCGCGAGCGCCTGCAAGCCGCCAAGGTGCCTAACCCGCAGTACAACAGCATTACGCGCGCCCAGATGCGCAACTCGCTGACCCTGCCCGAGGACGAGGTGAAGCAGCTGCTCGACGGCGGCGCGCCCTACGTTATCCGCCTCAAAGTGCCCCGTAAAGAGGAAGTTCGCTTCCAGGATATGATTCGGGGCTGGGTGGTGGTGCATTCGAGCGCCATCGACGACAAGGTGCTGATGAAGTCGGACGGGATGCCGACCTATCACCTGGCCAACATCGTGGATGACCACCTGATGGAGATTTCGCACGTGATTCGGGGCGAGGAGTGGCTGCCTTCGGCGCCGCTGCACGTGCTGCTCTACCGCTACCTGGGCTGGGAGAAGACCATGCCGCAGTTTGCCCACCTACCCCTGCTGCTGAAGCCCGACGGCACCGGCAAGCTCAGCAAGCGCGATGGCGACCGCCTGGGCTTCCCGGTCTTTGCCCTGGAGTGGCACGGCACCGACGCCGAAACCGGCGCGCCCACCCTGAGCCGCGGCTACCGCGAAGACGGCTACCTGCCCGAGGCGCTGGTCAATTTCCTGGCCTTCCTGGGCTGGAACCCCGGCACGGCGCAGGAGATTTTCTCGATGGACGAGTTGATTCAGGCCTTTGAGATTGACCGCGTGAGCAAGTCGCCCGCCAAGTTCGACGTGGCCAAGGCCAAGTGGTACAACGAGTACTACCTGCGCGCCAAGCCCAATGCCGAGCTGGCACCCTACCTGCTCACGGCCCTGGCCAGGCACGGCATTGACTGCTCGGAACAAAAGGCCGAGCAGGTGGTGGGCGTGATGAAGGAGCGCGTGAGTTTTCCGCAGGATTTCTGGCAGGAAGCCAAGTACTTCTTCGAAGCTCCGACCGAGTACGACCAGACCGTTATCAGCAAAAAGTGGAATGCGCCGGTGAGCGCCGCGCTGGCCGCCTACGCCGATGCCCTACCCGCCAGCTCCGAGCCCAGCGCCAACGCGGAGGTGCTCAAGGCCATCTTCAACCAGAGCATGGAAGCCCAGGGCCTCAAGCCCGGCCAGGTGCTGCAAGCCCTGCGCGTGGCCGTGACGGGCGCCGCCGCCGGCCCCGACCTGTTCGAGACACTGGCCATCCTGGGCACCGGCGAAGTGGCTCAGCGCCTGCGCGCCGCCGTAGAGCGCCTGGGGCAGTAGCCGCTGCTCAGCTAAAAAGCCCCGCTGGTTGCAAAACCAGCGGGGCTTTCTGTTGAAATTAACTGAAAATAAGCTTGATGCGATAAGTAGTCAGGCGAAATTAATTTAATATTTCCTTGTTTACAACATCTTGTTAGCCAGAATAAAAGCTAACAGCTAGTAGCTAAAAGCTAACGGCTCACTACTATTAAGAGGGCCTTGCCTCCGAAGCAAGGGGGTAGGGAGCTGGCTGGCTGCGTTAGTTGCGCAGCAGCGGCAACGCCTGCCGTATACCCGCGCCCTGCACCAAAACCACGTAAGCACCCTGGGGAAGCCCGGTAAGGTCGAGCGAGACTAGTTCGGCGGCGGCTTGCTGCGTGCGCAGCACACGGCCGGTCAGGTCCAGCACCTGCATGAGGTAGGGCCCGGCCGGCAGACTGCTCAGGTCGAGCCGCGCCTGGCCCTGGCTGGGGTTGGGGTAGAGCGTGGCGGTGGCTTTGGGGGCCGCGAAACGGACGTTGCGTACGGGGCTGTAGGTGGTGGTGCCATCCGCATCTACCTGCTGCAACCGGTAGTAGAGCGTGGTGGCCCCGAGTTGACCGGCGCCGCTGTCGGTGAAGCTATAGTCGTGCGGGCTCAGGCCGTTGCCCTGGCTGCGTACGGTTCCAATTGCCTGGAAAGCATCGCCCGTAACCGAGCGCTCGACCATAAAATGGTCGTTGTGCTGCTCCGTGGCCGTGTGCCACGTCAGGGTGGCCCCCTGCGGCGCGGCCGCTACCTCAAAGCTCGTCAGCTTGACTGGTAAGGGTTGTGCTATTGCTAATGCAAGGGTAGCCGCGTTGTTACTGGCCACCGGGTCCGGAATGACAGTGTTCGTTAGGTAGGAGTAGCTGGAAGTCAGCGTCATACTCGTGTTGTCAGCTGCTGGGGTAACGAAGTCCAGGTGACTATCCACATTGCCACCAACTAGCAGGGAAACGGGCGCAAATGTTACCAGGCCCGTTGTCACATCATAGGTGTAGTTGGTAGAAGTGGGTAGGTCAGTACCTGGAGGAAGCTGTAGGGTAGGCGATACATTGTTCGCCGTTTCAGTGCCGTTGTTGCTCGTCGAAACGGTGTAGCTAACCGGGGTGCCGGGTTTAGCCGAAACCGGGCCGCTGATGGAGCTGACCACATCGGCCCCCGTCACGTTTATGGTTATTATCGCTGGGTTCGACACCTTATTTAAGATATCGCTGATAACGTAGGGCAGCGTTACCGCCCCGGCAAACGTGCCGATGGGCGTGAACGTCACTACGCCCTGGCTATCAACCGTAAACGTGCCCTGCCCAGCTACCGTGTACGTCTGCTGGATTCCTGGCGTGTCCGGGTCCAGGTCTACCGACGCAGGATTTAATTCTGCCCCGATGCCGTGGTCGTTGGTTACGACGTTCAGAGTTACCAGCTGGTTATAAGGAGTTTGCGTCGCGTCGTCCACGGCGTAGGGATTATCCAGAATCGCCAGGTTGCGGATTTCGTGGATGTTGGTAAGGTCGCCCGTTGAGCCGGCGAAGCCCACCCGCAGGTTGGCGGGGGGGGCCATTACCGTGTAGGCATCGGTGGTGGTCGTCACGGTGCGGCCGTGCTGCAGGCGAATGGTAATCGTGTAGCCTCCGTTGGCCGGAATGACGTAGAGGTAAGCCTTGCGGTAATCGGCGCTGCCGGGCTGGGCCTGTACGGTGGGCACATTGAGCGAGAAAGGCAGTGTGCTACTGCCAGCCAAGTACTTATAGCTATCTGCGGCAGAGCCCCGCAGGGCTACTGCCTGCGGGGTAAAGCCTGGGCCGCCAATCCGGCCCTCATTGCCATTCGAGTAGTTGCCATACTCATCGAGGCCAATGCCCAGGTAGCCTTTAGACACGCCGGCCTGGGTAAGGCCCGCGTTTATCTGGGCATAGCCCAGCGAGCCGCCGTAGGCCCCAATGTTAAACTGGCCGCTAACTGGGTCAGTGCCATCGGCATCCACCATGAACACGCTGAGGCCATCGGCGCCGGTCGGGGTGCCCCCGTACGAGAAGAACTCGAACGAGATGCTGAAGCCTTTTGACGACGGAAACGTGCCGTTGAGTACGGCGTAGCCCGCCTGGTTTTTGGTGGCCGAGGTGAGGCGCAGATAGCCCGGTGCCGTGGCGGTGCCAGTCAGCGCAGCGTTGCCCCCCAGGGTAAAGCTGGGGGCAGCCGCGTTCGTAAAGCCTTCGTTGATAGGGAAACTTGGCTGTGCCTGTGCCTGCGCTGCCAAACTGCTCGCCAGGAGGCAGCCCGTGGTCAGCAGCGTTGCTAAAAAGCCCCGTGCTTCGCTAAGGCCCCGGCCACGGGCCGGCATAGGCCGGGTAGCCAAGAGGATGGGTATGGTTTTTTTCATGAGTAACAATAGGGAGGAAATGAGATGAGCGTAATGTAGAATCGAGTTATAAGAATTGAATAACGACTAGTTAACTGCTGTAAAGATATTGCGTATCGCGATTTAAAAAGCGATTTAACAAATTTTTAAATAGTACTTTTTTTATAAAAATCATTTACTTATCAATTCGCTTTTCATTTTATGGGAAAAGCATAAGAATTTCATTTAGGAGTTCTACAGCTTCCGACGGCTCGCGGTAAAATGCGCTGGAGCTGGCACGGAGAAAAAGGCCGTGCGTGTGCGGCCTTGCCCCGACCCAAGCAAATCTTAGTCCCCGCCCGCGCCGTATGCACGGGGGCACGGCCTCGGGCTCAGTGCTCCTTCATTCCCGCTTATTGAACAGAGATGGCTAAGAAACCCACCAAACCCAAGCAAAAAGCCCCCGAGCCCGAAAAGAAGGCCCGCGTGCACAAAGAGCTGGATGGCTTCGAAATCGGCGTTAATCCGCTGGGCGAAATAACCTCCAACTACTCCATTGAGCAGATAAACCAGTTTTTGGGGCGCCACGTGCGCGACAAGAAAATCGTGCACCGCGAGGGCCAGTTTGGCGAAGAGGCCCAGGCCAAAACCGCCGCCGAAGCTGCCCGCCAGGAAGCCGAAGCCTTCGACGCCGCCGAGGGCCGCGACGACGAGCCCGAAGAAACTGACGAAGACTTCATGCAGCGCACCAGCCGCGAGGCCAAGCGCAAAAAAGCCGCCGCCTCCGACGAAGACGAAGCCGCCGAAACCCGCCGCGAGCTGCCCGACTAGAATGCCGGGGGTAGGAAAGAATACGATGGGTCTGTAGGGTGCCCTACCCCCCCTGCCAGGGGCGCAGGCGCTACATAGCCTTTACCGGGCTGGTAGTGACCAGCCTGCCATTCTGATACGTCTCTATTTTTTGGAGCACGCCAGCGTCGGAGTAGCTTAGCCACTCGCCGTACCAGTAAAAGTGCATCCCGCTCGGCTCATCGACTACGCGGGCGTGGCCGCGCCGGGCTACCTGGCCATTGGGGTGGTAGTAGGTAATGTCGCTGAGGCCGTGGCGGTGGTAGCGCTCCTCGCGCACCAGGGCGCCGCCCACCGGCGCGTAGTAGCGCCAGTGGCCCACCGGCCGGCCGTGCCGGTAGCGGCCCCGCGTCGAGAGCTGCGAGTTGGCATCGTCCGAATACACCTTCCAGCGGCCCTGCGGGTCGCCGTGCCGGTCCACGCGGTTGAGGTGCCAAAAGCCTCGCGGGCCGCTGGCGAGGCGCGGGGCGCAGGCCGTAGCCAGCCCACTCAGCAAGACAAACAGCAAGACGCGCATAAAGACCAGAAGAAAAGGAGCAACCACCTGCTGAACAACGCGCCAGCCGCTAGCGCCAGTATACTGCGATACGCCGGTTTTGGGTTGCGGCCTACCTTTGCGGCTCATCCATTCTCCCTGCCTATGCGCTCCCACGACGTTGACTACCGCATTATCGGCTCCGATATTCAGGTGCTGGAAGTAGAGCTGGACCCCCAGGAAACCGTGATTGCCGAAGCCGGGGCGATGGTGTACATGGAGGAGGCCATCGCGTTTGAAACCAGGATGGGCGACGGCTCCTCGGCCGACCAGAGCATTCTGGGCAAGCTGTTTTCGGCGGGCACCCGGCTTATCACGGGCGAGAGCTTGTTCCTGACGCATTTTACCAACCGCGGTAGTTCTGGCAAGAGCCGGGTGGCCTTTTCGGCGCCCTACCCCGGCACTATTATCCCGCTGGACCTGAGTACCTTGCCCCAGGGCCTGATTGTGCAGAAGGATGGCTTTCTGGCCGCCGCGCGGGGCACGCAGATTAGCCTGCATTTCGACCAGAAAGTTGGAGCGGGATTATTTGGCGGCGAGGGATTTATCCTGCAAAAGCTGACCGGCGACGGCAAGGTATTCGTGCACGCCGGCGGCACCATCATCGAAAAGCAGCTGCACAACGAAATGCTGCGCGTGGACACGGGCTGCGTGGTGGCCTTTGAGCCGGGAATTGACTTTAGCGTGGCGCGGGCCGGGGGCCTCAAGTCGATGATATTCGGGGGCGAGGGGTTACTACTGGCCACGCTGCGCGGCACCGGCCGCGTCTGGATTCAGTCAATGCCCGTTAAGAAGCTCATCCAGGCGCTGGCTCCCTGGGGCGGCAATGCGCGCAAGGAAAGCGGTACCGCGCTGGGCGGCATAGTTGGCAGTTTGCTCGCTGAATAGCGGCTTGCCGGTCAGCTAGTTGCTGGCCGCCAGATGATAAGCTACCACGCCCAGCGTCACGACCAGCGCCACCACTAATAACCCTACTACTACTAGCACCCGGCGCGTTGACGCGCCCGCGGCCTTTAATTGCTTAGCCCCATTGAAGGAGGAACGCTGATACTGGCGAGCGGCCGACGAACTGAGGTGGGGAGAAGCCATTGAGGCGAAGGAAGGATAAGGAGCGTAGGGGAAAGTATAAATTTTCTAACGGGGGAGTCGAAGTTACGTGCTGGCAGGGAAAGCGGATTGATTTATCGTTGTAATCCCTTAATTACTCGCTCAATACCCCCTGCCAGCCGACCAGCGCCAGGTCGGAATTCAGCTCTTGATTAACCTTGCCCATTCATCTTTTAGTTTCATTTTCTGGTTTTGGCTCGTGCGTATGGACATTGCTTTTGCCCCCAGCTACGTGCTGCCGCTGCCGCCGGGCCACCGCTTTCCGATGCTGAAATATGAGCTGCTGCCCGAGCAGCTGCTGCACGAAGGCACGGCCACGGCCAGTGATTTTTTCGTGCCTACCCCCCCGCCGCTGGCCGACGTGCTGCTGACCCACGAGGCCGACTACCTGCACCGGCTGCTGCACGGCCAGCTCACGCGGCCGGAGGAGCGGGCCAGCGGCTTCCCGTGGTCGGCGGCAATGGCCGCGCGCGAAATGACGCTGCTGGGCGGCACCATCGGCTGCGCGCGACGGGTGCTGGCGGGCGGCGGGGTAGCGCTCAACATCGCGGGCGGCACGCACCACGCCTTTGCCAACCGGCCCGAGGGCTTTTGCCTGCTCAACGACCAGGCGGTGGCGGCCAACTGGCTGCTGGCCCACGAGCCGGCGCGGGTGCGCCAGATTTTGATTATCGACCTCGACGTGCACCAGGGCAACGGCACGGCGGCCATCTTTCGGCACGAGCCGCGGGTGTTCACCTTTTCGATGCACGGGGCGCGCAATTTTCCGGGCCGCAAGGAGGTGTCGGACCTCGACCTGGCGCTGCCCGACGGCCTCGGCGATGCCGGGTACCTGGCGCAGCTGGCCGACGTGCTGCCGCGCCTGCTCGATGAGCAGGTGCGGCCCGATTTCGTGTTTTACCTCAGCGGCGTCGATGTGCTGGCCACCGACAAGCTCGGTCACCTGGCCCTGAGCCGCGCCGGCTGCCGCCGCCGCGACGAGCTGGTGCTCACGGCCTGCCACCGGCGCGGCCTGCCCGTGGTGGTGTGCATGGGCGGCGGCTACTCCTCCAACATCATCGACATCGTGGAGGCGCACGCTAATACCTACCGCGTGGCCGCCAGCCTCTGGGACTGAGCCGGTTGGAGGGGGTAGGGCGGCCCCGGCGTACCTAACAAAAAGCCCCGCTCCAAGGAAGGAGCGGGGCTTTTAACTGAAAAACTGGAGCTGTAATTAGCTGCGGTTCGAGGGACGGTTAGGGTCGTTCTCCGTGCCGCTGAAGGTTTTCGAGAACCAGTCTTTGATGTCGTCGATGGCGTGGCCCGTCTTCTGTTGCAGGTTGCCAAACCACTCGTCCTGCTTGCCTTCGTCGTAGGTCATGTCGTCGTCGGTGAGGTTGCCCCACTTCTGCTTGGCAGCACCTTTGATTTCGTTCCAGTTGCCGCGAGCGCGCAGCTCAGTTTGGTCGTTGACCTTATTATCGTTGATATCCATGCGTGAAAACGTGAAAGGGTGGGTGATGGCTGTTGTACGGTGGAGGGGGCCGGCGGGTTAGGGGGCGGAGCGAGTGGCGAAATCAAACGTGCTTAATTGGCGCCGGCCACGAGCGCGGCAATGAGCACCACATACACGGCCGTAGCCACGCCGTAGCCGCTCCAGGTGCGGCGGTGCTTGGTGCGGTTGGCCTGCTGCCGGTAGCCCTGGGCATAGCTGGCATCCTGGAGCAGCGCGGGGGTAGGGGCCTTCAGGTTGTGGTCGCGCACCCACTGGCTGCTGATGACGGCAGTCGGGGCCAGGCCCAGCAGCGGCCCCAGGTACAGCGTCGAGCCCAGCGCGCCCCAGTAGGGCCCGCTGGCGCGGTAGTAGCGCAGGGCATCGCGCTGGCCCAGCTGCTGGCGCTGCGGGGTGCTCAGGCCGCGCAGCGCCGGGGGGGTAGGGTCGTCGTTGGCTACTGGCGCGGGCGCGGTCAGCACCTCGCGGGTGCCGTTGGCGTAGCGCACCAAAAAGACGCTGCTCGTGGGCAGGCGCAGGGTATCGGAGGGGGTAGGGGCGGCGGGCAGATACGTAAGCTCGGTGGGCGTGATGGTGAGCACCCGGCCGCTCACTTCCTGGCCGGTGGTGAGCAGTAGCACGTCGGTGGCGGCGGGGGTGGCCGGCTGCTGGGCCTGGGCTGCCAGGCAGGTGCCCAGCAGCCCGGCCAGCCCGGCCAAGCGGAGAAAGGCAGCGCGTAAGTTCATGGCAGGTAGTGCGATAAAAGTGAGTTAGTTGCGCCGGCTATTAAACCCAATGAGCAGGCTGATGCGCGCCCCGCCGTGGCCGGGCACCACGGCCAGGTTGACCGGGAAATTGATGCCGTTGGAGCGAAACGACGTGCCCAGCGCCAGCACGATATCGGCCCCCAGCGGCGTCACGTTAGGCCCCAGCCCAAACTCAAAACCCTTGGGCCCGCGCAGGCCCAGCAGGCCGCTCACGCTCGGAATAAACTGGCCCTGCTCCAGCCCGCCCACCAGCGGCACCAGCTCCACGAGGCCGCTCGTACCATTCGGTAGCCGAAATAGCCGCGACTCAAACTGCCAGCCAAACTGCGTCAGGAACGGGTTGAGGTCGCGCACGTGGTCGCGGGCGCGGCTCAGCACGCCATCGGTGAGCACCGTGAAGCCCAGGCGCGGCCCGCTCAGGTGCACGGGCTCCTGGCTCAGCTCGTCGCCGGGCACGAGGCGGCCCCCGGCCGGCGGGGGGGTAGGGGCCGGCGCGGTGCCCAGCAGGCCGGGCGTGGGCACCGCGCCGGGCACCAGCGGGCTCAGGATTTCCTGGGTGCCGTTGGCGTACTTGATGCGGAAGACGTCGGCCTTGCGCACGCTGATGAGCGGGCCATCGGGATTATCGAAGCGGTGGTATTTCACCAGCTCCGGGGTGATTTCCAGCACTTTGACCAGCACCTCGGTGCCGTCGCGGCGGGTAAGCAGGTCCTGGGCGGCGGCCGGGCGGGCCAGCAGCGCCGCGAGCAGCAGAGTGGCGGCGAGTAGCAAGCATTTCATAAGCGGGGGGTAGGGGTGAAGTGTGGGCCGAAGCTAGCAGCCTGTCCCCGCCCGCCGCCAGGCGACTTTGCCGCGGCCGGGACTTTACTTTAGAGGTCTTGTGTGCTGTAAGGTGTTGATAAAAAGAAGATTAGTATTCGCTTCATCCGATTTTAATAAAATGTTTTTGGGAGTACCTTTGGCCGGGTAGCGTAGCCGCAAAACGGCCGCCGCGCCTACCCCCGCCCCCAATGGACGACCTGCGCCTGACGCTCCAAACCCTACCCCCCGACGACCGCCGCGACCTGGCCCGGTTTATTCAGTGGCAGCGCCGCCGCGCCACCGGCCGCCAGGACCTGCGCCTGCTCAACCTGCTGCTGCATCCCAAGGAGTACAAGTCGGAGGAGCTGATAAAAAAGCTCTACCCCGACGAGCCTAACCCCGCGGCGTACTACGCCTTGCGCAAGCGGATTTTCAAGCACCTCACCGAGTTTTTGCTGCTGCGCCAGCGCCAGCAGGATGCCACGGCGGCCACCTCGGTGCGCGGGCAGCTCACGCTGGCCCAGTACCTGTTTGGGGCCGGCGTGCCGCGCCTGGCCTGGAACGTGCTGCGCAAAGCCGAAAAGCTGGCCCTCGACAACGAGCAGTACGAGCCGCTGAACGCGGTGTACAACGTGCAGATTGAAAACGCCCACTCGCCCCACGCCGAGCCGCTGGCCGCCATTGTCGAGCGCCGCCACCGCAACAAGAAGGCCGCCGACGAGGAGGAGCGCGCCGGCATTGCCGATGCGCTGCTGCGCCAGCGCCTGCGCCAGGCCCGCCTGCACGGCCGCGGCGCGGTGCCGGTGGATGAGCTGGTGCGTAGCGTGCTGAAAGAGTACGACTTGCAGGAGGCCTTTGCCCGCTCGCCCTCGCTGCTGTGCCGGCTGCTGAGCATCGCGCGGCACGCCATGCTGGTGCGCGGCGACTTTGCCACCTTCGCGCCCTTTATCGAGCGCTGCTATGGGCTCATGGAGCGCCGCCACGGCTTCACGCCCGCCCACCGGGGCTACCAGCTGCGGCTGCTCTACATGCTGGCCCACGCGCTGTACCGGGCGCGGCGCTTTGCCGAGTCGGTGGCGTATCTGGAGCAAGGCCTGGCGGTGCTGGCCGCCGCGCCGGGCCGGCAGTTTACCGAGGTGGGGCCGCGCTTCACGTTTCTGCTGGCCGCCAATTATGCCTTTTTGAACCGTAACCGCGAAAGCATCAGTCTTTTGTGCAATGCGCTGAAGGCTAAGCCGGCGCTGCTACCCCCCGACCAGCTCACGGCGCGCTTGCAACTCACCTTCCACTATTTCGCCGAAGGCCAGTTTGCCAAAGCCAGCCAGACGCTCATCAGCCTCGACTGCACCGACCACTGGCTGGAACAGAATATGGGCCTGGAGTGGCTGCTGAACCACAACATTGGGGAGGTGCTCATTCAGCTGGAGCTCGACAACCCCGAGCAGGCGCTGGTGCGCCTGCGGGCCATCGAGCGGCGCCTGCACGAGCAGTTTCCGGCCACGGCCGCCACCGCCGACGCGCCCCCTACCCCCCTCGGCGGGCCCTACCACGCGGTGGTGTGCTACCTGGCGCTGGTGCGCGAGATTATCGACGACC
>JAABUK010000303.1_pt1 | contig 109467 bp, 101 predicted proteins | sample 5559141 | NCBI WGS metagenome assembly JAABUK01 (sample SAMN10711869, study PRJNA513367) | rock metagenome | isolation source: Antarctica rocks | place: Antarctica: Victoria Land, Pudding Butte nord | collected 2016-01-03 | reverse complement strand
ACTGCAACAGGCAGTCAATACCGACCCACACCCACTCGCTGAACTACGCAATCCTGTTGCCGCCGTTGAAGTCCCGTTCTGAACCATCCAACCACTTGACTCAAGCAGCCACCCAGTACAAGTGTACTGGGTAGTTGCTTGGGTCCAGTGAGTATGGGACGTCGCGGCCGCACGTTTTGGCTGAAGCCAAGAGCAGGCTCTGGAGGTGAGCGACCGATCCCTACCGTCGTATCGCCGGGCCATGAACACGGTGATGACGCAACATGTGCGGTATGGCAGAACGTAGCTGTCGAAGGAGCGCCCCGATCCGAGGAGGGGTGACTACCCCCAACTGCAGCATCGCGGACAGGTCATCGCGGGTGGCCCAATGCTCGGCCAATTTACCGTCAATCACCCGGAACCAATGGCTCTGAGCGTAATCGAACGGCTTCCCACTCGGAGGTAGGAAGCCGTTAAGCCGACCGAGGTTCGTGCCGCGCGATCGCACTCGAGCGACAACGAGGTCGCCGTCGGCAACAACGGCTTCGATCTCAAACGTGAGGTCTGGGAACTGCGCGGTCAGCCACCCGACGGTGCCGCGCATCGCATCGGGGCCTGATACGCGACCGGGCGCGCGAGCTTCGAATGGAGCGGCGCCGTTCTCGACGAAATCTTCTGCCATCAGCTCATCGCAGGCCTGCGCGTCCCGTCGGTTCCAGATCTCTTCGAAGTGCCGTCGAACAAGGTCTACGTTCTGCTGGGACATCAAATCCTCCGATGCAGGAGCGGCGTGGGCTCATCGTTACTCCGCCACGACAAGACAGCATGTTGAGAACACGACGATCGACGGGTTTGGACCTGGTCCTGGATATTCCGACTTGATTCAAGTAACCACCCAGAACAAGTGTACGAAAATACCAAAGAGCTGCAACACCGAGCTACAAACTCGGTGTCTGCTCCTAGCGAACGCTCGCACAACGCGTGATCACGAAGCCGCCTCCGGGCAGATACAGGTAGACAATCCAGGGGTTCAGGCTGCGGCGTCGAAGTCGAGTCGAGCCTGCCGGTTACCGGGCTGGATCGGCATGAGGATTCTGTAGATCGGCAAACGCCTTGTCCGGGCGCAGCCCGCGCCAGCGCGGATGTCGGAGCCGACCGTCCGGAGTCCATTCCGAGAAGGTGACCTCACCGACCAACTCCGGACGCACCCAGTGCACACCCAGCGTCTCGGCTCGCACCATCGGGCCGGTGACCGGATTGGTCTTGATTTCCAGCGGCCGCAACGTGACGGCCATCTCGTCGAGCACAGCATCGGTGAAGCCGGTACCCACTCGACCGACAAAATTCAAACCGTTGGCATCGGGCAGCGCAACCAGCAACGCACCGATACCGTTGGCACGACGGCCATTTCCGGAACGCCAGCCGACAATCACCACCTCCTGGTCCGCGGTGTTCTTGATCTTGATCCAGGTATGGCTCCGTTTACCCGGCAGATACACCGAATCAGCTTTCTTGGCCAGAATCCCTTCCCATTGCAGTCCTTTGGTCCGCGCCAGGGCCTCTGTCGGTGATCCTGGCATCGGCTCCGGAACGGAGAACGTCGCACCGTGCGGTTCCAGCACTGCAAGCACCCGCCGCCGGTCGTCATAGCTCTTGCGCAACAGAGATACCCCATCCAGGTGCAGAACGTCGAACAACAGCAGCCGCACCGGAACCTCTCCCGAAATCCGCGCGATTTCCGTCGGCTTGGTCAGCTTCATCCGCCGCTGCAGCAGGCTGAAATCCGAGCGTCCGTGCTCGTTCAGCGCGACGATCTCGCCGTCGAGGACGGCGACATGCCCGGCGAGCACGTCCCCGACCTCGGAAAGCTCGGGATAAGTTGCCGTGACATCATTTCCATTCCTGGACACGAGCCGGAAATGTGCGTCACCGACCTCCACGATCGCCCTGACGCCGTCCCACTTGCCTTCCAACCGCCAATTCTCCCCGGCGACGTCGGCGAGAGTTCCGGCCGTGGCGAGCATCGGGAGCATGCCGGTCGGCGGTGGACGGTGCGCGATCTTCCGATCCACACCGAATTTGCCGCCTGCCCTGGGCAGGACCTCGGGGAGATCTGGTTGATCCTTCGTGCGGTGCATCAGCCATTGATTGCCCTTGGCCGCAGCCCCGGACCCCGCGCCCCGCTTGGTGCGGATCAGAGCGAACCTGCCCTTGGCCCGCTGTCCGTCCAAGGCCACGATTACTTCATCGTCGCGCCACTTTTCAAGACTGTAGTGACCGGCGTCCCAGATGGTGACCTCACCGCCGCCATACTCACCTTCATCGATGGTGCCGGCGAATGTCGCATACTCCAGCGGGTGATCTTCGGTCTGCACGGCCAGCCGGTTCTCCCGGGAGGTGGTCGGAATGCCACGTGGCACCGCCCACGACACCAGTACTCCGTCCCGCTCCAGCCGGAAATCCCAGTGCAACGCCGTGGCATGGTGCTCCTGGATGACGAATGTGTCGTCATTTCCCGCTTGCCCAGCGGCCTGCGGGGGCGGAACCGGTTCGGGCGTGCGATCGGCGGAACGCTTGGACCGATAGGCGGCCAGCTTCTGGGCGGTCGATCGATTGCCGGACGGGATGTCGGCGAACGGATCTATGCCGTTCTTCAGCCGTTCCACGACTTCCCGGTAGTCGAGGTGCCGAAGAGCCGGGTCCTCCAACTCCTCCCAAGTTCGGGGCGCCGCCACCGTCGGCGACTCCCTGCCCCGCAGCGAATACGGTGCAATGGTCGTCTTCGCTGCACTATTCTGCGACCAGTCGATGAAGACCTTTCCAGGTCGAAGATCTTTCGACATCTTCGACACCACCAGCTTGGGCATCTCCCGTTCGATGGTTTCGGCCAGCAGTTTTGCGAACTGTGAGACCTGTTCCGAGGTCTGCTCGCCGGACAGCGGAACGTACAGGTGCAGTCCCTTCGATCCGCTGGTGACCGGATAGGCGGTCAGCTTCAGGTCGTCCAATCGCGCTCGAATCGCGAATGCAATCTCCGCACACTCGGCCAGCTCGACGCCCGGCCCGGGATCAAGGTCGAAGACAGCGCGATCGGGTAATCCCACACCGCCGTCAGAATTAAAACGCCATTGCGGAACGTGGAGTTCCAGCGCGGCATTCTGCCCCATCCAGGCCAGCGTGGCAGGCGAATTCAAAAGCGGATAGGTGATGGTGCGGTCCTTGTGAGTGATGCCGGCGCGCGGAATCCAGGCCGGGGTGCCCTTGTCGATGTTCTTGTGGAAGAACGGCTGGGTTTCAACGCCGTTGGGCCAACGCTTGCGGGTGGCCGGCCGACCCTCGACCAGGGGCAGCATGGCGGTTGCGACCTCGGCGTAATACCCGATCACGTCGGCCTTCGTCGTACCGGTGGCCGGATACAGCACCTTGGACAAATTGGTCAGCGCAAATCGATGACCGTCCATCTCCACCTGTGCGCCGTCGCCCGCCATGGCACCTGATCCTAGGCGAGGCTTGGCGCCGGAGAGGTTACTCTGCGTTGTGACTGTCTTTCGTCCCGCAGATATCGGTTTCGACCCGCAGGATCCGACCTTCCTCGCCGACCCTTATCCGGTGTACTCGCGCATGCGAGACCTTGGTCAGGTTCTGCACTACGCGGACCGCGATCTGCACCTGCTCACCCAATTCGCCGACGTCAACGCTGCATTGCGGGACCGGCGGCTGGGCCGGGAATACCGGCACCGCTACACGGACGGCGAGTTCGGGCGGCAGGCGCACGACCCGCGGTGGGCGAAGTTCGACGAGTCCGAGCGCTGGTCGTTGCTCAACCTCGAGCCTCCCGACCACACCCGCCTGCGTCGGTTGGTGACGAAGGTTTTCACCGCCCGATCGATCGCCGCGCTGCGGCCGCAAGTCGAGGCGCTGGCCGCGGCAACGCTGAGGTCGGTAGGAAGCACCACCGCATTCGACCTGATCCACTCCTACGCCCAACCGTTCTCTATCGCCGTGATCTGCACGCTGCTCGGTGTGCCGACCGTGGACGGCCAACGACTGCTCGACTGGTCACACGCGATCGTGAAGATGTACGAATTCTCCACCAGCGACGTGGAACGGAATTCGGCCGACAACGCCGCCCGTGAGTTCATCGACTACGGGCACACGCTGATCCAACAGCGCCGAAAGCACCCGGAAGACGATCTCATCTCCGAACTGGTGCAGGTGGCCGACGAGGGAGAACGGCTCACGGTGGACGAGATCGTCTGCACCATCATCGTTTTACTGAACGCCGGACACGAAGCCACCGTCAACACGCTGGGAAACGGTATGCGGGCGCTGTTGAAGCACCCCGAGGAATGGTCGAGGGTCACCCAGGGCGAGGTGGAACCGTCGATCGTCGTGGAGGAGATGCTGCGCTGGGACTCACCGCTGCAGTTGTTCGAACGGTGGGTGTTGGAGGACGACGTCCTGATCGGCGGACGATCCTTCGCCATCGGAGAGCGAATCGGAATGATGTTCGGCGCCGCCAATCGAGACCCCCTACGGTTTCCCGACCCGAACAGGTTCGATGCCGCCCGCGGCGACTCCACTCACATCGGATTCGGTGGCGGCCTTCATTTCTGCATCGGTGCCCCGCTGGCTCGATTGGAGTTGGAGGTCTCTGTTGCACTGTTGCGGACATTGCCCGGCCTTCGCCTCGTCGAAGAGCCCAGTTATCAGCCGTATTTCGTCATTCGCGGCCTGCGTGCACTGATCGTGGCGTCGGCGGCCGACGGCGACAGCCGCCCGTCGAGCAGACCGTAGTAGATCCGAGGTCATAGTCGACCTCGGATCTACTACGGTCGTACTCACGCTACAACAGGGTGCGCCGCACCACGTCGGCCACGACCTCCTGCAGATCTCGGTTCCGGCTGAACACTGCACGCTGCTGTTGCGCCCCGGTTCCGTTGGAGCGCAACCGATCCAGCCCGACGTCGACCAACTGGAGGTCTCCGTTGCGCTCCAGCGCCGGCAGCAATCGGCCGACCAGAGCGTCGAGCAGGTCGAAAGCCGGCCTGGGCCGACGAGTCTCGGGATCGAACAGTTCACCGGTCAATCCGTACCGGCATGCCCGCCACGAGGCGCCCCGCAGGAGTTCGGCTCGGAATTCGAGCGAGCGCTCGCCCGCCCGCCAACTCTCGGCAGCGGTATCGACCAACGCTCTGGACAGCGCCGCGATCAGCACCGCGTCGTCGACATCGGTGCAGACATCGGCAACCCGGATCTCCAAGGTCGGGTACCGGGCGGAAAGCCGCGCGTCGAAGTAGATCATTCCGTCGTCGATGGCGGCGCCACTGGTGATCAGCTCGGAGATGGAACGATCGTAGGTCGATTCATCGCCGAAGATCGCCGACGGCCCGGCCGACGGCCACAGGCTCCAGACAACCGTCCGATAGCTGGCATAAGCCGAATCCTGGCCCTGCCAGAACGGTGAGTTCCCGGAAATGGCATTGAGAACCGCGAGCCACGGGGCGATGCGATCGAGGACCGCGACGCCTTCGGCTCGCGAATCGATGGAGACGTGGACGTGCTGGCCGCAGGTCAACTGCTGACGGGCCAAGAGGCCGAACTGCGCCCCCATCGCCTGGTAACGGTCGTTCGGAGCGGCGGTCGGGCGCACCTTGCGCGGACTGGTCGCGACGGCGGCGACCTGGACGCCGTTCCCAGCGGCCGCGGAGGCCAGCTCCCGGCGTAGTCGTCGTAGGTCCTCGGTCAGCTCGGCGGCCGACGTCGTCGGGATGGACCCGATCTCGGCCTGCTCCTCCTTGAACTCCTGATCGATCGGCGGCAGGCCGGGATCGGCACCGCGTTGGGTTCGCCGCTCCTGCGCTTCGTGCACCACCGATTCCGCGGACGCGGCCGGCCTGCCGTCACCCGGATCGACCAGCAGCAGCTCTTCCTCCACCCCGAAGGTACGCAACGCCATGGCGTCATCCTGTCGTACGCCGCCCGGTCGCCTTCGAAGGGCCCGACCACACTCAGTGATGCCCCGGGGAACCGCTGGAACCCAGGTCGATACTGGTGGCGACTCGGACCAGGCTGGGCCGCACCGGAGTTGACCCGAAGCCGAAGCGGACCGGCGGGTGGACGTCGTGCAACGAGCCCAGATCATCGTCGTTCCAGAAGGCTTCGATCGTCGCGATCGAATGCAGATCCAGCGCCGCGTACCACTCACGTCGCCCGCCACCGGCGGTGCCGCGAGTACGGACGCCCGGCATCAGCCGCGCGGCGATCGGATCGAGTACGGCTGCCCACCAGCGCGCACGGGCCAATGGCCGCGGAACGCCGCGGAGCAGCCAGCCGAGCGCGCCGCGACCGCCGGTCGTGAATCGCACGGAGAGCGCGCCCGCCCGGACCCACCACACCGGACCGGACCGTCGATAGGTCACCGGCACGACGGAGATCTCGTCGAATCGATAGGTGGCTGCCACGAAATCGGCCACCTCCGTCGACGGCGCCAACAGGGTGCGGTGGCCATCCGGCCCCTCGACCATCACGTCCGCAACGGCTCCCAGCGGGGATCGAGGCCACATCCCGACCACCAGCCGAGTGCCCGACGAGGTGCCGAACCCCGCGATGGCGCCCTCAAAGATCAGCATCGGTCCAGGCTACTGGCCGTCGGGGACCGGTTGCTCCGCCCAAATTATGGAGATCGCGGTGACCGCGTGACGGCCCTGCGACAGCGCCGCAGCATCGCCCCGGCCCGAATCGCCGGTGCGACACCCCATAGGGTTAACCGGTGATGAGCGATTTCCGCGTTCGGCTTGGAGGCGTGCACCGATGGGCATTCTGAGTTCGTTCGACCTGACCGGACGGGTAGCAGTGGTAACCGGCGGGAATCAGGGCCTGGGCCTGGCATTCGCCCGAGGACTGGGCGAAGCCGGCGCAAAGGTGGCGATCCTCGGCCGCCGTACGGCCCAGAACCAGGAGGCCGCAGCGCAACTCCTCGCGGACGGAATCCAGGCTCGGCCCTTCACCGCCGACGTCGTCGACCGGGCGAGCATGGAGGCGGCGGCCGACGAGATCGTGAACGATCTCGGGCCGGTCGACATCCTGGTGAACAACGCCGGCGCCTGCATCCACCGGCCGGCTTTCGACGTGACGGACGGCGAATTCGCCGAGGTGATGAACGTCAACGTGACAGGCGTGTGGAACGGCTGTCAGATCTTCGGTCGACGAATGGCCACAGCGGGTAAGGGCGGCGTCATCGTCAACGTCGGGTCGATCTCGGCGCAGATCGTCAACCGGCCGCAATGGCAACCTGCCTACAACGCCTCGAAGGCAGCGGTTCACCAGCTCACCAAATCATTGGCCGCCGAATGGGCGCCGATGGGTATTCGTGTGAATGCAATAGCCCCAGGGTATGTTCGCACCGAGATGGCGCCCGTGGATCTACCTGAATTTCATCGGTACTGGATCGAGGATGCGCCGCAGCAACGGGCCGCCTCGCCTGCCGAAATCGCGCCGAGCGTAGTCTTTCTCGCCTCCGATGCGTCCGCCTTCATGACCGGCTCGGTGCTGGTGATCGACGGCGGTTACACGTTGTACTGACACTTGCTGCCGGGTATCAAGGAAACAGGATGAAGCGGAGAACGCAGAAATGACGAGAGTGTTGGTCACCGGCGGCACCGGAAATCTCGGGCGCCATGTCGCGGGCCAGTTGATTGCGGCCGGGCAGCTGGTCCGGATCGCCAGTCGCCAGTCTCCGCCCGCCGGAACGGCCCTGGACCACGAGTGGGCGACTGTCGACTATCGGAGCCGGGCCGGGCTGGACGACGGCCTGGCCGATATCGACGTGGTGATCCACTGCGCAAGCGGCTCACCCAAGGGCGAAGCCGAGTCGATGGCGGCACTGCTGTCCTCGGGCAAACGCGCCGATCTGAAACATCTGCTCTACATCTCGATAGTCGGCGTCGACAGGCTCGCGTTGGGCTACTACCGCGCCAAATTCGCCGCCGAGAAATCGTTGATCACCTCCGGAATGCCGTGGACGATCCTGCGGGCCACCCAGTTCCACGATCTTGCTCTGACCATGGTGAAAGGCATGTGCAAACTCCCGGTCGCATTTGTTCCCAAAGGAATCAGCTGCCAGCCGGTGGCGGTCGAAGAAGTTGCCACCCGCCTCGTCGAACTCGCTGCCGATCCGCCCGCCGGTAGGGTTCCGGAGATCGGCGGCCCGGAAATCCATTCCTTCACCGAATTGGCGCGCATGTACTTGCATTCCGCAAGACGAAGGAAACCGTTGGCCCAGGTCCCGCTACCCGGAACATTGGCGAGGGGTCTACGCAGCGGCTACGGCATGACGCCCGATTTCGGTGACGGGGTGCAGACTTTCGGCGAGTTCCTGCAGATGCGGCGGCTCGGCGCCGGCCACCTCTAGGCTGCCGCCGGTTCTGACGCTGCCGCCGGTTCTGACGCTGCCGCCGGTTCTGGCGCTGCCGTCCGGTTCTGGCGCTGCCGTCCGGTTCTGACGCTGCCGCCGGTTCTGGCGCTGCCGCCCGGGCGCCGGCCCAGGCTCAGGTGTGCAGGTCTGCGGCACGATCCGCCGGGAGGTGTTCCTGGCCGCGAATTCGTCTTCGGGAAAGGATCAGTGTCCCCAGGAAACCGACGAGCAGGGCGATGAGCACACCGATGTTGCTGAACGCCCAAGCTCCGTCACGGCCACCGAGCGCGAACGGCCCCAGCAGGTAGCCCTGCCAGTCCAGCCACCCGGCGAAGGTGTTCCTCACCAGGCCCCAGCCCAGAGCGGTGCCCACCAACACCAGGGCGACAGCGTCCCACTGCACATCCCCGTACCGGCCTCTCGGCTCGAACAGGTCTACCTCCGAGTAGTCCCTGTGCCGCAACAGAACATCGGCCAGCATCACCCCCGCCCACGCCGACACCGGCACTCCCAGGGTGATCAGGAATCCCTGGAACGGGTCGAGAAAGGTGTGTCCCCGGGTGAAGAAGACCACCGCGACGGTGCCTGCCAGCATGATCGTGCCGTCGATCAGCGCGGCCACATATCGCGGCACCTTCAAACCCAGGCTGAGCAAGGCCAATCCGGACGAATAGATGTCGAGCACCGCCCCGCCCACCAGGCCCAGGACCGCAACGAGCACGAAGACGACCAGGAACCAGGTGGGCAGCAGCGAGGCCAGGGCCCCGATGGGATCGGTGGCGATCGCGCCGCTGAGCTCCTTGGACGAGCCCGCCAGCAACAGGCCGAAGACCAGTAGGACGACCGGCGCGACGGCGCCGCCGAAGGTGGTCCAGCCGATCACGCCGCGTCCCGACGATTTCCTCGGTAGGTATCTCGAGTAGTCCGCAGCCGCATTCACCCAGCCGAGGCCGAACGCCGTCATCAGAAAGATCAGCGCGCCGATGACGGCGGTGGTGCCGCCCGCCGGAAGGTGCGCCACGGTCGAAAGATCGATGTGCTTCGCCACCAGGACGACGTAGACGACGGTGAGCACGCCGGTCACCACGGTGATCCATTTCTGCATCCGCATGATGACGTCGAAGCCCGCCACGCCGCCGCCGATGGTCAGGCCGGTCACCACCACCATGGCCACCACCTTGACCAGAATCCCACCGCCCCAACCGAGCCGCTCGAAAACCGTTGCGGTGGCCAGTGTCGCGAGAATGACCAGCGCGGTCTCCCAACCGACGGTCAGCACCCAGGAGATGAAGGAGGGCAGCTTGTTGCCCCGGACCCCGAAGGTCGCCCTGGACAGGATCATCGTCGGGGCCGAGCCCCGTTTGCCGGCGATCGCGACGAACCCGCAGAACAGGAACGAGAGGGTGACGCCGACGACCCCGACGATCAGTGCCTGCCAGAAAGAAATCCCGAAGCCGAGCACGAACGCGCCGTAGCTCAGGCCAAGGACCGAGACGTTTGCGCCGAACCACGGCCAGAACAGATCGCGCGGTCGACCTTTGCGCTCGCTGTCGGCGATGACGTTGATGCCGTTGATCTCGACCGGGAGAGAGCGAGTTTCCTGCGCCTGGATGCCCATCCTGAAATTGTCGCACCCAGCGATTTCAGTACAGCCGCGCTCCGGAAAGGCCGAACAGCAGCAGGTCGACCCCCGCCAGTGCGATGGTGGCGGCGAACAGGCCCCTGCCGTCCGGATTGCGCAGGCCCACCGACAGTCCTCCCGCGGCGAACACGGCGATGACGGCAAGCGCCGACCATTTCCAACCCGTGATGCGCCCTGGCCCGAGTAGTACGAACGCCGAAGCGACGACGAGCAGTACGGGCCCGGCGATCGCGGTGGTTCTTGCGCCGAGAAGATGCCACAGTCCACGAACACCTGTTGCGCGGTCGGCCTTGAGGTCCGGGAGCACGTTCGCGGCATGGGCCGCCGACCCGAGCACCGCTCCGGCCGCCACTGCCCACCATTGCGGCCATGGATGCTCGGACCGCGCCAGCACCGCTCCCGCAGGGAGCGCTCCGAATCCGACGGCATACGGAACCCAGGACAGCACAGTGCTTTTCAGTCCGAAGTTGTAGAGCCAGCCCGCGACGAACTGAACAGAGGTGGCCGATCCGGCCCGCCAGCCCAACGACATCGATACACCAACGGCGAGCACCAGGCCGATACCGGCTGCGGCGGCGACCGTGCGGGGCGCCACCGACCCACCGGCCACCGGTTTGTCGGAGCGACCCGATTCGCGGTCGCGCGCGGCGTCGATCCAGTCGTTCGACCATCCGATGGACAGCTGACCGATGAACACGGCGGCGGTGAAGGCGACCGCTGGTCCGAAGCCGAGCCCGGCCAAGGCCGCCAGCCCGGCGCTGATGACGGTGACGCCGACGGTCGGAACTGGATGACAGGACAACGCCAACGCTCGCACGGTGGACTGCCGGCGAGCCTGCGAAGCCATGGGTCGAGCCTAGGGCAGCCACGATCGAAACTCCGGACAAGCGGGTGTCGGTGCGGCGGGGGACGATGAACCGATGTTGCTCTCCGAGCTCGTCGCGACCTCCGCCGCCGTCGCAGCGACCCGCTCCCGGCTGGCAAAACGCAAACTCCTGGCCGAGACCATCACTCGGGCCGAACCGGACGAGATCGAATTGGTCGTGACGTTCCTGTCCGGCACTCTCCGCCAGCGACGCACCGGCGTCGGCTGGGCATCGTTGTCCGCTCTTCCTGCACCTGCGGAGCAGCCGACATTGACCCCGATCGAAGTGGATGCCGCATTCGGGGCAGTGGCCGCTCTGGGAGGCGCCGGTTCCGCTGCTCTGCGCGCGGCCGCGGTCGAGTCGCTGTTCGCCAGCGCGACCGCCGCGGAACAGGAGTCTCTGCGCGGATTGGTGTTCGAGGACCTCCGTCAGGGCGCCCTCGACTCCTTGGTGCAGGACGGCCTGGCTGCGGCTTTCGGCGCACCACTTCCGGTGGTGCAGCGGGCGGCCATGTTGCTCGGATCAACGGCGACAACGGCCGCGTTGGTCGCCACCTCCGGCATTTCGGCGCTCGAGCAGGTGCGGCTGAAGGTGGGTGTACCGATCCGGCCGATGCTGGCGGCCAGCGCGCCAGATCCCGAGGCCGCCACTGCGAAGTCCGGCCTGCCGGCGCTGGTGGACGCCAAACTCGACGGCATCCGGATCCAGGTACATCGGGACGCCGGACTCATCCGGCTCTACACCCGGAGCCTGGACGACATCACCGAGCGGCTGCCGGAAATCGTGGAGGCCGTCGCGGGACTTCCGCTCTCGCAGTTGGTGCTGGACGGTGAGGTCGTCGGTCTCGGACCGGAAGGACGCCCGCTGTCGTTCCAGGTCATCGCCTCACGCACCGGCAGCAGTGTGGATGTGGCAGCCGGGCGCGTTCGCACACCGTTGTCATTGTTCGCCTTCGACCTGCTGCACATCGACGGGCGGGATCTGTTGGACGAACCGCTCGCGACGCGGAGAGCTGTGATGACGCAGATGCTTCCGCCGGAAATGCTGGTTCCCCACCGAACGGCCGACTCGGCGGAAGCGATCACCGAGTTCTTCGCCGACGTTGTGTCCCGCGGTTTCGAAGGAGTGGTGGTCAAGAATCTGGCGGCTCCCTACGCGGCCGGCCGCCGTGATTCCGGCTGGATCAAGCTCAAGCCTCGGCACACCTTCGATCTCGCAGTGATCGCCGCGGAGTGGGGATATGGCCGTCGGAAAGGGTGGCTGTCGAACCTGCATCTGGCTGCGCGCAACCCCATAACGGGGGAACTGGTGATGCTGGGAAAGACCTTCAAGGGGCTGACCGACCAGATGCTCACCTGGCAGACCGAACAGTTCCTTGCCAGGGAAACCCGCCGGACCACAACGACGGTATACGTCGATCCACCGTTGATCGCCGAAATCGCGATCGATGGAGTGCAGCGGTCCACGCGTTACCCCGGCGGCGTGGCTCTGCGGTTTGCCCGGGTGCTGCGCTATCGCGACGACAAGAATGTCGACGAGGTCGATACCATCGATGCGGTGGTGGAGCTCGGGCCTGCCTGAACAACACGAACGACGCTGCCGGGATGAACGTAGCCCGGCGCTTCGAACTCGCCCAGGTCACAGTGCGCTGTCGCTCCAGCCGCTGACGTCCGAGCGGCTGGCCGAATTCGTCGAGCTCCTCGTACCCGTGAACGTACTGGCCGATGCCGCTCCCGGCTTCCGCTGGCGGCTGCAGACCGAGGACGGGGACAGACCGAGGACGGGGACAGACCGAGGACGGGGGACAAACCGACGGGGACGCCGAGGATCGACTGGCTCTGCTCCGCTCCGCCTGCGCGACCGCCGAAGCGCTCACCGCGCAGCGGTTCATCGGGCGGCCGTCCGATGCGGTAGCCGCCCGACACCTTAGACGGCGACGCCCTCGACGCGTGGATGTGCCGGGCCTGACCGCACCGCAGTCACCGACCGATGAGGCGCCCGCGCCGGCCTCGATCGCCCGCTCCTCCAATCTTCTGCGGCGCACCCTCAAGGAGCAGTCCGAGTCCGAATCGTTAAGCATGCTGCGATAGCTCGACATCGGACGATCTATTCACAATCCTGTTCGGGTTACCTTGTAGTGCGCACCGTGTAGTTGGCCGATGTCATCAATTCCACAGCTCCTCATTCTGACGAGGAGAGCCGATGAAAGTCACTTCGTCCGCGGTATCCCTGACCGTTGAAAATGTGTCGGCGTCCAGCCAATTCCTCGTCGATCATCTCGGATATCACCAGGACATGGCAGTCGACGGCTTCGCCGCCCTGCCCAGGCACGACGCCGCAATTAACATCGTCTTCCTACGCAGGGGACTCGAGGTGATGCCGTTGGAATTCCGCGATCAGCACGCTTGCGGGGTCATCGTCGCTCTGATCGTCGAGGATCTCGATGCCGAACTGTCACGGCTGGTCGACGAGGGCGTCGAGATCACTATGCCGCTGCGCGAGGAGGAATGGGGCGAGCGTCTCTTCCAGTTCACCGACCCGAACGGCATTGTCCTTCAATTTGTGCAGTGGACATGATCTGGTGCAGTGGACCTGATCCAGTGGACCTGACCGGTGCAATGGACCTGACCTGGTGCAGTAGCCTGACCGGGAGCGCACCCGAGCACTCGGATCGAATCTACTGAAGACCGACCTCTCATGGTGCAGAAAGCAGATCCCGCACCAATGGGGCGACCTTGGTGCCATAGAGCTCGATGCTGTGCATCATCAGCTCGTGAGGCAGGGTGCCGTTGCTGAACTTCAGATCGAACCGATCGGCGCCGAGAACTCTGACCGTGGCAGCGATCTTCCTGGCAACGGTCTCCGGCGATCCGACATAGATCGAACCGTCGACGGCCTCGGTCTCGAACCGCTGCCGGGTTGCGGGCGGCCAGCCCCGCTCGCGCCCGATGCGATTCGTCATTTCCCGATAGTGAGGCCAGAGCTCGTCTTTCGCCTGTTCGTCGGTGTCCGCGACATGCCCGGGCGAGTGAACCCCGATGGGTGCGGGTCCGGTGCCGAACTGATCCAGGGCGCGGCGGAACAGATCGGCGTAGGGCGCAAATCGCTCCGGCTCACCGCCGATGATGGCCAGCCCGAGGCCGAAGCCGTATCGGGCCGCGCGGACGACGGACTCCGGACTGCCGCCCACGCCGAGCCAGGTCCGCAATGCGCCCGACTCGGTGTGCGGGAAGACGGACTGGTCCTTCAGCTCCGACCGTGTCGTGCCGGACCAGTTGACCGGTTTCTCATTCCGAAGAGCCGCGAACAGCTCGACCTTCTCCTCGAAAAGTGTTTCGTAGTCGGAGAGATCGAACCCGAACAGCGGAAAGGATTCGGTGAACGAACCGCGGCCCAGGATGATCTCGGCACGGCCGTCGGACACCGCGTCGAGGGTGGCAAAGCGTTGGAAGACGCGCACCGGATCATCGCTGCTCAGGACCGTCACCGCGGAGCCGAGGTGGATGTTCCGGGTGCGACCGGCAATCGCGGACAACACGACATCCGGCGCCGTGACAGCGAAGTCGGCCCGGTGATGCTCACCGATGCCGAACCAGTCCACACCCAGCTCGTCGGCCAGTACCGCCTGCGCCACGACATTTCGAATCACCTGCGGCTGACTCAGCGCCTGACCGCCCGCGCTCGCCGTGACATCGCCGAACGTGTCCAAACCGAACTCGAGCTGGGTGCTCATTTCGCCTCCAAGGTTGCCGTCATGCTACTTCATGACATGTCAACCAAAACGGCTGCGAACCATTCCCGACCACGGTCCGGCCGGCGAGCAGCCAACCCCGCCCCGCTCGCCACCCCGCCCGGCCCGTCTCGGGTCGGCCCCGCTCTCCGCCCCGCCCCGCTGGCCGCCCCGCCCCGCTCGCTACCCCGCCCGACCTCCCGGCCCGACCTCCCCGCTCGCCACCCCGCCCGACCTCCCGGCCCGCCCGCCCGCCCAGCCCGACCGCCCGGCCCGCCTCGGGGCGGCGTCGACATCCGCGTGATGCACGAACAGCAGCACACCACCGGGGCGCGACGGCGGCGAGGAACGAGCGCGGGCGCTCGACATGGTCGTTCCTGGTGCGCAGCACCGCGGGGCATTGCGCGTCCAAGTCAGCATTGCGCCCAGTGAATTCGGCGTCGCCCCCGGGCGAGCCCGCGCTCGAACTCGCGGGGAGTCCGACGGCCGATCCGGCCCGGTCGTACTCTCTAGAAGGTGACGACCCTCGCAGCGGTTCACGGTGTGCTGCCCGAACACCGCTATCAGCAGGACGAGATCACCCGCGAGTTCGCCAAGGTCTGCCTCGGAGCGGAGGGGAACGTCGATCTGCTCCGTCGGTTGCACGGCAACTGCTGCGTCGATTCCAGGCACCTGGCGCTGCCGCTCGATCGATACGGCTCGCTCTCCGGCTTCACCGAATCCAACGACGCGTTCCTGCTGGCTGCCACCGAACTTGCCGCCCAGGCGGTCTCCGGCGCGCTGGCCGCAGCCGATGTCGACCCCGGCGACGTCGATGTCATTTTCTCCACCACCGTCACCGGCCTGGCCGTACCCTCGCTCGACGCGCGAATCGCGGCCCTGGTCGGCCTTCGCCCCGATGTCAAACGGGTTCCGATGTTCGGGCTCGGCTGCGTCGCGGGCGCCGCCGGGATTGCCCGAATGCACGACTACCTGCTGGGCCGGCCCGACCAGGTTGCGGTGCTGCTGGCAGTAGAGCTGTGTTCCCTCACGGTGCAGCGCGACGACCGCTCGGTCGCGAATCTGGTTGCCAGCGGCCTCTTCGGGGACGGCGCCGCTGCCGTCGTTGCGGTCGGTGCCGGGCACGAGAAGGCTGCCGACGGGCCACAGGTCGTCGACACGCGCAGCCATCTGTATCCGGACACCCAGCGGACCATGGGCTGGGACTTCGGTGCATCCGGGTTTCGGATCGTCCTGGACGCGCAGGTCCCCGCCCTGGTCGAGCAATACCTGGGTGCTGACGTCAGGAGCCTGCTGGCCGAGCACCAGCTGTCGGTCGCCGACGTCGCCCACTGGGTCTCGCATCCAGGCGGCCCCAAGGTGATCGAGGCGATCGAGAGGGAACTGGAGCTCCCGACCGAAGCTCTCGAACTGACCTGGCGGTCCCTCGCCGAGGTCGGGAATCTCTCGTCCGTCTCGGTGCTCCACGTTCTGCGGGACACCATCGTCAAGCGGTCACCCGTAGCCGGCACTCCCGGCCTGCTGATGGCGATGGGCCCCGGGTTCTGCTCGGAACTCGTCCTGTTGTCCTGGTGAGCCGATGATTGCCTTCCTCATTCTGATTCTGCTGGTGGGAATCGAACGTATCGGAGAATTGGTGCGCTCGAATCGGCACCTGCGGATCAGCGCGGCCAACGGAGGACAGGAATTCGGCGCCGGACACTATCCGGCCATGGTGGCCCTGCACGCCGCCTTGTTGATCGGTGCGGTGGCGGAGGTCTGGCTGCTGCCCCGACCGTTCCTACCCTGGCTCGGTTGGCCGATGCTCGCGATAGTCGTTCTGGCGCAGGGGCTGCGCTGGTGGTGCATCCTGGTACTGGGCACCCGCTGGACGACGAAGATCATGGTCATCCCGGGCGACTTGCTGATCCGCAGTGGCCCTTACCGTTGGCTTCGGCATCCCAACTACGTCGCAGTCATCACCGAAGGCATGGCCCTGCCTCTGGTGCACACCGCCTGGTTGACCGCGACCATTTTCACCGTTCTGAATGCCTGGCTCCTCACGGTGCGGATCAGAACCGAGAACCGCGCCCTGACAACGGCTGTCATCGCATGATCGATCTGCTGGTCGCAGGCGCCGGACCAGCCGGATTGGCGACCGCCATGTACGCCGCCCAGGCCGGATTCGAGGTGATCGTCCTGGACCCCCGTTCCGGTCCCATCGACAAGGCGTGCGGCGAGGGTCTGATGCCCGGAGCAGTCGAGGCGCTGAGCACCCTCGGCGTGAGGCTGCACGGAATGCCTTTTCCGGGAATCCGCTATTCGGATTCGCACCGCTGCGCCACCGCCTTCTTTCGTGCCGGCAGCGGGCTGGGAGTTCGGCGCACCGCCCTGCAGCAGGCGATGACCCATCGCGCCCTGGAACTGGGCGTGCGTTTCGAATCGGCGGCGGTCGGCCACATCTCGCAGGATGGTGACAGTGTGACGGCGGGCGGCCACCGCAGCAGATACCTGGCAGCCGCAGACGGCCTGCACTCCCCGATCAGCCGGTCCCTTGGCCTGCGCTCGGCGCCAGTGCCGGCCGGCGGGCGGATTAGGGGGTGGAGTCCGCCCCCCCGATGGGGTCTCCGACAGCATTTTCCGCTGCGCCCCTGGACCCGTCTTGTCGAGGTGCACTGGGCCCGGCATTCCGAGGCCTACGTGACGCCCATCGGCCCGGACCAGATCGGCGTCGCCGTGATCAGCTCCCTTCGAATCTCGCTGTCGCAACAACTTCGCGCCTTTCCCCGATTGATGGAACGACTCGGGAACGCCGACACCTCCGGTGCGGTGCGGGGCGCCGGACCGCTCCGCCAGCGGGTGCCGACCCGGGTGGCCGGTCGAGTGCTCCTGGTGGGCGACGCAGCAGGCTACGTCGATGCTCTGACCGGCGAGGGAATAGCGGTGTCCCTGGCTTGCGCCCGATCCCTGGTGACGGCGCTGCAGCGGGGAGAGCCGCAGGCGTACGAGCAGCTCTGGCGCCGGGATACCCGCAGATATCGCTGGCTCACCCAGACGCTGCTGGCAGCCCGGCGAATTGCTGAACCCGCGATCGTGCCGGCGGCGGCGACCTTTCCCGATCTCTTCTCGCTCGCTGTGAGTCAGCTGGCGCGATAGCCGAACCGCACTTGTCCGGTCGCGCCGTACCACAAGCGGGCCGGTGCGCTGCACATCACTCCGGCTTCCGGTGGCACGCCTGGCCATGATTGCATGAGGTCCGACAGGGCCGAGTGGCCGAAAAGTCTCTTGCGCTCAGGTGGTTCTTTTATGCGTCGTTTCTCCTCCGTCCGCCGGTTCGCCGGCACCGCTGCCGTCGTCGGTCTGGTCGGTGCCGTATTGATCGTCCCAGCAGCCACGGCCACGGCAGGCGTGCCGGAGTCGGCTACCGTCGCCACCGCGGCCGCCACCGCGGCCGCCACTGCGGCCGCCCCTCCGGTGAGCGTGCCGATCAAGATCACGCCGGGCCTCAAGGGGTTCGACACCAAGAACCTCGAGTCGCCGACCAAACTCGGTTGCCTGAGCGACGCGGGTTACTCCTTCGACATGGTCAACACCAACGATCCCGACGGCACGCCCGTCGGCACCTGGCAGAACGAGTACAACGCCGCCGCGGCGGTCGGAATGAACGTGGTTCTCTTCCAGGGCTACGACCGAGCCAGCTGGGCAGTGCCCTCGGAGGCGACCCGCCGGGCGACCATTGCGCGGGACAAGGCAGTACACGCCAAATATCCGCGCGGCAGTCAGATCTTCCTGAATTTGGAGAACAATCTCAACGGCGGCCCCAGCACGAAGATGATCGCCTGGGTGAACACCTGGGTATCGATCATTCGGGCCGCCGGATACAGCCCGGGCATCTACGTCGGAGCGCCCCAGCTGTTGACGGTGGCGCAGATCAACGCGATTCCGAACGTCGTCTTCTGGCGGTCCTTTTCCGCTTCGGCGCCGCAGGCTGCGCGGGGCTTCGTCGGCCGGCAGACCACGGTCTCGTCACAGTCGTGTGGAATCGTTGGCGGCATCGACCAGGACATCGCGGGAACCGACGGCAGAGGCGTCCAGTTGACCGGCGCTGCCTTTCCGAAACCGGTCGTCCAACCAACAGCTGGCGGCGCTCTTGTTCCGCTGAGCCCGACCCGAATTCTCGACACCCGCCTTCATCAGGGTGCGGTAGCCCCTGGCGCTTTGAAGTCCGTCGACGTGCAGATCACCGGGCAGGCCCACGTATCCGGCACCGCGACCGCAGTGGTTCTCAACGTGACCGCCGTCAACCCGGGCGCGGACGGCTACTTATCGGTGTACCCGACCGGCGGCACCCGATCGGCGTCGAGCTTGAATTTTCTGGCCCGGCAGACCGTGGCGAACCTGGTGACCGTGAAGTTGGGCACGAGCGGCAAGATCACCGTCTACAACGGCTCCGGACGAACCACTGACCTGGTCGCCGATGTCGCGGGCTACTACCTGTCGGGCACCGCGTCCCAACCCGGCACCTTCACCGCGGTGAACCCCTCCCGCGTGCTGAACACTCGTCCGACAGGAGTCGCGGGGAATTCTTCGACCATCGTTCAGACGGCAAAGGCAGCACCCAGCGGTCTGCCCTATGACTCCGTCGTGCTGAATGTGACCGCGGTCGCGCCGAAGGCCGGTGGTCACCTCACCGTCTATCCGGCCGGGTCGAGCAGCATTCCCGCCACCTCGAATGTGAATTTTCTTCCCGGCCGGAACGTACCGAACATGGTGACAGTGCCCGTCGACACCACCGGTCCGACCTCTGGCGCTGTGAAGATCTTCAACGGCTCGGCCGGCCGCACCGATCTGCTGGCGGATGTCGCGGGCTACTACCGCAGCGGCATCCGCAGCGCCCATGGATCGTTCCAGCCGCTGCCGGCCCCGACCCGGATCCTCGACACCCGCCGCACCGCCGCGGGGAGAGTGCCCAGCACCAGCGCCCTATCGGTGCGGGTCACCGACCAGAACGGCATGGCCCTGGGTGGCGCTGGATACGTGCCTCGCGCAGTGGTGCTGAACGTGTCCGTCATCCAGCCGTCGGCGCCGGGATACCTCAGCGTCTTCCCATCCGATCAATCCGTGCCCACCGCGTCGTCGGTCAACTTCGTGCCGAGAACCGACATCGCCAACCAGGTGATCGTTCCGGTCGGACCGGACGGGAGAGTCGTGCTCTACAACAGGTCGGGTGGCAGCACCGATCTGCTTGCCGACGTGGCCGGGTACATCAGGGCCTGACGGATGCCACCGTGGATCCAGCGCACCGAACCAGCGCACCCGGACCCAGCCCCGACCGGCCCCACGAAGAGTCGCCGAGCTGTGTTCCCGACGCTGCCGGTCACCCAGACAGCGTCGGGAACAACCACGAACTCCTCGTTCAGGAGGTGGTGGGCGCCGGGCTGCTGGTGCTCGGGGCGCTGCCGCTCTGCCCGGGGGTAGTGGGCCCGTTTGCCGATGGCGGATCGACTTTGCCATTTCCGCGATCGCCGTGAACTCCGCCCGGACCTCTCGGGCCACCTCGGCCCGGACCACCGTGCATGCCCGGAGCGGGCCTCGCGCCGATAGTGGTGGCGTCGAGCGCCGTGCCGTTTGCATCGACGGTGCCTTCGGCGACAATCTGCGTACCGACGGGAAGCGCCGCCTTCAGCCCGTCGTTGTACGTCGTCTTGGCGCTGACGACGATGCTGCGGGTGAAGCCATCACGATCCTTGATCGTCACTGTCGTACCCGCCACGGCAGTGACAGCGCCGTCCAGGTGCGGGCTGTGGGTTCGCATCTTGGGTACGCCACCGGTCGCGGTGGACGGCGCGCCGGCGCCGCTTTCGGCGCCGCGGGTGACGTCGGCGAGACTGTCGCGGTAGTCGATGCCGCCACAGCCTGGCCGCCGGTGACGGGTGCCGAGGCCGCTGCGACCGCACCACCGCCGGCGATCACCGCCGCTGCGATACCGCCGATCGCGGCCACCCGCAGCCGGTGCCTCCTGGCGTTGGCCACGGTTGCCGACGCAAGGCCGCCGGACGAGCTGCCTGGACTGCCGGCGCGGGCGCCGGCGCCGGATGAATCGTCCGTGGAATTGTTGCCCTCTGTTCGCAGATCTGCCATCGGAGCAGGACCTTTCTTCGTACCGTTCGGGACCGTCCCGACCGGATGACCCCACTGTGTCCGCTGACCCTGAAGACCGCCTGAAGACACGTTCCAGGCCGCTGACACTCAGCGTTTCCTCAGCTCGGGGGTGCACCCTGGCCGCATGGACACCGATGCGGCCAGGGTGCTGGTGATCGAGGACGATGCCGTTCTGCGAAGCTGCATCGTCGACGAACTCACCCACGCCGGCTACCAGGTGAGCGCCGCGCCGGACGGTTCCGGCTTCGCCGCTCTGGTCGAAAGATTCCGCCCCGACGTCGCCGTGTTGGACGTGATGTTGCCCGGCGCCTCCGGTCTCACGCTGGCTCGGCACCTTCGCGAACACACCCAGGCCGCGGTGTTGTTCCTGACCGCGCGCGACGCCGTCGCCGACCGGCTGGCGGGCTTCGACGCGGGAGCCGACGACTATGTCGTCAAGCCGTTCGTCATGGCCGAATTGTTGGCCAGAACCCGGGCCGTGCTGCGGCGCGCCGGCCGGCTCCGATCCGGGCGACTGCAGGTGGCCGATCTGCTGGTCGACGAGGACGCCGGCGAGGTCATCCGCGCCGGTCACCCGATCCAGGTGACCGCCACCGAACTGCGATTGCTCGTATATCTGGCTCGCAATCGCGGCCGGGTGATGTCCAAGACCCAGATCCTCACCCAGGTGTGGGGCTACGACGCCTACGATCCGAACCTGGTCGAGGCCTACGTATCCGGGATCCGCAAGAAGCTGGAGGGCCGGGGCGAGCGGCTCATCCACACGGTCCGGGGCGTCGGCTACCGGATGAGCGAGGGTCGCACCGAATCGCGAGCGTCGTGAGACACCCATCCGTGGCGGATCGCCCGCTGCGGACCACCTCGCTGCGGGCGCGGGTGACGGTCTGGGTACTCGCGGTGCTGATCGTGGTGCTGACCGTGCTGGGCCTGGTGGTCAACTGGCTGCTCGGCAACGCGTTGCGCTCCGACCTGCGGCAACGTCTGGAGGACAGGGCGGGTTACGCCGCCATCCTGGAGCAGCAGGGAATCGATGGTCAGAGTCTGGCGGACCGACTCACCGGTACCGGCGTGTTCAGCCTGTTCACCTCCGGCGATCAGCGTTTCGTCGGACGCGACATCGGGCCACCACCGGCCGGCGGCCGCAGTCCACGACCCGGTCGGGCAGCGCCGGCGGCGAGCCCGGCCGTCACCTTCGGCGAGTCGGACGGCAAGCTGACGGCCGAGGTCATGCTGCGCAGCGGCAAGCTGACGCTTTCCACCAACGAGACCTACATCAGCGACACGCTGCTCCGGCTGCGATCCATCGAGTTGCTGGCCGGCGCCGTCACCGTGAGCGTCGCTGCGGCACTGTTGATCACCGTCGTGCGAGCCGCCCTCCGGCCCCTGGCGCAGATGTCCGGATTGGCCACGCGCATCCGGGACGGCGCCCGTGGCCGGCGACTGCGGCCCACCCGACCGCGCACCGACCTCGGCCGGACGGCGGCCGCGTTCGACGACATGCTCGACGCCCTGGAGGCGGCAGAGTCCAAGGCCCAGCTGGCGGAGTTCCAGATGCGCCAGTTCCTGGCAGATGCCTCGCACGACCTCCGGACGCCGCTGGCCGGTGTCATCGCCGGCACCGAAACGCTGCTGCAACTGCCGGCGTCCAGGGCCGATCGGGAGGACCGACTGGTGCAGGTGGTGCGCCAGGCGCGGCGAGCCGCCCGGCTCGTCGACGACCTGTTGTTGATGACGCGGCTCGACTCAGCTGCCCGGTCCGGCGAGCAGCAGCCGCCGCAGTGGCGTGCGATCGATCCGATCGCGCTGATCGAACAGGAACTGGACCTGCTGCACCTGCGTCACCCGGATTTACTGCTCCAGATCGGGGACGGCCCAGCAGCGCGGATCTGGGCCGACCCGGACCAGTTACAGCGGGCGTTCGCCAATCTGCTCGAGAATGCGGCCGCCGCAAGCCCGGCCGGCGGACCGTTGCGGATCCAGCGGGAGTTGGTGGGCAGCTCGTTGACCGTGCGCATATTGGATTCCGGACCCGGGGTGCCGTCGATGGATCGAGATCGGATCTTCGACCGCTTCGTGCGGCTCGACTCGGCCCGAAACGGCGGCGGATCCGGGCTCGGGCTACCGATTTCCCGGGCAGTCGTGCGGGCCCACGGTGGGAACCTGCAATGCCTGCCCATGGCAACCGGCGCGTGCTTCGAAGTGCGGTTGCCGTTGCTCCCGGTTTCCGGCCGACCGGTCGAAGCACCGGATGTCGACGGCCGGTCGCGACCGCGCGTACTCACTGGGCAGGCCAGTTAGCGGTCCAGCATTGCCTCCTCGAGGTCCAGCTCCCGCTGCACCCGCCGCAGGACCTCGTCGTCGATGCGGCCGGCATCCCGCTCCGAGATGTAGACGGACCGTTCCTGGTTCAGCATGTCGCGACGCAGCCGGCGATAGAGCTCCGACGGCGTCTCCTGGCGGTCGTCACCCTGCGGGCCAAGGCGCTCCCAGGCCGCGTTGGCCCTGGTCTCGGCAGAATTCCGCAGGTCGTCGACGACCGGCAGATTGGGCGGCAACTCCGCCTCCGCGATCTCTTCCAGCCGCTCCACCGCCGCCTGCGCGGCCTGCTGAGCGGCCTGGGCCTCGGCCAGCGCATCCGACTGGGTCTGGTCGAACGGCAGATGCACCCGCTTGATCAACCAGGGCAGCGTCAGGCCCTGCACCAGCAAGGTGGCCAACACCACGACGAAGGCGCACAGCAACACCAGGTCCCGTCCCCGGAGCACCTGGCCGTTCTCCATGGTCAACGGCAGTGCGTAGGCCGCAGCCAGCGTGACGACGCCGCGCATCCCGGCCCACGCCAGCACCGCCACCATCGCCTTCGGCGGCGCCGGATCCCGGTCCCGGAGCTGCCGGGACACCCATCGCGGACCGTAGGTCGCCGGGAACATCCAGATGATCCGGGCGACGAGAACGGCCAGCGTCACGGCGACCACGAGCAGCACCACCTGCGCCGCGGACCGGTCGTGCAGCGAACTGATCACCGACGGCAGCTGGAGGCCGATCAGTCCGAAGACCAGCGTCTCCAGTACGAAATCGATGGTCGCCGTGACCGAACTGCCCTGCAGACGGGTGGCGTAGTGCATCTTCGGCATCTTCCGACCGAGCAGGATGCCGGCGGCGACCACCGCCAGCACCCCCGAACCCTGCAGCTGCTCGGCGAGAGCGTACGCACCGAACGGCAGCAACAGGAAGATCGCCACCTCGACCAGAGGATCGGACAGTTTGCACAACAGGTAGCTGCTGGCGGAGCCGAGAGCCAGACCGACGGCGACCCCCACTCCGACCGCCAACCCGAAGAGGCCGACGCCGTGCCAGACCGAGACGCCGCCTCCCACTGCCGCGATCAGCGCGATCCGATAGGCCGTCAGGGCGGTCGCGTCATTGAGCAGGCTCTCGCCACCGAGGATCGTCAGGATCCGGCGCGGAAGTTTCAGATTGCGCGCGATCGCTGTCGCCGCCACCGCATCGGGCGGTGACACCACCGCTCCCAGCACCAGCGCCAGCGGCCAGCCAAGGTCGGATCCGACCACCAGGTAGGCCACGCAGGCCACCACCACCGTGGTGAACAACACGAGCCCGACGGACAGCAGCGCGACCGGCCGAATGTTCGCGCGCAGGTTCAGATAGGAGCTGTCCAGCGACGCATTGAACAGCAGCGGCGGCAGCACGCCGAAGAGCACCATGTTCGGGTCCAGGGCGATGTGTGGGATCGCCGGCACGAACGACAACGCCAGACCTGCGACGACCAGCACCAATGGTGCCGGCAGGTTCCATCTGCGGGCCACTGCGGCGATCCCTATCGCGCCGACCACTAACATCAACGCCGTGGCGCCTGTCATTTTCCTGCTTCCTGCAGTACGGGCTCTTTGCCTTCTGGAAACGTCGGTAGGCGCCAGTAGACGCCGTAGGCGTTCGAACAACCACTTTCGTCGATGACATCTGACTGATCGGGAGCCTGCCATGGCCTGCAGCCACGTGAAGGACCTGGGGCCGGAACCGGAGTTCGACTCCCCGGCGGAATGCCAGGAGTGCCACGCCGAGGGCGTCGCCACCTGGGCGCACCTTCGGATGTGTCTGACCTGCGGTCATGTCGGCTGCTGCGACTCCTCGCAATATCGTCATGCCCGGAGCCACTTCACCGAGACCGGTCACGTGCTGATGCGGTCGATAGAGCCGGGCGAGACCTGGAAGTGGTGCTACGTGGACAAGACCATCGCGTAGGCCGCCGATGCCGGGCCGCTCGGGGCCGGCGGCGCCTGGAACACTGGAGGGATGCGCTCTCTTGGTCGCCGACGCGGCGTTAACCCCCTGTTCCTGGCCGCCGGACTCACCGCAGCGGCGGGCTTGCTCGGGGTCGGCCGGGCCACCAGGGGGCTACCCGTCGCGATGGGAGCGTCGCGGCGGAGCATCGGATCGCAAGTGGTCGGTTCGCCCCGGTACGACGGTGGAACCTTCTCGAACGTGCTGCCGTCGGTTCTGATGGTCCCAGGGTCCGGCGCAACCCTGCTCAGGGGCTGGTTACGTCGTGGTGATACCGGCAGACCGAAGGGGGACGTGCCGCTCACCGAGCCCAGTCCGGCGACCGAAGCCGCTCCGGCAGCAGTGACCTGGCTGGGACACGCCAGCGTCCTGATCGAATTGGACGGGCGCTGGATTCTTGCGGATCCGGTCTGGGGCGACCGCGTCTCGCCATCCCCCACCGTCGGTCCGAGCCGCCTGCACCCCGTCCCGATGACGGTGCAGGCGCTGCCGGACCTGGACGCCGTGATCATCTCGCACGATCACTACGACCACCTCGATCTGCCGACCATCCGCGACCTCGTCGCCGGCCAGGACGCGCCGTTCTTCGTGCCCACGGGCGTCGGCGCTCACCTGCGCAGGTGGGGGGTGCCCGAGGATCGCATCGTCGAGCTCGACTGGGACGGCAGCGCGGTTGTCGGGAACATCACGCTGACCTGCACCGAGGCCAGGCACTTCTCCGGGCGGGGACTCAAGCGGAACACGACTCTCTGGTCGTCCTGGGCGCTGGCCGGTCCGCAGCACCGGATCTATTTCGGTGGAGACACCGGCTACACCCCCGCGTTCGCGGAGATAGGCGCGCGATTGGGGCCTTTCGATCTGACCGTCCTACCGATCGGCGCCTACGGCGACCAGTGGCCCGACATCCACATGACCCCCGAACAGGCCTGGCGCGCGCACGGTGACCTGGGCGGCGGCGTGATGATTCCTATCCATTGGGCTACTTTCGATCTCGCCCTGCACTCGTGGTCCGAGCCGATCGAGCGGCTGCTTGCCGTGGCGGACAGCGGGAAGGTGGCGGTTCCCCGGCCGGGCGGTCGGGTGGTCGTCGCCGAGCCGTTCGTGCTGAACCGGTGGTGGGACGGGCTCTAGCACGCGGCCGGTCGGGCCCAGCGGACCGCACACGGCGCAGCCGCCACCAGAGCACCGGGCAACCAGTGCACCGGTAACCGGGGTACCGGCAACGGGGCACAGGCATCCGGGGCACGGGGATACCGGGGTACCGGGCGTCAATTCAGCTCGGACACCAGCAGTTCCATCAGCAGCCCGTCATGCCAACCCGTTCCGTCCGGATTGCGCTCGTACTCCCGCAGCACTCCGACCGTTCGGAAACCGACCGCAGCGTAGGCACTGATCGCCCGGTGATTCTGCGCCGCCGGATCGATCACGATGCGGTGGTGTTTCCGAACGGAAAACAGGTACCGGGCCAGAGTCCGGACCGCTTCCCGGCCAAGACCTCGCCGGTGGAGTGTCGGATCGAGGAAGATGTCGATGCCGGCATGCCGGTACATCGGGTCGGATTCCTCGCTGTACTGCACCAGGCCGACAACCCGGCCGTCCACCTCGATGGCGAACTTGACCGTGTCGGGATCGTCGCCGACCGGCCACGTCGGATCGTCGTCGTCGCTCGGATCGCCCCACCACCTCGACACTTCCGGTTTGTGCAGGATGGCCAGCAGGGCGGGACCGTCGCCGGCGTCGATCGGCCTCAGCACCAGCCCTGACCCCGGAAGCGTCGGCGTGGTCGTCATGGGATTCACGGTAAGCCAGGACGAAGCTGCTCCGTGGCCGTTTCGCAGGGCTGGACGATCCGCTCGAGGTAGCAGCCCCACCAGGCCGCCCTCAGATGCCGAGCTTGGCCCGCACCTGCGCGATCGGCGGGTTCGTCAGTGCAGCGCCGTCGGCAAACACCACGGTCGGAACGGTGCGATTGCCGTTGTTGAGCTGCTCCACCAGGGCCGCCGCGTCCCGATCCTCGTCCACGTCGATCGCTTCGAAGTCGATGCCCGCGCGGTCGAGGTCGCCGGCCAGGCGGGTGCAGAACGGACACCAGGAAGTCATGTACACCGTCAAATCGCTCATGCGAGCTGCAACGACCGGCCGTTCCCGGGCATTCCTCGTCGCTCTCGCGTCACGAGCTCTCTCGCGTCACCGAGCCGCTCTCGCGTCACCGAGCCGCCGTAGCGTGACTGACGTCGCGCCGGCGGAGCACACTGGACCGGTGTTGCTATCCGGGGTTCCGCCCACCACGACTCCGGTTCCGGCTGCGGTCGCCGCCGCCGCAGCAGGAGAGACGGTTCTCCCGGTATGGCTCAACGAACTGGGCGGTCGGACGTTCCAACTCGGCAGCGGATCGAAGCGCCGGTTCGCCAAGTGGTCACCGACCGGGGGAATCGACCTCCGACCAGAGGCCGCCAAGCTCCGTTGGGCCGCACCGTATGTCACTGTTCCGCCGGTGCTCACCCTGGTGACCGACGACGCCGGTAGCCTGCTGCTCACCGAAGGATTACCCGGTGAGAACGCCGTCACCGACCGATGGCGGAACGACCCCGCGACAGCGGTGACGGCCATCGCCGTCGGCCTTCGAGAACTGCACGACACCGCTCCGGTCGAGCACTGCCCATTTCGCTGGTCCGTCGCGGACCGCCTGCACGACATCGACAGTCGGGCGGACACCATCGATCCCGGCAAGTGGCACGACGATCATCGCCAGCTGACCTTCGAGCAGGCCCGCAACCTGTTGGCCGATCCGCCGCCGATCGACCGGTTGGTGGTCTGTCACGGTGACGCGTGCGCGCCCAACACGCTGCTCACCGACGACGGACGCTGCAGCGGCCGGGTGGATCTGGGTGGGCTCGGCGTTGCCGATCGGTGGGCCGACCTGGCCATCGCCACCTGGAGCACGAGGTGGAACTACGGTCCCGACTGGGAGCGGCCACTGCTGGAGGCATACGGCGTCGAGCCCGATGCGGAGCGCACCGACTACTACCGCCTGCTCTGGGACCTCGGGCCCTGATGCTCCTCGAACCGGAAATCGTGGCGGTCGGCTTCTCACCCGAACAGAGGTTCCGGTCGAACTCCTTGCGTCGACGCGACCGGGACAGCGGCGACCACACCGTACGATCGCTGACACCGAGCCCCGTTCGGTGATGGTCAGAAACATTCCCAAGACGCTGAAAGCGCGGTGCCGCAACATATGTCGGATTCAATGAGGACCGAGACGATCAAGTTCCCTGTTGCGGGCGGTGAAGTCGTAGAGGCCTATCTCGCCAGGCCGACCGGCGAAGCATCGCGCGGAGCAGTGGTGGTGATCCACCATCTGCCGGGCTACGACCGTGGCCACAAGGAAATAGCGCGGCGCTTCGCCGAGCTGGGCTACGACACGATTCTGCCCAATCTCTACTGGCGAGAGGCACCCGGCGCCGCCCCCGACGACGCGGCCGCCGTCGCAAGAGCGAAAGGCGGGATCCCGGATGGTCGGTTGATAGGAGACGTTGCCGGGGCTGCCACCTTTCTCCGGTCGCTGCCCACCAACAACGGCAAGGTCGGTGTGATCGGCTACTGCTCCGGTGGGCGTCAGAGCGTGCTCGCCGCCTGCAATCTCGACCTCGACGCCTGCGTCGACTGCTACGGCGCCTACGTCACCGGCACTCCCGGAGCAGATTTCCCGCTGAAGGTGACCAATCTCCTCGACCAGCTACCGCATCTCCGGGCTCCGCTGCTCGGCCTTTTCGGGGGGCAGGACAGTTATCCGAGCCCGGAGCATGTCGCCGAGTTGGAACAGATCCTCCGAGCCAACGGCAAGGACTTCGAGATTCACAGCTATCCCGATGCCGGACATGCGTTCTTCGCGGTGGACCGGGTCGCCTATCGGGTCCAGGCGGCGAACGACGGGTGGGAGCAGATCACCCGCTTCTTCGGCACCAACCTCGGTTCCCAGCAGAACGGCAGCTGAAGATGTGCACCTACGCCACGGTCACCACCACCATCGATGGCAGCGCAAAGGGGCCGGGCAGCAAATGGTTCCGCGTCACCGACGGTGTTGTGTACTTCGACCACCCGGTCCACGCCATGGCCGAGCACACGCTCAACATCGACTTCAGCGCTCCGGCAGCGGGACCGTCGGCAAGGGTTGCGGTCGAGCTGACCGCTGCCTCCGCGCGCTCGCTGATCGGGGCCATCCAGGCCGCCCTGGACTCAGCTCCTGAAGCACTCACATCGTCGGCTGCAGCCGATCAGGCCGCACCCGCGCGTCGCTGATCGGGTGGGCGGTCGGAATCTCCCGGTCTGTGGCGCATCACTCCACCCACTCGCCACCGATGCGCCAGGTGTCGTCCGGCGGTTGCGGCGAGCGCATCGGGGACGAGTCGGTGAGCGGCTTCACCGAATGGATGAAATCGTCCAAGGCGGAGCCGGACAGCGCCAGGGGTCGACCCCCGAGCGGTCCGTCGTCGACCACGGCCACTTCGGGCAACTGCCCGACGCGGGCCGCGGCGATCACCAGGTTTCCAACCGGTGTGTCGGCCATTCCGAACACCACGATCTCGCAGAAATGCTCTGCCAGCGCAGCAATGAGCCGCCGTGAATAGGTGTGGGGCGGCCCGTCGGTCACGTTCAGCAGCAGGATCCCGGAAGTTCGGAGTACCCGAGCAGTATCGGCGAAGAATTCCGTCGTGGTCAGGTCGGCCGGCACCCGTCCCCCACTGAAGGCATCGACGACCACGACGTCACATCGAGCGGGCGGTCGATCGGCGAGACCTCGTCGCCCGTCCTGTCGCCGGAAGGTCACCGTGCTCGCCGGGTGCAACGGCAAGCGGGCGAGCACGGTGCGCAGGAGCTCGTCGTGAGGTTCGAAGATGAACTGGACGCTGGCCGGCCGGGTGGCAGCCACCCATCGCGCCAGGGTGGCTGCGCCTCCTCCGACGTGCACGACGTCCAGCGGGCCAGGTGGCAGTGCGTCGATCACCTCGGCCAGGGCCTGGACATAGGGAAATTCCAGATAGGTCGGGTCCTCCAGATCCACGTAGGACTGCCGGACCCGGTCCAGCAACAACAACCATCCGCCCGGCCGGTCCTCGTCAGCCAGCAACTCGACCTGCCCGTTCGCCTGCACGTCCTCACCATAGGCACTATTCCGCGGGCGCACTGTCGGCCCTGCTGCGTTGTTCGAAACATGTTGCGCCGAACATTCGCAAAGTTCATCGATTGTTCGGTGATCTACCCGCTGCTGTTGACGAAACGGAAACCAGGCGACCGGGCAAGATCAGACATTGCCCACCAGACCTTTTCATTTCAACCGGATGAACTATGGTGGCCCTCTCATGCCCGCCGAATACAGGTGCCGACCGGACGCAGGACGCGGCAGCCGGCTACCGGAATGGAGAAAGAATGAGCATTGTCAACAGACGGACCTTCCTGACCGGGACCGCTGCCGGCGCCGCGGCGATTCTGGCGGGTGTCGGTTTCGTGGACACCGCCGCGGCCGGCGAACCGGAGCACGAGCACGACCACGACCACGACCACGACCACCAGCACTGCCACGATGACGCCTACCGGTTGACCCTGATGGGCACCACCGACCTGCACGGCAACGTGTTCAACTGGGACTACTACAAGAGCGCCGAGTTCGACGATTCCGCCCACAACGACGTCGGTCTGGCGAAGGTGTCGACTCTGGTCAACGCTCTCCGCCAGCAGCGCGGGCGGGAGAACACTCTGCTGATCGACGCCGGTGACACCATCCAGGGCACACCGCTGGCCTACTACTACGCGAAGATCCAGCCCATCAGCGGCACGGTGATCCACCCGATGGCAGCTGCCATGAACAAGATGGGTTACCACGCGGCGGCGCTGGGCAATCACGAATTCAACTACGGCATCCCGCTGCTTCGGACTTTCCAGGGCCAGCTGACGTTTCCACTGCTCGGCGCCAATGCGCTCGATGCGAAGACGGGCCGGCCGGCATTTCCTCCCTATGTGATCAAGACGGTCCGTCCACGCGGCCAGAAGCCGGTGCGCGTCGGCATTCTCGGGCTCACCAATCCGGGTATCGCGATCTGGGACAAGGCGAACGTCGAGGGCAAGCTCACCTTCCCGGGGCTGGTCGAGCAGGCCAAGCGCTGGGTTCCTGTGCTGCGTCCACAGGTCGACGTCCTCATCGTGGCCGCCCATTCCGGGGCGGATACGTCATCGTCGTACGGAACTGCACTGCCATGGCCGGAGAACGCTTCCACCCTGGTCGCCCAGCAGGTCTCGGGCATCGACGCCATTCTCGTCGGCCACGCGCACGTCGAAATCGCCCAGCGGCCGGTGACCAACGTCCGGACCGGAAAGACCGTGATCCTCAGCGAGCCGTTGAAGTGGGGCCAGCGGTTGTCGGTGTTCGACATCGATCTGAAGAAGGACCGCTGCCGGTGGACGGTCGCGGGGATCACTTCGCAGGTGCTCAACAGCAATACGGTGGTCGAGGATCCGGCGATCGTGCAGTTGTTGACCGCCGATCACCAGAAGGTCGTCAGCTACGTCGACTCCGTCGTCGGCACGTCGCTGGTCGCCATGTCGGCCACGACCGCCCGCTACGAGGACACCGCCGCACTGGATTTCATCAACTACGTGCAGTCCGACGCGGTGAGCAAGGCGCTGGTCGGCACGCAGTGGGCCTCGTTGCCGATCGTGTCGATCGCTGCTCCGTTCAACCGGGACGCGGCCATTCCGCAGGGCAACGTCAGCGTGCGCGATGTCGCCGGCCTGTACATCTTCGACAACACGTTGCAGGCAGTCGTGATGACCGGAGCGGACATCAAGCAGTACCTGGAGTTCTCCGCGGCCTACTTCAAGGGCGTGACCAGCGTTGGACCGTTCCCGGCCGACGCGGTCACGAACGCCGTCACCGCGACGGCGCCGAGCGGAACGCCGGACTACAACTACGATGTGATGAGCGGCTTCACTGCGCCCCTGGCCTACGACATCGACCTCGGACAGCCGGTCGGGTCCCGCATCGTGGGCCTGAAGTACAACGGCGCGCCCATCGATCCCGCCGCACAATTCGTGGTCGCCATCAACAACTATCGCGCTTCCGGTGGTGGCAACTTCCCCCACACGGCCGGAAATACCGCCATCTACAACCGGCAGGTCGAAATCCGTCAACTGATCATCGATTGGGTGACCGCCAACAAGCAGATCGACTCGAACAGGTTCCACACCGTCGACTGGCGGCTGACCTACTCCGGCTCACCGATCCAGATCTCCGGCTGACGGGTCCGCACCGGGCGCAATCGCCCGAACAGATCGCCTGCGCCGGGTCCGTCGCCGCTCCTGTGGGCGCAGACGGACCCGGCGCGGATTCGGTGATACTTCGAGGTGCCCAGCTTTCCCCTCCTTCCCAGAGAGCCAGAGCCGATGACCGAACGCGTCTGCTTCCTGCTGCAAATCCGTCCGGACAAGGTGGAGGAATACCTCGCGGCGCACGAGACGGTCTGGCCGGAGATGCTGACCGCCCTGTCCCGAACCGGCTGGCGGAACTATTCGCTGTTCGTGCGCGAGCCGGACGGTCTGGTGGTGGGCTATCTGGAGACCGACGACTACGAGGCCGCCCAGCGGGCCATGGAGGCCGAGCAGGTCAACCTGAGATGGCAGGCCGTCATGGGCGGGTATTTCACGCTGCCGGAAGGCGCCCGGCCGGACGACGGGTCAGTTCGCCTGACCGAGTACTTCCATCTCGAGTGAGATCGGGGACGACGCTATGGGCCAGCTCTGGAGAGTTCGGCGGGAGTTGAAGAGCCGCTCCTCGCCGGTGATCGGATCGGTGAAACCGATCGAAGCGGCCAGCAGTTGCAGGGGTCTGGAATAATCGGTGTGCGAAATGTCGAGCATTCGCGGATAGAACGGGTCGTTGAGCACCGGAATACCGAGTGAATTCATGTGCACCCGAATCTGATGAGTCCTGCCGGTCCTCGGATTCAATCTGTACTGGGCCAGATGCCCTCGTATCCCACAAATCTCGATCCTGGTTTCACTGTTCGGCTCACCCGGAATCTCGTACGCCGTCGGTGTTCCGCGGTCCTTGATGATCCGACTCTCCACCGTGCGCGGCAATTCCAACTCCGGATCGTACCGAGCGACCGCGGAATAGGACTTTCGAACCTCCCGCCGGGCGAACAGGGTTTGATAGGTCCCACGCTCCCGGGGTTGCACGGAGAACAACAGCACGCCTGCGGTGATCCGGTCCAACCGGTGCAGCGGCGAGAGGTCAGGCAGATCCAGCAGCCGACGCAATCGAACGACCGCCGACTCGATGATGTACGAACCGTTCGGCAGGCTGGACAAGAAATGCGGCTTGTCGACGGCGACCAGATGCTCGTCTCGGTAGAGCACCTCGATCTCGAACGGTACCCGCGGTTCCGGCGCCGGATCACGATAAAGATAGATGAAGGAATTCGGCCGGAACGGGGTGCGTTCGTCCACCGGCACGCCGTCGTCATCGACGACTTCGGATTCGGCGATCTTCTCCATCAACCGAATTCGCTCGACGTGGAACCTGGCCAGCAGATAGTCCAGCGTGCTCGGCCACGGGCCGCTTTCAGGCAACCGGATCCGACTCGGGTTGAGACCGTTCCGAACCGGGAGCGGTGGTCGGCGACGCCCGGTGCGTTCCTGCCGACGTCCCATGCCGACCAGAATCTCATACTGATCGCAGACAATGTCCCTACCTCTGCGTGATCGACCCGCTACGCTAGACCTGGCGAGTGGGTAGGACGGTGAGAATGGCTGGACAGACGGGCGCATTCGGCCGTGTCCTGCTTCCTGCTCTTGCCGGCATCCTGGTGATCGGTAGTGCGCTGGGCGGTTGCACTTCCGCCGGCGTTCGCAAGGCGTCCCATACCACCTCCGTCAGCGTTCCCGATGCGGTCGGCCGCGCCTCGACGGGTCACTCCACCACCGGTTCGAGCCCGCAATCGGCGCCGGCGCTACTGCCCACGCCGTCGGCTCCGAATCTCGCGCCTCCGCTGTCCAATCCCTCGATGGTTCCTTCCGAGACCTCCGTATCCTTTCCGGACCCAGGCCCGGATTCGCAGGCGATACGCGATCAGCACGATGCCGACTTCGCCATCGTGCTCAAGATGTTGAGCGGCACGTTGATGGCGGGCGACAAGGCGAAATTCCTGATTCCTTTCGCCGCGCCGCTGGCCCACCGAGTAGGGCATTGGTTCGCCAACACCCGAACACTCGGAGTCGCCGCGACGGTGTTCGCCCGCGCGGACGACTTCTCCTCGGGCGCAACCGACTCGGCCGACTCCTTCACCAGAACCGTCGTGCCGGCCGTTCGCACGCCCTTCGACGACAGCGATTCGATGGCCGGCATTCCTTACGCCGTTGGCGTCTCGGTCGCCACCAAGGGTGCTCGGCGCGCGCTGACGATCACCGGGTGGCAGCCGAAATACCTGGATGACCCGATGAACTGTGACTGCACCCTGTCGGTGGTTCGCAGCGCCGCAACGGCGGTCGTCGCCAACGCTTCCGACCGCGATCTCACCTTCTGGTGCGGGGCCGCGCTGCGGGCCGCCGATTCCGGCATCGCCTGGTCGCACGCACAACTTGCCGGATCACCGCTGGTGATTTCGCACGGACAGGTGATCTTCCTGGCGGACAGGCCGTTCCGCTGGTTCCTGAGTTCGTCCGGTCCGGAGCAGAAGTCGAATGTGACGGCCGGTCTGGTGAGCGCACTGGGCGATTACCCGGGGACCGTCTACTCCGATCAGTCACGGATCGTCCTGATGCTCAGGTCATTGGATGGAACGGTGGTTCCGAACGGCGGCCGCGGGCGGCAGTACGCGCAGGACGTCCTGACGCACGAATCCACCCATCAGCTGATGAATCGAAATTCCACGCTGCCCGGCCGCAGCGACAATTCACCCCCATCCTGGGTGGTGGAAGGTATCGCCGTTGCTGTGGAGACGCTGCACCGTGACGCGCTGGCCAACCCGGAAGAGAGCGGATATCCGGAGCCGAACGATCCGAAGAACATCGATCGGGATTGGCTCGGCGAGCACCTGACCGACCAGATGCCCACCAATGAACAGCTCTATTCCCTGGCCCGCTCGGACAGCTCCGGCTACTACGCGATAGCCGGATCGGTGTTCCGATACATCGCTCGCGAATACGGCTATCCCGCCATGCTCGCAGTCGCGAAGGCCATGTACGCCAAGCCGGCCCAGAATCCGTTCGCATACTTCCCGGACCAGGAAAATCCCGGGTCGCTCCTTCCTGCCGCCACCGCCAAGAGCCGCTGGAGGGCCTGGTTCGTCAACGCCTACGAGTGAGGACCGGCGGCGACTCGGCGCGCACGCAGCTATGGTGCCGCATGCGGACAATGCGGGCTTTGGTGCTGGATGGCCCTGGGCAGGCCTCGATCCAGGAGGTGCCAGCTCCGATCGCCGACGTCGGCCAGGTGGTGGTCGATGTACACCGGGTCGGACTGTGCGGTACAGACGGTGAGTTCTACAACGGTGAGATGGCCTACCTGGCGACCGGCCAGGCACGGTATCCGTTGCGGCCGGGGCACGAGTGGTGCGGAACGGTTTCCGCCGTCGGGAACGGTGTCGCTTCGGGCTGGCTGGGCACCCGCGTCACCGGTGACACCATGCTGGGCTGCGGGCACTGCGACCGTTGCCTGCGCGGGCGTCAGCATCTCTGCGAGAACCGTTTCGAGGTAGGTATTCTCGGTGGATGGCATGGTGCCGTGGCCGAGCAGGTGGTGGTGCCGGTGGCCAGTCTGCACGCGTTGCCGCCTTCCGTCGACGACACCGCCGGAGCCATGGTCGAACCAGGCGGCAATTCGCACCGGGCGGCGTTGGCGGCCGGCGCGATCGCCGGCCGGCGGGTGGCCGTGTTCGGACCCGGAACGATCGGGCTGTTGTCGGCGGCCTTCGCGCGGAGCATGGGCGCCGAGGTACACGTGATCGGCGAGTCGATGTCCCGAATTGGGCTGGCCCGGTCACTCGGATTCACCGCCTGGCTGGCGAAGGAGCTGCCCGAACTGGTCTTCGCTGCCGTGATCGACTGTACCGATTCGGCACAGATCCCTGCCAGAGCAGTGGATTTGGTAGAACCAGGTGGGCGGGTGGTCTGCGTCGGTCTGGCCGGCCGCGCCAGCATGGTGGACACCCGGAAACTGGTCCTGAAGGACGTCACGCTGATCGGACGGCTGTCCGGTTCGCCGTCGATTGCGTCCACCATCACCGCGTTCGCCGACGGCGTGGTAGATCCCGCGCCGTTGGTAGCGGCGACGGTCGGATTGGACCGAGCGCCAAACATCCTGGCGGGCTGGCGCCCGGAGCACGCCGGAGCCGGCCCGAAGCTGCACATCGACCCGCGGCGCTGACCCGGTCCGGCGCGCTGTGAGCCGCGTGTGTCCGGCTGGACCGTGCTGGACCGAAGGGCCGTTGCAGTGGATGTATCACCAGCGCCGACGGCTTGCTCTGATGGAACGAATCACTCCGCCCTCCGCATCCCTTCCTCATCCGCGAAAGAAGCGTTCCCCACCATGACCGCACTCATGACCCGCCTGCGCCCGAGCTCTTCGCGCGGCCTCCGGGTTCGGTTGTCGCACCGAAGGGCACGCTCCGTCTTCTCGGCCGCTGCCCCGTACTCCGAGGCCGCGGAGCGCCTCGCGACCAAGACCGAGATCGAACTCTTGTGGGCGGGATATCAGCTCCGACCAACGCGCGGCAACGCCGCCCGACCACCACTACCCGACGAAACCCCGACCGGGCCGACGCCCGGTTCTTGACCGCACAGCCGATTCGGCCGACCGCTCGAGCAGGCCGGACTCATCGCCATGGGTAGGCCTACCGTGCGTACGCTCGGAAATCGTCATGCTCGGAAATCGTTGGGTGGCACCGGGACGTGGCGAAAGCGATGAACAAGTCGACGCAGCACCGGGCCGGCCGCCAACCCGGTTCCCACAGCGGAGATGGTGCTGATTCCGAGGTCGACCGAGACGCGGCCCTGCTCCGCCCAGTACACGTCCTCCAGACCCAACAGCAGCGCGAACTCGTCGACGATCAGCGCGAGCCCGGCACCGTACGCGAGCGGCACGGCAGCGTGCGGCTTGATGGTGTTCCCGCGAACCGCCATTCCGCCAACCCCGGCGAGAAGCCCGATACCCCAGAGGTAGTGATGTATGTGGGTGCCGCCGATGAAGACATTGCGAAATGGTCCACGCCCGGTCTTGATGCTGTAGGTGATTCCCCGCACGGTCGCGAAGGTTGCGGTGAAACTCGACCAGCCGAGAACGACCGCCCGGCGCGCTGGGTTGAGTTCCTCGCGGAACGCCGCGTGGAATTCCTCCGCTGCTTCGGTGATCGTCGCTGCCATGTGCTCAATGTAGGCGGCCGCGCCGACCTGCGGCCCCCGAGACCGGTCCGACCCCGGGAGCCGCAGCGGTTCTAGGGCCGCGTTGCGATCGTGAAGCCGCCCGGCCACACCTTGGCGAACGGAGCTCCGCGCTGCGCGATGTCGACGAGTCGGCCATTCCGGTCGTACGACCGGATCGTGAGCCGACCGGAACCGGGCAGGTCTATCCGGCGTTGCGCAACCGTGGACGCAACACTGTTCAGTAGCACCAACCCTGACCCGCGGCCGGCGGTGGTGAGTCTGGACACCAGCGGGATGACGAGCAGGGCGTCGAGATTTCCCGTACCGCCGCTGGTTCTTGCCGTCACCGTGCGAGCTCCGGCGGGTGCCCGGCCGGGCAGATCCACCGGTATGAGCTCGGTCGGTGAGGGTGCGTTGCCTTGCGCGCCGACCGCACCGTAACGAACGGTGCCCAACACACAATCGCCGATCGCGAAGACCGACCGCGCCGGAGATCCGGCTTTCAGCTCGGCGATCGGTTGCACCAGCCGCGGTTGGTCGGCCGCCGGCAGTGCCCAGCTGACCGTGCTGCCGGGCCCCGCGGCCACGAACGAACCGCTCCACTGCGACTCCCCCGTCCAGGCCGAGGCCGGCTTCCGAACGACCGCATTGCCCACCAGTGCGCCACTCTCGGCCTCGATGACGGACTGGCCGTCTCTCGAGACCAGAACCGACGCCGCCCGTGCGACCGCCGCGATATCGGGGTTGGCATCCAACACCTGCATGGTCAACAAGCCGTGGATAGTGGACTCGGCACCGCTGCCCTGGTTCACGACTCCGGCGGCCGAGACGCCGTCGTTGGTGACGCCGGTGGCGACGCTGTACACCGGCGAACCGGCCGTGTTCTGGCCGAAGAACCAGCCGGCGGCAATTCCGGCCAGCGTTCGCAGACCCGGTCTGTCGGCCGCCTTCGCGACAGCGACCAGGCTCTGAACCCTGGCGTCGACGCCGTAGGCGATCTGGGTACCGTCGACGGGTGCCGGCAGCCAGCCGTTGTCCGGCCCGGTGGCGGTGAGCAGATGCGGAGTGAATCCAGCGGCATCCGCGATCGCCGGCTGCAGCAACGATCTTCTGTGCAGGGCGACCGCGGCGGCCGACAGGCCGGCCGGCATCTGCGCTCCCCACGCATGCCAATCGGATCGGGACAACGCCCAGGGCAGCAGGGCCCGGTAGGGCCAGCTCGTGGTGGTGCCCGCGGACATCTTCGCCACCCCATCGGCCAACTCGGCCAACGCTGTCGCCGCATGACGGGTGCCGAGATCGGCAGTGCGTCCGGCCGCGCGCACGTAGCTGGCCAGCCCCAGCATGGCTTCCGACGATGCGTCAGCACCGTCGACGATCAGCCAGGCGGGAACACGGACACCGTGAATGACTTGATACCGGCCGTACTTGGTCAACACATCCCGATCGAGCGCCCGGACAGCCAGGTCCATCCGCTCTTTCAAGAATTTGGCGAAATCCGGATCGGTGTGCTGGAAGGCGGCGTAGCCCTCACCCAAGGCCCAGAGTGACCTGGCGAGCCAGTACGAGGGTCCCGAGTCCGCCGGGTTGGGTGAGTCGGCCGGCGTCGGCGACGGATTGAGCGTGCCGTCCGGCTGCATCCACAGCACCGCTTCTCCGGCGTGTGCGCCGGTCAGGGTCTGCAGGTAGGCCAGGCCACGCAATTGTTGATAGGCCTGGTTTTCGGCGGCCCGGTCACCAGTGGCCCGCCATTGCCGGAGGTACACCACGGCCGCCCTGGCGATGTCGTCCGCGTCGTAGGAGCCCTGTCCCCAATGATTGGTGCTGGCGTCGTAGGCGCCTCCACCCACTCGAGCAAACGTTCCGCCGGGCCTGGGATCTGCGTAGACCCAGAGAACGCCCACCTTCGGCTGGGTTGTGAGCCGATAGGTGGTGTGGGAGGCCGTGTTCGCCACCGCGACCCGGTCGGTCAGGAAGCTCAGGTGAGCGAGGTTGGTCAACGACGATTCCGAGGTGCGGTGGCTGGGCGCCGGCTGGGCCGACACCGCCTGGGCCGGAGGTGCCACCACGAACGTTGCCGTCAGAGCCAGCGATATCACGGCGGTGCCGATTCGCCGGCGCAAACTCGTCGTCACGATTGTTCCGCCACTCGGTCCAGGGTCGCAACGCCGATCTGCGAATCGGCCATGCCGTAGAACACGAAGGTCCTACCGGCAATCTTCTCGATGGCGGTGGGAAAAACGACATTGGGCACGATGCCCTCCGTTTCAGCGGCCGTATCCGGCGCCATCAGGGGTTTTGGAGTACGGACGAGAACTTTGGACGGATCGTGCTCGGACAGGATCATGGCTCCGGCTGCATACCGAACCCCTTGCTGTTGTTCGACACCGGTCACCAGCACGCCGGAGACTCCGTAGCGGATCAGCAGCCAGCCCTCCTCCACCCTGATCGGTGGTGGCCCGGCACCGATCTTCAGCGCTTCGAACTCGTACTGCGGCATGGCGACCAGTGTGTGGTGACTGAGGTGGGTCATCGCTCGGACGTCACGCAGCGCGGCAGCGACCGGAATGTAGGAGATCCAGATGCCGGGCCGGTCGTCGGACATTCCGGCCGGCATCTGCCGGCCGGCACCCGGCACGATCCAGTCCAGATCCCACATCGGCCGGTGCAGCGCGGCATAGCACGGCTCTCCGTCCGGACCGGGTACCGGTTCCGGAAAGTAGACGACGTCCTTGTTGGGAATGAGGTTCAGATCGACGTCCAGTTCTTCCTGATAGTCGAAATGCAACGGCCCCAGTCGTTTCCAGCTCAGCAGGTCGGTAGATGTGGCCAACGCGGGACGGGGACCGAAGGGGCCGTAGGCGACGTAGGTCATCAGAAACCGGCCAAGACTCGGTAGGTACGTGACCCTCGGGTCCTCGACGCCGGCGTGGGTGCGACTTTCTCCCAGGCGGCGTCGGGCGAGAGCACCACTCCCCGGCGCCGCACACCTACCGGCGTCCCATCAGTGATGTCGACCTGCGCCAGGCCCACCCGGGACACATTCCCGGCGGCGACGAGCCTGGGCAGGAGGTACAACTGGCCGTCCGGGCCCCAGCCGCTTCCGGGATTCAGCACCCCCTCGGCCTCGTCCGGGTTCGCCGGCTCGGGTCTCATCAGAGTTCCGGCCCGGGTGAGGGCATAGGGGACGAAGTCGGTTCCCGGCTGCGCCGTATCCGCCGGTTCTTTCTGGCCCGTGCGGCCGTCGCTGGATGGACTCATCCTTTTACTCCCGAGCCGAGGTCGGTGGAGATGAATTTGCGCTGGAAGGCGATGAACAAGCCCACTGCCGGGACGGCGAGCACGACCGCCCCCGCAAGTATCGCGCCGAACGGGTTCGTCGCACTGCCGGAGACGGTAGAGATGTAGTTCGCCAGGGACACGGCCAAAGGTTGCAGCCGCTGCTGTTTGGTGATGAGGAACGGCCACAGGAATTCGTTCCAGGGTCCGATGAAGGTCAGCAGCACTGCGCTCAGCAACGCCGGACGAACCAGCGGAATGGCGATCGACCGCAGGATCCGGAGCTCGTTGCGCCGTCGATCCGAGCCGCGTCGAACAGTTCTCCGGGAAGCTGCAGGAAGTACTGCCGGAAGATGAACACCGCCGTCGAATTGATGGCATAGGGCAAAATCATTCCGAGGTAGTTGTCCGCCAACCCGTAGGTCCTGGCGATCAGGACGTAGAGCGGAATCATCAGCAGCTGGAACGGGATCACCTGAATGAGCACCATCGCACCGAAAACCGTGCCCTTGCCCCGAAAGTGCAGCAGCGCCAGTGCGTAGCCGGCGAGTACACCGAACACCATGGTGCCCAACAGCACTCCGCCGGTGAAGATGCCTGAATTGACCAGCGACCGCCATAAATTGATGGACCCGTTGATCTCGACGAAGTTGTGCCCGGTCAGGTTGCCCGGGTTGGGAAAAGCGCCTGCGACAGAGGTATCGGGCTCCTTCTGCAGAGACCCGATGATCATGTAGTAGAACGGGAAGAGAAAGGCCAGGGCGCCGATCAGCAGCACGACGACGGTGACGACCCTGTTCAGCCTGCCCTTGCGGGGCGCGGCGACAACCTTGTCCGCCTCGCGCATTTCGGTCGAACGCCCGGAGGCTGCCACGGTGCTCATCGGTTGTTCCCTTCGGTGAAGCGGCGCCCGATCAGCGCGATGATCAACACTGCGATCACCAGGATCACCCCGATCGCCGCGGCGACATCCGGGTTGCCCTGTTCGATGCCCTTCTGGTACATCAGGAGAACCGGTGAGGCCGAGGACTTGTCGGGGCCACCGCCGGAGGTCAACAGGTACGGCTCGGTGAAAAGGTTGGCGCCGGTGACGATGGCCAGCAGGACCACCAGACCGGTGGCCGGTCGCACGCCCGGCAACGTGACCGCGAGGAATGACTTCCAGCGACCGGCGCCGTCGGTAGAAGCCGATTCGTACAGCTCCTTGGGCACGTTCTGCAACGCGGCCAGATACAGCAGGATGAAAAATCCCAGCTGTTTCCAGGTCACGAAGAAGGCGATGACGGGCATCGCCCAGAAGGAGTTCACCAACCAGGATGGACTGGGAGCGAGGGGACCGAGCACCTTGTTGACCAGACCGGTGGAGTTGAACAGGAAGAGCCAGACGCCGACCACGGCGACACTGGCCGTCACGTACGGAACGTAGTACGCGACCCGGAAGAAGGTGCGTCCACGGATTGCCTGGTTGAGAGCCGTCGCCAGGCCGAGCGAGAGGATCACCGTGAGCGGCACATTGATGATCAGGAAAATACCGACGTGCCCGAACGATGCCAGCACATCCGGGTCGGTCAGCGCCGTGCGGAAGTTGGCGAGTCCGACGAAGGGGTGGGGAACGGTCACGCCCGGTGCGGTGAAGTAATACTTGTGGAACGCCATGTAGATGGCGAAACCCAACGGAAATGCGAAGATCGCGCCAAGGAACACGACGTACGGCGCCGTCAGCGCGATCCCGATGGGTTGCCGGCCGAGAATCTTGGCCGTCAGCCGCTCCTGCAGGGACTTCGTCCCCGCTGCGTCATTCTGATCGGTGGCCGGCGCCGGCGGCGCCGGCTTCGCCGCCGTGGGTAGCGTCACGCCCGGCGCCTAGGACTGACCGGCGAGTGAATCGATCTTCGTCGCTACCGCCGCCAGGGCAGTCTTGGGATCAGACTTGCCGAAGATCACCGAAGCGGACCAGGAATCCCGGAAGTCCTGCCAGATCTCGACCGAATTGGCCACGTTCGGCACCTCGACCGTTCTGGCCGCCTGGTCGGCGAACAATTTGTAGTCGGGGTTCTTCGTGAAGTAGTCCGCGTAGGTGGTTGCCACGTCCTTGCGGAGCGGCATCTGGCCCGTCAGCGTCAACAGCTGCGAGTCCTGGTCCTTGCTCGTGGAGAACTTCATGAACTCCCACGCGGTGCCGCGGTTCTGGCAGGAGGCGTACATGGCGACATTCTTGGCGTCGGAGAAGGTATGGATCTTGTCCGGTGTCATGCCCGTGGAGGTCGGGACCGGGACGACACCCCAATCGACCTTGGACTTGTAATTCGCGATGGCCCACGGGCCGACCACGGCCATCGCCGCGACGCCGTCCGCGAACGAGTCACCGTTGTAGGTTTCGGTACCCGCCAGCTTCTGGCTGTACAACTGCCGCCAGAACCCGGCAACGGCCTGACCCGCCGGACTGTTGAACGTCGATTTCTTGTTCATCACCAGCTGCTTGCCGCCGGACTCGGCGGCGTAGAGCGGGTAGAAGTCGAACCACGACTGAAAGAACTGACTGCTGGGCGCCGGGAAGATCGCGTACTTCGCCGCCTTGGCAGCGACGATCTTCTTTCCGGTCGCAATGAAGTCCGCGTAGGTGTTCAGCGGAGGTTTGGTGGTGCTGATCCCCGCCTTGGCGAAGAGCTTCTTGTTGAAGAAGATCATGACCGGATTCGATTTCCACGGCAGCTGGTAGTAATGGCCGTCGGACGACTGATACTGCTTCGCCAGATCTCCCGTTCTTCCGTCGATGTAGGTCGCCCCGTCGGCGAAACTGTTGAGGTCCACCAATCCACCCTGCTTCTGGAATTGCGGAACGGAGGCCGGCGAGGTGTTGTAGATCAGGCACGGCTCGGTACCGGCGGTGATGGCAGCACCGATGACCTCTTCGGACGACTTGCCCGCCGGTACCTCCTCCGCGGTGACCATCTGGTCGGCGTGCGCAGCGTTCCATGCCGCCACAGCCTGTTTTCCCCAGGCGACTTCTTGCGCGTTGTTCGAATACCAGATCTTGATCGGACCTGTGGTGGCGGAGCCCGCTGCTGCTCCGCGCCGCTCGAACCGCCGCAGGCAGTCAGAGCAAGGGTGGCGGTAAGCATGGCTGCGACCGCGAGCGCAGTGCGTTTCATGAGGACTCCTTTGTCGAGGTGGTGGATTTCGGTGGTTGATGCATTCGCATGGTGCGACGAGTGGGGTTCGAAATGCTGCGGCCGGGCCAGCAGCACTCAGGGCGGTGATCCGGTGGAGTTCCGAAGGACGAACGTGGCGGGCGGGAGGGCAACATCGGCCGGATGTTCACCGGCCAGCTCCGCGATCAGCGTGGTGGCCGCGGCCCGACCCCAACCGAAGGCGTCGGTCCGCACGGTGGTCAGCGCCGGATGCAGATGTGCCGACAGTTCGGCGTCATCGAAGCCGATGATCGACAGGTCATTGGGCACTGACAATCCGCGCCGATGCGCCTCCGCCATTCCGGCAACTGCCATCAGATCGCTGGCGAACAGGATTGCCGTCGGCGGCTGCTCCGACGTCAGCATCTGCGCGGTCGCCTTGGCTCCCCCACCGGCGGTGAAATCCGCCTCGACGAATGGTCCAGGCGAAAGTTGGGCGGCACCAAGTACTTCGAGCCACTGCCGCCGCCGGTTGTCGACGTGTTGATAGAGCCCCGGCCCACCGACGTGCCCGATTCGCCGATGCCCGAGCGCGATCAGGTGTTGCACTGCGTCCCGCACACCGGCTCGATCGTCCAAGCAGACAGCCGGAATCGGACTCCGCTCGGAGGCGCGATTCAGCGATATCGCCGGCAGGCCCAACCGGTTCAACAGCACCGGTCGCGGATCACGAAGCCGGATGTCCGTCAGGATAACCCCGTCGACCCGCCCGTTCGCCAACTCGACGTAGGCGTTCTTCTCGGCCACGTCACCGGCGACGAAGCGAAGCATCAGCGACATACCGGCTGGAGCGATCACCTCTTCGACACCGGCGATGAAAGGTGGGAAGAACGGGTCGGTACGCAACATCTCCGGTTGCCGGGCGAGAACCAGGCCGAGTGTGGAGGTACGAGAGAAGGAGAGCGCCCTGGCCGTGTGGCTGGGTCGGAAGCCTAATTCTTCGACCGCCGAGAAAATCCGTGCCCGCGTTTCTGTCGACACTCCTGGGCGATTGTTCAGAGCGAAGGAAACGGCGCCCTTGGAGACACCGGCGCGAGCGGCCACATCGGAGATGGTCGGTTTCGAAGGCACCTCCGCAGATCCTTTCGCCGTCCGCTGTTGAGCAGACTAAACCGGTTTATCAGAACGCTGTCAACGACTTTCACCCGGACGGAGCAAAGGAGCGCGGGCTTGCTGCCAGTCCCGGCCCGACGGCTCCGACGCGGAAGTCTCCCCGACGACTAACGAACCCAGAGCGCGTTGGCCAACTGCGGCGCGAATTGGTGCGTCGCACCGTCCTGGGTGCGGATCAGGTAGGGACCGTCGAACGGCAACTGTCCGAGCACTTCGATCACCTGGCCGAGGGAGATCCCGTCCTGACTCAGGTGTCGCAGCACCTCTGGATCACGGTCGTCCACCCTGACCAGCCGGCCAGTCTGACCCGCGGCCAGGCTGGGCAGCCGGTGCGCCTGAAAGATCGGTACCTCACCATCGCGCCCGGGAATCGGGTCGCCGTGCGGATCGAACTGCGGGCGACCCAACGCGGCGTCGATCCGTTCGACGAGTTGATCGGACATCGCATGTTCCAGGATCTCGGCCTCGGCATGCACCTCGTCCCATCCGTAGCCGAGCTGTGCCACCAGGAACATCTCCACCAGCCGATGACGGCGGACGACCCGCAGCGCCCCGGTCAGCCCGTTCCGGGTGAGGGTGATGCCGCCGTAGGGACGGTGATCGATCAGACCCTGCGCAGCCAACTTGCGCAGCATTCCCGACACCGACGACGCGGACAGTTTCAACCGCTCCGAAATCCGCGAGGTGGTGACCGGAGCGTCGTCCCGCTCGCCCAGCGCGTAGATCACCTTCAGGTAGTCCTCGACGGTCTTCGACTGCAATTCGGGTCCGGCCATGATCTGGCGATTTTAACGGGCGCGAGAGCAAGCCTCGGTTCCATGGCCTCCGAATGTCATTCAGCAGTATGTTTGCACCTGACAACTCGCATGTTCGTCGTTCCGAACTCTTCGATGAGAGCAGCCTATGAGCGCGGTGGATGTCGAGCCCGGAACCGACCCCGACGGTGCGTCCAGCACGCTGTCGCGGATCCGCGCCAAGGGCCGAGCTCGCGGCGCGATCACCCTTCTGGGACCGGCCTTCGTGGCCGCGGTCGCCTATATCGACCCCGGCAACTTCGCGACGAACTTCAGTGCGGGCGCCAAGTACGGATATCTGCTGGTCTGGGTCGTCGTCGTGGCCAACGCGATGTCGATGCTGGTGCAGTACCTGTCGGCGAAGATCGGCGTCGTGACGGGAAAGGACCTGCCCGAGCTGTGCCGCGAACACTTCCCCCGGCCGGTGTCCATCGGCCTGTGGATCCAGGCCGAGCTCATCGCGATGGCTACCGATCTGGCCGAATTCGTCGGCGCGGCGGTCGGGCTCAATCTGCTCTTCAACGTGCCACTGCTGCCCGCGGGTCTCATCACCGCGGTGGCGGCCTTCGTCATTCTGGCCTTGGAGCAGCGCGGCTACCGGCGCTTCGAACTGGCGATCATCGCGTTGCTGGTCCTGGTATTCCTGGGCTTCCTGTACGACCTGGTCCTTGTCGGCGGTCCGGCTCCGTCAGCGCTCTCCGGACTGATCCCCAGCTTCGACGGGTCCGGCAGCGTGTTGCTGGCGGCCGGCATCGTGGGGGCCACGGTGATGCCTCATGTGGTCTACCTGCATTCGGCGCTGACCAAGCGGCGCGTCAAACCGGTCGACAACGCCGAACGCCGAACTCTGCTGCGCTTCGCCCGGACCGATGTCTTCATCGCGCTCGGCCTGGCCGGGGTGATCAACCTGAGCATGTTGGTGATAGCGGCGAAACTGTTCCACCGCGCCGGCCGCACCGAGGTCAACACCATCGAGGCTGCGCATGCCGGGCTGAACCAGTACGTCGGCGGCGCGGCTGCGCTGGCCTTCGCGATCGCGCTCCTGGCATCGGGACTGTCGTCCTCGAGCGTCGGGACCTACGCCGGCCAAGTCGTCATGCAGGGGTTCATCCGCAAGCGGATTCCCCTGTTCCTGCGGCGCGTCCTGACGATGCTTCCGGCGCTGATGGTCCTCGCCCTCGGACTCAACACCACCACCAGCCTGGTCGTCTCCCAGGTGGTGCTGTCCTTCGGCATTCCCTTCGCCCTCACGCCGCTGGTGCTGCTCACCCGCCGCCGGGATGTGATGGGCAGCTTCGCCAACCGCAAGCTCACCACCGCCGCCGCCGCCCTCATCGTGGCGCTCATCGTCCTGCTCAACATCTATCTGCTTGCCGTGACCTTCACTCACTGATCTTGCCGGTTGCCGGAACCTGATCGTCCTTCGCAGCAATCGGTGTGGGGATCGGTCTCGAATTAATGAACGACAGGAATATTCAGTCGAACAAGGAGACGATCGTGGGCGGACTTCAGCCGTGGCACATCATTTTGGTTGTCGTAGTTTTTCTGCTGCTCTTCGGCAGCAAGAAGCTCCCGGACGCGGCACGTGGCCTCGGTCGTTCGCTCCGGATCCTGAAGTCGGAAGTCGGCGCCATGCACGAGGAGCATTCGGAGCCGGTCGTGGCGGGCCCGGTCGCCGCTGCGTCCGTTCCTACCGCCGCGCTGTCCAGCGGCACATCGGAACCGGCACTGATCCCGGTCACGCCACTGGAAACCAACCCAACTGTGGGTGCGCACCCTGCCCGGTAACACATCGACAGGCGCCGGCGCTTCGCCTACTCACTGCTGTGTGCTGATCGCCTGCGATGCTTTCGAATCCGCAGGCTGATCGCCGCAATGATCATGAGCACCAGGACGACGACGAGTGCGCCGCGGCCGACGGCCTTCTCGATGGTCGCGTAGGAATTGCCGGCAAGGTATCCGAGCAGCACGAAGGCCGCCCCCCACACCAGGCCGCCTGCCGCGTTGAACGCGAGAAACTTCGAGTAGCGCATCCGTGCGGTGCCGGCGAGAGCGGGCATCACCGCTCGAAAGAATGCGACGAAGCGGCCGAGGAAGACTGCAGCGCCGCCGCGCCGCCGAAGGAAGTCCTGCGCCTCGTCGAGCCGTTTGCGTCGCTTCCGCAACATTCTCAGCTCGAGGATCCGCGGACCGAGATGACGGCCCACCTCGTAACCGACGCTGTCCCCCAGGACAGCGGCGACCACCACCAACGGCAGCATCCACCACAGCTGGACGTGACCTCGACTGGCGAGCACACCACCTAGCACTGCAGCCGTTTCTCCGGGAATGACAAATCCGACGAACAACGCGTCTTCCGAGAAGACCACCAGCGCCACCACTACGTAGACCAGCGGCCCGCGCACATCCAGCAGATGGCTCAGCAGCCCTGTCACGACGCGGTTCCCGGACGAGCCCGACGAATTCCGACCACTGGACCTCCCGGCCGTTCCATGCAGCGATCCAGATCTTGAACCGGCCACAGCAGTACTACCTGATCAATAGTACTCATCGCTGACCACTGATCGCTCTTCAATTTTCAGCCAGGCCCACCGCTTCTTTCCCACCGAACGGCCCGTTCGCGTTCTCCCGACGGCACCGACGCGCCAACCTTCACGACGGGACGTTCTATGTGACGGCGACCTTGGATGCCGCAACGTGGGGCGCTGAACTGGCCGTAGGGCAGGGCCGTGGACGGATTTATGTCGTTGAACCAACGGGCACCCTCGAAGACGATCCCAACCTGACGGACAAGAAGTTCCCCGGCAATCCGACCCGGTCCTACCGCACGCTGGAGCCGGTGAAGGTGGTCGCAGAATTCGTAGACTGGGTAGGACACTCGCCCGATCAGTTGCAGGCCATGCGAGACGGCCTCGCCGACCTCGAGCGCCGTGGACTCGCCGTCATCTATGACTAGCTATCAGCAGTCTGATTCTCGCGGCGGTCAATGCGGTACCAGCAGAGATACGAAAAAGGGTGACGAGGCCGGAAGCCTCGCCACCCTTTTCGGATCAATTCACTTCACCACATGCGGCTGAATTACTCGGCCGCTTCCGGTGCACGATGGCGAGCTGAATACACGGCTGCTCCGGCAGCACCCAACAGGGCTGCGCCACCAAGAGCGTACAGGCCGGACTTGTCGTCCTTGGAGGCGCTGCCGCCGCCGGTGTTGACCGAGCCGCTGGGCGTGGAGCCCATCTGGACGATGAACGGGGCAACGCCGGCGAGCACGGTGGCAGCAGGCACGCCCTTTTCGAAGGCCCCCATGTAGACGCCGCCCTCAGCCGGCAGACCCAGCAGGTTACCGACGACGGCTGCGTGCCGAGCCTCGACACCGAAGATGCCCGCGGCGGCCTGCAGAACGCCCTTGTCCTTGATGAAGCCGGCGGCTCCCAGGTACGCGCCGACACCGACGTTCTCGAAGGTGTGGCTGGTCGTCAGGTACGACTTCCGGCTGTCGAAGGAAGCACCGAACTTCACGCCCGGCTTCGAAACGGGGGTTCCACCCAGCTTCTTGATCGTCGCTGTGATAGCGGTGACGTGGTACTCCTCGTCGGACTGAATCTTCTTCAGGTAGTCCTTCTCGGTGCCGGAAAGCAGGTTCGCCGCATTGCCCTGCTCATAGAAGGCGGCCTCCAGATATTCCAGGGTCAGCGCGAAGTTAAGGACATCGACGTCGCTGCCGAAATCCTTGGCGGACGCGAGTGCCCAGCGGTTGTTCAGCGCGGACAGCGCCAACGGGGCAGAAACCTCGTTGACCTGGCCTCTTACGAAATCACGTTGTGACATTGTTTTCCTCCTCTACTAGCTGATCAGTGGCTTGACGGCGGCCAGCACTTCGGCCATGGACGCGTGCATCTCGATCGGGCTCGGGAACGGATCCCCACCGATCAGGGTGGCGATGATCGCGGCGTGCCGTGATTCGACACCGGCGATCGAAGCCGCTGCGCCCAGCACGTCGCCGCTCATGATCAGCGGAACCTGGCCGTGGTAGGCCTTGACACCCAGCTCTTCGAACATCGAGGCAGTGGCCAGGAACTTGGCTTTACTGTCGAAAATACCGGCCGGGTAGGTGATTTTCGGCTTGCTGACCGCAGTGCCGCCCAACGATTTGATCGTCGAACTGACCGCCGCCACGTGCTGCTTCTCGTGGTCGCCGATCGGTGTGATCAGCTCAAGATCGCGGTCCTTGAGGAACCCCTTGGTGAGGCCGGTTGCGTAGAAATCCGCCTCCAGGTATTCCAGGGTCAGCGCGTAATTCAGGATGTCGAGGTCGCCCTTGGCCACCGCGGGAGCAGCAGCTGCGTACGGGGCGTTGAGGATGCCACCCGCCACGAAGCTAGCGCCGACTCCTACCAGACCTGCGTACTTCAGGAAGCTTCGCCGGTTGGTCTCGGAGCTGAACTGCAGCACCGGCTTGCCGTCGAAGATCTGTTGATCGCCCATCGGTCGTTCCTTTCACTAGTTCTCGTGCGGAAAACTTGCCCATACAGACAAGCTGGTGACTCACATCGACGCATCGCGCCTCGAAACGTCGGCCGCCCAGATACGGCGCAACCTTAGACTCATGAGTTCGTCTCGATCCACGCAACCGCCGTCGACTCCGGCCGCGAGTTTTTGCTCACGTGGTTGGATTCGAGACTGATCTTGACTCGGATTGGCGTCCCGGGCCAACTCTGAAGAATCCACCCTTTCGGGCTAATGCAGAGCTCGCCCCCGACGCCGATACGACGGCGCGAGCGCACTGACGGGCCATCGTCAGGCCCGATGGGAGGAAACTAGGCTCGCGAAAACGACGATGTTGCTCTCATAACTTCCTTTGTCGGGATCGAATGTCCCGCCACAGGTGATCATCCGGAGCCCGGCGTGGTCGATGTTGCTGTAGATGGTCTTGGTCGGGAATTGATTCTTCGGGTATGTCCGAACTCCATCCACCTTGAACACCGCCACCACACCGTCGCGGCGGGTGACGTCGACCTCCTGGCCGGGTTGGAGGTTGCCCAGTTTGTAGAAGACCCCCGGACCATACTTCTTCGAGTCGATGTGCCCGAGAAGGATCGCCGGTCCGATGGACCCTGGAGTGGGGGAATTTCGGTACCACCCAGCCTTCGACGACGGGTCGTCGAGCGATGGAACCTGGACGGTGCCATCGGGATTCAGACCTAGATCAAGCAAGGGCGACTTCACTCCGAGCGCGGGGATGGCCAAGGAGACCGGTGGTGAGGCCTCCAGGATGGGTCCTTTCACCTGGGACCCGAAGGACGGCACCACGATCGGTGACTTCTTGGAGGGCGCGGTTCGGTTCGAGGTCGGCACCGGGGTGGGAGCGGTCGACGGGGGGGTTGCGCCCCCAGCGGACTTCTGGCTGGTGCCAGGTTTCGCCGAGCTCTTGGAGCCTGCGGTCTGCTGAGCCGCCGTAGAGCTCTGCGCGGACCCGGTGGAAACTGCCGCGACGGAGGTGGAGCCTGACGTCTCTCCGTCGATGACTCCGGCGGCGGAGGCCGACGGCTGTGGCGCGCCGGGGCGGGAGCTGCACGCAGCCATCGTGATGGCCAGCACTCCCAAAAGCGCAAGCACTATGGCCAGGAACGCCGGCACTCGTCGGCTCCTGGTGCGACCCGGGCGGGGCTTGTCGGCCGGAGCCGCGTCCTCTGTTCCGGCTGGCACGGCGTCATCTGTCACAGGGAACCGTTCGTCGCCGGAAGGCGGGCGGATGGGTCACGGCCGGTCGAGGCGACTGCCGCCCGGTGACGGCCGTCGCGGCGCAACACCTCCGTCCAGATCCGTTCGAAGGCAATTTCACTGCGGCCGGCGGGGCGCGGGTGTCCGCTCGACGCGGGAATGAAGGACCGGCGCAACCACCGAAGAGGCCACGATTGCTGCGGCAACCTCCCGGAGCTTGACATTGGTGTGCTGTGACTGCGCTCGCATCTGGGCGAAGGCGTGATCGGCGGAGATGTTGCACCGAGCCATCAAGAACCCTTTTGCCTGCTCGATGATCATTCTGGCCTCGAAGACCCCGAGCAGCTCGGAAATCTGTCCTGACAGCTCCTGTCGCTCAGGGTCACTGGCGGTGGAATCGCCGCGGGAATCGCCGAAGTATCCGGCGATCTTCTGCAGGTCCACGTCCAGTGCGCCGTCGTCGAAAGCCAGCTGATCCACAACGCGAGATACCGCCCGGCCGACGGCGGTCCGGGCGCAGGTGACGTCCAGTGCCCGAATCACCAGGTACTGCACCTGGCCGTTGGAATCCAACACGGGGGAATTGACCGAACTCCAATACCGCCGCTGGAGCCGGCCGCCCGCTCCGGTCGGAAGGTCGTAGCGGCTGATGACCGAGGTACGCGACACCTTCGTCCGCACCACCTCGACCAGATCCGCCTGTACCGCGCGAACAGCAGCCGTTGCCTCATCGCCCCGATCCGGTACGGCCTCCCGCAAGGTCCGGTTCACCAGATCCGCCCGGGAGAAATGAGTGGCCGCCAGGTACGCCGCATTCGCCTCCCGCACGACGAAATCCGAGGTGAGCAGAACGCACGGTTCGGGCAGTGCGTTGATCAGCTGCACTGCGTCCAGGTCCGTTCCGCTCATGGCACCCCTTCTCGCTCTGGTGTCGGATGCGTCTGCTCCGAAAACGGCGAAGAGTCTCGCCCGAACACCAGCTAACGCTTTCTACCTCTCGGCAGGGCCGTGGTCAACCAGTGTGATGGTGCGGCCAGGGACCGATCCCGATGATCACCCGATTGGCACGTAAACGCCCAGGTTGGGACCGAGTCTCGCGATCGTGAGCCCGGGCGAACCAAAGCCGACGGGTGAGTTTCGACAAGCTCCGAACAGGCACCGCTTTCCGCACATGAGCATTCGATGTGGAACTCCCCGCCCGGCCAACCCCGCCCGCACGGCCCCCGAACAACGAGCAGACCAGATCGCCGTTGCACGAGGAGTTCGATTTCGATGCAATTCAGCCGCAGGGCACCAGCCGCCACCATGCCAGCCGGCACAATGTCGGAGAACCCGGTTGACGCCGACGCTTCACCGCTCGCGCAACTCCTGCAGAGAATCCCGAATTCCGAGCCGAGCGCATTCGACGAGCTGTATTGCACGACCTTTCCCATCGTCTTCCGGATCGCCGACGCGGTGCTCCGCGATCGAAGCCAAGCGGAGGAGGTGACGCAGGAGGTCTTCGTCGAAATCTGGCGGCGCGCCGACCAGTTCGACCCCACCAAAGGCTCGGCCATGTCCTGGATCTGGCGGGTGGCCCACGCGCGCGCTGTGGATCGAGTGCGGCATGCGCAATCCGCGCGGACCAACGACCACCGGTATGCTCAGCAGGAATTCGACCGTGACATCGACTCGGTGACGGACACCGTCCTGCGGAATGCGGATGTGGCCGCAATCCAGGAAGCGCTGAATCGACTGACTCCCTTGCAGCGGCAAGCGCTGACGATGATCTATTTCGCGGGACACACCAACCTCTACGCCAGCGCCCTGCTGGGTATCCCGCTACCCACGTTGAAGAGCCGAGTACAGGACGGCCTGAGCTCGCTGCGTCGCGTCCACGAATCCCTGTCCTGATCCAGTCGCCGGCCGCCGGCGACACTCGGGCCGACAGCGCTCCTGGGTTTTCGGTCGGCGCGGGCAGGGAACCGACGAACAAGGGTCCGCATGGGCCCGGATATCCGGGTGGCCTTCGCCGCAGCGGATTCCACAGATCATATAGAAGGAGTGTCATGAAGGCAGTCGTTTTTCACGGACCGCGCGAGCTTGCCGTCGAGACGGTGTCCGACCCGAAAATCGAAGCGCCGCTGGACGCGGTCATCCGCATCACCACCGCCAATATCTGCGGTTCTGATCTGCACCCCTACGAAGGTCGTGCCGATCTGGAGGACGGGATGGTGCTGGGTCACGAGAACATGGGCATCGTGGAGGAGGTGGGGTCCGCGGTCGGACGCATCAAGGTCGGCGACCGGGTGTCCGTGCCGTTCAACCTTGCCTGTGGCACCTGCCGGAACTGCAACGACGGATTCACCTCCGCGTGTCTACGCGCGAACCCTTCCGGCGACCCCGGCGCCGGATACGGCTATCCGAAGATGGGTCCGTTGTGGGGTGGGCAGGCCGAGTTGCTTCGGGTTCCCTGGGCCGATTTCAACCTTCTGGAACTGCCCGAAGGAACCGAACACGAATCCGACTACACGATGCTGTCCGACATCTTTCCGACGGGATATCACGGCACAGAACTGGCCCACGTCGCTCCTGGAAAGTCGGTGGTCATCTTCGGCGCCGGCCCGGTCGGGCTGATGGCCGCACACAGCGCAATGATCCGCGGCGCCGCTCAGGTATTCGTCGTCGACAAGGAATCCGACCGGCTGGCCATGGCCACCGGCTTCGGTGCGACCGCGGTGGACTTCTCGAAGGTGGACCCGGCCGAGTTTGTGATGGACGCCACCAAGGGTTTCGGCGCTGACTGCGGCGTCGAGGCGGTCGGCTTCCAGGCACATGATGCCTCGGGCGAGGAACACCCGGAGATGGTGCTGGACAACCTGGTCAAGACGGTCCGGGCCACCGGGCACATCGGTGTCGTCGGCGTCTACGTGCCGCAAGATCCCGGCGCACCCACCGAACCCGCCAAGCAGGGTCGCGTCGAATTCGACTACGGGACTGCCTTCGAAAAGGGCATCAGCATCGCCTCCGGACAGTGCCCGGTCAAGAAGTACAACCGGGAACTGCGCGACCTGATCATCCACGACCGCGCCACCCCATCGTTCATCGTTTCCCACGAAGTTCCGCTGGACGAGGCGGTCGAGGCCTACCGGAAGTTCGACGCCCGCGAAGACGGCTACACCAAGGTGCTGCTGCACCCGGGGACCGCCCCGATCACTTCCCATTCGTGACGAAGGAGACCCAGATGACCGAGATCATTGCTCACCACGGACTTTTCAAGAATACGAAGCTGCATGTCGACGACACCGGCGGCTCTGGCCGTCCCGTCGTGCTCATCCACGGTTGGCCGCTGTCCGGACAGTCGTGGAGCGCCCAGGTCCCGGCACTGGAACAGGCCGGCTACCGGGTCGTGACCCACGACCGACGTGGATTCGGCCGGAGCGACAAGCCGTTGACCGGCTACAAATACGACACTCTGGCCGAGGATCTGCACACGCTTCTGATCGAATTGGATTGAACGATGTCACCGTTGTCGGTTTCTCGATGGGCGGCGGCGAGGTGGCCAGATATTTCACCCTCTACGGTTCGGAACGGCTGCACAGCGTGGTTTTCGCCTCGGCTGTGCCGCCCTACATGATGCACACGAAGGACAACCCCGACGGTCCGCTGGAACCCGCCGAGGCCGAAAAAATGACGGCTGCCCTCACCGCGAACCAGGATTCGTTCTACGACGATTTCACCACCCAATTCTTTTCTGCCAACGGACAGCTCCAAGTCACCGAACAACAACGCCAGGACGCACTCGCGATGTGCAAGCAGGCCGACAAGAAGGCTGCGCTGGCCTGCATGGCAGCGTTCGGTACCACCGATTTCCGCGACGATCTCCCGAAGGTTTCAGTGCCGACCCTCGCTCTGCACGGCGACAGTGACGCAACCGTGCCCTTCGCCGGGTCGGGCCGACGTACCCGTGCGGCGATTGCGGGTAGCGAACTGCGACTGATCGCCGGCGCACCCCACGGCTGCAACGTGAGCCACCCGCAGGAATGGAACGCCGCGCTGTTGGACTTCCTGGCGAAGTAACACTGGCCACCTCCATACTTGGGAGTTCTGGCAGATCTCCTCCGAACTCGGCCAAGGCCAATCTCGCAGGACGTCGGCCTCGGATTCCTTCCGGATGGAAGAGGGTTCAGATGCGCCGCACCAGGCGAAGTTCTTATGGCATGGCGATGGTCGCCGGGATCGCGATCGTCGGCGCGTCAACCGGCGCCGTGGTCGGCGCCACTCATCATCACGACCAGGCGGTGGCGGCAATTGCTGCCACCGCCGAATCGGTCGGCGTGGCAACCAGTTCTTCTCGAATCGAACAGCCCAGTTCGGTGACGCCGCCCGCTTCTACGCTCCTGAATTCGACGCCGTCCGCTTCTGCGCCGCTGGATTCGACGCCGTCGGATTCGGCACCGCGCGACACGGCGCAGTCGGAGGCGGACTCGGAAGCAACCGCGCCGGTTGGATCAGCACCGGGTGCACCGGTACCGAGCGCGCCTTCTCATTCCGCGCCGGTCACGGCCTCCGGAGCAGCACCCGGCACCAGGTCCGGCCAGAAGGTTGCACCGATCACTGCGCCGACGCCCGCGGCCTCGACCCGCAAGACGACGGCCGCGACGTCATCTCCGACGCCGGCACCTGCTGTCGCACAGAAATTCAAGGACGGGCAGTACCAGGCGACCGGCAGTTACAACAGTCCCGGCGGCGTCGAGAAGTTGGGCGTGACCGTCACCCTGCTTCAGGACAAGGTGACCAAGTCGAATTTGGACCTGCTCGGCGGGGACGGCTTGAGCCACACATTTCAGTCGGCCTTCGCGTCCGGATATTCCAGCCAGATCCTGGGGAAGAAAATCGACACGATTTCGCTGGGCGCGGTTTCCGGATCGTCATTGACCAGTCTCGGCTTCAATGATGCGCTCAAACAAATTCAGACCAAAGCCCGTGCCTGACTTCACTTTCGAAGCCATCGGGACCGCCTGGAGGATCAACACCGCCGCAGAGCTGGCGACCGGGGTCCGCGCAGCGCTCCACAACCGAGTGGATGAGTTCGACCAGACCTACTCACGGTTCCGCTGCGACTCCCTGGTGGCCGGACTCGCCGAGGACGGCGGCACCGTCGAGTTTCCCGAGCACGCCAGACCGTTGTTCGACTTCTACCGCCGGCTCTACGAGGCTACCGACGGCTCGGTCAGTCCGCTGGTGGGGAACGTTCTGGAACACCTTGGCTACGACGCCAGGTATTCGCTGCGCCGACGTTTCGGGCCCGCGCTCGTTCCGGCCTGGGATGACGTATTGAGCATCACCGGAACGGTGGTCACTGCCCGGCGGCCGACGCTCCTTGATTTCGGCGCAGCCGGAAAGGGATATCTGGTCGATCTGGTGGCCGAGCTACTGATCGCCAACGGAATCGAGAACTTTCTGATCGACGCCGGCGGCGATCTGGCCCATCGCGGATCTCTGGGCTGCCTGGTCGGTCTCGAGCACCCTACCGACCCGACCGCGGTCATCGGTACCGCCCAGCTGCGCAACCGGGCACTGTGTGGCTCAGCGAGCAATCGGCGGGTCTGGGGCGAGAATCTGCACCACATTATCGACCCGTCCACCGGAGAGCCGACCGACGGAATCACCGCGGCATGGGCGGTGGCCCAAACTGCGATGGTAGCCGACGGCCTGGCCACCGCACTGTTCTTCACCGATCCCGCACGGCTGGCCGGGGATTTCGACTTCGCCTACGTGCGAACGCCGGCCGGTGGCGGAGTCGAATACTCGACCAATTTCGAGGGCGAGTTTTTCGGATGAGGGCGCGAATCGACACCGCGATCGGACGGGTGACCATATACCGTCTGGTCACGCTGAGCCTTGCGCTTCTCGGAGCGCTGGCGCTCCTGCTCAGCGCGGCCGGACAGCTCAGCTATCGCCCGTTCGCATTGCTGGTCACGCTGGCGACACTCCTGGTGGTGACCCTGGTCAGCAGTCGGATCTTCTCGCTGCTGTTCCGGGCGCCCGCGCACACCGAATCGTCGATCATCACAGCGCTGCTGTTGTTCTTCATCCTGCAACCGACCACCGATATCACCACCCTCGAGCAGATCGCTGTTGCCGCTCTCTTCGCGACCGCCTCAAAGTACTTGCTGGCCTTCCGCGGACGACACGTTTTCAACCCGGCTGCGGTCGGCGCCGTCTGGCTCACCGTGCTCCACTTCTACCTGGCAATCTGGTGGATCGGCAGCCCGATCCTATTGCCTGCCACCATGTTGCTGGCATTGCTGGTGCTGTACCGAACCCGACGACTGCCGCTCGCCGCGGTGTTCGTCGTGGTTGCCGGCGGTATCCTTTTCAGCCGCGGCCTGTCGAACGGGTCCGACTTGACCGCGGCGGCGAAATTCGCCTTTGCTCAAACACCGCTGGTGTTCTTCGCCGGTTTCATGCTCAGCGAACCGCTGACGCTGCCGCCGGTGCGCTGGCAGCAACTCACGGTCGGAGCCATTGTCGCGGTGCTGTTCTCGGTACCCATCACGCTCGGCTCGTATCCGGTGGGTCCGGAAACAGCACTCATCGTCGGGAACCTGGTCGCTTTCGCATTCGGCCAGCGACGCGGAATCGATCTGATCCTGACCGGCAAGAGCCGCATGTCGCCATCGGCGGTGGAATTCGTCTTCGAGCCGAGCCGGGGACTGCTGTTCAAACCGGGCCAATATCTGGAATTGTCGCTACCCCATCGCCGGCCCGATACCCGCGGGAGCAGGCGGGCGTTCAGCATCGCGTCGCCTCCTGCCCAATCGTCGACCATCAAGCTCGGAATGAACATGCCCGTCAGGATGAGTAGCTTCAAGTCGGCTCTCGATCGGTTGCCGGTGGGCAGCACCGTCCGCGCCACCGGGATCTCGGGTGATTTCCTGCTGCCCAGAGACTTCACCGCACCGTTGCTGTTGGTGGCCGGCGGCATCGGCATCACCCCGTTCATCAGCCAACTCGGGGCGTCGGTCGTGGGGCGCAGGCGCGACGTAGTTCTGCTTTATGCACCGGGCAACTCCGGTGAGCTGCCCTACCGGCGGGAACTCGAGGCAGCCGGCATTCGCACGGTGCTGGTGTCCGCCCACCGGTATTCGAGTCTGCCGGAGAGCTTCGAATCGGTCGATGGACGACTGGACGTGGACCTGATTTCCGCCACCGTGCCCGACATCGCACGCCGCCACGTCTTCGTGTCGGGTTCGCCGGCCCTGGTCGATTCGGTGAGTGGCGCTGCCAGAGCTCTCAAAGCCAAAAGCATTCGAAAAGACTATTTCAATGGTTACTGATCGAATTCGCTCGCCCCGCCACCGTCACGTCTGGAGTTCTTCATGGTAAATCGTCAGTTGACCGCTCTCGCCCTGACCTGTTCGCTGAAATCCTCCCCGGCGAGGTCGAGCACGGACCTGCTCGCGGCCCAGGTGCTGTCCGAACTTGCCAAGAACGGGGTCAGCGGCAGCTCGCTCCGAGTGGCCGACCACGACGTCAGGGCCGGTGTCGAAACCGATATGGGCGATGGCGACGAATGGCCCACCATCCGGCGGCAGCTTCTGGCCGCGGACATCTTGGTACTGGCGACCCCGACCTGGATGGGCCAGCCGAGCAGTCTTTGTCAGCGCGTACTCGAACGGTTGGACGCCGAGCTGTCCGAGACCGACGAACAGGGCCGGCTGCGGACGTTCGGCAAGGTCGCCATCGCCGCGGTCGTCGGGAACGAGGACGGAGCGCACCACATCTGTGCTGTCCTGTTCCAGGTTCTCAACGACGTCGGATTCAGCATTCCCGCTCAGGCCGCTACCTACTGGAACGGCGAGGCGATGCAAACCATCGACTACCAGGATCTGGCGGCCACCCCCGCAAAGACCGCGGCCACCAATGCAGCGGTCGCGAAGAACGCAGCGCATCTGGCCAGGTTGCTCAGCGGCGAGCAGTATCCGGCGCAGGGGTGAGGAATCGAGAAATCACTTGCGGTTGCCGGAGTTCTCCAGCGCGCTCTGCTCGACTTTCAGGAGCTGTTCGCCGCGTCGTTCGGAGTCGTAGGCCCAGCGTCCGCCGCGAAGCCCGAACAGCCGCTTGGACAGCAGTAGATATGCCGGTGCCCCGAAGCGCCGGCAGATCCCGCTGGACGGCCGTCTGAATGGCGCCGTGCGAGGCGCGGAACTTTAGCACCGCCCACACCGCCAGGCCCAGACCTTTGGTGTCGCAACGTTGTTCACACCAGTCCCAATGTCCACATCGGGGACCGACCAATCGCGACGGCCAGATCTGCAGCGATGATCGGGCGCCTTCCGCCGCGGTCCGGTCAGAACGAGACCAGAAACCGATCGAGCACCTCTACCCCGAAGGTGAGTCCCGACACCGGGACACGCTCGTCGGCTCCGTGGAACATCCGGCCGAAGGCGAAGCCCATCGGCAGCAGGAGCGGGGTGAAACCGAAGGTGCGCATTCCTAGGCCGGCGAAATGGGGCGCGTCGGTCGACGCGGAAACCATGTAGGGCAGCACGAGTGCCCCGGGGTCACTCGCCAGCAGTGCAGCGATCATCGCGTCGACCACCGGCCCGTCGAAGGGTGTCGAGAAGCCGGCGGACCGGGGCTCCACATCGATCTCGACCCCGTCGCCGACGATCGAGGGCAGACCGGCGACGAACTCCGCCAACCCGCCGGGCAGCACCCGGCAGTCGGGGTCGGCCACCGCCTCGCGCGGCGCGACGTTGGTCGCCGTTCCGGCGCGCAAGGTCGTTGGGGTGGCGCAGGACCGCAGCGCGGGCTCCACCAGGTGCCGCAACGGCCCGATCCGCGCGAGGAACTGCTCCAGCGACAGGCCGGTCCGATCGATTCGCCACAACTGCGAGATGCCCTGCAGGAAATCCTCGATCGAGTCCGTGGCGGTCACCTCGAAGGTGTGGTTCGCCAGCTCGCCGATGGCGGCCGCCAGGGCGGCGATCGGATTGGCCGTCGACCGCACCGAGGCATGGCCGCTCTGCCCGCGGGCGGTCAGCCTGACGCGCGCCTGCGATCGCTCGCCGGTCATGATCGGGTACAGCGTGCGGCCGCCGCCCAGCGGCAGGCCGAAACCACCGACCTCGCCGATGGCGGTGTTGCATCCGGCGAACAGCTCCGGATGCTCGGCGGTGAGGTGACCGGCACCGAGCCGGCCTCCGGTCTCCTCGTCGGCCACCCAGGCGAAGACCACATCGTGACGCGGCCGAATGCCAGAGCGCAGCCATTGCTGCGCAACGGTCATCATCACCGCGTCGGCACCCTTCATGTCGACAGCCCCTCTGCCCCAGACGAAACCGTCCGCGATGAGGCCCGCAAACGGATCCACCGACCATTCCTGACGGTCGGCCGGGACCACATCGAGGTGGCCGTGGACCACGATGCCCGCACCCTCGGTGCGCCCTGGGATCCGAAGAATGACGTTGGTCCGCCCGGGCTCCGCGCTGATCAGCACCGGGTCTCCGCCGACGGAAGCCAGTTGGTCGGCCACATAGGTGGCGGCCAGGTGCTCACCCATGGTTCCGGCCCCCCCGGTGTTCGTGGTGTCGATCGCGATCAGCTCGCCGGCGTGCACCGCCACAGCGGGCGGTGCGGTAGCGGGTGGAGCAACGTCCGGCGCCATCGGCCCGGGCGCGAAACTTGTCATGGGTGGAAAGGTAGATGTGCCCGCGGAGCCCAGCCGCCCCACTGACCGCTTCAGGCCATCAACTCTCGTCGGACCTGGCACCGGACCGCATTCAGAATGCGGACGCACTCTTATTGCCGCTGGCTCCAGAATAAACTTTTGGCCCGCGGATGAGCACCCCGAACTCTTGTGCGCAATGGTTCAACGCATCTCCGCTGGTCATCCACAAGTGCTGACTCTCAGACACTTTGGTGCCACCGCGGGCACCATTTCAGCTGCAATGACGGCTTCGACAATTAATGCTGGAAAGTCTTGGCCGATGCCTGTGGCAATGCAATGCTTTCGGCGAACCGGAGAATCCACCGGCCCAGCCAACCGAAAGGCAATTGTCATGGAGCAGCAGGAGCAGGACGAATTCGTCACCGCTTACACCAAGGTGCTGGTCGCTGCGTGGACGGACGCGGAGTTCGCTGCCCGCCTCGACTCGGACCCGACCGAGGCACTCGCCGAGCACGGACTCACCGCACCGGCCGGGTCGCAGGTGGTGGTCACCCGGGCCATCCCCGAGGAGAACTCCGGCGGTGGCATCGAAGTCGCCGTCGGCAAGTGGGAGGCCGGAAAGGTCTCCGGTACCTATGTGATCTCGGTGCCCGCCACGCCGCAGGTCGATCTCGGCGAGCTGTCCGAGGATGACCTGCTGTCCATCTCCGGTGGGTGGTCGATCAGCAACTGCTGCTGCACGCCCTGCTGCTGCTGCGCCTGAGGCCACCGGCACCGGAAGTCCCGCACCGACTTTCCGTGGCCGGATGAGGACAGGAGCCTCCTTCGGTCCGGGATTTCGACCATCGTCAGCGTCATTCTCATCGGCCGGCCGCGCGGCCGCCGAACACAGAAGGGTCACAACATGGAACTCACCGAACAAGAAGAATTCGTCACCGCCTACACCAAGGTGTTGGTGTCGGCCTGGACCGACCAGGAGTACGCCGGTCGCCTCGAATCCGATCCGGCCCAGGCCTTGGCAGAGCACGGCCTGACCGTGCCCGAAGGGGCCGAGGTGGTCGTCACCCGCGTCATTCCGGAGGACAGTTCCGGGGGCGGGGTCGAGGTCGCGGTCGGCAAGTGGGAGGCCGGCAAGATCAGCGGCACGTTTGTGCTCTCGGTGCCCGCCACGCCGCAGGTCGATCTCAGCGAGCTGTCCGAGGACGACCTGCTGTCCATCTCCGGTGGATGGTCGATCAGCCACTGCTGCTGCACCCCGTGCTGCTGCTGCGCCTGAGCGCGAACGGGTCGCGCCCGGTCGGTCGCACTCGACCGGGCGCGACCTCATTACCCCGGTTGCCCATATTTCTCACCCGGCGCCTCCACTACCCGGCACCAATCACCCACCACGGAGAAGGCCATGAACCCGCTGCGCCACCACGGTCTGTCGTTCCTTCCGGATTCAGAGCCGGCCTCCGGGCTGTCCGCGCCGGACTACTACAGCATGCTGTTGGAGCTCAGCGACCTGGCCGAATCGGTGGGAATGAGCCACGTCAAGATTACCGAGCACTACCTCAATGCCTACGGCGGCTACTGCCCCAGCCCGTTGGCATTCCTGGCCGCGGTGGCGGCCCGCACTTCGCACATCCGCCTGATGACAGGCTGTCTGCTGCCGGTCTTCCATCACCCGCTGCAGATGGCTGCCGAGACCGCCATGGTGGACGCCCTGTCCCGCGGCCGACTCGATGTCGGGGTGGCCAGGGCATACATGCCCTACGAGTTCGACGCCTTCGGAATCTCCATGGACACCAGTCGCGAGCGCTTTGTGGCGACAGTTGCCGCGGTGCAACGACTCTGGACACAGACCACAGTCAGCGAGGACACGCCGTTCTTCCGCTACACCGACGCCACCTCCCTGCCCCGTCCCGTCCAGCCGGCCGGACCGCCGGTCTGGGTGGCCGCCGTTCGATCTCCGGAGAGCTTCGTAGCGGCCGGCCGTAACGGACACGGACTGCTGGTGACACCTTCCCTCTCACCATTCGCCGACATGGCGACGATGATCGAGACGTACCGCGACAACTACGTCCCGCAGTACGACGGCGATCACTCCCGGGTTCTGGCGAGCCTTCCGCTGTTCGTCGCCTCGACCGACGAAACGGCCAGAGCGGTGGCCGACCCACTGCTCGCCCACTACCTGCGCGTCTGGGCCGACGCGGCAGACGCCTGGACGACCCGGAAGTCGACCGACTACCGCGGCTACACCGGCATGGGGTACGGCATTCGAAGCTTCAGCCCGGAGAAACTGCGCACCATCGGCGGTGCGGTGGTCGGGAGCGTCGAGCACGTCATCGACCGGATCGAGACCATCCAGGACACCCTGAAGGTGGACGGCTTCCTGTGGCAGGTGGATTCCGGCGGCGTCGACGCGGCGACCGCGATGGCCAACGTGGAACTGTTCAGCGCTGCAGTGGTACCCGCCCTACGCTGCTTCGATCCTGCCGCAGTCCCCGTCGGGGTCTGACCGCATTCGTCAGCAGATGCCCTCCTACCCGGTCGATCCGCCCCGATGAATGCCGATCAGCGTTCCCGCTTCGTCTCGGCGTACACCCAGATCCTGCTGGCCGCGTGGTCCAGTCGGCAGTTCGCCGACGAATTGGCCGACGACCCGCTCGTGGCCATCGCGCAATTCGGATTGGAGGTTCCCGACGGCGCCGAAATCGATGTGTGCCAACACATCCGGCCCGATCACGCGGAGCCCAACCTGGACTTCGCGGTCTCCGAGTGGGAATCCGGCGAGCAGAGCGGAATGTTCCGGCTGTATGTGCCCTCGACCCCGCAGATGCATCTGGCCGAACTCGACACCGACGATCTCGCGATCCTGTCGGCGGGTTTCGGGGCCAGTCAGTGCTGTTGCACACCATGCTGCTGCTGCGAATGAGACAAGACCCCGGTCCGACCCACGGAGCGGCGCAAGAGGAGGGAAAGTCGATGACTGTGATGGGTGAGCACGAGGTACGGGCCATGACGGCAGCGCCGAGCCAACCAGTGGCGGCGAGTCGACCGGTGGCTCCGAGTGAACCGGAGGCGGCGATCGAGATCCGGGGCTTGAGCAAGTCCTACGGCCACTTCCACGCCGTGCGCGACGTGTCCCTGGACATCGCACCCGGTGAGATCTTCTCGCTGCTGGGTCCGAACGGGGCCGGCAAGACCACCACCGTGGAAATCCTGGCCGGCGTACGACTTCGGTCGGCCGGTCAGGTCCGAGTGCTCGGCGAGGATCCGGCGAAGTACACCCGAACCTTTCGGGATCGAGTCGGGGTCGTGCCGCAGAGCACCAGCGCCTTCGACGATCTCCGGGTTCGAGAGCTGATCGGGCACTTCTCCCGAATCTATTCCCGTCCGCTGCCCGTCGGTGAGGCCATCGATCTGGTCGGCCTGACGGACAAGACGAACGCCTACTGCCGCACTTTGTCCGGCGGGCAGCGCCGACGGGTCGATGTGGCCCTCGCGCTGATCGGTGACCCGGACCTGATCTTCCTCGACGAGCCGACCACCGGGCTGGACCCGGAGGTCCGTCGTCATGCCTGGGATCTGGTCCGGATGCTGGCCGCCCGCGGCAAGACCACCCTGCTGACGACCCACTACCTCGACGAGGCCGAGACGCTCTCGGATCGGGTCGGGATCATGGTCCGCGGAGCGCTGGTGGAGGTGGGGTCCCCGGACACCATCGGTGGCCGGCGGCAGTCCGACGTCACCGTCTCCTTCCGGCGGGGCGCTTTGGCCGGCCGCGCGCTGCCGGGCCTGCCGATCGGCAGTCATGTCCTGGAGCGGGGGGACCGCGTCGAGGTGCGCACGACTACCCCGACCGCAGTGACCCGTGCGCTGATCGACTGGGCCGCAGACGATGTCGCCCGCGCGGGATCAGGGTGGACCGGCGAGCTGCCCGACTTGCGCATCGACCGCGACACCCTCGAGGACATCTACCTCCGGATGATCGCCGAGCACGACCGTCAGGCCGAACAACCGTGGGCGGACCAGACCGAAGCCGACCGGCACGGAGCAGCTCCGGCCCCGGTAGATGCGCAACCCGATGCCGTCATCACGAAGGGAGTCACGTCATGACCGCAATCGATTCAGGCGTCCACCGGTCGGATCAGCGCGTGCCGGATCGGCCGCCACTGCCGGGCGCATTGCGGGTCGGCTGGGCCAGGGCCGGCATCGAGATTCGGATGTTCCTGCGCAACAAGGCTTCTCTGGTCTTCACCCTTTCCCTCCCGATCCTGTTGCTCCTCATCCTGGGGTCGATCTTCGGTGGCCAGGTGCAGGGCACGGACGTCGACTTCAAACAGGTCTTCATCGCCGGCATCATCGCCGCCGGCGTGATGAGCGTGGCCTTCACCGGCCTGGCCATCACGATGGCGATCGAGCGGGGCGACGGGTCGGTGCGCCGACTGGGTGCGACCCCGATGCCGCGGTCGTCGTACTTCTTCGGAAAGATCGTCCTCGTACTGGTTACTGGAGTGGCTGAAACCATTCTCCTGGTTGGTATTTCCGTCCTGGCGTTCCATCTGCGGCTGCCCGATACGTTGGACCGCTGGGTGCGTTTCGGATGGGTGTTGGCCCTCGGTGCGACAGCGTGCGCCTTGATCGGCATCGCCTACAGCTGGATCATTCCCAACGCCCGGTCGGCCTCGGCGATCGTCACGCCGCCTTTCCTGGTGCTGCAATTCATCTCCGGAGTGTTCTTTCCGTTCGGTGAGTTGCCGCGCTGGATGCAGACGGTGGCGTCGCTGTTCCCGCTCAAGTGGATGGCGCAGGGTTTGCGGTCGGTGTTCCTGCCGGACTCCTTCCAGCGCGTCGAACCGGCCGGCACCTGGGAGACCGGACAGACTGCTGCGGTACTCGGGGGATGGTGCGTCGTCGGGATCGTGATCTGCCTGACCACTTTTCGATGGCGTGGAGCGAAGGTGCGGTAGTTCGTTGAGCAGTGGAAATCCGTAATCGTGAATCCAGCACGGAAGGCCGAGCAGGAACCCCCGGTCCAGGGTGGACCGGGGGGTCCTCCTGTGTTCCATGTGGTTGTGTCGAACCCGCCTGAGTCACTACCTGGCTGAGTCACTACCTGGCTGAGTCGCCATCTGGCTGGTGTCGCCGTGCTCGTGCACGTTGCACCACAACGACCGACGTCACCAGCGCACAGGAAGGGCGGACAATCCGCGCGGCACGAGTGTCTGCCGCCAGGGCGACGCCGATCCCGGCTCGCGCACAATCCCCGGCCGGGAACCGAGCAACTCCGCCAGCAGCGTCGCAGTCGACTGCTTCACGATCGCCGCGCCCAGGCAGTAGTGGACGCCGCCGCCCAGCGCGAGATGGACGTTCGGAGTGCGGTCCAGGACAAAGGTGTCCGGATCGTCGAAGACTGCCGGATCACGATTGGCGGCGCCCAGCATCGCGAGAACGGCGGCTCCGGGCGGAATGTCGACCGAGTCGGTCCGGTAACCGCCGACGCAGACCCTGGAGGTGAACGGAATCGGCGACTCCAGCCGCATTGCCTCGTCCACCGCACGCGCGTACCCCTCCGGACCACCTGCGCGCAGCCGATCGGGCGCCGACGGCGTATCCAGGATCAACGACAGTGCGGTCGAACACAGATCGGCCAGCGGCTCGTAGCCGCCCACCACGATCAACGACAGGATGCCGAGTCGCTCGCCGGCAGACAGGTCAGCATCACTCTCCAGGATCTCGCGCGCATGTCGGCCCAGAAATTTCTGAAGAGCGGTCGCGGCCGTTGCTGCCGCTGCCGCCTGTGCACCCCGCAGTACCGGATTCAGGTTGGCCGAGGCGGCAGCGGCCAGTTCGCCCAGCTCCGGCCACCGGGACCGAGGTACGCCGGTGACCAGGCCGAGAACGGCCACCGCGAACGGCGCCGAGATCGCCGACACGACGTCGATATTTCGACCGGCCTCCGGCGGCGGCAGAGCTGCCAGCACCGTCCTGGCCTGCGCCCTGATCTCGTCCGCATGGGAGGAGGCCGCCTTGGCGGTGAAGACGGCAGCGGCAGGTGTCCGCAGTCGACGGTGCAGGTCTCCATCGGTATTGAGCATGCTGATCGGCAGATCGTCCGAGCGCACCCGTTGCTGCTGACCCTGCGCTGCCGAGAACGACGGATCCCGGAGCGCCACGCGGCACAGCTGGTGGCTGGTCAGCAGCCACATGCCCATCGACTTGTCGAACCAGGCAGGTCGAGTGCGGCGGATGGCTGCCAGCAGCGGATACGGGTCCCGCATGCCGAGATCGGAGAACGGATGATGAAGTGCGGTCATGGTCACGGCGAGGCTCCCGACTCGAAACGGATATGCCGCAAGGTAAACCACAAGGCAGCTCGAACAATGCGAGGTGTCCACTTTCGGACACGCATTCGGGTGGCCGATTGTGCTTTCGTCCCAGGTGATCATGTTGGTGCGATACCGTGCGGGCGTCGATCGTGAGGGAGGGTGCCGGTGGATGCCGGAGGGGCACCGGATTCCGAGTCGGAGCTGGTCGCGCGGGCGGCCGTGTCCTCCGGCTACGTAGGCGTGCGCTGTGTCCACGACATCGCCGAGTTGAGTTAGATCGTCGCTTCCGCGGTGCTGACCGCGCGCGAGGGCTGCAGCATGCTTCCCGGTGGGCCGTATCCCATCGAGACCATGCGCAACTCCTGGGACGATGACATCGCCTCGATCCGGCGCGGAACCACTCTGCGATGCCTGTACCAGGCCGACGCCACCAGAACACCGGAGATGCTCAGCTATCTGAGTGAATTTGCCAAGGCCGGTGCCCAGGTGCGGGTGGCGCGACGGATCGCGCACCGGACCATCATCGTCGATCGTGGACTGGTCCTGGTGGCAGTTGAACCGGATACGCTGCGTCGGCCCTATTTGGTGATCCGTGAGCCGGCATTGGTGCGAGGCTTTTTCGAACAGTTCGCCGCCATCTGGCGAGATGCCCACTCGGTGGGCGTCGGCCCCGAAGATTCTCTGGACGAGACGCTGATTCGGGAAATTCTGGAAATTCTGAAAACGGGCGTGACCGACGAGGTTGCAGCCCGGCAGTTGAAAGTTTCGGCGCGGACCATTCGGCGCCGGATGGCGGCGGTGCTGGACCTGCTGGGGGCCTCCAGCCGGTTCGAGGCCGGCGTGAAAGCCGCGCAGACGGGCTGGCTCTGAGCTCAGAGCATGCACAGCCAGCACTGGGGGTGCAGGTTCGGACGGTGAGATCGTAGGCCCAATGCCAGATCCCAGTGTGTGGTCACCGTCTGCTGGGTGACATCCGGTATCGGCACGGACGCTACCGCCGAGGTTCCGGTCGACAGCAGAACGGTGCCGGCCAGAGCCGTGGCCGCGAGTGTTCCCGACAGGACGCTCAGGCCGGTGCGGCGACCGCAAGGTGCGGCGGTCGAATTCTTGATGGTCATCTTGATGGGCATGTGATGTGCACTCCCTCGCCGACCGTACGGACCGGAGGTGGTCCGTCCCTCGAGGGAAACGATGGCCAGAAAATGTGGCGGGCGCTACCGATCTGGCATGAATAGGACATTGCGGAGTCGCACGGTCCCACTGCCGGTGGCCGGAGTAGGACAGCAGACCTCCGGGCGCCTTCGGGCCGTGCCTGAATATTGCCACTACCTGCTCAGCACGCTTCACCGCATCAGCCTGGCGCCGAAAGGATCCACCGACGTGCGTGATACCGAATGGATCGTCACCCAGTGGGTCTCCGGCGTCTCCATCCCGCCAGTCCCCGCGGCTGCAGAGTCGTGCGGTACCCAGACTTTTCCGATCGGCACGATCAGAACGGTGGTGGTGGTGGAGACGGACGAGTGGATTCCGGCCCTGGTGTCCGCGGGCGTCGTCGACGCCCACGCCGCGCTGGTCCACCGTGGCGAAACCCCGGCGATCGCCGCCGGGTGGTCCCGCACCTACCTGGGGACGTTCTCCGATCCAGTCGGCGATGTGGTCTTCGCCGACGGGTTCCGTCTCCGCCAGACCCGTTACGGCCTGGCCGATTTCAGTTGTCTCGATACCCCGACCGCACTCGTTCTGGTCGACGAGCACGACTTCAGTGCCTTCTTGCGGGATGCCGATGTCGCCTGGGGCACGGGAGTATTCGCCAACCATGTCACCCACCCACTGGCGGTGCTGGCCAACGTGGACGCTCTGGGCGCCGCCATCGGCCGATCCGGTCCGGATCACCGGCTCTTCGTCGGTTCCGACGGTTCGATCAGCACTTCACCCTTCGGATCGACGCTGGGGCGGGCATCGGAGAACCCCGCCATGTTCACGGCCGGCTGGGATGCGGCTCACGTCGGAGAACCGGTAGATGCCGTCTCTCTGCGAAAGTCACTGCGGGGCAATGATCGTGTCGATGCCATCATCGAAAGACCATGGTTGCCAAGATATTTCGAGGTGATCGCGGCGATCCGGTCGATCCGGATCGACCATCTCGAACCAGGCCGGGTGTCCGGCTTCGGCGGTCGGCTGGCCACCTCACGCGTCGCCGCGGGTCCGGTCTCCGATTCGCCCGACGGCTGCGGGCTGCCGATCCTGATCGAGCTCGGCGATGCGGTCCGGGCGGTCGATCCCACCACCGGGGCCTGGACGCTGCTGACTCGCGCAGAGGTCGCGGCGGCCGAACAGGTTCTCGTGCGCGCGGCCGGTGCCACCCGGCCACCGGACATCGCCGATCTGGTCCGGACCGTGGACGCAGCAGGCCTCCCGACGGACTGGCTCTTCGACAGGGTGGTCCCGCGGACAGGCGGCCAGGAACCATGAGCACCCAGACTTTGCGTACTCCGGCCACCAGCAACCTGAGCGGTGCGGTCCCGGCCGACCGGACCGAGCCCTCGCCACCGGCTAGACGCCGACGAACGCCGGCGCAGATCGTCGCGCTGCTCCAGCACGCCGACGAGTTGCTGACCCGCGGATACGCCGTCGCGGCAGTCATCGACGCAATCGGCGTGTCCGAAGCAACCTTCCACCGATGGCGGGCGCACTACGGCGGCATCAAGGCCCAGGACGCACAACGATTGCGGGAACTGGAGAAGGAGAACCGCGACCTGATCAGCCTGGTCGCCAACCAGTCCCTCGACATCCTCATGCTGCGGCAGGCGATGACCGTGGACGTTCTGGGCCCCCGGCTTCGCGCCGGCATCGTCCGGGCGCTGCGGGCGAAATTCGGGGTGTCGGAACGCCGGGCCTGTGAAGTAATCGGGCAGTCGAGGTCGAGCCAGCGACGAATGGTTCCGAGTTCCTGCGCTGAAGATGATCTCGATGATTCGGTGGTCGGCGAACCGCAGCCCGGCGACCCCGACGGCGAACCAGTCCACGCAGAGCTGGACTACGCCGAACTGGACTACGCCGAATTGGACTACGACGAACTGGTCGCCACCTACCCGGATGCGGCCGAGCAATTCCTCACCCCCACCAGCCCTTGGAGACCCAGATGAACCAGCACGTCAAACGCTTCTTCCTGATCTTCTGCCTGATCGGCGTGGCGATCTGCGCCTTCCTCGCCGTCGTCAACGCCTCCCAGTCGCCCGCTGCGACGCAGACCGCCGTGGTGTTCGCGGTCGTCGGCGTGGTGCTGGCGGCCGGAGCCGTCGGTTTACGCAGCCGTTCCCAGATCTAGGAAGCCGACATGAATCGACACGTCCGGATCTTCTGGGGAATTTTCTTCTGGATCGCGGTGGCGATCTGCGCCTTCTTCGCGATCGTGAACAGCACGGCCACACCGTCGGACAGCACCGCGGCCATGGTCTTCGCCGCCGTTGGCGTGGTCTGTCTGATCGGCGGTGTCCTGCTGGTCCGGGACCGCCAGCGGGTCTGAACCAGCGACCGTTCCCGGTGGCTCGGATGCGGGCCCTGCTTCCCTGACCTTCCTTCCTCGCTCCCTGACCTTCCTTCCAACTTCCCGCCGCACACGCGAAAGGCTTCCCCATGGACCGTCCCCGACTCAAGGCTCATCTGGTCCCGGTGATCACCGCCGACGAGAAGGTCTTCCTGCTCACCGAGAACGACTCGTTCCTGATCGGCGGCCCCGCCGAACGGGCGGTGATGCCGCTGCTGGACGGCCGCCACACTCTGGCCGACGTAGCCGGGACCCTGGCCACCTCCCAACCGCTGCCGGCCATCCTCGGTGCCATCCGCAAGTTCGAGCGGGCCGGCCTGCTCGCCTCCGGGGTGTCCACCCTCTCCCAGGAGCAAACCGCGTTCTTCGACGCCGCCGCCATTGATCCCACCGCCGCCGCCGACCGGCTCAACACCTCCGTCGTCGAGGTGCTCGCACTCGGGAACGTGGACATCACCGGCATGGTCGAGGCACTCACGGTTAGCGGAGTCACGGTCAGCGGCGTCACGGTCAGCGGCGTCACGGCCAGCGGGACACCAGCGAACGCGGTTCTGCAGGACGAGGTGCCGGAATACGTCGATCAGGAATCCGGATCCGTTGGCAGCGAGCACATTCGCTTGACGGTGGTGGTCGTCGACGATTATCTCAACCCCGCCCTCGAGGAGTTGAACCGGAACATGATCGCCCGCGGACGGGCATGGATGCTCGTCAAGCCGGCCGGGAGTGCGGCCTGGTTCGGGCCGGTCTTCGAGCCGGGGGTGACCGCCTGTTGGGGGTGCCTGCGGGAGCGGATGGACTCCAACCGAATGGTGGAGCAGTACCTGCGCCGGTTCAGCGGGCTGGAAGGCCATGCCGTCCTCACCGTGGCGGGGCTGCCCTCGACCCGCGGCGCCATCGAGGGTCTCGCGGCCTCGGCCGTGGTGCGACTGCTGGCCACCGGCGAGTCGATGCAGCTCGCCGGACGGATCATCACCCTGGAGACGGACACCTTCCAGACGCGGGAACACCAGGTCGTCCGGTTGCCGCAGTGCGGCGTGTGCGGTGACCCGAAGGTGATGCACACCGACCCGAAGCTCGAGCTGGAGGTCAGCGCGGTCGCCTTCACCGCCGACGGCGGATTCCGGACGATGGCGCCGGAGCAGACCTACGCCCGGCTCGCCAAGCACGTGTCCAGGATCAGCGGCGCGGTGACCTGGCTGGAGAAATTGCCGGACGACGAGCGGGGGCTGGCCCACAGCTACAGCGCCGGACACAACTTCGCCATGGTGCGCAACAACATGGCAGTGCTCAAGAAGAACCTGCGCGGGCACAGCGGCGGCAAGGGCCGAACCGATATCCAGGCCAAGGTCAGCGGGATCTGCGAAGCGGTGGAACGGTTCTCGGGGGTGTGGACCGAGGACCGGCCGACCATCCGGTGCCGGGCCGACCAGCTGGACACCCGGCATCTGCTGCCGAACGAGCTGATGATGTTCGCGCCGGAACAGTTCCAGGATCGCGAACGGGTGAATGCTGATCCGACCAACCAACTGCACCGAGTGCCGAATCCGTTCGACGAGTCACTGTCGATCGACTGGACGACCGCCTGGTCGCTGTCGGAACAGGAGCCGGTCAGCGTGCCGTCGGCCTACGTGTGGTTCGGCCATCCGGATTCCGGCGAGCACTTCTTCGCCTACAGCGACGGCAACGGCAACGCGGCCGGTAACACGCTGGCCGAGGCGACCCTCCAGGGATTCCTCGAGGTCGTGGAACGGGACGCGGTCGGGATCTGGTGGTACAACCGGCTGAATCTGCCGGCGGTCGACCTCGCCTCGTTCGCCGATCCCTACGTCGATGAACTTCAGGCGTACTACCGAAGCATGCATCGCAGCCTATGGATGCTGGACCCGACCACCGACCTCGGCATTCCGGTGTTCGCCGCACTCTCCCGTCGGGAGGACAGCCCGGTCGAGGACATCATCGTCGCCTTCGGTGCACATTTCGATCCGAAGCTGGCTGCCCTGCGTGCGCTCACCGAGGCCAACCAGTTCCTGCCCTCGGTTCGCGAGCGGGACGACGCGGGGAACGCGATCTACGTCGGTCAGGACCCACTGACCTTGTCCTGGTGGCAGAACGTCCGACTCGAAGACGAACCGTGGCTGAGCCCGTCCACGGCGCCGGTCCGCAGCTCCGCCGACTACCCCGTTCCACACCTGACGAACGTCGACGAGTACGTCGCCCTCGGCGTGCAGCGCTGCCGGGCAGTGGGTTACGAGGTGCTGGCCATCGATCAGTCCCGGCCGGACATCGAACTGCGGGTGGCCAAGGTGATCGTTCCTGGCCTCCGCCATTTCTGGCGACGGCTCGGTCCAGGTCGGCTCTACGACCACCCGGTGGCCCACCAGGACCTGGACCGCCCCAGAACCTTTGACGAGCTCAACCCGATCAGCGTTTTCTTCTGAAAGGCCGGACATGACCGAGATGACGCTGCTCGCAACGGATACGATCGCAGAACCGGTTGCCAGACTGGTCAAACGGGTACGGTTGTCCCGCGGCACGGAGGTGACGCTCACCGACGACGGCGAGGCCAGGCTCACCCGCAACGGCACCACCGCGGGGATCGGACGCCCGTCGGCGTGGACGTCGAAGGTGTTGCGCCGCCTTCAATCCGAGTCGCTCCCCGAGGACGAGCTGCAGTCGCAGGCGCTGGCCGCCGGTGGCCCGGCCGGCCTGTTCCGCTGGGTGGAGAACCTCCGCCGGCTCGATTCCACCGGGATGGTCGAGCGCAGCCTTACTCATGCGGGCGAACTGGTGTCGTCCGTCCGGCCGATGGGTACCGGGCCGAGCGACAAGCCGCCGGCCTTCGATCCCACTGCCCGCCAGCGGCTTTCGCGGTTCACCGTAATTCAGGTTGTCGACGGGGCCCTGGTCGCAGGCCATCCAGCCAGCCATCTGTCGGTCGAGCTCGGGCCGGCCGCGGTGGAGATGCTCGCCCACCTGCGCGACTGGATCAGCTGGGAGGAGATCGGGAAGTCGGTGTCCGCCCTGCCCGGATCGGCGATCCGGGCGATGCTCGACCATCTGGCCAGGGCGGCCGCGATCGAACAGACCAACACTGCCGGCGGGTCCGAGCCGGAGGGTTCTGCGATCCAGTGGAACTCGTTCGACTGGTGGTTGCACTCGCGAAGTCGCAACCAGCGGGTGGTGGCCGGATGGGGAGCCACGTATCCGGGTCGGGACCGGTTCGACAAGCTCGACCCGATCCCCGAGCCCTATCTCGGCCCGATGCTGGAGCTCCCGGTGCCGGACCTGTCCGAGGTGGCCAGGTCCGGCTCTGCACTGGTCACCGTGATGGAACGACGGCGGTCGCTGCGAAAGCACGACGACGAGCACCCCATGGACGTCGTTCAGCTGGGCGAGTTCCTCTACCGCACCGCGAGGACCAGGGGTCTCGTGCCCACCGCCGACGGTGTCGACGTGCTGCTGGACCGGCCCTATCCGGCCGGCGGATCAGTGCACGAGCTGGAGACCTACGTACTGGTCAGGCACTGCGACGGGGTGGCGGCGGGGCTGTGGCACTACCAGGGTCGGGAACACCGGCTGGTGCGGGTGGCCGAACTGGACGGGCCGACCCAGGACATGCTGACGGCGGGCCAGACGGCCGCCCTGATGGACACTCCGCCGCAGCTGATGCTGATCGTCGCCGCCCGGTTCGGCCGGCTGATGTGGAAGTACGAGACGATCGCGTACGCGCTGATCCTCAAGCACGTTGGCGTGCTGCTGAACAATTTCTACCTGGTGGCCACCGACATGGGTCTGGCTCCGACTGCGATCGGATCCGGGGATGCGCTGTCCTTCGCCGAGGCGACCGGTCGGGATCGGATGGCCGAGGGCAGCGTCGGAGAGTTCGTGCTCGGGTCGCTGCCGGCCGGGCACACCCCCCAGTACATGACCCAGTGGGGTGCATGAGCCGTGGACTTCCGCTTCAAGGCGATGCGGGAGGCGCACGACCCCGACGATCTCGACGCCGCCATCAGTCTGGCCAACCCGAAGTCGTGGATCGTGCTGTTCGTGGCCCTGCTGCTGATCGTGGCGGCCGGATTGTGGGCCTTCCTGGGAACCCTGCCACGGAGCATCGGTGGTGTCGGGGTGCTGTCGCGGACCGGCGGCGTGTTGCGGGTGGAAGCCGGCTTCCCCGGTGTCATCTCCGGAGTTCTGGTGGTGCCGGGCGACCACGTCCGCACCGGAACGACGGTCGCCACGGTGACCGACCCGCAAGGCTCGGAGCATCGCATCACCGCCGCGGCCGGCGGCACTGTGATGGTGGCCGACTACGAGGTGGGGTCGGCGATCTCGGCGGCCGACCCGATAACCATCCTGGAGCGGGACCCGGAGTCCGGCGTTCCGTCGGTCGGTTCCGGCGCTGCGGCGATGTCGGCGATGGTGCTGGTGCCGGCCGACCGGGCCACCGGGATCGTCGTCGGTACCCCGGTGGAGCTGACCGTCGCCTCTGCGCCGAGCCGCTCGTACGGGCTGTTGAAGGGCACCGTGCGAGAGATCTCGCGCTTCCCGGTGACCGCCACCGGACTGTCCGCGGTCATCTACGACGAGTCGACGGTGAAGACCCTGACGGCCGGTGCGGCCGTCTCCCTGGTCACCGTGCAACTCGACCTCGAGACAGCAAACCCGTCGGGATACGCCTGGACCTCACCGAGCGGGCCGCCCTATCCGCTGAGCTTCCAGACCGGTGTGACGGCGGACTTCCGGCTCGGTAGCTTCCGCCCGATCGACTACGTGTTCGGCGGGTCGTCATGACATCGACCGTCACGACCAGCCCGTCGAAGGCCGACAAACCGGCTGTGCCAACGAATCTCCCGGTACGAGAGGGTAGGTCGCGTCGAGTCCGCACCCCCACTGTCATCCAGATGGAGGCAGTGGAGTGCGGGGCAGCTGCGTTGGCGATCATCCTGGCCCACCACGGCAGAATCGTGCCGCTGGAAGAACTCCGGGTGGTCTGCGGGGTCTCCCGCGACGGCGCCAGCGCCAAGAGCATCGTGCAGGCTGCCGGCCGCTACGGCCTGGCCGGACGCGGATTCCGGATGGAACTCGACGACCTGGCTGCGCTGAACCATCCGACGATCATCTTCTGGGCCTTTCAGCATTTCCTGGTGGTCGAGGGAATCAGGGAAAGGTCCGGCCGCAAGGTCGTCTTCGTCAACGACCCGGCCAGCGGCCCACGCCGGATGGACCTCGAGGAGTTCGACGGCGGTTACACCGGCATCGTGCTGACGTTCGAGAAGACTCCGGAGTTCCGCCCTGGGGGCAGAAAGGAATCGCTGTTCTCCGCGCTGCGCTCGCGGTGGGGGCGCAGCGGCGGCCTGCTGGTGATGGCGCTGTTGGCCAGCCTGCTGCTGGTGGTGCCGGGCATCGTCACCCCGGCGTACACCCGCACCTTCATCGACCTCTTCCTGACCGGTGGCACCAACTCCGTCACCCCGCTCGTCATCGCGATGGTGTTCACCGCAGCTGCGCTGTTCGTGCTGACCGCTATCCAGCAGCGCAGCTTCATCACCATGTACACCAAACTCTCCGTCACCTCGACGCCGGCGTTCTTCCGTCACCTGCTGCGGCTTCCGGTCGAGTTCTTCCTCCAGCGTCAGCCGGCCGAACTGAGCCGCCGGGTCAGGGCCAACAACATGGTGGCCGACCTGCTGTCCCGGGACGTCGCTACCACCGTGGTCAGCCTGCTGCTGGTCGTCTTCTACGCCGCGGTGATGCTGACGCAGGACCTGGTGCTCAGCCTGATCGGCGTGCTGATCGTCGGTCTGAACGTGCTGGTGCTGCGCTGGGTGGCCCGGTTGCGGACCGATTCGGTAGCCCGGCTGCGCGCCGACCGGGGAAAGCTGGCTGCGGCCACCATCAACACGCTGCGCCTGATCGAGACGGTCAAGGCTTCCGGTACCGAACTGCAGGCGTTTCGCCGCTGGGGCGGCTTCCAGGCCAAGGTGTCCAACCTCGAGCAACAACTGGGTGTGCCGACCATCGCGCTGACCGCGGTGCCGCCGGCGCTGGCGACCATCAACAGCGGACTGATCCTGCTGATCGGTGGACTGAAGGCAATGGACGGTGCGATCAGCGTGGGTTTGCTGGTCGCCTTCCAGGCCCTGGTGATCAACCTGAGCCGACCGGTCACTGCGCTGACCAATCTCGGAGAACGGTTGCAGGACATCACTGCCGACGTCGATCGCATCCGTGATGTGATCGCCCACGACGTCGACCCGGTGTTCGCCAGGCCGGCGGAATCCGAACCCGGCAACCTGCATCTGCTCACCGGGCACGTCAGCGTGCAGAACCTGACCTTCGGCTACGGCCCGCTGTCCGCACCGGTGCTGACCGATCTTTCCTTCTCCCTGCAGCCCGGCCGGCGAACGGCGCTGGTCGGGGACTCGGGTAGCGGCAAGTCCACTGTCGGGCGGATCGTGGCCGGCACCTACCGGGCCCGCTCCGGTCGGATCCTTTTCGACGGTGTCGAGCGGGACAACTTCAGCCGGATCCAGTTGGCCAAGTCGGTGGCGTTCGTCGAGCAGGACGTCTTCCTGTTCGAGGGGACCATTCGGGACAACCTGACCCTCTGGGACGACACCGTTGCCGAGGACCCGGTGATCGCGGCCCTGCGGGATGCCGACATGTACGACGTGATCGCCCGCCGGCCCGGCGGCATCGACAGCTCGGTGCGGGAGGGCGGGGCCAATTTCAGTGGCGGACAGCGACAACGGCTGGCCATCGCCCGCGCGCTGGTGCACCAGCCAACGGTACTGATCATGGACGAGGCGACCAGCGCGCTGGACGGCGAGACCGAACAACGGGTGGACGACAACCTGCGCCGCCGCGGTTGCGCCTGCCTGATCATCGCCCACCGACTCTCCACCGTGCGCGATTCCGACGAGATCATCGTCCTGCGCGCCGGGCAGGTGTCGGAACAGGGTCGGCACGACGACCTCATGTCCATCCACGGCGAGTACTTCAGGTTGGTGACCTCGGCATGACGATCGAAGACGTTGTCCTGCGCCCATCCGTCGGCGGGTATCTGACCCACTCACCGGCTCCGGGCGAACCGTGTCCGGCCGCCCCATCGGCCTTCTCGGACTACCTGCGTCGCCGCAGCGTTCCGTTGGACACCACCAGCGACGCGGCCGTGGTGCTCGCCGATCCGGCCCGACTGGTACTGATCCTCATCGGTGCGGTCGACCTGTTCGCGGCCCGGGTCGCCGGCGGGGTACCGGTCGGTCGGTGGACGCCGCTGTGCCGGCTGCACGCCGGTCCCGTGCTGGGCCCCGGCGCGCTGCCCGGTCCCGGGCACGTGCTCATCGGACGCCCGGTGCCGGGCACCACGCTCTCATCACTGCCGCTGGCCGAACTGCGCGCACTCGGCGGTCCGCCGGAGGTCTCGATCGTCGCCCACCCAAGGCGTCCCAAGGCTGGGACGCATTCGGGCGAGTCGGGTACTCACTCTGCCGACGCAGACACCGTCGACACCGCCGACACCGCCGACACCGCCGCGGCCGCCGCGGCCGCCGATGAATCAGTGGCCGCCGATGAGACGGTGGCCGCCACCGATCAGCTCGACATCCTGCAGGCCTGCGCAGAGGTGCTGACCGGGATCGAGACTGCGCTGGATTCGCTCACTCGAGCCATGCGACACACGTTGCCGCCCAGGGAGTTCACTCCGCTCGAGCCCTGCCGACGGCTGCAGGTGGCCGAAGGCCAGGTGGTCCGATCGGTGGCCGGGGTGCTGTGGGTGGACATCGTCGAGGGCTCCGTGACGGCCGGCGACGCCGGATCGGCGGCCACCTTCGCCACCGGCGACCGCGTCTGCGTCACCGAGCTCGACTGGTTGACCGCCACCACGGACACCGAGCTGCGCGCGCGACCAACCTCCGCACTGCTGCGCACCGGGGAGTTGGTGAAAGCACTGCTGCTCAACGCCTTCCGTTTCGGCTATGCGGTCGACCGGGCGGTCGAGGCGGAGCGGGAGAGGGAGAGCCGTCAGCTCGATTCGCTCCGCGACAACGAGCGCAGGTCGGATGCGCAGGTGGCCGCGGACTTCGACCGGTTGGTCGCTTCTTCGGCCGGTGAGTCGGTGCCCTCGACCGGGGCTCGACCCGACCGTGCGTTGCGGTGCGCCCAGGTGGTCGGCCGCCGGATCGGGCTGACTCTGGTGGAAGACGCCGATCCGGACCTGCCCGGCGGCGATCGTGCGGCCGTCGAGCAGATCGCCGCACGGGCCGGAGCACCGACCCGGGGAGTCCGCCTGGTCGGACGCTGGTGGACCCAGGACCGCGGCCCGCTGGTCGGGTTCCGGCGGCAGGACGGCAGGGCGCTGGCCCTACTGCCGGTACCGGGCGGCTACCTCGCGCACGATCCGGACGTAGGCGGAGTGATCAGGATGGAGGCCGGGTTGGCCAGAACCATCCGGATCGAGGCGGTGATGATGTACCGACCGCTCCCCCGCGACATCTCGGGCGTTCGGTCCCTGTTCCGTTTCGGCATGACCGGCGGGCGCCGCGAAATGCTGCGTTTCCTGGGCGTCGCCCTCGCGGTTGCCCTATTGGGCCTGCTGGTCCCGGTACTGACCGGCACTGTCCTTGGCACCTGGGTACCCGCGGCGCAGCGCAGCCTGCTGGTCGGTGCTGCCGTGCTGATCATGGCCAGCGGGCTGGTGACGGCCGCGCTGACCGTCGTGCAGAACACCGCGGTTCTGCGTCTGGAAGGACAGTTCGACCTGACCCTGCAGGCGGCGATCTGGTCGCGGCTGCTGTCCTTGCCGATCAATTTCTTCACCCGGTTCGCCGCCGCCGAACTCGGCACGGTCGCGCTGGGTGTGAGCACTGCGCGGGAAGCGCTCTCGTCGGTGTCCACGATCGCCGCTCTTGGCCTGCTCTCCGGGCTCGTCAACTTGATCGCACTCTTCTTCTTCAGCATTCCGCTCGGAGCGATAGCGCTGGGAATGGTTGCGATCAGCGCGGCCGTGTCCGGCCTGCTGGCCCGCCGCGGCGTCCGCCGTCAGCGTGACCTGTACCGCTCGGAGCAACGTCTGGCCTCGAGCAGTTATCAACTGCTGTCCGGTCTCTCGACCCTGCGACTGGCTGCCGCCGAGGGTCGGGCGTACGCGCGCTGGTCCCAGATCCTGATCGAGAACCTGCGGCACGGGCTGTCGGTGCGACGCGCCCAGGCCGGCGTGACGGTGTTCAACTCCGGCTTCAGCGTCATCTGCACGTTGGGAATCTTCGCCCTCGTCGGCGGCCCCTTTCACTCGGGTATCGGGCTGGCCGCCTTCCTTTCGTTCTTCACGGCCTTCAACCAAGTTCTCGGAGCGCTCGTGCAGTTCTGCAGCGCCGGTGTCGCGGCCCTCGCCGTCCTCCCGATGCTGGAGGGGCTTGTTCCCATCCTGACCGAGAAACCCGAAGTGCGGGAGGAGATGTCGGTCCCCGGTGACCTGGAGGGCCGGATCGAGGTGCAGAACGTCTCGTTCCGTTACGGCGACGGGCCACCCGTGTTGGACGGGGTCAGCTTCGATGTCCGACCGGGCGAGTTCGTGGCACTCGTCGGGTCGACCGGCTCCGGCAAGAGCACCATCCTGCGCCTGCTGCTGGGCTTCGAGGAGGCGCAGAGCGGCTCGATCCTGTTCGACGGGCAAGATGTTCGTCGTCTGGACGTCACCGCACTGCGCCGACAGTGTGGGGTCGTCCTGCAGAACGGCGCTCTGCTGGCCGGCGACGTCGCCACCAACATCATCGCCGGAACCACCCACAGCGTCGACGATGCCTGGCGCGCCGCCGAACTCGCCGGCATCGCGACCGACATCCGGTCCATGCCGATGGGAATGAACACGATGATCCCGGAGGGCGGCCTCACGCTGTCCGGTGGTCAACGACAGCGGTTGATGATCGCCAGGGCCCTGATCTCCTCTCCCCGCATCCTGTTCTTCGACGAGGCCACCAGCGCCCTGGACAACCAGACCCAGCGGATCATCACCGAGAGCACGCGGCGGCTCAACGCTTCTCGCCTGGTCATCGCCCACCGGCTGTCCACCATCGAGCATGCCGACCGGATCGTGGTGTTGGACAAGGGCGCCGTCGCGCAGATCGGCACATACTCGGAACTCGTCGACGACCGGACCGGAGTCTTCGCCCGCCTGGTCCGCCGCCAGATGGCGCAGGAGCCGACATGACCGGACTGCCCGACCTTGACGTGGTGGTGATCGGGGCCGGCGCAGCCGGACTTGCCGCCGCGGCGACCCTAACCGCCGCCGGGCGCTCGGTCGTCGTGGTGGAGGCCGGATCCCGGATCGGCGGCCGGATCCGCAGCCATCGCGGGCCGGCCGGTGCAGTCTGGGAACTCGGGGCTCAGGTGATGCATGACCGGCGGAACCCGATCTGGCCGCACTTCGACGCCGATCACGGGTTGAAGGCATTCTCCGACAACAACTTTCGGTGTTTGCTCGATGGCCGGTCGTTACCGCTGTTCGCACTCGCCCGGCTCGGTCTGCCGCCCTGGATGATCGTGCCGACACTGACCACAGCGAGTCCGCCCGTTCCAGGATCGCCGGCCCGCTGGCTGTCGGACCTTCCAGCTGCCGCCCGCCGCATCGGTGTCGCCTGGCTCGGCCAGGAGTGGGCCGCGGACCCGGTCGGTTTCGACGTGCCGGAGATGCTCGAGATCGCCTGCGCAACAGGAGCATTGGGCGACGAGGCGGTCGTCGTCGCCGGCTGGGACGGCCTTCCCGAGCAGCTGACCGCTGGACTGGACGTTCGGATCTCCTGTCCCGCCCGCCGGTTGACGCTGCACAACGACGGGGTGGTCGTCGAGACCGAGTCGGGTGCCGTCCGGGCCGCCGCTGCGGTCGTCACGGTGCCCCCCTGGACAGTCGGGAACGGCCGACTGGAGCTGGCCGGTCTACCGAGCGACAAGCGTTACTCCGCCGCGTCTTTGCGGGGTGGGGACGCCGTGGTGGCGATAGTGACCATCTCGATTGCCGCGCCGGAGGGCGTGTCCGTCTTCGACGGTGACCACGGCTACGGATTCCTGCGCGCCCAGCAGGGTTCCGGTGACATCCAGATCGTCGCGAAAGGTGCTGGGGCCCAGCGATTGAGATCGCTACTTGCCTCGACGGTATCGGGCGTCAACGAGCCGCCGGTGGCCGGAGCCGAGTTGAGCGCCCTACTCGCCGCCGCCCTGCCATGGTCGACCGGGGCGGAGATCTCCACGGTGACGGTGGCCGACTGGGGCGCCGATCCGTTCATCTCCGGGGCATTCACCTCGCCTACTCCGGGCCGGTCGGCTCACAGCGCGATCTGGGCACGGCCGTGGGCGGAGCGCGTCTTCTTCGCCGGTGAGTCGACCAGCCCCGCAAGGGGTGTCGGCCGCGTCCATGGTGCCTTGGCCTCCGGCCTCCGGGCCGCCACCGAGCTCCTCGCCGCTTGCCCCACCCCTCCTCGCGAACTGCCATTCCTCGCGCCTCCTCGCGAACTGCCTTTCCCCGCCCTTCCTCGCGAACTGCACGGTGCGGGCTTCAGCCCCCTCTTTGCCGAACGTTGAAGGTCTCACCCGCCCGCACCGACCGATAGGAAGTTCACATGCTCAACACCGACTACGCACCTGCCCGGCATTCCGGGTGGTATCTGGCCACCACCACGGCCGAACTGCAGGCGCCGATCACGCCCCTGAACATCGCCGGCCGAGCGCTGATGGCCGTCGCGACCGGCGACGGCGGTTACCGGCTCTACGACTCGGTCTGCCCACATCGCGGTGCGAGCCTGGCCCACGGCGGGACAGTCGGCCGGGCCGGTGTGATCTGCCCGTTCCACGGCAGGGCCATTGCCCTTGGCTCCTGTTCCGATCCAGACCGCTATTCGGTGGCTGAGGTCCCCAGCCTGTTGGTCGGCACGGTGCTGTTCGTCTGCGTCGGCGGCGGGGTCGTCGGTGCGAGCGGTGGCAGCGGCGACGGGGCGAACGGCGTCAGGGGCGACGGGTTCAAGGTCGACGGGGTCAGGGTCGACGACCGGGGCTTCGAGGCAACCATGCTGGAGTTGGCCAGCACGCACGACCTGTTCCCGTGCCCGCCGATGACGATCGACGTCGCACCCGAACTCGTCGTCGAGAACGCTTTCGACCTCGACCACTTCATGAAGGTGCACCACATCTCCCGGGTCACCGGGATGGACTGGGGGCTGACCGAGAACGGCCCTGCCCATTGCCACGCCGAATTCACCGTGCGGACTCCCCAGTGGGAGGGTGGCGGCCCCAAGATCATCCAGAACCGCTTCTACGCGCGAGCCTTCAGCCCGACGGTCGTCGTCACCGAGCTGGGCGAGCACGGCGTCGGTCAGACCGTCATCACCGGGGCCACCAGAACGCCGCAGGGATGCGTGGTGCGGGTGGTCAACGCGTTGCGGCGCGCTCCCGAGGGTCCGGCTTCCGAGGTCGTGGTGCGGTCGCTCACCGATTTCGCCGCAAAGGCGCTGCACGACGACATGCTGATCTGGGAGCACCTGGACACGACCATGACGCCGCAGATGGACCGCCGGGACGCTCCGGTGGTGGTGTTCCGGGAGTTCTGCGATTCGTTCCAGCCGACGACCGTCGACCGCGTGCTGGTCTGACCATGTCCGCTCCTCCCGTCCTGGCCGATGGCGAAACCTCGGGTGGAAAACTCGCCGTCCGAGTGGTCGGCGAGGGTCAAGCCGTCGGCTGGATCCATGGCTACACCATGAGTTCTCGGGTTTTCGACAGCATCTGGCCTTTGATGCCAGGCTTCCGGCATGTCGGTATCGACCTACCCGGGCACGGCGACTCAGCGTCATGGTCCCCCGGGGCGAAGCTGTCAGAGATCGCCAGGGACGTCGCACAGGTGCTGGAGCGCGAAGACGTCCGCCACCTGGTCGCGGTATCCATGGGCACCATGGTCGCGTTCGAGATGGTCATCCGGAAAATGCACGTGCTGGACAAACTTGTCGTCGTCGCACCTGGGTTGGTCGGTATGCCACCCGGCAGCGGAACGGCCGAACTCTATCGGATGTTGACGATGATGCGCCGAATGGGCTTGTCGCCCGATCAGGTCGGTCGCACCTGGCTGACCGCCCCGACCGGCATCTTCGCCGGTCTTCGGGAGCACCCGGCTGAACTGGCCGCGATGGCAACGGTGGTGGCCTGCCACGGCTGGGACGAACTGGATTCCGGCGGACCCGCCGGGTTCTATCGCGAACCGCAGTCCGCGGGTGACCTGCCCGGTTCGGCAGCGGAGTTGTTGCTGGTGACCGGTGGGAACGACATGCCGGAGTTCCAGGATCTGGCCGCACAACTCGCCTCCGCGCTTCCGACGGCCGCGGTAGCTCATTTTCCGAACGCCGGCCATCTGCCACTGTTCGAACAACCGGCGGCGACGGTGATTGCCATCGCTCAGTTCCTGGCGGAGTCGTCCGCGTCTACGCTGACACCGACCATCGGACGGAGTAGCCCGACGAGAATCGCGGCGGGCTGTGTCTGCACCTGATCCCGGACGCGATCGCCCGGAGCCGGTCGGACGACACGCCCGGGCGGTAGAGGTCCGGTGGGCGGAGCGGTTTCCGAGCACTGAAGATCGGGAACCTACTGGTCAATCTGATCGATCGAAACGAGGCGGCACATGCAGTGGTGGGTGTGGTTGATCATCGTGGTGGTGATCGTGCTGATAGTGCTCGGCGGTTTCATCGCGGTCCAGGCTCGGCGACGGGCGGGCGGGGTCATCATCAGCGACCGGAAGCGGGGTCGCCGCACATGAGCACCCTGCTGCGAGCCAGCGAGTTGACCCAGCGCGTGGTCGTCACCTTCGCCGGTGAGGACATCGCTCAGATCAAGGACATCGTCTATGCCGCCAACGGTGGCGAGATCGGTGCCTTCACCCTTGCCGGTCGGGGCTTGTTCGCCGGGCCGCTGAAAGTGGCGCTGCCATGGGCCGCCGTCGTCGGCCTCGGCCCCGACGCGGTGATCATCGAATCCGACCAGGTCCTCGTCCCCCTCACCGCGATCTTCGAAGGAACGGGCGGCCCGGTGTCCTCCGGTCGTGGCGACATCCTCAATTCCGAGGTGCTCACCGACGCCGGTACCTCGCTGGGCCGGGTTTCGGACGTCATCATCGGCATCGGTGCGGGGCAGGGCGGGCAGGCCGACGTCGTCGGCTACCAGATCGAACCGGCCGAAAGTCTGGGACGGGGCAAGCAGCCCTTGTTGATCCCGTTGCCGGACACCATTTCCGCTTCCGGTGAGCACCTGATGGTGCCGGCCGCGGCGGCGAACTACCTGAGCGACGATCTGTCCGGTTTCGGTTCGGCGATCGACGCTTTCCGATCACAACTGGGTGGGGTGCACTGATGCTGTTCTCGGAGGCCGTCGGGCGCAAAGTGGTCAGCACGGCCGACGCGTCAACCGTGGGAGTGGTCGATTCGTTCGTGCTCGATCCGGCCTCCGGACGGGTAGCTGCGCTGCTGCTGAAGAAGACTTCCGGCTCTGGGTCGTTGCTGCCATGGTCGGACATCACCGCCTTCGGCGTGGACGCGGTCACGGTGTCGAAGGTCGACCTCATCGTCGCGCCGGCGGGCGAGCTGGCCGAACTGAGCGGCAAGGCACACCACATCCTGAAGAAGCGGATCCTGACGACGGCCGGGCTGCAGGTCGGAACGGCGAGGGACGTGGACTTCGATCCGGCGGACGGTCGAGTTCTGGGTATCCTCACCGACGATCAGCCGATCGATGGCAGCGGCCTGATCGGTGTCGGTTCCTACGCGGCGATCGTGCGGGATTGAACCCGCACGCCCGACCGGGGTTCCAGGCATTCGGACACCAAGCGTAGTTGAGTGTTACTGTTTGCCACGCCCTGTGAGGCGCTTGTGACGGAGGCATGGTGGGCGACAGCCAGTTGGACCAGCCGCTGACCAAGGTGCTGATCGAGTTCGCCCACACGTTAGGCACGGACTTCCCGATCCAGACGATCCTGGATCACCTGGTGACGCGGATCGTCGAGCTGCTGCCGGTGACCGGGGCCGGGGTGATGTTGATGGGCGCGGATCAAGGCTTGCACTTCGTGGCGGCCAGCGATGAAACGGTGCTGGCCATCGAGTCGTTGCAGAACGAGCTCATCGAGGGGCCGTGCTTCGACGCGTACCACTCCGGGCAAGCCGTCGCCGCCGTCGATCTCGGGGCGGACGAACGGTTTCCGCACTTCTCACCCCGAGCCTCTGCCGCCGGTCTGGCCGCAGTGTTCAGCTTTCCCCTGCGACTGGAGGATCGGTGCCTGGGCGCGCTCGACCTGTACCGGGACGTAGCGGGACCGCTGACCGGCCAGGACCTGCAGATGGCGCAGGTGCTGGCCGACATCGCCGCCGGCTATCTGGTCAGTGCGCAGGCCAGGGCGGACGCGGAGGCGGCCGCGGCCCGGCTGCACCATCTGAGCCTCCACGACCCCTTGACCGGATTGCCGAACCGGACCCTGCTGGTGGAGTTGCTGGACCGGGCGGTGGCCAGGGCGCGCCGCTCCCGTTCCGTCGCAGCGGTGTTGTTCATCGACCTGGACGACTTCAAGTCGGTGAACGACAACTACGGCCACCACGTCGGTGACCAACTGCTTGCTGCAGTCGCCGACCGACTCAGGGGGCTGCTGCGACCCGGAGACACCCTGGCCCGGCTCGGCGGCGACGAGTTCGTCGGCCTCTGCGAAGATATGAGTGGCGCCGCCGACGCTGAGATCATCGCCCAACGGATCATCGCAGCGCTGGCGGTGCCGTTCGATCTTCCGCAGGTGCGGGTCAGCGTGACCGGCAGCGTCGGCGTCGCGTTCTCCGGCCCCGGCCCCGGCCAGAACATTCCGGCGATTCTGCTGCGGAACGCCGACTTCGCCATGTATCAGGCGAAAAGGAGAGGCGGCGGCCGGCACCACCTCATCGAACCTGGTGCCCGCGAGGCCGCCGATTCCCGCGTCGAGGTGGACCGGGATCTGCACACAGCGCTCGCTCTGGAGCAGTTCGCGTTGGAGTATCAGCCGATCGTCGAGGTGGCGACCGGAAAGCTGGTCGGTGTCGAAGCGCTACTGCGGTGGCATCACCCGGTGCGGGGGGTGCTGATGCCCGACGTCATCCTTCCCAGCGCGGAACGGACCGGCCTGATGGTGCCGATCGGCGAGTGGGTGCTGCGTCAAGCTTGTCGGGACCTGGCCCAGTGGAACGGTGCGGCGCCGATGCCGCGCGCGGTGGCAGTCAACGTGTCCGCACAACAGATGATGGATCCGGCGTTCGCGCACACCGTGACCCGGGTGCTGGCCGAAACCGGGGCGGACCCGGCGGCGCTGAGCCTGGAAGTCACCGAAGGTCTCTTCCTGGGCGACACCGCCCGCGCCCTGGCGGTGATGAAGCAGATCAAGGTCCTCGGAGTGCGGTTGTCCTTGGACGATTTCGGCATCGGCTACTCCTCGCTGGGCTACCTGCGGCATTTCCCGGTCGACATCGTAAAGATCGACCGGAGCTTCACGGCGGACCTCACCACCGATGAGGCCACCCGGTCCATCGTCCGAGCCGTCATCGACCTCAGCCAGGTCCTTGATCTGACCGTCGTCGCCGAAGGCGTGGAAACGCTCGCCGAGCTCGATCAGCTCGCCGCCCTTGGCGTGGATCAAGCTCAGGGCTATCTCTTCGGCCGCCCACTGCCCAAGAATGACTTGCCGGACTTCGTCACCGCCCAGGCCCTGACGGCCACCTGACCCCACCACCGCTGCCGGTATTCGCTACCGCTGGGGGTATTCGCCAAGTGCGGGGAATGCGCCCGGGTCAGCCGCCGAGCTCGGCTGCGGGTCGATCCCAGCCGGGCGCCCGGTAGGGCTCGAGGATTACCTTGTCGCCGGGATACGGCTTGACCCGGCTACTGCCGGCGGATCCAGTGACGCGCCCGGGTCGAGCGGTTCTCAGCGCCGATGCGGCCAGGTCGTCGTGTCAACGCCCGGGCGTCGGCTCCGCGGTGCCCGCATCGTCGCCCAGGTCCAGGTCTCTTTCATCGCCGGCCTGTTCGTCGACCGTGTTCCCTGTCGTCGGGTCGTCGTCACTTTCGTCGGTGGAGTCCAAGTTCGGGTCCGGTTGCGTAGTCATAGCAGCAGCGTATGCGTCCGGTTTGCCTCAGGGCAGCTTGGCCACGGTCAGCAGCACCGCGGAGTCTTCCAGAGCGTGCAGACTGTGCCGGGCGTTGGGCACCTTCAACAGATCGCCCGCCCGGCCCTCCCAGGACTCGCCTTCGGAGCTCAACCGGACGCGGCCCCGCAGAACGTGCACCGTCGCCTCTCCGGGATTGTTGTGCTCCCCGAGCTCGGCGCCTGAGACCATGCCGATGACGGTCTGGCGCAGCACCCGCTCGTGGCCGCCCACCACCGTGTCGGCGGCGGGTCGGCCGCCATGGGCCGCCGCCAGCTCGAGTTGTTGACGGGCGACGGCGTCGAGCGAGATTCGTTGCATGGAAGCAGTATGCGCGGTGGGCATCCAGCCGGGAGATCTGGATCGTCAGCTCACCTGCAATGTCGCTCGCAGCTGCGAGCCCCCGTCATCGTTCGGTGTCGATTTCGGGGGACGCGGGTCGGGCGCCGTCCGTTGCCCGGTTCGCGCGGTGGTCGTCGTTACGCGCGAGCGCAACGATCTCACGGCTCAATCCAATGGTCGGCCCGCCGACCAGCTCCCAGGCGCGCGCAATTCCGACCAGGAAACAGACGATGACCAGAATTGCGATGGTCCGCACAGTGTCCGGGTCCGCTGGGTTGGCGATCACCGTTGCTCCGGAGATCAGCTGGATCACGAAGGTGGCCATCAACACGAACAGGAACAGCATGTCGCGCAGGTCGCGCCACCGGATCCCGTGGACACGGATCAACGACAGGAGCGACCCGGTGATGAACATGAGGCCGAGGATCGCCACCACCAGCGCGGCCGGACCGACCTTGTTTCCGTCGATCAGCGCGAACAACGACACCGCGAGCGCGTTGGTGAACGCCGCCAGCGCCGCCGAAGCCCGGACACGATGGATCTGCGTGTTGCCCCGCTCGATCAGCCGCTCCTGGGAAACCGAGATGACGACGAACAGCAGGCCGATGAGCGCACCGGCCACACCCGCGCTGGCCAGAAAGAAGTCGTGAAGGCTTGCTGGTGTCATACCCCCATCCTGGTGCACAGGCATGACCCCGGTGCAGACGCATGGCCGCAGTCGTGCAATCGCATGGCCGTAGTCGTGCGGACGCATGGCCGTAGTCGTGCGGACGCCTGGTCACGGTCGTGAAGCCGGACGGTCATAGTCGTCCGGTTTTCCTTCGGCTTCACCTGTGGCGCCCGTCGGTCGAGGGGCAGCCAAGGGATAGTCGAGGAACAGCCGGTCAATAGGGTGGCCAGATGCGCGACAGTCGATATCTCGGTGAAACGTTCTCACTCGACGGCCGCGTGGCGGTGGTGACCGGCGGCAGCTCGGGCATCGGGCGATCCATCGCCCGCGCCCTCGCCCTGGCCGGAGCCGGCGTCGTGATCATCGCCCGCACGGACACCGCACTGTCCGCGACGACGAACGAGCTCACCTCGTCCGGCTGCCGGGTCGCCCACGTGCGCGGTGATCTCGGCTCGCGCGCGGGCGCGCGATCGGCGGCCGAGCAGGCAGCCGAAGTGTTCGGCGAGCCGGACATCCTCGTCAACTCGGCCGGTATCAACATCCGCCCCCCGATGGACAGCCTGGATGACACCGTTTGGGACCGGACCATGGCTGTGAACCTGGAGGCGCCGTACCTGCTGGGGCAACGGTTCGGACCGGGCATGGCCGAACGCGGCTTCGGGCGCATCGTGAACATCAGCTCGCAGCAGGCTTTCCGGGCCTTCGTGCGCAGCGGCGCCTACGGCGTCTCGAAGGGCGCCCTGGAGTCACTGACTCGGTCACAGGCCGAAGCGTGGTCGCCCTTCGGCGTCACCTGCAACACACTCGTGCCGGGGTTCGTCATGACGCCACTCAATTCCGAGCTCTCCTCCGATCCCGCCGCGGTTGCGGCGCTGGCCGCGCGCACCATGATCGGCCGCAACGGCCGCGCCGACGACTTTGCCGGACCTGCGTTGTTCCTCGCCAGCAATGCCTCCGCCTACGTGACCGGCCAATCGCTGTTCGTCGACGGTGGCATGTCCGTGCACTGAATCACGACCGCACCTTTCGCTCGCGGCTCAGCGATCCGACCACCGGCCGATAGGGGTGTGCAATTGGGGATCACCTATTCTCATCGCGTTCGCCGCCGCCCTGGAATTACCCGCTGCCCGGCTTCGACTGTCCTATGGTTTGAATTGTTTCGGTCAAGCTCCGGCCGGTCGCGGCGAAGGCACCGCCGAAAGTTGCGGAGGCCGGCGATGACGAGAATCCAGCCGAGAATGACGAACAGCCGTCGGTGTTGTAGACCGGATTCGTCGTCGGAAACCCCGGGTAGGTTTGCGGAATGAGCTTCGTTCGCGACTACGACGCCTGGCACAACCGTTACGACGATCCAGATTCGGATTTGTCCTGGAGACTGCGGACGGTGCAGCGGTACATCATCGGTGCGGTGGATCGAAGCTCCGGTCCGCTGACGATCCTGAGTAGTTGCGCCGGTGATGGTCGAGATCTGCTCGGTGTTCTGGCCCGACGTGACGACACCCATCGATTCCGGTTGACGCTGATCGAACTGCACCCGGTGCTCGCCGACCGGGCTCGATCAACCGCGGCTGCTCCGAATGCCGGCCGCGACCGTCGAAGTTCGCAGTATCGACGCCGGAACGGTACCGGCCGACTTGGTTCTGCTGGTCGGGATCTTCGGCAACATCAGCCACGATGATCTGGCACGGACCATTGCCGCAGCGCCGGGATTCTGCAAGCCCGGCGCGACACTGTTGTGGTCCCGCGGCCGGAAGAGCAATGACCTCAATGATGAGGTCCGTCGCCGTTTCAACGATGCCGGCTTCCTCGAAATCGACTACGACACTCTCGAGACAGGGAGCCGGCCGGCAGTCGGCGCAATGCGGTACGACGGCAAACCGATGGCACTTGAACCTGAGCGCCGGCTGTTCACGCTTCTTCGCTAGCCGACGAGGTTGTCCGTAGCGTCGCCGCTGTTCATTCGGGATCTCTGGGCAGAGATTGCCACCCGCACTTCCAACAAGCGAGTGCAGCGACCGAGTGCTGACCAACGGCGAGATCTGAGCAATAGTTGATTTCTCCGCCGGCAGCCGGGAAATCTGGACATTTCGTCATAAATGCTCACTTAACCACCAAAGTACGACGGCCGCAGGTGACAAAGCCTTTACCAGAGCCGTTCTCAGAGGCTATGGTTCCGCCGGAAACGCTTCCCTTACCCACCGTAACTGCCTTTACCGAGCAGAAGGTTCCTACCCATGTCGCTCTTGTCATCCCGACGGCACCGCAGCCGTCGTCAGGCGGTTCTCGCTGCGATCGTGACGGCGGTGCCGTTGATCTGCACAGCAGTTCTCGGCACGCCGGCCCACGCGGGCATCCCCGCCGCACCGTCCGGTTTCAACCTGACCTGGAGCGACGACTTCTCGGGCGGGGCGGGCACGGGGGTGCCCTCGAGCTCATGGAAGTACGACACCGGCACCGGCTTCGGCACCGGTGAGATCGAGACGATGACGACGAGCACGTCGAACGTCTACGAGGACGGCGCGGGACATCTGGTACTGAAGGCGCTGAAGGACTCCTCGGGCAACTGGACCTCGGGACGTATCGAGACGCAGTCGTCGTCGATCGGTGCTCCGGCCGGTGGGGTTGTCCGGATCGAGAGCGTTCTGCAGCAGCCGAACGTCTCGACGAGCAACGGTGCCGGCTACTGGCCGGCGTTCTGGATGCTCGGCGCTGGTCTGCGGAGCGGCAGTGTCTGGCCGAGCGTGGGCGAGGTCGACATCATGGAAGACATCAACGGGCGCAGTTCCGATTTCGGCACGCTGCACTGCGGTGTCAACCCGGGCGGTCCGTGCAACGAGAGCACCGGTATCGGTAGCGGTGAGCGGGCGTGTTCCGGCTGCCAGACTGGTTTTCATGACTACGCGGTCGAGATCGACCGGTCGGTGTCACCCGAGCAGATCCGCTACTACCTCGACGGCGCCAACTTCTTCACGATCGGTGCCAACCAGGTCGACGCGACCACGTGGGCGAACGCGGTCGACCACAACTTCTTCATCATCTATGACCTCGCGATAGGCGGTGGCTTCCCGGACGCCTTCGGCGGCGGACCGAACGGCTCCACGGTGAGCGGCGGCGCGATGGTCATCGACTCCGTTGCCGTCTACAACAAGGGCCCGGGCAGTACGGGCGGCGGCGGTGGCACCGGCGGTGCTGGAACGATCCGTGGCAACACCATCACCGCGCCGGCGGGCAAGTGTGTCGACGTGGCCGGTGACGACACCGGCGGCAACGGCACGCCGGTGCAGTTGTGGGACTGCCAGTCCACCGCGGTCGACCAACACTGGACCGCCACGAACAACACGTTGCAGACCCTCGGCCGGTGCATCGACCTCACCAACGGCGGCACCACCAACGGCACGAAGGTGCAACTGTGGGACTGCAACGGCACCGGCGCGCAAACCTGGCAGCCACGGCCGGACGGGTCCCTGCTCAACCCGCAGTCCGGCAAATGCCTCGACGACCCCAACGGCAACACCAACAACGGCACCCTGCTGCAACTCTGGGACTGCAACGGCAGAGGCGCTCAGCGGTGGAGCTCCGCCGGCTTCCCGACCAGCACCGGCGGTGGCGGTGGCGGCGGTACCAGTGCCACCCCGACGATTCAGGCCGAGGCGTACAACGGCCAGTCGGGCACATCGACGGAAGCGTGCGGTGACACCGGCGGCGGCCAGGACGTCGGATGGATCTCCAACGGCGACTGGCTGCAGTACAACAACGTTGACTTCGGCAGCGGAGGTCGGCACACGTTCAACGCCCGGGTCGCCAGCGGCGCCCCCTCCGGAGTGAGCGGGACGGTCGAGGTGCACCTGGACAGCCTGACGAACCCGCCGATCGGCAACTTCTCCGTCGGCAGCACCGGCGGCTGGCAGAACTGGACGACCGTGCCGAGCGCGATCAGCACCACGACCGGCACCCACACCGTCTACCTGAAATTCACCACCGGCTCCGGCCAGGACTTCCTCAACCTCAACTCATTCACCCTCAGCTAGGCGCAACAGCCCCGTCCGCGGTCACCCCGTCCGCGGTCACCCCGTCCGCGGTCACCCCACGGTGACCGCGGACCGCCCCACCCCGCGCATCGCGGCGTGGGTGCAGGCACTTGCATCGCAGCCGCGCGCGCTCCAGCGCAACCGCGCGCACCGCAACCCGCGCGCACTGCAAACAACCCGCGCGGGGCTGCCGCGCGAGCGGATCCCGCGGGGATCGGGCAGCGGGCGCGTTCCGCGCGGGCTGCCCAGCGGGCGGGTCCCGCGGGATGGCGACGTGGGCGTCGAACCGCAGCACGACGCAGCCGCGCGCATCGCAGCGCAACCGCGCGCGACGCAACCCGCGCGCACCGTACACAACGCGCGCGGACCGCCCGGCGGGCTGGTTCCGCGCGGGACCGCCAGGCGGGCCGGTTCCGCGCGGGACCGCCAGGCGGCCCGGTTCCGCGGGATCGGGATGCCGACGTGGCCGTCGAACCGCAGCACGACGCAGCCGCGCGCATTGCAGCGCAGCCGCGCGCATCGCAGCGCACGCGCACCGTATACAACGCGCGCGGGACCGGTCGAGGTCGTCAGCGCAGGTTCCGCGCTTCCCTATCGTTCTGCTATCTGACCTTGAGAAGGGTTGCACGCGGCTTCGGCTGGTCGGGAGCGTAGAACGAGCAGAACCCGTCGGTGGCATACAGGGTGCCGTCGTCGGTGGCCAGTAGCGCCTGGTATCCGCCGTTCACCATTCTGCTTAGGAGCTCGTCGGCGAGGTCCAAGATGCGCAGTCCCCTTGCGACCAGCGCAGTCGCCCAGATGTCCGCGCTCATCAGGCTGGGGCCGATGACGGTGGCTTGCTTGATGCCCCGGGCGGGATCGCCGGTGGTCGGGTCGATGATGTGCGTGCCGCGGTGGGTCGAGCCGGAGGTGGCGATGCCACCGGTGCCGAGGCTGACCACGGCCAGCAGACCTGTCGGGTCTTCCGGGTGTTCGATGCCGATTCGCCAGGGCATCGACGTGGAGTGCATGGTGATGTCGCCGCCGGCATTGAGGTAGTGATTCGCCGGTAGCGTTTGTGCGGCTTGTTCGGCGGCCCAGCCTTTCACCAATCCGGACGGATCCAGCGTTCCGCCGGCCCGAACGTCAAATGCCCCGTCGGTGAATTGCCGAGCGGTCTCGGCAAGGTTGAGCACGGATCGAAATGCTGCCGATGCGAATTCGAGTTCGAACTCTCCGAGAACGTACTTCGTGAGTTCGCTGTCCTGTCGGTAGGGGCTGAATCGGAGGTCGGCTTCGCGCAGTCGAGCGAATGCCGATTCCACCGCCACCATCAGTGCTGCCGGATCGGAGCTGCTACGCAGATGAATGCTGATCGGCAGCCCCATGATCATTTCTGTCCACACCTGGGAAAGCCGGTTCGCGCCACTGCTCATTTGAAGTTGGCAGCGTCCAACGCCGACTGCAGCGACGCCGTGTACCCCTGCGTGGTGTACGTGGCACCGCTGACACCGTCGATCCGAGCGGTCTGCGCGGAGATCACCTGGTCGTGCAATTGTGGAATTGCCTGCACATTGATTTCTTGATCCCGCGGCTCCTGGTTCGGATATTGGATCGCCTGAATGTCCGTGATCTTTCCTGCGGTGATGGTGACCTCTACCTGAACCGCTCCGTAGCGGGTCATTTCGCTGTCACCGTCGACCACCAGTGGCTTCGCGGCGGTCGGCGACGGAGAAGCAGTTGTCACTTTTCCCGACGCTGGTCTACCCGCCGACTTCGTCGTCGTTGCGGCACTGGTTCTTGGGCCGGCTGATCTGGAAATGGTTGCCTGCGTGGTGGGCCCGGTCGGGGTGGTGACTTCGACCGGGTCGAGTGTGCTGGGTGGCGGTGAGGCGGCGGAGGTCACCGCCCCGCCGGCAACCGTGGTCAGGACGTGCGCTCTACCCACAGCGGAGGAGGATGCCAACGCGCCCGAGGTGCTGGTGCGGTAGCTGAACAACAATGTCAGCACGGCAGCGGTCACGACGATGGCGAATGTAATTCGTCTCATGATTCGCTTCTTCCTGACAGGAGCTGATCGATAGGCACTGTGGTAGCGGCGGTAACTGCCGGAAACGTCATGTTGCGAAGTCCTCGAAATGGATGACGCGGCGCGGAACTTTTGCCGCGCGGAGCGTTTTGATCACCGATCGAGCCCACGGTGCCGAACCGCAGACATAGACTTCGCGGTCGGCGACGTCCGGTACCAGGTGGAGCAGGGCCGTAGTGGGGTCCACGGGTCCCGGACCGGGAAGCCAACCGGTGTCCGGTCCGCGCGGCCCGATCAACGGCAGCACTTGAATACCAGATCGGCGGTGCAGGTCGGTGAACTCCCCGACGAAGGCGGCGGCGGCAACCGAGTGGACCCGGTGAAGCACCACGATGGACGGCCGGATTGCCGAGTCGCGTTCAGCTGCAATTTCTTGTGCCAGCCCGCGCAGGGGCGTGATACCGACTCCGGCACCGATCAGCAGGACATCACGACGGGTTCGCCGGTCGGCGGTCATCGTTCCGTAGGGACCCTCGAAGTGAACCTTGGTGCCCGGCCGTACACCGGAGAGCCGCTCGGTGCCGTCGCCGATTTGTTGGATCGTGATCCGCAGGCTGGTCGCGGTCGGCGGTGCGGACAGCGAAAACGGCTGTGGGCGGGACCATCCTCGACCGGTGAGAAATCGCCATTGACAGTATTGCCCGGCCCGAATGCCGCTCAGGTGCAGGTTGCGACCGGTCAGCAGAACCGAGAAGATGCCCTCCGCCTCGGGAACGACCGCGCTGACCACCAGGCGATGACGCAGTGAAGCGACGATCGGCTGCACCATCCGGAACACGATGATGGCCGCTGCCGCCAACGCCCACAGTGTCCACCAATAGATGGTGGCCGTCCTCGAGGCGAGGAATTCCTGGCCCGTCCATAGTTGATGTGGGAGCGCCAGACCCACTCCGAGGTAGGCGTAGAGGTGGATCAGATGCCATGAGGAGTAACGGATCCGCCGACGGGCGCGCCGGATCGAGGTGACGACGACGGCCACGATCGCCACCGTCCCCGCACCGGCCAGCAACATACCCGGATAGTCCACCAACAGGTTCCAACCCTGGACCAGCAAATTCTCGTGTGCGGCCTGCGCGTACCCCACGATGATTCCGATGATGTGCAGGCACATCATCCAGAAGGAGGTGAAACCCAGCAGTCGGTGACGTCTGGTCAGTTCATCCTGTCCCCACACGCGCTCGACCCATGGGATTCGAGCCATCAGGAGCACCTGGATCAACAACAGGTCGGACGACAGCAGACCCGCGAGCCTGGCCAATGCCGTCGCGGTTCCGCCGAGAACGCCGAAGTCCCGAATGTTCCCGGCTTGCAACCACAGGACTACCACTACGACCAGACTTGCGATGGTAAGTGTGCCGGTGATGTCACCGACCGTGCGCAACCGGCGGATCCGGCGGGGCCAGGGTCGGAAGGGCGTTGCCGCCCGCCTCCTGCGGGTCGGTGGACGGCCTGTGCCCAGGCGGTGCTGCGTAGTGGTGGCCACATTTCCTCCCGCCTTCAGCGATCCGGTCGATGATCGAGCCGGCAGCTTTTCGGCAGGCCGGCCCGACTCATGGTGCCAAGGAATTCTCTGAGTTCGCTATGTGCGCATCGGCCATCTCGGTATATCGGAGGTCACCGTCGAGCAGATGACCTCCGCGACCCAGGTCGAATCATCGGCCGGCGCCGCGGAGACGCTTCGATTCTGCGGCGAGTTGTTGCCGCTGCAGGGCCAGAGCCTGAGCCTGCCGTCTCACGTCGGCTTCGATCTCGATATCGCTCCTGGGTCGATTTGGCGCGCTGGGTCGGCTCGGAAGTGAGGGAGCCCTGACCTCCTTGCCGCCGAGAGCTGCGATGACCACAGCTTGATCGGCAGGAATATCAGATAGTGAAAGGCTTTTGCCATTGGCCAGGTTCAGCATGCAGCCGCGACGTCCGGGGTCGGGGGGCGCCACCGATTCGACTTCGTTCCAATCGACGTAACTGCGCCGACGCCACGGCCGGATGATGCCGGTCGCCGACACGACGGACGGTGGTTGTTTGACCACTCGGACCTGAAGAGCAACCAGCACGGCCGAATACAAAAGCCATTCGTAGCGTCCGCGCCACATCCAATACGATGTCAGCGCGCACACCGCGAGAATGCGCAAGGCCCGAACACGGTCCGTGACCACGACCCGCTGACCGACGACGGCCGCTGGCCCATCCGGCGCCGCATCAGTCACGGTCGCTCACGCTACCAACTTCGGTGCCATAGTGCGCTCGCTCAGCTCTGGCCGCCGACGCTCGACAGATCAGGTCCCACCACAGATCAAATCGCACCACAGATCAGGTCTCGCGACAGGCCAGATCCCACGACCAACGAGATCCCACGACCAAACCAGACTCCACGACCAAACCAGGTCCCACGACCAAACCAGATCCCACGACCAAACCAGGTCCCGCGACAGATCCGGTCCCCCACGACGATCGGATTCGGACCGGCAATGCGAGATGTTCACCCAGCTCTATCCCCAGGCTTCCGTCAATCTCGATGAAAGGCCCGTTCGTCGCCGGAGTTCGGCCGGCGTCCTGGTCGCCGCCGGTCACGCAGGCGATTGTCCAGTGCCCGTTCTCCGGTTCCGAGTGCAGTTCGGACGCCGTTCGCGTCGAGTCCGGCGGCAGTCCGTTCGGAAGCATGCAGGCGCGAGTGCGACACGGGACCAGGTTCGGCGGTCTGTCCGATGCCGCGCGGAGGCTGGTGACTGCACAGCAGACCGGTGATCTGCCCGGCGCTGATGGGACGGGAGAACAGGTAACCCTGGCCGAGCAGGCAGCCGAGGTCGATGAGTTCCTGGCGTTGCTGTTCGGTTTCTATTCCTTCTGCGACGACTCGCAGGTGCAGGTGGTGGGCCAGAGTGAGAATGGCTTGAATGATACCGGCGGTGTCCGAAATGGCAGTGATGAACTGTTGATCGATTTTCAGCACATCGACGGGCAAGTTCTGCAGTTGGGACAGGGAGGAGTAGCCGGTCCCGAAATCATCCACCGCTACCTGCACGCCCAGTTGGCGCAGCCGGGTCAGGGTGACGCGTGCCATGTCGGCATTCTCGATCAGGCAGCTTTCGGTGACTTCCAATCCGAGGTGCGTTGCGCTGACACCTGTCTCGCGAAGGACACGTTCGACGAGGTCGGCGAAGTCGGGATCGCTCAACTGCCGGGTGGAGACATTGATCGCCACGGACAGGTGTTGCCAGCCTGCGTTGTCGCTACGCCAGGCGGCGAGCTGGGTCAAAGCTCGCCGCAGGACGAATTCGCCGAGCGCGTGGATGTGGCCGCTGTCTTCGGCGGTGGGAATGAACTCGATCGGAGGCACCTGCCCGCGGGTGGGACAGTTCCATCGCAGCAACGCCTCGACGGCGACCAGCCGTCCGGTCTGCAGGTCGACGATGGGCTGGTAGGCGCAGTCCATCTCGTCGTTGATCAACGCTTGACTGAGGTCACCTTCCAGGCTGAGTCTGGCTGCTGCCTGCTGCCGCAGATCCTGGTTGAACACCGCCACCGAATTCCGGCCGGAGCGTTTGGCCGCATACATGGCCAGGTCGGCGTCGCCGATCAGGTCCACCGATTCCGCTCCGATATCCGGTGGGTGCAACGCGATACCGACACTGGCCGACAGCGCCACGGTGCGGCCATAGAGGGACATCGGCCGCGCGAGGGCCGCGACGATGCGATGCGCGAGTTTCTGCGTCTGCTCGGCGGTGACGTCCAGGCACAGCAGCAGGAATTCGTCTCCGCCGAACCGGGAGACGGTGTCGTGCGGCCCGACGCAGGCGGTCAGCCGCGCCGCCACCTCCTGCAGGAACCGGTCGCCGGCGACGTGACCGAGCGTGTCATTGATGAACTTGAATTGATCCAGATCCACGAACAGCACCGCCAGCGGTGCGCCGCGTTCGGCGGTGGCGACCTCGAGCCGCCGCAGAGCTTCCGGCCGGTTCACCAGGCTGGTGAGCGTATCCACGGTCGCGGCCTCGTGCAGCGCCGCCAGGTCACCGGCTCGCCGGATGGCAACCTCGGCCAGATTGACCCACCGCGAAACCTGCGCCAGGTCCGCAGGGGTAGGCGCTCGGACATCCCCGTAATAGAGGGCGAAAGTGCCCAGCACCTTGCCTTCTGCGTTGATGATCGGAATGGACCAGCACGCCCGCAAGCCCGCCGACAGGGCAAGTTCACTGACATCGGCCCACAGCGGATCGGTGGCGACATCGGAGACGATGACCGTCTCGCCGGTGAACGCTGCCGTTCCGCAGGAGCCCACTGCCGGTCCGATACGGACACCGTCGATGGCGTCGCGGTAGCTGGCAGGCAGGCTCGGCGCAGCGCCATGGTGCAGAACCACCCCGTCCAACAGCAGGATGGAGCATCGCGTGTCCGGCGTGGACGCCTCCACCGCCCGGGCCAGGGTGTCGAGCACCAGGCCCAGCTCGGCACCCGCAACGATCAGGTCCAACACCACGCCCGTCGCCGAGAGAAACGCATCGGTGCCGGAGAGGTGCAACGAGAGCCGGCGTAGCTCCAGCAGGGCCACCGCCTGCCGCCCGAACCGTTCCAGGGCTGCGATGTCACCTTCGCCGGGGGTGTGGGGCAACACGTCCCACGCGCACAATGCTCCCAGCGTCGTTCCGTCCGCAGCGATCAGCGGAACCCCCGCGTAGAACCGTCTGCCCGAACGAACGGCCGGGTGGTTGGCGTACCGAGCCGACACGGTCGCGTCCGGCACTACTACCGTGCGCTGATCCGCTGCCACCTGGGCGCAGAACGTATCCTCGGGCGCCAGGCTGCTCCCGCGGTTGCTCGTCGCCCCTGTGAGCCACACCTGCCCCGGACCGATGAGGCTCAGCTGCGCATGTGGAGTGCCGAGCCGTTCCGCTACCAATTCCACCAGATCGTCGAAGACCGCTTCGGACAGGGACTCGATATCTGCACAGCGATCCAGCGGTGCACCACCGGTTTGACCGGTGCCGTCGTCGTCGGCCCCGTCCGCAACGACGGTCATCGGCTGTACCATCCCCACCCCACCCAACCCCTTCACATCCTGTTTCCCCAGCTCAACTGTCCAGCATGAGAACAGCCAATACGAACCCCTGGCGAGTGAAATCCGGACCCCGACGAGTGGCTCGGCCCGGCGGCCGCCGGCAGCGACGCCCGCGAACAGTCCGACCATCAGCTCCCGGAGCTGCCTTCGGCGCGACCAGTCACCTCCACGTGTAACAGGATCGACACCTTTGTTGCTGTTCCTCGAAATACGTTCTGCCTACTCTGGCGCGTGTTCACAGGGCTGCTGACCATCGGGGGTACACCATGAGTGAAGACACCATCACGTCAGCATCAGATTCCCTCGAGGTTCTGTCGCATGCACCGGACGCGACCAAGGAAACGCTCGAGGATTACACCCTCCGATTCGCGCCGCGCAGCTACCGTAAGTGGACGACCGGCGTGGTCGCCGTTTCCGCGCTCGGTGGTATCGCGTATCTCGCGGACTTCGCGATCGGCGCCAACATCGGCATCGCCTACGGCACCGGAAATGCGTTGCTCGGAATCCTGGTATTCACCGTTGTCATCTTCGCCACCGGATTCCCGCTGGCCTATTACGCCGCCCGATACAACGTGGATCTCGACCTCATCACCAGAGGTTCGGGTTTCGGATACTACGGATCCGTGGTCTCCAATGTCGTCTTCGCGACCTTCACCTTCATCTTCTTCGCCCTCGAGGGCTCGATCATGGCGCAAGGCCTCCAGCTCGGGCTGCACATTCCGTTGCCGATCGGCTATGCGGTGTCCACCCTGCTCGTGATCCCACTCGTGATCTTCGGCATGAAGGCGCTGTCGCGCCTGCAGGTGTGGACCACGCCACTGTGGTTGTTCCTGATGGTCGTGCCCATGGTCTACCTGCTCGTCAGCCATCCCGATTCGGTGTCGACCTTCTTCGCCTACGGCGGCCAGAGCAAGCAGGGTGTCAATTTCGGCTCCGTGATGCTGGCCGCCGGAGTCTGCCTTTCACTCATCGCGCAGATTGCCGAGCAGATCGACTATCTGCGTTTCATGCCGCCGAAGACTCCGGAGAACAATCGTCGTTGGTGGCGCGCGGTCATCCTGGCCGGCCCGGGGTGGGTGTTCTTCGGGGCGATCAAGCAGACCATCGGGCTCTTCCTCGCGGTCTACATCATCTCGAATGTCGGCGGCGGTTCGGCGGTCGCGAATCAGCCGGTGCATCAGTTCCTTGAGATCTACCGGAACATGATGCCGGCCTGGCTGGCGATGACCCTGGCCGTCATCCTGGTGGTCATCAGTCAGATCAAGATCAATGTGACCAATGCCTATTCCGGTTCGCTGGCCTGGACGAACTCGTACACCCGTGTCACCAAGCACTACCCGGGGCGCCTGATCTTCGTCATCTTCAACCTAGCGATAGCGCTGGCCCTGATGGAATTGAACATGTTCGACTTTCTGAACACCATCCTCGGTTTCTACGCGAACTGCGGAATGGCCTGGGTGGTCACGGTGGCAGCCGACATCGTCTTCAACAAGTATCTGCTGAAGCTCTCGCCGAAGGTGCCCGAATTCCGCCGCGGAATGCTGTACTCGTTCAATCCGGTCGGCTTCGTCTCGATGCTGGTCTCGGCCGGCGTCTCCATCGCGGTGTTCTTCGGAGCTTTCGGACAGGGCATCAAGCCGTACTCTCCGATCGTCGCCGTCGTGCTCGCCCTGGTACTCCCACCCGTCCTGGCTATCGCCACCAAGGGAAAGTACTACCTGCGGCGGACAGACGACGGCATTGATCTACCGATGTTCGACGAGCAGGGAAACCCGTCCGCTGAGCAATTGACCTGCCATGTCTGCCGTGTCGACTACGAGCGGCCTGACATGTGCGCGTGCAGGACTCACGACGCCTACGTCTGCTCTCTTTGTCTGAGCACCGACAAGGTTGGCGATCACGTTCTACCTGCTCAGGCCTGAGCCGGCCCGGTGCACCAGACCCACTGCACCCGACCCACTGCACCCGACCCACTGCACGAGACTGTCGCCGCACCAGGAAGCGCGCTGCTGCTACGGAGCCGTCGGCCGGGGCACTCGCCGTCGTCTTGCTACCCGTTGTGACGGAGTCGACGGCACTGGTGGAAATTGTCTTACCCGATAGGGTTTTTGCTGCTCAACGGCCTACCCACAGTAAGCCTAGGGGCCGGTCGATGACTCGAAAGGGTAGCCGGAAGCGCCTCGGTACTTGCGTTGTCTTGATCGATACAGCACGCTGGTGCCTACCAAGAGCATGCTGGGAAGTGACGGTCTCCGCAGTGCCGATGGTCTACAGGCTCATTCCGATCGTTCGCTGACGAACATCGGATCGATGTCCGCGGCCTTCCGTCGGGGGGAGGCCGAATTCCGGCACGATCGATTCCAACTGTGCCTGAGAGCACGTTCCTGGCCATCCGTCGTGAGCTCCGAAAGGAGCATGAGATCAATGACCATTGAAAGTCTGAGAACAAGACGCATTGCCGACGGTGCCGTCCGGCAAGAGGCGGACGCGCCGGAGGCACCGCAGGATCGGCACGAGTCAGTCGATCGCCGGCGCGGCGCTCGGGATTCTCCATCGTTGATGATGCTGGTACTGATCGCCTTCATCGGTGTGCTGCTGTACACGTCATTTGTTTTTAATGTGAACAATCGTGGCGACTGGATTCCCTACCTGATCGTCGTCTCCTCCGAGACAGTGATCATCTTCCAGGTGTTGCTCTCGTTGTGGACGATTCTGTCGAGCGGACACAATCCCCGCGGATATCGCTTCCACAACGCGCAGACCCGTCTCTACGGGTCGTCCGACAAGTCCAGCACCGATGACAAGTCCAGCACGGATGGCGGCGACAAGCGTTCGCTGCCAATTCATCTGCTGGACAAGGTAGCCGAGATCGACGTCTACATCACCACCTACGGCGAGGACCTGAACACCATTCGCCGCACGGTCGCCGCCGCATTGGCCATGGACGGGCGCCACAACACCTACATTCTGGACGACGGCAAGTCCGAGAGCGTCCGCGCACTCGCCGCCGAACTGGGCGCCTCCTACGTCGTGCGCGAGGGCAACGCCGGCGCCAAGGCCGGCAACATCAATCATGCGCTGACGGTCACATCGGGCGAGTTCTTCGTCATCCTCGATGCGGATTTCGTGCCGGCGACCGATTTCCTGTACCAGACCGTGCCGTTCTTCGCGGAGGCGAATGTCGCCTTCGTGCAAACCCCTCAGGCCTACGGCAATCTTGGCAGCCTCATCTCGCGAGGCGCGGGTTACATGCAGTCGGTGTTCTATCGATTCATCCAGCCCGGTAAGAACCGCTTCAACGCGGCGTTCTGCGTCGGAACGAATGTCGTCTTCCGCCGATCGTCGATCGAGCAGATCGGTGGCATGTACACCGGTTCGAAGTCCGAGGACGTGTGGACCTCGCTCCGGTTGCACGAGCGCGGTTGGAAGAGCATCTACATCTCCACGGTGCTGGCCACCGGTGACACCCCGGAGACGATCGAGGCCTACACGAAGCAGCAGTTGCGCTGGGCCACCGGAGGTTTCGAAATCCTGTTCCAGTCCAACCCGTTCTCCCGCAAGCGCAACCTGAGCCTGGATCAGCGGTTGCAGTACTTCGGTACGGCCACCTTCTACTTCACCGGTATCACTCCCGGCCTCCTGCTGCTGGTGCCGCCGATGCAGATATTCCTCGGTCTCAAGCCGATCAACTCCGGTGTGCCGTTCTCCACCTGGCTGCTGTACTACCTCGGCCTCTACGGCATGCAGGTGATCGTCGCGCTCTACACCATCGGATCGTTCCGATGGGAGACCCTCATGCTCGCAACGGCCTCGTTCCCGATCTACGGCCGCGCACTTGTCAACGCGATCTTCCGCCGGGACCAGAAATGGCACGTCACCGGGTCGACCACGACGAAGGCGTCGCCGTTCAATTTCATCACCCAGCAACTCATGGCGTTCGTCTTTCTTTTCATCACCTCGGTGGTCGGTATCTGGCAGGCCTTGACCGTGTCCTCGGTGACCTTGGCGCTGGGCTGGAACCTGCTCAACACGCTCGTTCTCGGCCTCTTCGTGCTCACCGCTGTCCGGGAAGCCAGGAAGACCCGCCGCGAGAACAGAATGCGCCGCCGTGCGGACCGTCCTGTTGCCGCGCCGCAGATCCGCCTTTCCGAACAGCCGATCAAGGCCGTGCCCCCACCAGCGGCAGCGACCGTCATCGATCCAGTATTCATTCCCGGTGGCAACCCCGCCGTTGGCTTCGCAGTGAAGGAGAACGCATCATGACCTGGCGCAAACGAATCGGCCTGATAGTCGGCCTGATCTTCGTCCTGGCATTGTCCGCAGGATTGACGATGTACGTCAACAACAACAACGGCAAGATCACCGGAATGTCGGCATCGCTGATGGCGACGGACTATCCGGTCGGTACCGACTATTCCGGAACCATCACGAAGCAGTACGTGAAGGTCGGCGACGCTGTGAAGCCCGGCCAGCCCCTGTTCGAAATCGAGAGCCCGATCCTGGCCAGAGATCTTGCGCAGGGCCTGGTCACCAAGGATTCGCTGTCACATGAGCTCAAGGGCAACAACACCCTCGTCATCACGGCGACCAATTCCGGCCAGGTCGACTCGGTGGCCTTCACGGCCGGAGCCTTCGTTCCGGCTAACTCCACCATCGCGACCGTCCAGCAGGTCGGCACCATGTACGTATCCGCGGACTTCGTACTGACTGCGAAGGACTACGCCCGGCTCCCGACGAATGCCACCATGGATGTGCTGCTGCCAACAACACCACCATCGTCGCCAAGGTCAGCCAGCTCAAGGTCACGACCCAGAACGGCGAAGCCAGGACCACGGTCCAGGCCTACAGCCCGGATCTGGCCAAAGGCGCCGGAGTGTTCGCGGTCGGCACCCCTGTCGGGACGACGCTGTACCTGAAGAACAACGGCGTGGTCACCGACGTGACCCACACCGTCACCGGCTGGCTGGGAATCAAGTGATGGGGCCGGCAGCAACCAGACACGTAGTCAATAAGCGTCGGGGTTCGATCGCCCTGCTGGCCGGCGTTGCGCTCCTCACGGCCTGTTCGTCGAACGGCTCCCCCACCGCAGGTGCCGCGTCGTCGCCGACAGCCGCATCTTCGCCCTCCGCATCGGTTCCCGCCTCGGCATCCCTGATTCCGGATGGGCAACTGCGATCCGATCTCGCTGCGGTCACGCAGAAGAAGGTTGCCAAGGTTGCGCCGACCCGGCTGGCCGCCGGTCTGCTCCCCCCGACCAACAGATGGTTCTCGGGCCTGGTCTTCGGGACCACACCGCAGCCGGTCTTTCCGATGCCGCTGTCAGCAGCCCTCACCGACACGGCTATCGCCGTCGGGTTGCCGCAGGTGATGCCGAGTGCGAAAACGATCATGGGCGGCAACAACCCACAGATCCATCTGCCGCTGGGGGCGGCCAAGATGCAGGTGACGGCATACGACACCCTGACGGTAACGGCGACCTATTCCTCGGCCGCCGGATCGGCGGTCGGATCGGTGGTGCTCGCACAGGGCTCGCCGTTCATCACCTACACCGCTGCCGTGCCGCAGACCATTCCGGTCGAACCAGTATTCAAGCAGCAGGCCGGAGATCTCTACACGTCCACGGTGGCCGGACACGAATACGGCCTGGTGATCGGCCACGGCGCCACCATCGACTCGGGCGGCAAGGTGTCATTGACCGCCGGATCCACGGTGACCATCTACGCCACGCCGGACAAGTCGACCGCATCCTCGCTGGCGGGAGCGGCGGCCGATCCGGTCGTCGGCGGATCCGTCTCGCATTCCATCGACGGAAACGTCGCGAAGACCACGTTGACGTACAAGACGAGAAATGGGGGGGCAACCGCCATTGCGCCGATGGCCGGCCAGAAGATCGACGGGGGATCCGTTTCCACCGGTAGCTACGCCAGCATCTACGGCGTCATGCCGATCTATACCGGTCATTCGGTCACCACCACCGTGCCGTTGGCGACGCCGTCCGGCGCGTTGGACCTGTCGAGGGTGTCCGCGGCCGACAAGGCCACCATCGTGACCCAGCTGAGGAAAGACGCAGCCAGCATCGATTTCACCGCTGACGACACATATTTCGGCGGCAAGTTCCTCTACCGGGGCGCTAACCTGCTGACTCTGGCCGAACAGCTGGGCGTTACCGACGTTGCGTCGAGCTTGCGCGCGAAACTCACCGCCCAGCTGACGATGTGGTTCGATCCGAAGGGCTGTGCCCAACATTCGACCAAGTGCTTCGTCTATGACCCGACGATCCGTTCGATGATCGGGCTCAAAGCATCATTCGGGTCCGACGAGATGAACGATCATCACTTCCACTACGGCTATGTGTTGTATGCCGCTGCGGTGGTCTCGAAGAACAATCCGACTCTGGCGAACAAGATCGCGCCGGTCGTCGATCTGTTGGCAGCCGACATCGCATCGCCGGAAGCGAGCTCCAATTTTCCCCAGTACCGCAATTTCGATCCCTACTCCGGCCATTCCTGGGCCTCCGGGACCAGCCCGTTCGCGGACGGCAACAATCAGGAATCCAGCTCAGAGGCGGTCAACGCCTGGAACGGGCTCGCCTTGTGGGAGCAGGTCCGCGGAAACTCGTCCGGCTACGACCAGGGGCGCTGGATGATGAGCGTCGAGGCGAACTCGGCGAAGATCTACTGGACCAACACCGATGTGAGCACATTCCCGGCCTTCACGTCCCAGATCCTCGCGTTGAACTGGGGCGGAAAGCGCGACTACGCCACCTGGTTCAGCCCGGAGCCGAGCGCGATGTTGGGTATCCAGCTGATACCGATGGGTCCTTATGCCCAGTATCTCGGCGGGAACAGTGCCCGGATCAAGTCGAATCTCGCGCAGGCGGCGCCGTCCGGGTACAGCGCGCAGTTCGGCGAGTACATGGTCCAGTATCTGGCGCTTGCCGATCCGGCCGCCGCTCGAGCGCAACTCGGCAAACTGCCCGCCGTCATCGACAACGGCACCACCAAAGCGTACGTACTGGCGTGGGTGTTCAGCCGGACCTGAGTCGTCTGGTTTTCGCGGGAACGCACAGAAGCGGTCTGCCTTCGACTGCCGGACCGTCACTCCCACCCGGAGGCAGACACGGAAAATCGGCCGCTCCGAGTCCGAAAGGACTTGGAGCGGCCGATTGCCGTTCACTGCCGACGAGCAGCTTGAATGCGGCTGTGTCGAGCCGTGGCGCGCAGCTTTGCAAGGATGCCTGCGCGCGACGGCTTGGGCTCAGTCTCGCAGGTAGGCGCGCACGTCGGCGACGCTCCACCAGCTACTGCTACTGGTGTTCAGGGTGACTCGCAGATAGCGCACCTTGGCTCCGGACAAGTTCACCGTCGTCAGTTGACCGGTGCCGACGCCAGCAGCTACCTGGTGCCAGTAGACACCGTCGCGGCTGCCGGTGACGGTGTAGCCGCGGGGGTAATCACCGGTGCCGGCCCCGGAGTCCAGGACGAGCTTGATCACTGGTTGCCGGCGTCCGAGATCGATCTGCAGATATTGGCCGGGAGTCTGCGCCGCACCGGTTGACCACCGGGTCGGGGCGTCGTCGTCGACAGCGTGACTGGCCACGTCGACGGCGCAGCACGGATCAGTGGGCCCGTTGGGGTTCGCGGTCGCCGTCCACCCCGTCGGATCGACCGTTCGCAGGTCGAGGGCCGGGCGCGGATCCGACGGCCACACGAACGTCGCGAGTGCACCGCCGGGGAGCGTGTAGTCGAAGCTCTGTCCGTTCTCGCTGACCGAGAAGCTCTGCGGGTTGTCGTTCTCGTTGTGCGCGACGAGAACGGTCGACCCGTCCGGATTGCGGAACGCGACGTCCATGATCTGGCCGTTCCACGCCGACGTGCCGAATGAGGTACTCGCGATGCGCGCCGCACCCGGCCGGACGAATCGGCTCAGGTGACCGAGTGCGTAGTACTCCGCGTTGTGGGTAACCGTGCCGTCGGCGGCAACCGTGATGATGCCGGTGCACGTGCCACAGCCGCCGACGTGCGGTCCGCCACTGGGATCAAGAGCGATGTTCCAGTTGACGACGGACTTGGCCCAGTTCCGGGTGGCCCCGATCTCGAGGGTGCGCGCGTCGAACTTCAGTGTGTCGGAGAAGGTGTTCGCCGGAACGCCGGACTGGCTTCCCGAACATTCGGTGAAGAAGATGTCCTTGTTCGGGAACTGGTTGTGCAGCGTGGTCATCGCACTCGGATCACCGTAGTAGCAGTGATAGGCCGTGCCCGCGACGTAGCGGGCCGCCGGGGAGGACAGCACCTCCTGCGGGTAGTTGTTGTTGTCCTGCACTTCGTTGGGCGGTGTGGCCGCGACGTCGTTCGGGTGCTCGGTCCAGTTGTGGTCGAACGCCAGGATCTTCGTGTGAAGACCGGCGGCCCGCAGCATCGGGCCGAGAACCTCGATGACCTTCTCCTCCTGCCTCGCGGACAGGTCGGTGCCGGGGTATCCCGACGGCGTGCGGTTCTGGGGCTCGTTCTGCACCGACAGATAGTCGACGGGGACTCCGGCGTGCTCGTAGGCCTGTACGAACTTGGTCAGGTACAGGGCGTAGGAGGCATAGATCGACGGCTTGTCGATCAACTGGCCGCCGACCAGCGACTTTCCGGTCTTCATCCACGCCGGTGAGCTCCAGGGCGAGGCCATGACGGTGATGTGGGGGTTGATCTGCAGGGCCTGGCGCAACAGCGGCAGGATCGCGGTGCGGTCATGTGCGATCGAGAAGTGCCGTTGCAGGTAGTCCGTCCGCCCGGCCGGCATGTCGTCGTAGGTGTACGCGGCATCGGTGACGAAGTCGGAGGCACCGATGGGCTGCCGCAGGAAGTTCAAGCCGTCGCCGGTGCGCGTGTCGAACAGTTGGGGCTTGCCGATGATCAACACGCTCAGTTTGGGGGTTGTTTCAGGGTGTAGTTCCAGTCTGGGTGCCATTCGTGGCGGGTGAGGGTGCCCGATTCGGACAGCGCTTTCATGGTGGAGTCTGGGATGG